>WNFU01000118.1_pt1 | contig 296216 bp, 320 predicted proteins | sample 5400121 | NCBI WGS metagenome assembly WNFU01 (sample SAMN13153360, study PRJNA577476) | soil metagenome | isolation source: 100 cm soil or saprolite under grassland replicate 1 | place: USA:California | collected 2016-06-15
CGTTCTGCGTCCGGTCCACGAAGAGGCCGCACGGCCGGTGGAGATTGTTCCACTGTCCCTGGTAGGCGCCCCTGCCGTCGAAGATCTGAACGCGGTGGTTCTCGCGGTCGGCGACATAGACCAGCCCGTCACGGTCGGTCACCAGGTTGTGCGGCAGGTTGAACTGCCCCGGGTCGGTGCCCGGCTCGCCCCAGGACATCTCGTGCGTGCCGTCGGGCGCGTACTTGTGCACGCGCGAGTTGCCGTAGCCATCGGAGATGAAGAGGTAGCCGCTCTTCGGGCAGATTGCGACGTGGGTCGGGCGGTTGAAGGGCTTGCCGCCCTGGAGCGTGGCCGGGGTGTCGGGGCTGCCGATGGTCAGCAGGCACTTGCCGTCCGGCGTGAACTTTCTCACCGTATGATGGAGATCGTCCGTCAGCCAGACCATGCCGTCGGCGTCGATGGTGATGCCGTGCGCGCGGCGCACCTGGCCCTCGCCCCACGAGCGGAGAAACTTTCCGTCGCGGTCGAAGACGATGACCGGGTGCTCGCCCCGGGTGAAGCAGAAGACGTTATCCCTGGCGTCCACGGCGACGCCCGCCACTTCGACGAAGTGCCAGCCCTCGGGCAGCTTGCCCCAGCCGTCTATGACCTTGAAGTTCATGCAGACTCCTCGAAGGCCTTGTCCATGCGCTCGAAGCGGCGGCGCAGGGGCTGGCGGGCCTCCTCGTGGGGGATGACGTAGAGCCGGTTGGCCTTGACGGCGCGCAGGACGCGCTCCGCCACGTCCTCCGGCGCGAGATAGCGACCGATCAGCTGGATCCCGTCCGTCGCCGGCGGGTTGCCCGGGTTCTTGAGCTCGGCCGGCCGGCTGCGCTCGCTCTGCCGGATGTTGGTGGTCACGCCCATGGGGCAGAGCACCGAGACCCCGATGTCGTACTGGCGCAGGTCCTTCTGGAGGGTTTCGCTGAGCCCCACGACTGCGTACTTGCTCGTGTTGTAGACGCCGAGCCCCTGTGACGCGATCAGCCCCGCCATGGACGCGGTGTTGACGATGTGCGCGGGCTGCTTCTGGGCGATCATGCGCGGCACGAAGGCTTCGATGCCGTGGATGACGCCCCACAGGTTGACGCCCAGCACCCACTCCCAGTCGCGGTGAGTGGCGGCTTCCAGGCCTCCGCGGATGGCGACGCCCGCGTTGTTGCAGAGGACGTGGGCCCCGCCGAGCTCTTTCCACGCGCGCTCCGCGAGCGCCTCGACCGACGCGAGCTTCGTCACGTCCGTCCTGGCGGTGACGGCCCTGGCGCCCGCCTTGAGGACGCCCGCGGCGGTCTCGGCCATGCCGGCCTCGTCCAGATCCGCCACGACGACGTGCGCGCCCTCGCCGGCGAACGCGAGGCAGAGAGCGCGCCCGATGCCGCTCGCTCCGCCGGTGACGACGGCGACCTTGCCCTTGAGATTTTCCATGTGGTCTCCTCTGGAACGCCCCCTCACCCTGCCCTCTCCCCCGATGGGGGAGAGGGAGTCATAAGCGCGGTGAGTGTCGCGCCGGGGGTCGAGGGATGTCAAGTGTCACCGCGCCGCGGGTGGTATTATCTGCCGCCATGGACTACCGGTTGCCCACCACGGTCGTGCCCAGGCGCTACGATTTGAGGCTCGAGCCCGACCTGGCGACCGCAACCTTCGCGGGCGAGGCCGTCATCACGGTGGACGTCGAGACGACCCTGACGGAGATCGTGCTCAACGCGGCCGAGCTCCAGATCCAGAGCGCGTCCGTCGCGCGCAACGGCGGCGTGCCCATCCACGGCTCCATCACCCTGGACGAAGCGGCCGAGCGCGCCCGGCTCGTCTTCCCCGCGGCCATCGCGCCGGGCGAGTGGCGGCTGATGCTCCGCTTCACGGGCGTGTTGAACGATCGGCTCCACGGCTTCTACCGCAGCACGTACAAGGACGCCGCCGGCCAGCCGCACACCATCGCGGCGACGCAGTTCGAGGCCACGGACGCGAGGCGGGGCTTCCCGTGCTGGGACGAGCCCGCCTTCAAGGCGGTCTTCGGCGTCACGCTCGTTGTGCCCGAGCACCTGGCCGCCGTCTCGAACACCGCGGTCGTCCGGGACGAGCCGCTGGGTAACGGGCGCAAGGCCATCGCATTCGCGGACACGATCCGGATGTCCACCTACCTCGTGGCCTTCGTGGTCGGGGAGCTCGAGGCGACGGATCCGGTGATGGTCGGACGGACGCCGCTCAAGGTCTGGTGCGTGCCGGGCAAGAAGCAGCTCGCGCGCTTCGCGCTCGCGATCGGCGCCTTCGCGCTCGACTTCTTCGAGGGCTACTACGGGCTGCCGTACCCGGGCGACAAGGTCGATCTCCTCGCCATCCCCGACTTCGCCGCGGGCGCGATGGAGAACCTGGGCGCCATCACCTTCCGCGAGAACGCGCTGCTCGTGGACGAAGCGGCCGCCTCGCACAGTGAGCTCGAGCGGATCGCGGACGTGGTCGCGCACGAAGTGGCGCACATGTGGTTCGGCGACCTGGTCACGATGACGTGGTGGAACGGCATCTGGCTCAACGAGGCCTTTGCCACGTTCATGGAGCTGCTGGCCGTGGACGCCTGGAAGCCCGAGTGGAAGCGCTGGGTCACCTTCGGTGTCTCGCGCGCCGCGGCCATGGCGATAGACGGCCTCGAGGCGACCCGGCCCATCGAGTTCGAGGTGCGAAACCCGCACGACTGCGTGGCGATGTTCGACCTCCTCACGTACGAGAAGGGCGCCTCGACGCTGCGGATGCTCGAGCAGCACCTGGACCCCGCGGTGTTCCGGGACGGCGTGCGCCTGTACCTCGAGCGGCACCGGTTCGCCAACGCCGAGACCACCGATCTCTGGAAGGCCCTCGGGGACGCGGCGCGCCAGCCCATCCCCGCCGTCATGGACGGCTGGATCTTCAAGCCTGGCTACCCGCTCGTCACCGTCGAGCCCGACGGCACGGGAGTCAAGCTCTCGCAGCGCCGCTTCAGCTACCTGGGCGGTGAGACCGATGCCGGACAGCGCTGGCGCATCCCCGTCGTGCTGCGCGCCTCCGTCAAGCATGGCTACGTCGAGCGGCGGCTCCTGCTCGACGGCGACACCGCGACCGTCCCGCTGCCGGCCAAGGCGGACTGGGTCGTGGTCAACTCCGGCGGGTCCGGCTTCTACCGCGTGCGCTACGCCTCTCCTCTTCTCAAGAAGCTCGCCGGCTCCGCCGGCAAGATCGCGCCGATCGAGCGCTTCAATCTCGTGAGCGACAGCTTCGCGCTGGCCCAGGCCGGGCTCATGCCCGCCACGGAGTTCCTCGACCTGACGGCCCGCTTCAGGGCCGAGACCGATCGCAACGTCTGGACCGCGTTGACCTCCTCGCTCGCCTACGTCAATCGCGTGATTGCCGACGAACAGCGCGGAGGGCTCGAGGCGCTCGTGCGCCATCGCCTCGCGGACGCCGCCGAGCGGCTCGGCTGGGAGCCGCAGGAGGACGAGACCGAGCTCGACAGGCAGCTGCGCGGAGATCTCCTGCGCGCGCTCGGCACGCTCGGCAACGACGAGGCGGTGCAATCGCGCGCGCGGACCGTCTACGCCCGCTACCGAGAGGACGAGGGATCCGTGGACGCCAACGTGCTGCCCGCCGTCATCGCCATCCTGGCCGCCTCGGGCGAGGAGAGCGAGTACGCCGAGTTCCGCGACCGCTTCAAGCGCGCGCGGACGCCGCAGGAAGAGCAGCGCTACCTCTACGCGCTGGCGGGCTTCCGCCAGCCGGAGCTCTTGCGCCAGACGCTGGAGATGACGGTGAACGGCGAGGTGCGGAGCCAGGACGCGCCGTTCGTGATCCGGGCCCTGCTGACGAGCGTGGACTCGCGCGGCCTCGCATGGGACTTCGTCAAGACACACTGGCAGGCCATGGCGCAGCAGTATCCCGAGAGCGCGTACCGCCGCATGTACGAGGGCGTGCCCGCGCTGGTGAGTCCCGAGTGGGAGCGGGACGTGCGCGCCTTCTTCGCGGACAACAAGATCGACCTGGGCGGCAGGACGCTCCAACAGTATCTCGAGCATCTCCGCGTGGCTGTGGCCTTCCAGCAACGCGAGGCCGAGCCGCTCGCGGCGTATCTCTCCCGACAGAAGTCGCGCTAGATCATGGCCGCGGCGGCCGTCACTATCCTCTTCCCCGACCGTGCCATCGCCGTCACAGGCGAGGCCGAGGGGGACGCGCTCTGGCTCACGCCCGCCGAGCTCGGCAGGGCCGGCGGCTGGGAGCTCAAGCCGGAAGGGCTCTGTCGCGATACGCTCTGCGTCCCCGTGCCGCCGGCGGCCGCGTGGGTGCGCGGTCGGGGCGCCGACGTCCGCGTGGACCTGACCGGGCTCTCGCGACACATGGGCCAGCCCGTCGCGGCGAGTCCCGAGCACGCCGTCTGGTCCATCGGCCTAGCCGCCGAGGATGCGGCGGACAGGCTCCGCTCTCTCGAGGCGCCCGACTTCACGCTCCCCGATCTTTCCGGGCGGATGCACACGCTGTCCGCCTACCGCGGCCGCAAGGTCTTTCTCCTCGCCTGGGCATCGTGGTGAGGGTGCCGCTTCGACCTGCCCGGGTGGCAGGCGCTTCACGCCGAGCTCGAGCCCAGCGGCCTCACCGTCATTACCGTGGCGCTCGACAGCGCGGGCGCCGCCGCGGCAGGAGAATTCATCCGCGCGGCCAACCCGACCCACCCGTCGCTGATCGACGCCCATTACGAAACCGCGCGCGCCTACAACATCGTCAACGTACCCACGGCGATTTGGATTGACGAGGAAGGCCGTATCGTCCGTCCCAACGAGGTTGCCTTCGCCGACAATCGATGGATCGCGTACACGAAGTTCGACATGACGCGCTACCTGGAGGCCGTGCGCGACTGGGCCCGGCGCGGCGCCGAGAGCCTGTACGTGCTCGACGTGAAGGCGCGGCGCAAGCGGCTGCCGCTGCCGACAGCCGAGCACGCGCTGGCGGCCGCGACCTTCAGGCTCGCCGAGCACCTGCACGAGATCGGCCGGCCCGAGGCGGCGGTGCCGTTCTTCAAGCGCGCGCAGGCGCTCCAGCCCGAGTCGTGGTGCTTCAAGCGCCAGGCCTGGGCGCTGACCGACGCCGAGACATACTACGGGACGAATTTTCAGACGGAAGTCAAGGCCCTCGCCGGCCGCCCGTACTACACCCCGCTCGACCTCGGAGGATAAGCCGATGAAGTACGGCATCGCGATGTTCCCGACGGACTATGCCATCCAGGCCGACGCGCTCGCCCGAGAGCTCGAGGCGCGCGGCTTCGAGTCGCTCTGGCTGCCCGAGCACACCCACATCCCCGCGAGCCGCAAGAGCCCGTGGCCCGGCGGGGCCGACCTGCCGCGCGAGTACTGGCACACGCTCGACCCCTTCGTGGCCTTGGGTGCGGCCGCCGCGGTGACCAAGTCCCTCATGCTCGGCACCGGCATCTGCCTCGTCATCGAGCGCGATCCCATCACGCTCGCCAAGGAAGTGGCGAGTCTCGACCACATCTCGCGCGGGCGTGTGCTCTTCGGGATCGGCGGCGGCTGGAACGCCGAGGAGATGGAGCACCACGGGACGCCGTTCACCGAGCGCTGGAAGATCCTGCGCGAGCGGATCGCGGCCATGAAGGCGATCTGGACCCAGGAGGAGGCCGAGTTCCACGGCAAGTACGTCAACTTCGACAAGCTCTGGTCCTATCCCAAGCCCGTCCAGAAGCCGTACCCGCCCATCCTGATGGGCGGCGCCGGCCCGCACGCGCGCCAGCGCGCCGCGGACTTCGACGGCCACTGGATGCCCATCGGCGGGCGGGCCTACAGCGAGCCCGTCGCGGAGTCCATGGCGGACTTCCGCGCCCGCGCCGAGAAGGCCGGCCGCGACCCGGCGGCGGTGACCGTGTCCATCTTCGGCGTTCCGCCGGACGAGGCCAAGCTCGCCGCCCTGCGCGATGCCGGCGTGGCGCGCGTCGTCTTCTTCGTCCCGTCGGCGCTTCCCGACACGGTGCTGCCGCTCCTGGACGGGTATGTGGCTGTCGCGAAGAAGGTCGGCTAGGCGCTTCCTAGGTGCGGGGCCTCGAGGTGAACAGGAAGACGGCGAGGGCCGCGAGCCCGGCCGCGGCGAAGCCGAGCGTGGCGAGGTAGAGCGCCAGGTACGAATGCGTGCGGTCGAAGATCGCGCCCGAGAGCCACGGTCCCGCCGCCGCGCCCAGGCTGTTGCCGATGCCGATCAGGCCGAAGACCGGGCCGTAGTTCCGCGGTCCGGCGACGCGGCTCAAGAGGACCGACACGATGGTTGCCCGGGAGCCGAGCGGCGTGAAGAGGAAGAGCACGTAGCCGTAGGCCAGGAGCCGCCCCGGCCAGGCTTCCATCGCGAGCAGGCAGAGCACGCCGAGTATCGACGAGCTGAATGAGACGACTCCCGTCAGCGGAGCTCCGAAACGGTCCGCCGCCATCCCGGCCAGCACGCGGCCGAACGCCGCCAGCACACCGCCGAGCCCCAGCATGATCGATGATTCCTCGACCGAGATCCCGCGGGCGGGGAAGTAGAGGGCGTGCTGGGTGATGGCGAGGAAGCCGAAGAGCGGCGGGACGCTGAAGAGCACCAGGAGGCTCCAGAAGGACGCCGACAGCACGATGGCGGCCACCGGTCGCTCCGGGGCGGTGACGCGAGCGGGGTCCCCAGCCGGGTTCAATCTCGGGCCGCGGTCGCCGAGTCGCGAGGGCAGCACGAGCCAGGCCACGGGCAGGAGCGCCAGGAGCGCGGCGGCGTAGCAGCCGAAGGCCACGCGCCAGCCGAAGCCGTCGATGATCCGCTGGGTCACGGGCCCCAGCACGTACGCCGCCATGGAGCCCGAGAAGGCGATGCCCATGGCGACGCCGCGACGCCGGCTGTACGCGTCGGCGAGCAGAGCGGCCTGGGTCGAGATGGTCGTGAGCCCGAGGCCGATGCCGACGGCGATGCCGACCGAGGCGACCAGGACGGGCAGGGTCTGGGCGATACTGCCCAGCGCGAGACCGCAGGCAGCCGCGGCGAGACCCGTCATCACCACCACCCGCGGATTCCGCCGCGCCACGAGCCAGCCCGCGGCGGGTCCGAGGACGGCGCCGCCGATCCAGACGACGGACATAGGCAGCGCCGTGGTCGCGCGCGAGGCGTGGAACTCGCCGAGGAGCGAAGGCAGGAAGAGGATGTAGACGTTGGGGAAGCCCGAGATCAAGAGCATGGTCGTGAAGGCGAGCCACAGACGTGGATTCGCCAGGCTCTCCGGCGGGCGTGTCACCGAGGCATTATATGTTACGTTCCCGCTGCGCTTCCTCTCGCCCAGACCAAGGAGGACGGCATGCCCGATTCCGGCCACGTGATGCTGACGGTGCTGCTCCACCACGACCAGTCCAAGACCCTCGACGAGATCATGGCGCACCTGAAGGGGACCGGTTTCTACCGCGATTTCCCTCCCGAGGGCTCGGAGCTCGTGTCCTGGGTCGTGGCCATGTCCTTCGGCTTCGTCATCAACCTCAAGGTCGAGGCCGACAAGGTCCGGAGCGTCAACCGCTACATGGAGCAGAAGGCCTGGGGCGCTTTCCGCTATGAGGTCTTCCCGTCCTACGACTTCGCTCCGATCGCCGCGGATTTGAAGAAGCAGCACGCTTGAGTGGTAGGATGGGGAACGTGACGCACATGCCCGCGCGCATCGAGCTTGCCCTGGCGCCCACCCCCATCATGAAGCTCGAGCGCGTCTCCCGCCGGCTGGGCGTCGAGCTCTACCTGAAGCGCGACGACTTGACGGGCCTGCTGGAGTCGGGCAACAAGATCCGCAAGCTCGAGTTCCTCGTGGGCGACGCCCTGGCGCAGGACGCCGACACGCTGATCACCGCCGGCACGCTCCAGTCGAATTGCTGCCGCGCGGTCTCGGCCGTGGCGGCCCGGCTCGGGCTGAAGGCCGTCGTCGCCGTCAAGGGCCCGCGCCCGACCGCCTACGACGGCAACCTGCTTCTCAACCGCATGCTGGGCGCCGACGTCCGCTATCTCAGCGACGCCGAGTTCACACGGTACCCGGACGTCCTCGAAGCCATAGCCGAAGAGGTGCGAGGTCGCGGCGGCAAGCCCTACGTCATCCCGGAAAGCGGCTCCAACGAGCTCGGAGCGCTGGGCTACCTCGAGTGCGCCGTGGAGCTGGCCGAGCAGATCAGCCACGGCGCCCCGCGCTTCGACACGATCGCGGTCACGGCTTTCAGCGGCGGCAGCCAGGCGGGACTCCTCATGGGCAAGCAGCTGGCGGGGCTGCCGTCCGAGATCGTCGGCGTGCCGATCGCCTTCTCCGCGGATCACGTCCGCAGCTACGTTGCCGAGACCATCGGCAAGGCCGTGGGGCGCTTCGGCTTCGCCATCGACGTTCCCAAGACCATCCACCTCCTCGACGGGTACCAGGGCGCGGGACGGGCGGGCGTCGACGATGCCGAGCTGTCGCTCGTGATCCGCCTGGCCCGCGAGGAGGGGGTGATGTTCGATCCCGTCTACACCGCCAAGGCTTTCGGCGGGCTGCTCGACACGCTCCAGCACGACCCCAAGGCGCTCGGCCAGCGCGTCTGCTTCGTCCACACCGGCGGCATCTTCAGTCTCTTCCCCCTCCGCGAGCCGCTGACGCGCTTGCTCGATTCCTGACGTGCCCGAAATCCGGCTGACAGGCGGCGAGCTCGACGGGCTCGAGCTCCACTACCTCGAAGAGGGGCGGGGGCCGGCGACGGTGCTGATCCACGGCTTGGGCGGCTTTGCCGAATCGTGGCGCCACAACGTGTCCGAGCTGGCGCGCCACGGCCGGGTGATCACGCTCGATCTGCCGGGCTCCGGCCGCTCGGGCAAGCCCCGGCGTGCCTACACGCTCGAATTCCTGGCCCAAGCGCTCGACAGGCTGCTGCACGCCCTCGGGGTCGACCGCGTTCACCTGGTCGGCCATTCGCTGGGCGGGGCCGTCGCCGCGCGCTACGCCCTGGATCATCCCGGGCGCGTCGAGCGGCTGGCGCTGCTCGGGGCCGCCGTGCCGGGTTTCGACCTGCGCCCCTCGTGGATCTACCGGATGATGTCCATGCGCGGGGTCGGCGAAATCCTCTCGGCACTCATTACTCGCGGCACCTGCGCAACGGCGCTCACGCGCTGCTTTGACCGTCCCGACCCGGACGAGATCCGCTTCTTCGTCGACCACGAGTTCGCGGTGCGGTCCTGCAGGGAGGGGCGCGCGGCCTATCTCTCGCTGCTGCGCTCGGTGACGGACGACTTCACGCTGGGCGCGGACGCGTACCGCGCGGCGCTCCTGCGGCTGGGGCGGGGCGTGCTGGTGGTCCACGGGCTCCAGGATCGGGTCATCCCGCTCGCCCACGCGCGGCAGGTGGCCGAGGGCTTAGGCGTCGCGCAGCCGCGCTGGGTCGACCACTGCGGCCACTTCCCGCAGATCGAGCACGCTGCAGTCGTTAACACCTACCTTCGGGACTTTCTCTTCGCTCCCGCGTCGCGTTGAGGGTTTCCCCGCGGGGCCGGGGCCGGATGCGGGGGTGCCGTCCTCCGCTCAGACCTCCTCGCCTCGACGCGCCACACTGGCGTAGGCGCCTCGCCGCTCCGCTTCGCGCGGACGGCTCGCGCGGCGGAGGCGCGACTTGCGCTTCGGGGCGCGCTACGGCTCGTCGGATTCGCTCCGGACGGCACCCCCGCATCCGGCCCCTGACGAGCGAACGCGCTCTGGAGCAGACGTCTGGCCGTTGGCAGGCGCTAGATTTTGAGGAGGACTGCGGTGGAACTGTAAGGCCTACAGCGTGTAGGTTTTGCCCTGCTCGAGGATGTGGATGCGGGTGGAGTCGATCTTGGCGAGCTCTTCTGCGGTTTCCTGGTAGAGCTGCGGCTTGACGTGGTAGATCCAGACCGGCACGTCGGGCGGTGCCTTGTCGAGCTCGCGCTTCAGCATCTCCGGCGTCAGGTGCCCCGAGGCCTTGGCGAGAGCGTCCATGCGGCTCGGGAAGGACGTCTCGACGATGACCGCCTTGAGCCCGCGCATCTCCCGCGCCGCCCGCCAGATCTTCCGCGTCGGCCCGGTGTCGCCGCTGAAGACGAAGCCCGTCTCGCCGTTGTGCACGACGAAGCCCGTGGTCGGGATGGTGTGCTCGACCTGGATCGGCGTCACCCACAGCTCGCCCACGCGCGCCTCGCACTCTTCGGTCAACGGCCGGAAAGCCAGCACCGGATTCGCGGGTGTCGGGATATTGGAGAAGTTGGGCCAGACGATGTCGTTGAACACGTGGGTGCGGAGGCCGTCGAGCACCGGGCCCAAGCCGCAGGCCGTCACCCGGCGGTCGGGGGCAAGCATGGCCAGCGTGTCGGTCAGGAAGCAGAGCCCGGCGATGTGGTCGAAGTGCGCGTGGCTGATGAAGGCGTACTCGACGTCGACCTGCTCGGCGGCCGTCAGGGCTCCGCCGACCGTGCCCGCGTCTACCAGCACCCGATCGTCGACGAGGAGGGCCGAGGGTCGCTGCCCTTGCCCCTCGCTCCCGTACGAGCCGAGAACCTTGATCCTCATGCGACGATCTTCATCCGACCCCTCTGGGGCCTCCGATCGGGCCGAGTTTAAACCTCGAGATTCTAGTCTAACAGCCAACTGGCGGTCAAGGTTAGTGCTGTTGGCGCGACTCGAACCCTTATCCTGGGCGACCTTGCGAAGCACGGAGTCCCTGTGGGAAGATGCGGATGATGATTTTTCAGCAGATCGTCAACGAGGACGCCGGCTGTATCGCCTACCTGATCGGGTGCGGCCAGGCGGGTGAGGCCGTCGTCGTGGACCCCGGGCGGGACCGCGTGGACGACTATCTTGCCTGGGCGCGACGGAAAGGCTTGAGCCTCACTCACATCCTCGACACCCACATCCATGCGGACCACCTGTCGGGCAACCAGGCCCTGGCGGCCAAGACCGGCGCGCGCATCCACATCCACCCGGCGGCAGAGGCGGCCTTCCCCCACGCGCCCATCGCTCACGGGGACGAGATCAGGATCGGCACGGTATGCATCAAGATCATCCACACGCCGGGGCACACGCCGGACAGCGTCTGCCTCCTGGTGACCGATCTCTCGCGCGGCGAGGAGCCGTGGTTCGCCTTGACGGGCGACACGCTTTTCGTGGGCGACGTGGGGCGGCCGGACTTCGGCGGTGAGGGCGCGGCCGCCCAGCTCTACGAGAGCCTGACGACGCGCGTGCTCACGCTGCCCGACAGCGTCGAGGTCTACCCGGCCCACGGCGCAGGATCTTCATGCGGCCGCGCCATGTCCTCCAAGCCCGGCTCCACCATCGGTTTCGAGCGGCGCTTCAATCCGGCGCTCCAGGCCACAACCGCCGATGACTTCGTGAGGGCGCTCATGACCGGCCTGCCGCCCAAGCCGCCGGGCTTCGACCGCATCATCGCCAAGAACCGCTCGCAGGCGCTGCCCTCCGTGGGCGACCCCGAGCCGCTGTCGGTCGCCCAGGCGCGGGAGGCCGTGGCCAAGGGCGCGGTCGTCCTCGACGTGCGCAGCCCCGAGGAGTACGGCGAGGGGCACATTCCGGGCGCCGTCAATGTGTGGATCGAGAGCAACCCCTTCGCGGCACGGGTGGCGATGATGACGCCGCCCGACAGCCGCTTCGTGCTGCTGGCGACAGGACCCTCGGACCTCACCCGCGCGGTGCAGGGGCTGGGACGGGCCGGCATGGACGACATCGCCGGGTATCTCCTCCGCGGGATGACGGACTGGAAGAGCGAAGGGCTGCCCGAAGGGCGCGTGCCGCAGATCACGGTGCACGACCTGGCGACCATGCTCGACGAGCGGCCCGAGCTCGTGGTGGTGGACGTGCGCGAGCCCGCCGAGTGGGACGAGGGCCACATCGCCGGCGCCGTCAACATGCCCATGGGCCAGGCCGTCGAGCGCATGCGAGAGCTTCCCGCCGACCGCCCCAAGGCGGTGCTCTGCGCGGGTGGCCTTCGCTCGAGCTCGGTGATCAGCGCCCTCCTGCGGGCGGGAATGAGCGACTGGTACAATGTGGCGGGCGGCATGCGCGAGTGGACGAAGGCCGGCTACTCCGCGGTCACGCCCGGAGGACGCAAGCAGGGAGCATGAACGACGACTTCGACTACCCCATCATGTCGAGGGCGCTGATCCTGGGCGACAAGGATACCGTTGCCCGCAAGACCCAGGAGGGCCTCGCCCTCGCCATGGACCCGAAGGAATTGATCTTCCGGGGCCTGATCCCCGGCATGGACGTCGTGGGCGAGAAGTTCAGGCGCAACGAGTACTACGTGCCCCAGGTGCTGCTCTCGGCGCGCGCGATGTATGCCGGGCTCGACCTCCTCAAGCCCCTCATCACCAAGGCGGGTGGCGACGGGCAGTCGCTCGGGGTGATCGTCATCGGCACGGCGCAGGGCGACCTCCACGACATCGGCAAGAACCTGGTCGCCATGATGCTCGAGGGCGCGGGCTTCAAGGTCCACAACCTCGGGCGCGACGTGGCGCCTGAGAAGTTCGTCGCGGCCGTCGAGGAGCACGGCGCACAGATCGTGGGGATCTCGGCGCTCATGACCACGACCATGCCCGCGATGAAGCGCACCCTCGACGCGCTGGAAAAGGCGGGCATCCGCGGTCGCGTCAAGGTGATGATCGGCGGCGCGCCCGTGAGCCAGGCCTACGCCGACGAGATTGGGGCCGATGGCTACGCGAGGGATTCGACGATCGCGGTGGTGCGCGCCAAGGAGCTGCTCGGCGTGGTGGCGGCGGGCTGATGGCGCGCCCCCGCGGCTGGGAGATCGTCGAGCGCGCGAAGGCCGGCGAGCGCCTGGTCTTCGACGGCGGCTACGGCACGGCGCTCTTCGCGGCGGGGCTCCTGAACGGCGCCTGCCCCGAGCTCTGGAACGACACGCACCCGGACATCGTTCGCGGCATCCACCAGGGCTACTTCGACGCGGGCTCGGACTTGGTCGAGACCAACACCTTCGGCGGCAGCCGGCTCAAGCTGAACGAATACCGGATCGGCGACCGGACCAGGGAGCTGAACCTGAAGGGGGCCCAGCTGGCGCGGTCGGTGTGTCCGCCCGGCAGGTACATCGCGGGCTCGATCGGCCCGACCAGCCGCCTGCCGGTCGAGTACGAGCCGCTCGGCGACACGAGCGACGAGGAGTACGTCGCCACCTTTAAAGAGCAGGCTCTGGCGCTGGCCGAGGGGGGGGTGGACATCTTCGCGGTCGAGACCATGATGTTCCCCCAGGAAGCGATCGCCGCGATCATGGCGTGCAAGGCGGCCGCAGACCTGCCCGTGATGGCGACGATGTTCTTCCAGTACGAGGAGCTGCACGACCGCGACCGGACCATGTGGGGCGAGAGCCCGGCGGACGTGGCGAACAACCTGCTCGGTGCCGGCGCCGACATCGTGGGCATGAACTGCGGCCGCGGTCCCGACCGCGCGATCGTCATCATCCGCGAGATGCGGGCCGTGACCGGCGCGCCGCTCATCGCGTACCCGAACGCGGGCCTGCCCATCACCAAGGGCGACACGACGACCTACGAGCTCGGGCCCGAGGCCATGGTCAAGGACTACCCCGCGCTGCTGGACGCCGGCTGCAATATCGTCGGTGCCTGCTGCGGCTCGGGCCCCGAGCACATCCGCCTCATCGCCGAGGTCGCGCGCGCTCGCCCACGCCGGTGAGCGCGGCGCTCGACGTCCGCTCGCCGCTCCCCGCCGTTCTCGAGGACCTGCCGCTGCGGGTGGACCGCGACGAGGTCTTGCGCTTCCAGGGCTACAAGAAGGGTGTCGACGTCCCGGACGCCGCCGTGCTGGCGCTCTTCGACGAGGCGCTGGCGCTGGGCGAATCGCTGATCGAGCCGCGCGTGGTCTATCGCGCGGTTGGCGTGACGGGACAGGGGCCCGCGCTCATCGAGGCGGGAGGGCAAAGGCTCCGCATCCCCGAGATCGGGCGGCTCTGGGGCTCTCTCGAAATGGTCGGGGCGGGCATCTGCACCGTCGGGGAGGCCATCGAGGAGCAGGTGCGCGAGCTGTGGGGCCAGCGCGAGCTGTCGCTCGCCGTCATGCTCGACAGCGTGGGCTCGGCGGCCGTCGAGAGCCTGGCCGAGTACGCCAACGACCTCCTCTGCCAGGCGGCGATCGCGGCGGGTCTCAAGGTCACGAACCGGATCAGCCCCGGCTACGCGGGGTGGGACACCGCCGAGCAGGCCGCGCTCTTTCGGCTCTGCCCTGGCGGGCCCATCGGCGTCGCGCTCAACGGGTCCTGCGTGATGAGCCCTGGCAAGAGCATCTCCTTCCTGGTCGGCGTCGGGCCCGACGCGCGCGTGGATCACTACTTCACCCAGTGCCGCCGCTGCTGGATGCCCGACTGCGCCTACCGCCGCGCCCCCGCCGCCGCCGCCGTGCGCCGGTAGGGTAGAGCGGTGTCCTGGTGATACGATGGCCGGTGACATGTTGGGTAACGTGGTCCTCGTGGGCTTCATGGGGGCGGGCAAGTCCTCGGTCGGGCGCATCCTGGCCAAGCGGCTCGGGCGCTGTTTCGTCGAGACGGACGAGATGATCACGGCGAACGAAGGCAGGGCCATCCCCGAGATCTTCGCCGAGAAGGGCGAGGCCCACTTCCGCGCGCTCGAAGACGAGGCGGTACGGCTTCTGGGGCTCAAGCGGGGCGAGGTGATCGCCACGGGCGGCGGGCTGCCCTGTCGCGACGGGCGGCTGGAGGCGCTGCGCGCCATCGGCACGGTGGTGTGGCTCTCCGGCGATTTCGGCGCTCTCTATGAGCGGGCTCTCCGCGGCGGCGATCGCCCGATGCTCAGTGGCAAGACGCGCGAGCAGGCCGAAGCGCTCTACGAGGCGCGGAAGCCTTTCTATGCCAAGGCCGATCTGGCGGTGGACACGACCACGCTCAATCCCGACCAGGTCGCGGTGGAGGTCATGAAGGAGTTGCGCATCCGGACTCGACCCCCTCACCCTACCCTCTCCCCCAGTGGGGGAGAGGGGTCATCGAGATAAGATGCCCGCGCCCTTCCTCGAGCTCTTGAGCGAGCGGCCGCTCCTGGGCGACGGCGCCATGGGCACCATGCTCTACGCCCGTGGCGTGCCGCTCGACGCCTGCTTCGACGTCTTCAACGTCAACGATCCCAAGATCGTCCAGGGCATCCACGCCGAGTACATCCAGGCGGGCGCCGACTGGATCGAGACCAACACCTTTGGCGCGAACCGCTTCAAGCTCGCCGTGCACGGCCTGTCCGGACGCGTCCGCGCGATCAACCTCCGGGGTGCCAAGCTCGCGCGCGACGTGCGCGAGACCATGGGACGCGACGTCTTCGTGCTGGGCTCCGTGGGACCGCTGGGCAAGTACCTCGCCCCGCTCGGGTCCATCGCGCCGGAGGAGGCGCGGGCGGCCTTCCTCGAGCAGGCCGAGGGGCTGCTCGAAGGCGGCGTGGACGCCTTCGTCGTCGAGACCTTTTCCGATCTCACCGAGATGCGTCTCGCCGTCGAGGCGATCCGCGCCATCACCGACCTGCCCATCATCACCCAGGTCGCCTTTACCCAGGACCTCGTGACCTTCCTCGGCCACACGCCGACGGAGGTGGTGCAGACTCTCCGGGGGCTGCCCGTGCAGGCGATCGGCGCCAACTGCTCGGTCGGCTCGAGCGCGCTCTACGACGTCCTCGAGCAGATGCTGCCTGAGGCGGGGGGCCTGCCCATTGCCATCCAACCCAACGCGGGCCTGCCGAGCCGGGTCGGCGAGCGCCTCATCTATATCTCCTCGCCGGCGTACATGGCCGAGTACGCCGCGCGCATGATCGCGGCCGGCGCGCGCATGGTCGGCGGCTGCTGCGGGACCAACGCCGAGCACATCCGCGCCATGCGGGAGGTCGTGGACCGGCACGTGCCGCGCTCGGGCACCGCGCGGGCGGCCGAGCCGCGGCGCGCGCGGAGCGAGGCGAGCCCGACCCCGACCCTGCCGACGACCTCGGCGCCCACCCTGCTCCAGCGCAAGCTCGGAGCCGGCGAGTTCCTGGTCACGGTCGAGCTGGATCCACCGCGGGGCCACAACATCGAGAAGCTCGTGCAGGGCGCCAAGCTCCTCAAGGAGCGGGGCGTCGAGATCGTGGACATCAACGACGGATCGCTCGGGCGCGTGCGCATGTCGGTGCTGCCCACGGCCATTCTGGTACGTGATGCGGCGGGGCTCGACATCAACATGCACTTCACCTGCCGCGACCGGAACCTGATGGGCATCCAGGCCGACGTGTTAGGCGCCCACGCGCTCGATATCAGGAACATCCTCGCGATGACGGGCGACCCGCCGCGCACGGGCGACTACGTCAACGCGACGGCCGTCTTCGACGTGGACGCCATCGGGCTCATCCGCATCCTGACCGGCATGAACGAAGGGCGCGACGCGACGGGCAACTCGGTGGGAGAGCCCACGGGCTTCTGCGTGGGCGCGGCGCTCGACCCTGCCGCGGCGGACCCGGAGAGGGAGATGGAGCGGCTCCTCGCCAAGGCCGAGGCGGGCGCCCTGTGGTGCCAGACTCAACCGGTCTATGATCTGGAGGTTCTGGAGCGCTTCTTCCAGCGGACACGCTCGCCCATCCCGGTCGTCGTCGGCGTGCTGCCGCTGCACTCCTCGCGTCACGCCGAGTTCCTCCACAACGAGGTGCCGGGCATCACCGTGCCGGACGACGTGCGCGCGCGGATGAGAGAAGCGGGTGACCGGGGCCTGCGCGCGGGGATAGAGACGGCACAGGCGCTCGTTCGCCTGATCCGCGGCAACTATGCCGGCGTGTACCTCATGCCATCCTTCGGCCGCTTCGAAGTCGTCGCGGAAGTGCTCGACGCGCTCCAGTAGTCTTCCCGGGAGAATCTCATGGCCGATCTCCACGACGTCACGGCGGCCGAGGCCGCGCGCCGCATCCGCTCGGGCGCGCTGTCGCCCTCGAACCTTCTCGCCGCCTGCCTCAAGCGCATCGATGCCGTGGAGCCCGTCCTCAAGGCCTGGGTGCTCCTCGACCGCGATGCCGCCTCCCGCGTCGCCGTCCAGCGGGACATCGAGGCGCGCGAGGGGCGCTTCGTGGGACCGCTTCACGGCGTGCCGGTCGCGCTCAAGGACATCTACGACGCCGCCGGACTCCTCACCACCTCCGGCGTGGGCCCCTGGGGGCACCGCCGTCCCGCCGTGGACGCGGTGTCGGTCGGGCGCTTGCGGGCCGCGGGGGCCGTCATTCTGGGCAAGGTCACGACGACGCCGTTCGCGCTCCGCGACCCGACGGCGACATGCAACCCCTGGAACCCCGGCCATACACCGGGCGGCTCCTCGTCAGGCTCGGGCGCGGCGGTCGGCTCGCGCATGGTGCCGCTGGCGCTCGGCACCCAGACGGTCGGCTCGGTGCTGCGCCCCGCCGCCTACTGCGGCGCGGTCGGCTTCAAGCCGACTCACGGCCGCATCAGCGCCGTCGGGGTGACGCCGCTGGCGTGGAGCCTGGACCACGTGGGCGTGCTCTGCCGCTCCGTCGAGGACGCGGCGCTGGCGCTCTCCGTCATGGCGGGCCACGATCCCGCCGACCCTCACTCGGCGGCGATGCCCGTGGAGGACTACGTGGGCGCGCTATCGGCACCGGCGGCGCCGCGGATCGGCGCGCTGCGGCCGCTGATCGAGCGCGCCGATCCGGTCAACGCGGCACAGATCGGCGTGATCCTCGAGGCGCTCCGCGCGGCGGGGGCGCACGTCGAGGACGCCCGTCTCCCGGCGTCGTTCGAAGGGCTCCACGCCGCAGGAGATACCGTTTCCAGGGCGGAGGCGGCCGCTTTCCACCGCGACCTTTACGCGCGCCACGCCGCGGAGTACCCGAAGCACATCGGCGAGGCCGTGAAGGCCGGCCACGGCATCGCCGCGGTGGACTACATCGCCGCCCAGGCCCACCGGCGCGCCTTCAGCAAAGAGATGAGCGCCGTCGCCGCCCGCTATGACGCGCTCGTGTCGCCGACTGCGGCCGGGCCCGCGCCGAAGGGGCTCGAGTCCACGGGGGATCCGTACTACTGCGCCCCGTGGAGCTTCGCCGGCATGCCGTCGATCTCTCTGCCCACCGGCCTCGCGCCCGACGGGCTGCCGTACGCCGTTCAGCTGAGCGGCGCGCCCTGGTGCGAGGCGCGGCTGCTGGCCGCGGCGGCCTGGTGCGAGCGTGTCATCGGCTTCAAGGATGCGCCGCGTGCTTGATCTCAAGATCACGGGCGGGCAGGTGCTCGACGGCACGGGCGCGCCGTCCTCCCGGGCCGACGTCGCGATCACGGGCGACAGCATCAGCGCCGTAGGCGATCTCTCGCGCGAGCCGGCGGGACAGACCGTGGACGCGGCGGGGCTGACCGTGGCGCCGGGCTTCATCGACATGCACTCGCACTCCGATTGGCGGCTCTTCGCCAATCGCCGTGCCGAGTCCAAGATCCGCCAGGGCGTGACGACCGAGGTCGTCGGCAACTGCGGCTTCTCGCCCGCACCCGTGTCCGACGAGTTCAGGCAGGACATGCAAGGCTTCGCGCTCTACGTGCCGCCCGGCATGGACTTCTCCTGGCGCTCGGTCAAGGACTATCTCCGCCGCTACGAGGACGAGGGGCTCGCTCTCAACGTGGCGCAGCTGATCGGCCACGGCACGCTGAGGCTCGCCGTGATGGGCTTTGCCCGGCGCGCCCCCTCGGCGAAGGAGCTCGGCCGAATGCGGGGCCTCATGGAGTCGGCCATGGCCGACGGCGCCTGCGGCCTGTCCACGGGACTCATCTACGCGCCCGGCTCCTATGCGGAGACGCCCGAGATCGTCGAGATCGCGCGCGGTGCCGCGCGCGGAGGCTTCTACGCGAGCCACATCCGTGGTGAGGGCTCCACGCTTCTCGATGCGGTGGCCGAGGCCATCAGCGTCGGCAGCGGGGGCGGCCTGCCCGTGCAGGTGAGCCACATCAAGGCGGCGGGGCGGCCCCACTGGGGGCGGGTGAAGGAGGCCCTCGCCCTGATCGACGCCGCGCGGGCGAGAGGGCTCGACGTGACGGCCGACGTCTACCCGTACACGGCGTCGAGCACCACCATCCGGACGCTCCTGCCCGATGCGGCGCTCGAGGGCGGCATCGAGGCGATGCTGGGCCGGCTCCGCGACCCGGCGGCGCGCGCGCGGATCCGCGACGAGATGGCGCACGGCCCCGTCCTGGCCCGCGGCGTCGGCTGGGGAGACATCATGATCGCGTATGCGCCCTCGCGCCCCGAGGCGCAGGGGCTCCGGCTCGACGAGATCGGCAGGCGATGGGGCAAAGACCCGGTCGAGTGCGCCTTCGACATCATCGAGGCCGAGAAGGGGCGAGGCTACGTCATCCTCTTCCAGCTCGACGAGGCCGATCTCCGGCGCGCGCTCGTCCACCCACACGTGATGATCGGCTCCGACGGCTCGTCGCTTGCGACCGCGGGGCCGCTCTCCGAGGGCAAGCCCCATCCGCGGAGCTACGGGACCTTCCCGCGGGTGCTCGGCCGCTACGCGCGCGACGAGGGCGTGCTGTCTCTGCCCGCCGCCGTGCACAAGATGACGGGTCTGCCCGCGGCGCGGCTCGGCTTGAAGGACCGCGGCGTGCTCCGCGAGGGCGCCAAGGCCGACGTCGTGGCCTTCTCGCCCGAGCGCGTCGCCGATCCCGCGACCTACGAGGACCCCCACCGCTACGCCGAAGGCATCGCCCACGTCGTGGTCAACGGTCGGATCGTGATCAAGGACGGCGAGCACACGGGCAGCCTCCCGGGCCGCGTGTTGAGGCCCGCGCAGGGCTAGGAGGGAAGCCGGAGCCGTCGGGCGTTACGCCCGATCTTGTCATGCTCGAGGGGTCGAGGCGGGACCGAGATCTGAATCCACAGGCACTTCGCCGGCATCTGAAGGCGTGGCACCCTCCTTGCTGTAGTGAGTGTGCTTCACGTATTGTGGCGTTGAACCCGATTCGAAAGGATTGTCATGACTCGCGTGCTGATGATCGATGGAAATCGAAAGCTGACCGAGTCGGTCGGCAGGCAGTGCCTCGAGCAGAGCATCGCGATCCGGATGGCCGACACCCTCTGCGAAGGTGTCCGCCAGCTGCTCGAGACTCCCGTATCGCTGGTCCTGATCCACTCCGCTCTTGTGCATCTGCCGGGAGCGGAGCTGGCCCGGCTCTTCGAGACCGTGGCGCCCGGCGTCCCCGTGGTCGTGCGGGTCGAGACCGGCCAGGCCATAGACGAGCAGGTGCGGTTCGAGCTCCACGGCTTCCACGTCGTGCGCGAACCCTTCGACGTCCTCGATCTGCTGGCCAAGGCAGAGCGGCCGGCGCGCGTGGTGTTGCCGGATCCCGCCGTCGCCGCGGCCGCCGTCGAGACCGCGTGCTCGTGAATAAGATGGGCTGCTTCAGCGGCAAGATCTCCGTGTGGGTGGCCGCGCTGGGGCTGATCCTGGCGTTGGTCGGCCTGCTGGTCGCGACGGACGAGTCCCTCCGCCATATCGGGCGCACCTCGCCGCTCACCGCGGCCGGCGAGCCCGAGAAGTCGGCGCACGGCGCGCCGGCCGATGACGCGTACCACCCTCCTGGCTCGCCGGTCTGGATGACGCCCTAGCGACGCGGACTTCGCGGGTGCTGGCGCCCGCGCGGGGGCATGGTGTAGACTGATCAAGTAGCGCCGCGGCCGGCGCCCTCGCCTCCGATATTGGCTCTTCCGAGTATTGGGGCGTGCATCAAGCCGGAAGAGCGACTGAAGGAGATCCAGATGGCTTCGAAACTTTATGTTGGAGGCCTCTCGTACTCGACCACGAGTGAGACGCTGCGTGAGTACTTCGCCCAGTGCGGTACCGTGGAGTCCGCGGCGGTGATCACCGACAAATTCTCCGGCCAGTCGCGCGGCTTCGGCTTCGTCGAGATGGCAACGGCCGAGGAGGCCCAGCGTGCCATCTCGGAGCTCAACGGCAAGGACCTCGACGGTCGCAAGCTGACCGTCAATCTTTCGACTCCGAAGGCGCCGGGCTCCGGCGGCGGCCCCCGGGGCGGCGGCCGGCCGGGCGGGCGCCCGGGCGGCGGCGGCAGGGGCGGCGGGTTCGGCGGCGGCGACCGTGGCGCCTACGGGGTACCGCCCTCCAAGAAGCCCTTCAAGTGGTAGTCCAAGCCTAGACAGCACAAGGGCGCGGCGGAGACATCCACCGCGCCCTTCGTCTGTCCCCTGCCGGCCACCCAGGGCCCGTATCGGCGGCCTGCTACCCGAAGACGCGCTCGTAGCGGCCGTAGTCGTGCGCCGCGTCCATGAACCATTTCACGATTTCGGGACTCGACCGCGGCGGGATCTCGCACGAGGTTGACAGGATGAAGCCCGAGCGCCTCGCCGCCGTGTCGATGCAGCGCCGCACGTCCGCCTCCATCTCTGCCTGCGTGGTCTTCTCGAATTTCGTCGCGTCCACGTTGCCGATGGCGACGGCGCGACCCTTGGCGACCTCCATGAAACGCTCGAGCTGGTCCACGTACAGCTTCGGGTCACCCTGTTGGTCGAGATCGAAGGAGACGGTCGTGAAGCCGCACCCGATGATGTCCTCGTAGATCGGGTAGGTCGTGCCGCAGATGTGCGTCGTCAACCCGACCTTCTTCGCCTTGAAGTAGTCCACCAGCTCCTTGTGGTACGGGGCGATGAACTCGCGGTAGTTGTCGGGGGAGACCAGGCTGATGGAGGCCGTCGGCTCCGAGAAGCTGAGGCCGATCTTGGTCTTGGCGATGGCGTCGCCCCAGATCTTGCAGAAGTCCGTGGTGACCCGCATCAGGTCGTGGATGAACTGCTTGTCCTCGAAGGTATCGAGCAGCATCATTTCGGGATTGCGCAGCAGCATCGCGATCGTCCAGGGTCCGACGGCCACGGCGCCCATCGCGGCGGGCGGCGCGGCCTTGACGAGCGCTTCGCACTGCTCGAGGAAGCCCGGCAGCCGCGCCGTGCCGTAGGGGTCCGGCATCTTGAGCTTGGCCAGGTTGGCCTTGTCCTCGAGCACGTGCCCCTCGATCGATGGCACGACATAGTCGGAGTACTTGACCTTGCAGCCGAAGGCCTCCGCCTCCTTGGCGAGGTCGTTGTACGCGAGCACCACGTCCGGCTGGTAGCGCTCGTAGTAGTTCATCATGGCGCTGATGGCCTTGACCGGGCTCGTGCAGTACTCCTCGATGGACTGCCCGTCGAGCGTGCCCGCGAACGACGCGACGATCGGGTAGACGGGCACGCGGTCGGAGAAGGAGCGCTTGTAGGCGGCGACGACGCGGTCCCGGTTGGTCAGCGGCATCTTGCCCTTCTCCGCGTCCCAGAGGCGGTTGACCTCCATGTAGCGCGGGGGCAGCTTCGCCTCGTACTCCATGAACTGCGTGATCGGGTAGCGGATGCCGCCTGCGTGCGTGCCCCGGAGGCCTTCGACGATCTCTTCCATCTTCGCCCAGGGGATCGCGAACGCCATCTCGTGGTCCTGGGTCTGCCCGAAGATGCGGTCGCCCGAGCAGGGCAGGATCACCTGCGGCTCGCCCGTCTGCATGGTCGTGACGATGATGTCGGCGCAGACGGCGCGCCCCTCGAAGGAGGAGTGCAGGCGCCCGCCCCGCTTCCACAGTGCCGCCTGCGTCAGCCGCATCACCTGCGCCGGGTTGGCGTAGACGCAGACCAGGTGGGGCTCGAAGGTCGCGCGGTCGAGCGGGGCGACCAGGAGCGTCTCGTACTCGCCCAGCGCGAATTTGTCGATGGCGGCCTCCGAGCGCTGCCCCGCCTCCTTGGTCTCCGTGTACATGCCCTCGCAGAGCGTGCCGACGTTGTAGATGGGGAGCGGCTTGTCGAAGCCGATGGCGGTGATGCCGAGCGAGCAGATGTGGTCCTCGCGCGTGAGCGCGATCATCCAGCCGTACCGGCGCGACATGTCGATGACCTGGCAGGACATGCTGAGCTTCTTGAAATCCCGCGCGGGGCGCTTCGCCCGCTCGGGGATGGGCTCGCCGGGCTTGAGCATCCGGATCGCCACGGGGAAGGTCTGCGGGCGGATGTAGGTCTGGAGCTCTTTGTCCGCCGTCCTGACGTCGATCATTTTGTCAAGGCCTCCCGCTCAGAGCGTAGGGTACACCTTTGTCAAGCAAGCGCGCGTCTTTTCGATAGAATGGGCCGCACCGACCATGGCCCGCTACCGCATCGTGCACTGGAAGGAGATCCCGTCACTGGTCGAGGCCACCGATGGCGACCGGACGGCGCGCGAGCAGCTCTCCCAGAAGTTCCAGGACCTGATCGACGCGCTCGCCATGCGTGAGAACGCGACGGAGGAGGACGCCTACCTCGCCGGCTGGGGCCAGGGCGACTGGCTCGAGCGGCCGGGATCGGCCGACGAGGTCGCCCGGGCGGTCGCCGCGGAGATCGAGGAGGGCTTCCAGGCCCTTCTCCTGAAGCGCTTCCTGCCCAAGCCCGGCTAGGCGCATCGGGATCGCCGGGCATTGCGCCGCCCTCTGCCGACCCCTATAATCCCGCCAGCCAATGAAGGCCAGGGAACTCCTCGCCGCCTGCTTCCTCTTCTTCGGGACCTTGCTCGTCTGGCCGCTGCTCACGATCGCCAATCGCCCGGCGCTCATCGCGGGCGTGCCGGCCCTCGCCCTCTATCTTTTCGCGGTCTGGGCCGCCATCGTGGCGGTGCTGGTCGCCGCTGCCGTGCGCCGCCGGTCGCTGGAGGACGACGAGTGAGTTGGCTGAGCCAGCCGACCCTGCTGGCGATCCTGCTCGGCTACCTCATCTTCCTGTTCCTCGTCGCCACGGCCGGCGAGACCTTCGCGCACCGCCTGAGCCACGCGCGGATCCGCACCGTCACCTACGTCCTCGCGGCCTCCGTGTACTGCACGGCGTGGACCTTCTACGGCAGCGTCGGTCTCGCGGCCAACCGCGGCCTCGAGTTCTTGACGATCTATCTCGGGCCCGCCTGCGTCGCGCTCCTCTGGCCGGTGCTCCTGCGCAAGCTCGTGCGGGTGTCCAAGGAGCAGCGCATCACCTCCATCTCGGACTTTATCTCGAGCCGATACGGCAAGTCCGCGCACCTGGGTACACTCGTGGCCGTGCTCGTGGTAGCCGGGATGATCCCGTACATCGCGCTCCAGCTCCGCGCCGTGTCCGCATCCTTCACCATGATCCTGCACGAGGGGTCGGTTCTCAACGTCTTCGACCCGACCCTGCTCGTGGCCGTGACGCTGGCCCTTTTCGGCATTCTCTTCGGCGCCCGCAACCTCGACTTCACCAAGCAGCAGACCGGGCTCATGACCGCCGTGGCGGTCGAATCGGTGGTCAAGCTCGTGGCGTTTCTTGCGGTCGGCGTCTACGTGACGTGGGGCATCTTCGGCGGGCCCGGCGACATCTTCGGGCGCATCGCCGCCAACCCGGACTGGTCGCGCCTGTTCATGCTGGACCAGCCGCACACAGCCTCGTACGCGCGGTGGGCGGCGATGCTGCTGATCTCCATGATGGCCGTCATGTTCCTCCCGCGCCAATTCCACGTGCTCGTCGTCCAGAACCCGCGCGAGCGGGACGTCAACGCCGTCGCGTGGTCTTTCCCCCTCTACCTCCTGCTCATCAACCTCTTCGTGCTGCCCATCGCCTTCGCGGGACTCCTGGTCTTCCCGGAGTCCGCCGCCCAGGCCGACGGCTTCATCCTGCGGCTGCCGCTCCACTTCGACAGCCATCTGGTCTCAGTTGTGGTCTTCCTGGGCGGATTCTCGGCCGCGACGGCCATGATCGTGGTGGAGTCACTCGCGCTCTCGAAGATGATCACCAACGACATCATCCTGCCCATGATTCTCCGCCGCCGGCACATGGAGGACATCTACTGGGTGACGCTCTTCTACACCCGCGTGGCCATGCTCGCGGTCGTGGGCCTGGGCTTCGCGTGGGCGCGCATGGAGCGCGGCCAGCTCCTGCTGGTCGAGATGGGGCTCCTGTCCTTCATCGCGGTCAGCCAGTGCGCGCCGGCCATCCTGCTGGGTCTCTACTGGCGGCGCGGCAACCGCCGGGGCGCCGCGGCGGGCATCTCGGCGGGATTCGGGCTGTGGGGCTACACGCTGATCATCCCGGCGCTGGTCAAGGAGGGTCTGGTGCCGGCCTCGGTCCTCGCCGAAGGGCCGATGGGCCTCGCCTGGCTCAAGCCGACAGCGTTCCTTGGCCTGAGCGGCCTCGACCCGACCACGCACGGGATCTTCTGGTCGCTCTTCGTCAACCTGGCGCTCTTCGTGCTGGTCTCCCTCTTCACCGAGCAGGACGCCGACGACCGCGCCCAAGCTGCCGCCTTCGTGGGCGCGCCCAGCGAGGAGCGGCACCCCGCAGGGGCGCCGGCCATCCTGTCGGCGACCGAGATCGAGCGTCTCGTGCACTACTACGTGGGCGAGTCGCAAGCTGAGGGCATCGTGAGGGAGCTCTTCCGCGGCAAGGCGCCCGCGGAGCTCTCGGTGCCGGAGCTGCTCGAGCTGCGCATCCGGTTCGAGCGGCTGCTGGCGGCCTCCCTCGGCGCCGCGGCGGCGCGCATGATCGTGGAAGACCACTTCACGATCTCCAAGGACGAGGCGCAGGAACTGGTGACGTCCTTTCAGCAGATGCAGCAGTCGCTGCGCTTGACCGAGGAGGAGGTACGGCGGGGCGAGCGCCTGCTCGCCTCCGTGGTCCAGAGCGTGGACGACTGCATTTTCACCACGGGAGTGGACGGGCGGCTCGTCACCATGAACCCGGCGGGCCAGCGCCTCCTCGGCTACCGGGAGCGCAGGCTCGGCCGCATCGGCTTCCAGGATCTCCTCGGCCCGGAGGAGCGCGGCCGGGCGGCCAAGGCCATCGTGCCCTCGGTCGAAGCGGGGCAGGGATGGAGCGGGCAGGTGGCGGGACGCACGGCCAAGGGCTTGACCTTCCCCGCCTACCTCTCGGTGCGCTGCATCTTCGATGCCGCCGGGCAGATCATCGGCACGGTGGGCGTGCTCCGCGATCTCACCGAGCAGGTCGAAACCCAGCGCCGGCTCATCCAGCGCGAGAAGCTGGCCTCGCTGGGCGAGATGGCGGCGGGCGTGGCCCACGAGATCAGGAACCCTCTCGGCGGCATCAAGATGGCGACAAACCTGCTCTCATCAGGAGACCTGGGCGGCGGCGCGCTGTCGAAGGAGATGGCGCGCTCCATCCTGTCCGGCATCGTCGAGATCGAGCGCATCATCAACAGCCTGCTGGACTTCACCCGGGACACGAAGCTCGAGCGGGGAGAGTACGAGGTCGCCCGTATCCTCGACCCCGTCGTCGAAGCCGTCGGGTCCGAGGGGCGCGCGCGCGGCATCGAGGTCGCCTACGGCCGGGTGGACCGGGACGTGGCCGCTGCGGCCGACGGCCAGCGCCTGCGGCAGGTCTTCGCCAACGTCATGAAGAACGCGCTGGAGGCGATCGACCCGCGGCGCGCCGACGGCCGCGTGGTGGTCAACCTCCTCACCGAGGAGGACCGAGCCGTGGTGGAGGTCATCGACAACGGCGCAGGCATCGCCCCCGAAGATCGGGAGAAGATCTTCTTGCCGTTCTTCACCACGAAACCCTCGGGCACGGGCCTCGGCATGGCCATCGTCAAGAAGATCGTGGACCTCCACGGCGGCGACGTCAGCGTCGAGAGCGCGCCCGGGCGCGGTACGCGCGTGCGCATCTCGTTGCCGGCCGTCACGATCGCGCAATCCCTAGCGGGAGGCACATCATGAAGCAACGGCTGCTGCTGGTCGACGATGACGAAGTCTTCCTCCGCCCGCTGCACCGGACGCTCGAGCTGGCGGGCTACGAGGTGCTGCCGGTCCAGAGCGGCGAGGAGGCTCTCGACACGCTCAAGGCGGAGGACGTGGACCTTGTGCTGACCGACAGGCGGCTTCCCGGCATGGACGGCGTCGCGCTCGTGCGCCAGGTCAAGACCAATCACCCCGATCTGGCAGTGGTGGTCATGACGGCCTACGGGACCATCGAGTCGGCTGTCGAGGCCATGCGACTGGGTGCCGAGGACTATCTCGTCAAGCCCTTCGAGGCGGCCGAGATGCTGCTCGTGATCCGCCGGGCGATCGAGTTCCAGACGCTCAAGTCCGCCAACCGCCGCTCGATCCGGCGCAACCAGGAGCGCTTCACCTTCCGGAACGTGGTGGCGAAGAGTGCCGTGATGCGCTCGGTCTTCGAGACGCTCCGCTCCGTCGCGGACCTGGATACGACCGTGCTGATCCACGGCGAGACGGGAGTGGGCAAGGAGCTGCTCGCGCGGTCCGTGCATTTCTCCGGCGCGCGCCGCGACCGCCCGTTCGTGGCGGTCAACTGCGCCGCGATCCCCGAGGAGCTGTTCGAATCGGAGCTCTTCGGCTCACGCAAGGGCGCCTTCACCGGCGCCAGCGAGCACCGGCGCGGCCACTTCCAGATGGCCCACGGCGGCACGCTCCTGCTGGACGAGATCGGCGAGATGCCGCTGCACCTGCAGAGCAAGCTCCTGCGCGCCATCGAGGAGAAGAAGGTCACGTCGGTGGGCGCGGACCGGCCGGTGGACATCGACGTTCGCTTCATCGTCACGACCAACAAAGACCTCCAGGCCGAGGTCGAGCTCGGGACCTTCCGGCGCGATCTCTTCTACCGCCTCTCCGTCATGCCCGTCCGCGTGCCGGCGCTCCGCGAGCGGCCGGAGGACATCCCGCTCTTGGCCCAGCACTTCCTCGAGGAGGCCGGCCGGCGGCTCAAGCGGGCGGTCAGGGGCATCGTCCCGGAGAGCCTCGAGGCGCTGGTGCGCTACCCCTGGCCGGGCAACGTGCGTGAGCTCGAGAACGTCATCGAGCGCGCCGTCATCGTCTCCAGGGAGGATGTCCTGACAGGGCTCCAGCGCTTTCTCGGCGGGCCGGCGGGCGCGCACGCGCCGGTGGACCTGTCACTGCCGTTCCGAGACGCCAAGGCGCGCGTGGTGGAGGAGTTCGAGCGGGCCTATGTGGCCGGCTTGCTCGAGGCCAACGGCGGCAAGCTGACCGCCGCGGCAAAGCACGCCGACATGGACCCAAAGAACTTCTCGGACAAGATGGCGCGCTACGGGCTCCGCCGCCAGGCCGTCGATCCGGGCGAGGGCGGCACGCGCGCCACTTGAAGTCCGCGAGCAGCTCCAGAAGCTGCTCCGCTCCCCGTGTGCCGCGCGTGAGGTACGTGGGCGGGTCGATCAAGTCCGGGTCGACTCGCCCCTCTTTCGCGATCAATGACGTTCGCTATGAAACTCCTCAGCGGCTTGCGCGTGTGGAACAAGGACGGTCGGCGCGACCTCAGGAAGAGACGGAATCAACCACCGAAACAGGCCTGTTGCCGTCGCCGCGCCGATCAGTTGAGCGACAATGAAGGCCGGAGCGTCAGCCGGGCGAATGCCGGCGAAGGTGTCGCTCGCCGACCGCGCGAGCGTCACGGCGGGATTGGCGAACGAGGTTGAGGCGGTGAACCAGTATGCTGCCGTGATGTAGGCGGCTACCGCGAACGGCACGGCCGGTGACCGTAGGCGAGCGCACCCCCAAATGACTGCCAACAGACCGAAGGTGGCCACGAACTCACTGAATGCCTGAGCGGCGCCTGAGCGCGCATGGCGCGACGCGAAGAACAACGGCTCTTGAAACATCATGTGGGCGATAGCGACGCCCACGAAGGCCCCGGTGATTTGCGCCACGACGTAGAGCGGAACATCCGCCCACAAGATGCCGCCCTGAGACGCATCGGCCAGCGTCACCGCCGGATTGAAGTGCGCCCCCGAGATCGGTCCGAAAGTCAGGATCAGAGCGACAAGCGCCGCCCCGGTCGCCATGGTGTTGGCCAGGAGCGCCACGGCGACGTTCCCACCCGCGAGCCGCTCGCCCATGATGCCAGAGCCGACCACGGCCGCGAGAAGCAGACACGTCCCCACCGCTTCAGCGGTTACCCGCCGAGCGAGCGAGAATCGTTGCGTGTCGGTCGCGTCTCGTGTCAACGTGTCCGCGCTAGGTCTGTGAGGAGGAAGCCCGAGCGAGCCTACATCGGGAGGGTGGTTTACGCAAGCAGCGCGTCCTATTCCTCTCCGCCCACAACTCAGCGCGGAGCCGGATCGCGACGGGTATGGGATGATCCCGGGGCCCAAGATGCTCGTCCCTGCAGGACGTGCGGTTTTCGATCGGCAATCAGCTCGGCGAGCACATCGAAGTGAAGGTCCTTGATGCGGTCCTCGACGTGACGCATACCCCGAACCCGTCGCTCGAGCCTGGCGACCGGATCGGTCTCGTCGGGCAGGTTGTGGGAGGTTAGCCCCCGAAGCGTTCCTTCAAGACGACCGGAACGATCGCGGCCGACTTGCCGATGACGTCGGGCACCAGGTAGATGTAGTCGACCAAGCCCCCACTCCAGTAGACGCTGCCCACCCCGATGATCTCTGGGAGAGGCGTCCCAGCCGGCTTACTTGCTGCGAGCTTTTCGAATTCGGCCATCGTCATGGGCATCGAGCGCTCCTTCTGGAAAATATAGAGAAGATATCATACCAATCTTCTCGATGGCTACCCATACGAGGTACAGGCTGCGTCGACATTCCATCAGCGGTGGCAGGCCGCCAAACTCGCGGAGGGCGGCTGACCTATGTGCCCGCGCCCGTGATCGGCCCCTGCCTGGGCGGGGGTATGGAGCGCTCGCACCGCGCATTCCGGGCCCCTGAGGCTCCCCCGTAGCGCGCCGCGTCAGCAGGCCGGTCAAATTGATGTTGACAGGAGTCCCAGCGGAAAATATGCTCCGATTCGCTCATGGGCATGCGCAAGGACGCATATGTTCCGCCGACGGTCAGTGGCACCCGATTTCTGCGGCTACTCGCCGACGAGACCCGTCTCCGAATCCTCGCCCTCCTGGGTAAGACCCCGGACTTGTGTGTGTGCGAGCTCGTGGCGATCCTGCGACTGCCCCAATATCAGATCTCACGCCACCTGGGCCGGCTCAGGCGCAGTGGCTTGCTCGCCTCGCGACGGGAAGGGCCTTTCGTTTTCTACTCGATAGCCGGCGAGGCCCGCGGCCATTCGGTCTATCGCGTCATCCTGCGGGCGATCCCGCAGCTGGCCAGCCGGCAGGTGGTGGCGGGTGACCTTGGCCGGATGAAGCGGTTGGTCAAGCTCGAGCAGACGCAGCGGCTCGAGGCGTGCTCCGCCGATCAGGGCCTCCGGGTGCTTCGGGGACGCTCAATCCTCCGCGCCGTCGGCCGCGGGTAGGAACCGGATCGTGCTGGCCCAACAGATCGTCAGCGGGCTGGCTACCGGGAGTCTCTATGCGCTGACGGCAATCGGCATTGTCCTGATCTTCCGCAACACGCGAACGATAAATCTGGCCCAGGGCGACTTCAGCATGATTGGCGCATTTGTCGCCTTGGCCGTCTTGGAGACGCTCCGCGTCGGCTTATTGAGCGCGCTGGCGATCGCGGTGGTCGCCATCACCCTGCTGGCCGTTGTGGTCGAAAGATCGGTCATGCGCCCGATCGAGCAGGCCGACTGGTTGACGCTCTTCACGGCCACCCTGGGAGTCTTCTACATCCTGCATGGAGTCGCCGGCTGGCTCTGGGGCCGTGACACGAAGTCCTTCCCGGCTTTGTTCTCGAGCACGCCTGTATCCATTGCTGGCACTCTGATCAGCCAGGCGCATCTCTTCAACATGCTGGTGGCCGCGATCGTGGGTGTTCTGCTCTACCTGTTTTTCCGCTTTACGAAGCCCGGCATCGCCATGCGTGCCATCACCGAGGATCCCGTGGCGGCCCAGCTGATGGGCATTCCAGTCCGCCGAATCGTGCTCCTCACGTGGGCGGTGGGCGGTGTCTTGGCCGCGATCAGCGGGGTGCTCCTGGCGCCGCTGGTCTATGTCAGCACGCAGATGATGGACACAGTCCTCGTGAAGGGTTACGTCGGGGCGGTGTTTGGCGGCCTGTATTCCTTGCCCGGTGCCGTCATTGGCTCGCTGATCATCGGGGTGGCCGAGAATCTGGCGGGTGGATATCTGGGCGCGCAGTACAAGGTCACAATCGCCTTCGTGTTGATCGTGCTCGTACTCGCCTTCAAGCCGCGCGGCCTGTTCGGTGGTCGAGCGCGCCGTGAGATTTGACGTGTCCGAGCGAGGCTGGCAAATTCTCCTGACCGCCCTCGCGTTCGCCGGGCTCGGGCTCCTGCCGAGCGTTATCCCCAGCTTCTATGCCAGCCTGCTCGCGTTCACCTTCACGTACGTCATCGCCGCGGTCGGAGTGAACCTGCTAACGGGTTACACCGGGCTCGTGACGGTCGGACATGGCGGGTTCTTTGCCATCGGAGCTTACGCGACAGCGTTGATGGCAAAGTACCTGGGGACCTCGGTTGGGCCCGGGCTCATTGTCGGCGCCGTGCTGAGCGGGTTGATCGGCTTCGCTCTGGGAATCATCTGCCTCCGGCTCGGGGGGGCGTTCCTCGCCATCGCCACGCTGGGGTTTGCCCTTGCGGTGGGCGCCATTCTGAATAACTGGCCGATCTTTGAGGGTCGGGAAGGCATTCAGCTCGGAAAGAATGCGTTCCTCGGCCTTCAGCTTCGAGACGTGGGGTTCTACTACGTCGGCTTGGTGACGATGGCGCTCGTGATGCTGGTATCGTGGAGCATCGTCCGGTCCGCGGTTGGCCGGGCATTCCTCGCGATGCGCGACTCCGAGCGCGCCGCCGAGGCCATGGGCATCAACCTCAGGCTGTACAAGACCGTGTCCTTCGCCGTCAGCGCTGCCATGATGGGGGTCGGCGGCGCTCTCTTTGCGCATCACAACCGGTACGTGTCGGCTGAAACCTTCGGGAGCGCATGGCTCTCAGTGGACTTTCTCACGGCCGTCGTCGTCGGCGGCCAGGGGTCGCTCTTCGGATCTGCCATCGGAGCGGCGTTCGTTGTCCTCGTGCCGTACTACCTGGGGACGATGCAGGATTTTGCCTACATCCTCAACGGCGTGGCGTTGATCCTGGTGCTCCGATTTGCGCCCGATGGCGTGGCGGGGGTGCTGGGGCGTGCGCTGCGCTCCATGGTGGGCCCGGTTCACCGCAAGACGCCGACAACCGCCGAACCCGCACCGGTCGGACGGGGAAGCCAATGGCATCGCTGAGCATCCGTGGCGTGAGGGTGAACTTCGGCGGCCTCGAGGCATTGGCCGGGGTGAATGTTGAGGTCCGGGAGCGCTCAATCTCTGGCCTGATCGGTCCGAATGGCGCCGGCAAGACCACGCTCTTCAACTGCGTCAGCCGCTTTCAGGAGTACAGTGCGGGCGCGATCCACTTCGGCGAACAGGATCTGGGTCCCCTCGGGCCTCACGATGTCGTATCGCTGGGCATCGCGCGAACATTCCAGAATATCAACCTCTTCCGATCCAGATCGACGTTGGACAACGTCCTCACCGGCATGCATTGCCATATGGGGAACCCGGTGGCCGCCATGCTCTCGCTTCCATCGGGACGCCGACGTGAAGCCGCGATGCGGGAGCGCGCCGTGCGCATGGCCGAGATGTTCGGCATCGCCGACGTGCTCGACGAGCAGGTAATGCACCTGCCGTTCGGGCTTCAGAAGCGAGTCGAGCTGGCCCGTGCGCTGGCCTCGGAGCCGAAGCTCCTCCTGCTCGATGAGCCGGTGGCCGGATGCAACGAGGAGGAAACGAGTGAGCTGGCGGAGATCATCCTTCTCATCAACAAGGAGCTCGGGCTGACGATCCTCGTCGTCGAGCACGATATGTCTCTGGTTCGTGCCGTCTGCGATGACGTCACCGTTCTCGATTTTGGGCGAAACATTGCCGGGGGCAAAGCAGCGGAGATTCTCAATCATCCGGCGGTCATCGAGGCGTACCTCGGGGAGGCAGTCGCGCATGCTTAACCTCGAGGCAGTCGAAGTCGGATACGGGCACATCAAGGCGCTCAAGAGCGTGACGATGAAGGTTGCCGAGGGACAGATCGTGGCGCTGCTTGGGGCCAATGGAGCGGGCAAGAGCACGTCGCTTCGAGCGATCTCCGGGCTGCTCCGTCCTTCAGGTGGCGTCATCAGCATGGGGGCCGTCCGACTCGACCGGCTGACGCCCGAGCAGATCGTTCGCCAGGGCGTGGTGCAAGTCCTGGAGGGGCGGCGCGTGTTTGCCGGGCTGACCGTGCTCGAAAACCTCCGCCTGGGTGCCTACTGCCGTGAGGGAGACCTGACCGCCGACCTCGAGCGGGTCTACCGCTACTTCCCGATCCTCGGCGATCGACCGAAGCAGGCCGGCGGCTCGCTCTCGGGTGGAGAGCAGCAGATGCTCGCCATCGGGCGCGCGTTGATGGCGCGGCCGAAGGTCCTCCTACTCGACGAGCCGTCACTCGGCCTGGCGCCCAAACTGGTGGGAGAGATCTTCAGGATCATTCGCAGCATCAATGACGATGGCGTCACGGTGCTTCTCGTCGAGCAGAACGCCTATCAAGCGCTGTCGATCGCGCATTACTCCTACGTCCTTCGTGTTGGTCGAGTCGTCCTGGAGGGGACCGCAGAGGAGATGAGGGACCGCAACGATGTCGTGCGCTCCTATCTCGGCCGCCAGGCGGCCCATGGAGAGCAATGATGCTAACACCAAGGGAGGCCCGTCTATGCCGTTACAGTATCTGGCTCTAGCGCTCGCGCTCGTGAGTTCTCTGACACTCGTGGCCGTGGCCCCGGCGCAGGCCCAGGCCCCGGGTGTGACCGACAAGGAGATCCTCCTGTGTTCCTACCAGCCCATGACGGGAAACGAGTCGACGTACTTCCGGATGGGCAAGGGCGCCGACGTCTGGTATCGCGAGGTCAACGAGCAGGGAGGTGTCAACGGCCGGAAGATCAACTTCAAGATGGTGGACGATCAATACAACCCGTCGCGCACGACGGTCATCGTGAAAGAATTCATCGAGCGTGATAAGTGCTTCGCCATCGCCAATCCTCTCGGCTCCGCGCCGACCGCGGCGGTCATCGACTATATCGCCGAGAACAAGGTCCCCCTCATTGGGGCCGGAACCGGCGCTGCCAAGAATCTCGAGTACCCCTCGAGGTACGTGTTCCCACTCTATCCAAGCTACAACACAGAGGGGCAGGATCTGGTCCGCTTCGCCAAGGAGCAGCTGGGCGGGAAGACCGTCTCGTTGCTGTACCAGAACGACCCATCTGGCAAGACGCATCTGGCGGGAGTCGAGTCCGCGCTGGTCAAATACGGAGTCAAGCTGGTGGCGAAGGAGCCCTACGAGAAGAATGAGCTGGACGTCAGCTCTCAGGCCATCAAGATAAAGGCGGCGAATCCTGACGTGCATTTGTGCTCTTGCGCCCCTGAGCACGCGGCCCGCTTTCTCACCGAGCGACAGAAGCTCGGCTGGAAGGCGCCGGTCGTGGTGGTGTTCTTCGGCCAGAGCCCGAAGGTAATCGAGCTGGCGGGCAAGGAGGCAGTGGAAGGGGTTTACTTCAGCACGATTTTCCGTCGGCCGAACTCGCCGGACCCGCAGATGCGCCAGTTCGTGACCCTGCTGAAGAAGTATTACCCGAACGAGCAGCCGGACGCCATTCACATGTGGGGCTATGCGGGGGCACAGGTGGTCACGGAAGGCCTCAGCCGGATGCCCAAGGAGACGGCGAAGATCACCCGGGACGGATTCGTGGAAGTCCTCGAATCGATTCGGGACTGGAAGGGCGGCCTTATCCCGGTTGTCAACATCGGGAAAGGCAATGCGCCCGAACACTTCCTGATCCGGGAGATGTCGTGGCTGCTGGTCAAGAACGGCGACTTCGAGGTGTTCACGCCGAAGTGGACGAAGTAGCGATGTGCCTTGGCGGAGCGTTCCCGCGGGTTTGTGCATTGGCCAGCGGGACACACTCGCCTCGGAGAGAGCGCCCATGAAGGAAACGGCCGGCACCACCGCCACGCTTGAGCGGCTGCGCGATGCGCAGATGACCCCGGGCATTTGCTACGTCTGTCCGTGGACGTGCCCGACGGAGGTGTTCACCCGGAACGGCGATGTCGTGTACGTGCGTGGCAACACGCAGGCGTCGACGAAGGGATCACGGTGCGTCAAGGGCGAGGCCAGTCATATCCTGGCGAAGGACGACAACCGCCTCAAGCACCCCTTGCGACGAGTCGGACCGAACGAGTACCGGCGCATCAGTTGGGACGAGGCGTTCACGCTGATCGCGAAGAAGCTCACGGAAATCAAGGCGAAGTGGGGACCGGAGTCCGTCGCGTACCTGTGGCACATCGATCCCAACAGCATCTTCGCGCAGATCTTCCTGACCGAATGCTACGGGACGCCCAACTACTACGGCCACACTTCGGCCTGTGAACAAGACCGGCGGTTGGCGGCTTTGACGGTCCTGGGCCACGTGTTCCCGGTCCACGACTACGAGCGAGCGAAGTTCATCATGCTGCTCGGGATCAATATGCTGGGCGCCAACCAAAATCTCTACGAAAGCCGGGGATTGCTGGCCGCCCTGTCGAAGGGCTCCAGGCTCGTCGTGGTGGATCCAGCACTTACCGCGACAGCCGAGAAGGCCCACGAGTGGATCCCGATCGCCCCGGGGACGGATGGCGCGCTCCTCTTCGCCATGGCGCATGTGATTGTCCAGGAGAGGCTCTATGACGAGGCGTTCTGCCGGCAATGGACCCGGGGCTTCGACGAATTCTGTCGCCATGTCGTCGAGAAGGGCTACACGCCGGAATGGGCCCAGCGCATCGCCGACGTACCGGCGGCAACCATTCGGCGCCTCGCACGGGAGTTCGCCTCGACGCGTCCAGCCATGATTGAGACGTTCAAGGGACTCGGGAATTACTCGAACGGGCTCGACGCCTCCCGCATGGTGTACATCCTCAATGCGCTGACCGGCCAGATCGATGGGCCGGGCAACCTGGTCCTGAAGGATTGGGCGCCGCTACAGCCTCCGATTACCATCCCCGAAGACCGCAAGGCCAAAGCGACGCGGCCTCCCCTGCACGTGGCGATGGGATACCCGCTGGCGCCCGACCTTCCGACCCAGCTGCTGCCGCAGGCTATCCTGGAGGGCACGCCTTACCCGATCAAGGCGCTCTTCTTCCAGTGCACGAACCCCGTGATGAGCGAGCCCAACACGGCCCTGTACCGGCGAGCTCTGCAGGCCCTCGAGTTTTCGGTCGCTATCGATACGTACTTCAGCGAGACGGCGGCCGAGTGCGAGCTGGTGCTTCCCGAGGCGTCGTTCTACGAACGTGCCGAGGTCCGCCAAAGTCTGGCTATGCCCCCCGAGGCAATCGTCTGTGTGCCCGCGCTCGGGCCCTATCACGAGGCCCGGCCCGTGTACGACATCGTGCGCGGCATCGCCGAGAAGATGGGGTACGGGGATCTGTTCCGCTGGGATTCATGGGAGGAGTGGGCCCGACGCATCGTGCGGGATTTGCCGACCGACCTCGAGACCATGAAGAAGACCGGCTTCTGGTCGGGCGAGCTCAAATACCACAAGTTCAAGGAGTCCGGCTTTGCGACGCCGTCCGGCCGGATCGAGCTGGCGTCCGAGTCCTTCGCCGCGCACGGCTACAATGCGCTCCCGGAGTACCGGGACCGCAAGGTCATACCGGACACCGAGTATCCCTTCCAGCTCATCAATACCAAGTTCGAGGTGCACTGCAACCTGACCACTCAGAGCAATCCGATTCTGCTCCGGATCCGCGGCGAGAACTGGGCCGAGCTCAACACGGCTGACGCGCAGCGTCTCGGCATCACGGATGGAGACCGGATTGAGATCGCCTCGCCCGCGGGCCAGGTGACGATCAAGGCAAAGGTGAGGCCGGGGATACGCCCGGGAGTGGTGTGTGTGCGACACGGGCATGGATTCGGACACTGGCAGGGCATTGCGAAGGGGCGCGGCACACACATCAATCCGATTCTCGATACCAACGTCAATCCGGTCTCGGGGGGTATCGGCTACAACGAGTGCAAGGTCCGCATCCGGCGGGTGACGTGAGGCCGGCCGTGGGCACAAAAGGATGGTTGTTCGACATCAACAAGTGCACGGGATGCCACGCGTGTGAAGTTGCGTGCGCGACGTGGAACCAGACGGGGTCGATCTCGTGGCGAACCATCGTCAAGATCGAGGCGGGCTCGTATCCGGACGTCACAGCCAGGAACCTGTCCATGCCGTGCCTGCACTGCGATCATGCCCCCTGCATGCAGGCCTGCCCCGTGGCCGCCATCAGCAAGGGGGCAGACGGCATCGTGTCGCTCAACGAGGCCACGTGCGTGGGCTGCATGCTGTGCTTTTGGGCTTGCCCGTTCGGTGTCCCCAAGTTCGGCGCCGAAGGCAAAATGTCCAAGTGCACCTATTGCGGCGATCGCGCGCCAGAGCTGCCTCGCGCGTGTGAGGAAGTGTGCCCGACGAAGGCGATCCTCTCCGGGGACATGGAGGAGTTGGAGCGGCAGGCGACGGCAACCGGTGGAGAGCGCGTTGGGGGGCCGGCGGGGCCCGCGCTCTTCATCATCCGCTAGAACGCGGCCATGACCCTGATGAGCGTGTTCTGGATTCTCATCCCGCTCTTCATTGGCGTGCTGTTCATCGGTCTGTACCGGAACCTCCTGGTCAAGCTGGGTGTCATCCTTGGAGCCTCGGGACGATTCATCCCGTTTCGCAGCGTAGACGCGGCGGCGCTCGGCCAGGCGTATGTCGACGAAGTCGTTCTCCAGAGGCGGATCCGGCTGCGCGGGCGGGTCCCGTGGACGCGTCACATGCTCATCTCGTGGGGCTTCTCGGTCCTCTTCGGATTCGACATCCTGACGGCGCTTTTCACGAAGTACCTGCCGCTGGAGCCCTTTCGCTCCGGCAATGCCGGCTGGCTGTTCCTCAAGTTCGGCCTGAACCTGTCCGGGATGGTCCTGCTCATCGGCCTGCTCATTGCCCTCGTACGCGGGGTAGCCACCGGCGCGACTGATGAGGCCAAGTTCAATGACCGCCCGGGCACGATCTTCCTGCTTCTCGTGGTGGTGACGGGCTTCGTGGCGCAAGCCATGCACTTCGCGAATCTCTCCCCCGACCCCTCCCGCGCCTGGGCATTGCTCGGCCACTGGCTGGGAGAGGCGATGCGCCCCGGGGCGCCCTACGGTGGTTCGTACTCCTTTTTCTGGATGACGCATGCCCTGGCCGCGTCCGCATTTCTCGCCTATCTCGGCTGGAGCCGGATGGTCCACATTTTCGCCGCCCCGTTGGGTCGGATCTTCTACGCGCAGCCGGCGCTGCGTGAAGCCAAGGTCCGGACGGTCATGGAAGGGCTCTTGAAGCCACGCTCGGGAAGGGGCTGAGATGCCGCCAGGAATGCGCCGCTTCGCCTGGTGGAGCTTCTTCGTGACCGAGGCGGCATTGGTCGCCGCCGCGTCCGCCTACGTGGGCGTCGCCACTCGCGACTTCTGGCTGGTGCTGGCCTCGGCGATTGTCGCCACGATCGTGTACGTCGTCGCGGTTCGCGGCACGCCGGCGCCCACGCTCGGAGACGCGACCGCGGAATCGCGGCATTGGTACTGGTTCTGAGCAGACGGGATCGCCATGGCCACAATCGAGCTCATCGACGTCGGCGTGTTGTACCTGGACGGCACGCGTGCCCTCGATCACGTCTCGCTGACTGTGCCCGCGCTCTACTACGTGTTTGCGATCGGTGACTCGCCGGTTCTCTCCGCAGGCCTGACGGAAGTGGCGCCGGCCTCCGGCGTCGGGACCGCACTCGGTCTCTACGGCGCCACCGGCTGGCTGGCGGGCGCCATCTCGCCGGTTCTTTTCGGCTGGGTGCTCGACGTGACTGGCGGAGCCTGGGGCGCGGCATTCGCCTCGCTCGGCCTCGTCGCCTTCGCCGGACCGGCCGCGATGCTGATGCTTCGCCGTCACCCTGCGAGCCGCCTCATGGCCGGCAGCCGCCGCTGACGGGTGGTCTTCAAGGCGGTTCTTTCCATCGGGTTGCAAAAAGGGCGGTAAGGGGTCCGGCGGACAGCGACCAGCCGCCTCTCGGGTCGGCATCGGGGGACCCGCAAACCCAGCGGGCAGGCCGAAAATCCCCATTGCGGTCAGAATATATTTTGTGTATATTCTCTGCCATGACGGTGGAGGAGTTCCTTCCCCCGGCCCCCAAGCTCCGCGTGGAGCCCTTGCTCCGCTTCCAGCGCTATCGCGATCTGGACAAGGTCGCACCGGCCATCCGCGAGGTGGCCGAGGAGATGGTCCGCACAGGCGAGAAGCTCGCAGCACCGAGAGTCGTCTTCGTCTGCCGGCAGGTCCGCGAGATAGGGCCCGAGACGCTCGCCCTCGCTGAGGGGCCCACGTTCCACGGTCGCGCCTTTGCGACCCACTTGAAGGATGCACGGCAGGTGGTGTGCTTTCTGGCCACGATCGGTCCTGCGCTGGACGATCGCGTGGCCGAGATGGCCGAAGGCGACGAGTTGCTGGAAGCGCTCTTCCTCGACACCGCCGGCTGGCTCGCGATAGAGGACGCACTGCGGGCATTCCGCAAGCACGTGGCGGCCAGGATCCGGCCTCGAGGGTTACGTCTCAGTCCCCGGATGGGGCCGGGGTTCCTCGACTGGCCGCTGACGGATCAGATCGAATTCTTCTCGGTATTCTCCGGAGCTCGGCTGGCGGTGGCTGTCACTGAGCATTGCGTCATGACGCCCAAGAAATCCGTCTCCGGCCTGTTCGGGCTGCAGCCGGGAGCCTAGGAGCCGACCCGTGGACCGTCCCGAGTACGACAACCTGCTCCGCCGGCGCCTGAGGCAGGGTGAGTTTGTCGCATCCATCGAGTTCGTCACGCCCGAAGCCTCGGATGAGTTCGAGGGCGCCGTGGCTCCCATCGTTGACCTGGCAGAGCACATCAAGGCCGACCGCCGCTTCCACACGATTGCGCTGACCGATCGCGTCAAGTCTGATGACGACCATGACCCGGTGCGGGTGGCCGCCCGGGTCGCCGAGGTCTGCCGGAAGGCGCCTACGGTTCATCTCTCCGGCAAGGATCGGGACCCCGCCTGGGTTGCCGATTGCCTGCAGAGGATGGAGGCCGCCGGCCTCGAGAATGTGCTCCTGATCACCGGCGACAAGGTCAGGACGCCGACCGACCGTCGCGTCCGCTACCACGACTCTGTCAACATGGTCGCCCAGGCTCGTGCTCGAGGAAACGGGTTCCACATCGCTGCCGCCGTGTCTCCCTTCAAGTACAGGGAAGAGGAGCTGATGAACCAGTACTTGAAGATGGCAAAGAAGGAGTACGCCGGCGTGGACGCCTTCATCACCCAGGTTGGCTGGGACATGCTCAAGTTCAAGGAGTTGGCAGCCTACCGCAGGCGGCGCGGCCTCCAGGCTCCCGTCATGGCAGGCGTCATGCTCTTGACCGTGGCGCGGGCGCGGTATATCCGAGCCAACAAGCTGGCCGGGATCACCATCACGGACCAGCTCCAGGCACGCCTCGAGGAAGAAGCTCAGCAACCCGACAAGGGCATCAGCGCGGCATACCGACGTTTGGCGCTGCAGATCGTCGGCCTCAAGCGGCTGGGCTATGCCGGATTCCAGCTGACCGGCATGCACCAGTACGACAAGCTCGACAGGCTCTTCCGGCAGATCGAGGGACTCGATCAGGGTCTTCAGCATGAGGGTGCGTGGTGGGATACGTGGTGGAACGCGCTGCGGGGCCCCGGGGGCTCCCACACGGCCACCGCGCCGGCTCAACCCCTGTACCTGTTCGAGGAGCTTTCGGAGCCGGGCGGCTGGAATGTGCCTCTCGAGGCGCTCACGCCCCGCCCGCTCTCGCCTGCCCATGAGCATAGCGACGAGGGCAAACGGTACCGGCTGCTGGACCGGCTGGACCGGCTGGTCTTCAAGGACGGCTCACCGGGCGCGGCCGTCTTGAAGCCGATCGCGCGCCTGATTCCCTCAGGCTCTGCCGTCGAGCGCGGCCTGCACTGGGTGGAGGGTCGGATCAAAGAGCCCGCCGTGGGTTGTCAGACGTGCGGCTTCTGCCGGCTGCCGTACACGTCGTACGTGTGCCCGGAGACCTGCCCGAAGGGGCTGGCCAACGGACCGTGCGGGGGAACCAGCGACAATGCCTGCGAGTTCGGCGATCGTGAGTGCATCCACAACCGCAAATACCGGATCGCCAGGGACGCGGGGCGGCTCCACGAGCTCGAAGACGTGCTGATTCCCGCCGTGGACGCGTCGAAGCGCGGGACCTGCTCGTGGACGAATCATTTTCGGGGTGAAGACCCTGCCATCGTTCGGCTCAGCGACATTCGGGCGAAAGGGCACCGCGCATGATTGAGCATCGGGGGCTGATCATCATTGGCGAGAACCTCAACGCCACCCGCAAGATCAAGGGCTCCAGCCCTCGAATCATCAGGGAGGGCGACAAGCGCGGCCTGCCGTATACGGATTCGTCGGGCGCCAAGCGGATCCTCGACCTGACCGAAGGCTTCCCCGCGGATCCCGCGGAGCATGCCAACGCGATGATCCCGTACGTCGCCCTGTGTTTCCGGAACAAGGACATGACGTATCTCGAGACCGCCGTGCGCTCGCAGCTGAAGGCGGGCGCGCACATCATCGACCTCTGCGTGGACGAGATGTCGCCGTATCCCGAGCAGCGCATGGAATGGATGCGATGGGTCGTGCAGGCTGTGCAGGGCATGACGGACGCCGTCGTGAGCATCGACTCCTCCGACCCGCTGACCATCGAGGCGGGGCTCAAGGTGCACGATCCCAAGAAGAGCCGGCCCTTGATCAACTCCGTCAACCTCGAGGAAGGCCGCAACGTGCTGCATGCGATGGCCAAAGAGTACAACGCGTATCTCGCGGGCAACGCCTCCGGCCAGTCCGGCATGCCATACAGCGCCCAGGAGCGGGTCGATCACCTGACCGAGCTTTCCAGGCAGATGGACGAGCACGGCATCCCGATGGAAGACCGCTTTCTCGATGCGCTGGTGTTTCCGGTGGGCGCGGGCCCCGAGTTCGGCATGCACTATCTTGACGCAGTCAAGCAGCTGCGCGGGATGTTCCCGGACGCGCATCTCTTCGGCGGCCACTCCAACGTGTCGTTCGGGCTGCCCGAGCGCAAGACGCTCAACAACGCGTTCCTGATCCTCTCGATCCTGGCCGGCTGCGACACGCTCATGGTCGATCCGCTGATGAACGTGCCGAAGGACTACCTGGAGTTCAAGCTGGCATCGGAAGCGTTGATGGGCACGGACGAGTACTCCCTGAACTACCTCGCCTACTTCCGGAGCAAGACGGCGTAAGGTGCCGGCGATGCCAGACTCCACTGCAATGGCCGCGATCCTCCAGCGGTTGTCCTCGCGGACGCCACTCCTCAGTGACAGCGCCACCGGCACTTGGTTTCAGGACCGGCTTGGCGCGGAGCGCGTCGGCGGCGAGTGCTGTGATCAGTACAACGTCACCGAGCCCGACGTCGTGCGCGAGCTGTACCGGGCGAAGATTGCCGCCGGCGCCGATCTCGTGCTCACCAACACGTTCAACAGCACGCCGTTGCGCCTCGCCGAGTTCCACATGGAGGCCAAGTCCGCGGAGCGCTTCAACGCCGCCGGCGTGTGGCTCCTCCGTGAGGTCATAGCCGCCACGGACCGTGAAGTCTTCGTGGGCGGCAATGTGGGACCGACGGGCAAGATCATCGGCCAGTCCGCGACGTACGACGAGGTGATGGAATCGATGCTTGGACAGATCCGCGCGCTCGTGCGCGCCGGCGTCGACATCATCTGCATCGAGACGATGCTGCAGTCGCTGGAGGCGCAGGTGGCGGTGGAGGCGGCACGGCAGATCTTCGACGACGAGGGCGTCCGCGTTCCGCTCTACACGACGTTCGCCTTCATGAATCGGCCCGCCGGCAGCGAGAAGGAGTTTCGCACGTTCTTCGGTGACACGGTGCGCCACATCATGGGCGGCAACGAGGACCTGCTCGCCGAACGCCCCTTCGTGGGTGCCCGCGCGCTCGGTGTCGACGTCGTGGGCGCCAACTGTACGATCGGCGTCGACGACGCCGTTGCCGTGGCCGAAGAGTTCACGCGGTACTTCGCCGAGCACGGGCTGACCGGGCGCGTGTTCATCTCGGCGAAACCCAACTCCCAGATCATGGCGACGATGGCGTACGAGGACCCGGAGTTCGTGGCGGCCAGATTCGGACGGCTCGTGGCGGCGGGCGCCCACCTCGTCGGCTTCTGCTGCGGGTCGACACCCGCGCACATCGCGGCATCGGCGAGGCAGCGCCGCGCGCTGCTCGGCTTCTAGACCATGAGCGTATTCCGAAACGAGATGAGCGGCGCACACGAAGGAGACAGGCCATGAACGAGCTCAAGCCGCGCGATCGATTCACGCGTGCGATCCGGCGCGAGAAGGTGGACCGTGTCCCGACTCTCTACCGCTTCAAGAAGGAATCGAAGGAGAAGGTGGCGCGCATCTTTGGCATCCAGGGCACGGGGACCGGGATGAAGCACGACCCGTCGCTCGAGATCCGCCTGGGCAACGACGCGATCATGTACCAGATCGGCGTGAACGCGGAGTTTTCGCACCACCCAATTGCCGTCGGCGAGACGTGGTACAGCGACTTCAAGGTCGGCTACGGCAAGAGCGGCCTCCAGGGCATGAACGAGGCGCAGCACAAGGAGTTCGAGAAGACCCAGGAGTTCTGGGGGCCCGCGAAGGTGGTGCCGGAGAACTTTCCCAAGCATCATCCCATCACGTCGATGGAAGATCTCAAGAACTACACGTGGCCCGATCCCGCCAACCCACGCCTGCTCGATCCGATCAGGGAAGTCTGCAAGAACTGGCAGAAAGACTACTTCATCATGGTGGATCTCTCCTCCACGCTCATCGAGGCGGCGTACGCCCATCTCGTGGGCACGCAGAATTTCTTCCTCTATCTCTACGACGAGCCCGAGCTCATCGCGGGCGTGCTGGACGGGCTCACCGAGTACTACGCCGCCCTCGGCAAGAACGTGGCCGCCCTCGGTGTGGACATGCTTCGCGTTGGCGACGATATCGGCTCGCAGCAGGGCATGATGTTCGATCCCGAAGTCTGGCGCGAGCTCGCGAAGCCGCGCTTCGCCTACATGTTCGAGCAGTTCCGCAAGGTCAACCCCGATGTGTTCCTCAAGTTTCACTCCTGCGGCGACTACTCGCAAATCATGCAGGACGAAGTGGATCTCGGCGTCAGTCTCACCGGGCTCATGCAGCCGGTGGGCGGCAACAAGGACCAGGTGGGGATGAAGAAGAAGTTCGGGGACAAGATCGCCATGATCGGCGGCCTCGACGTGCAGCGCCTCCTGCCGCGGGGCCAGGTGGAGGAGGTCCGCGAGGCCGTGCTGAACGTGATGAAAAACCTCGCGGTCGGGGGCGGCTACATCTTTTCGCCCTCGCACTACATCCTCGCCGACGTCCCCGTGCAGAACATCTGGGCGATGCTGGAAGCGGTGAAGGATTACGGCGTGTACGGCAAGTACCCGCTGGAATAGGAGAGCCGCGCCATGTCGAACACACCAACTCTCCAGATCCCGGACGGATGGCAGGCGCGCGTGCCGTCGGGGTGGGAGTGGACCGACCTCTGGGTTGCCATCGAGAAGGGCAAGCACAAGATCGCCCACGAGCTCGTACAGAAGGCGATCGACGCCGGCATCCACCCCAAGACCATCCTCGACGACGGGCTCTTCCCGGGCTTCAATCTGCAGGGCGAGCGCTTCAGCGAGCAGATCATCTTCATTCCGGAGATGCTGATCACGGCCCGCGCGATGAAGGCGGGGCTCGCCCTCATCCGCCCCCTGCTCGCAGCTGCCGCCGAGAAGCCGGTGGGCACGTTCGTCATCGGCACCGTGCTCGGGGACATGCATGACATCGGGCAGACGATCGTGACGATCATGCTCGAGAATGCCGGATTTCGCGTCATCAACCTCGGCACTGACACGCATCCCGACAAGTTCATCGAAGCAGCGCGCGCGGAGAAGGCCGACCTCGTGGGCTTCTCCGCGCTGCTGTCGACGACCATCTACTACCAGAAGGTCACCATCGAAGAGTTCGCGAAGGCGGGGCTGCGGCAGAAGGTGAAGATCCTCGTGGGCGGCGCCCCGACCAGTCAGATGTGGGCTGACGAGATCGGCGCAGACGGATGGGGCAAGGACGCCATGCTCGCTGTGCAGCTGGCCAAGCGGCTCGTGAACGAGCCGCGTGAGGCTTGGGAGTAGCCATGGAATTCGTGCCGCTGGCTCGGGTTGAGGAGGTTCCCGTCGGCGAAGCGCGGCTGTTCGGCCGGGACTCGTTCCGGGCTTTGCTCACGCGCATCGGGAGCGAGATCTTCGCGCTGCAGCCCACGTGCCCCCACAAAGGGTGCGACTGGGACGGCGCGAAGCTGCTCGGCGATGTCCTGTCCTGCCCGCGCTGCCATTTCCGCTATTCCGCTCGGACGGGCTTGAACCCGCTGACGACCGCGTGCCACGTCAACCAGTCCACTGCGGAGTACCACTACCGGAACTTCCCGGAGGGCAAAGCCGACCTCTTCGACGTGCGGACGGGCGGGAGCGTGGTGGCGGTGGCCACGACGCCGAGGCTGTTTCGGAAAGTCATCGTCTGATGAATCGGCTCGCCGTCACGTTCGAGCCCGACGGCCGGACCGTCTCGGTCCCGGCCGGGCAGACCTTTCTGCGCGCGGCGCAGGAGGCGGGCATCGATGTGATGGCCACGTGCGGGGGCCGTGGCCGCTGCCACAGCTGCCGCATCAAGGTCCTGAAGGGGAGCGTGCCGCCGGCGACGATCATGGATACGGTCCAGCTGGGGCACGACGAGGTGCACGAGGGGTTCCGCCTGTCGTGTCAGACATCGGTGATCGCGGACTGCGCGGTCGTGGTCGTGCCGCCCATCGCGGAGGGTGGCCACCAGATCCTCTCCTGCGCCCATCCGTTCCGAGACTCACGCATGCCGCTCGACTCCGGCGTAGAGAAGCGGTTCGTGACCGCGAGCCTTCCAGCCGAGGAGCACCACCAGACGTCCGACCTCGAGGAGATCGTGGCCGCCCTGGGCGGCGGCGTGAACGGCGGCCTGAGCGCCGACGTGCCGCTCGACGTCCTCCGCAAAGTCCCGACGATCCTGAGAGACGCCGGCGGCGCCCTCACCGTGACCACGTTCAACAAGAGGATCATCGACGTCGAATCGGGTGATACGAGCGCCCACAAGTACGGCATGGCCTTCGACGTGGGGACCACCAGCATCGTGGGTTCCCTCGTCGATCTCGAAAGCGGGGCGCAGCTGGCCGCCGTGGGGAGCATGAACCCCCAGGCGGTCTACGGCGGCGACCTCATGTCGAGGATTGCCTTCGCCCAGTTCAATCCGGACTCGCTCAGGAAGCTACAGACGCGCGTGCTCGCTGCCATCAATGACTTCGTCAAAGAAGCGTGCGAGCAGGCGAACGTGGCGCCCGTGCACGTGTACAAGATCGTGGTCGTCGGCAATACGTGCATGCATCACATCCTCCTTGGCATCGATCCCACGTACGTCGGGCTGGCGCCCTACGCACCGTCCGTGCGCGGGGCGATCGTGCTGCCCGCAAAGGAGATGTTGATTCGCGTGAATCCGAACGCCGCCGTGTGCTTCCTGCCCATCGTGGCGGGATTCGTCGGCGCCGACACGATGGCGGTCGTCCTGGCCACGCGCATCTACGACGCCCCCCATGTGCGCGTCGCGGTTGATATCGGCACCAACGGCGAGGTGGTGATGGGTTCGCGCCGCAAGCTGATGGCGTGCTCGGCGCCCGCCGGGCCCGCGCTGGAAGGTGCCCAGATCAAGCACGGCATGCGCGGCGCGATGGGCGCCATCGAGACGATCGAGATTGGCGAGGACGTGACGTGCGGAGTGATTGGAGGGGTGCCGCCTGTCGGCATCTGCGGCTCGGGGCTCATCGACGCGGTTGCGAGGATGCTCGATGCCAAGGTGCTGGATCCCTCGGGGCTGCTGCGCATGGAAGATCGCGAACTGCTGCCGCCCGCGCTCCGCGATCGGCTGCTCGAACGCGACGGCGAGCGGCAGTTCGTCCTCGTGTGGGCTGCCGACTCCGGCAACGGCCAGGACATCTGCATCACGCAGCAGGATGTCCGCCAGCTGCAGCTCGCCAAGGGAGCCATCTATTCCGGCATCCTCATGCTGAAGAAGGTCATGGGCATCGAGGACGGGCAGATCAAGGAGCTGATGCTGGCGGGCGCCTTCGGCAACTACATCAACATCGAGAGCGCGGTGCGGATACACCTGCTGCCGGACCTGCCGATCGGGAAGATCCGCTACGTCGGCAACGCGGCCGCCCTCGGCGCGCAGATGGCGCTGCTGTCGGAGACGGAGCGCAACCGCGCCGTCGGGCTTGCGCGCGGCATCGAGCACGTCTCGCTCGCGGCGCGACCGGATTTCCAGGACATCTTCATCGAAGCCATCTGCTTCCCCGGCGACGAGAACGCGGACATCCTGCTCTCCGGTGACGCGTGATGCAGGTCAATCCCATCTGCGGATTTCTCGGCTCGGGCAAAACGACGCTCTTGCGCCGGATCATCGGGGAGCGGTCCGGGCGAGAGCCGATGGCGGTCATCGTGAACGAGTTCGGGGCGGTGGGCATCGACGGCGCCATCCTGTCCGGGACCAATGTCGACATGGTGGAGATCACGTCCGGGTGCATTTGTTGCACGCTCAAGGGCTCGCTGGTGAGCGCCCTCGAGGAGCTCCGGGACAAGAAGGGCGTGGAGCGCGTCGTCATCGAGGCGACAGGGGTGGCGCAGCCGGCGGAGATGCTCGATGTCCTCGCGGATCCCGCGCTGCGCGATTCGGTCGTCGTGGGCCCGATGGTGACTGTCGTCGATGCCGCGAATTTCTCCGGGTTGCGCCGGGTCTTGGGCCGCTTCTATGCCGAGCAGGTGGAGCGGGCCGACGTCGTGCTGCTGAACAAGACGGACCTCACGTCCCCTGAGCAGTTGGAGCGCGTCCGCCGGGACATCACGGCGCTGAATAGCCGCGCGACCGTGGCGACGACGGAGCGCTGCAACGTGGAGCTGAGCCTGGTGCTCGACAGGACAGCGGACGCCCGCGAGCCGAGCGCGCTCGATCAGGGATTGGCCTCGCCGGCGCCCTCGGCCTCGTTCGTGTCCTTCGTGGTGTCGGCCGGGTTCGACGCGCAGCGGGAGAGGGTCGAGGCGTTTTTCGGATCGCTGACGCCGGAGGTGGTGCGCGCCAAGGGCTTCATGACGATCGACGGCGAGCCGCGCACCGTGCAGTTCGCAGCCGGGCGCCTCGAGATCAGCCCTGCCGCCCATCCGCGCACGCTCAGCGTGGTGTTCATCAGCAGCACGGAGCCCGATCGCGCTGCCATCCAGGCGGCGCTCGAGGACACGAGGTCGGCATGAAGATCAAGGCGCACGCCTCGCTCACGGACAAGGCGTATCAGGCACTGGTGCAGGGGATCGTGACGCTCGAGCTGGCGCCGGGCTCGGTGTTGACCGAAAACCGCCTGATGCAGGAGCTGAGGATCGGGCGCACGCCCATCCGTGAGGCGATGCAGCGCCTGATTGCCGAAGGGCTGGTGACGCACCTGCATCACCGCGGCATGCTCGTGACCGACATCCGGGCCGCCGATGTGCAGCAGATCAACGAGTTCCGCGGGCAGATCGAAGGGTACGCGGCACGGCTGGCCGCGGCCCGCATGACTCCGGCGCAGGTCGAGGAGCTCAAGAGGATCCACTCGGCCCTCGACAAGGCCATGGCCGACATGGATACGGACACGTTCGTGGCGCAGGACCGGCTCTTTCACGCCCTGCTGGCGCGCGGCGCGGCGAACCGATACCTCGAGGACGTGTGCACGCGTCTCTACAACCTGCACCTGCGGCTCTGGTTCTATCTCTACAGGAAGCAGGGCGGCCTGAAAGAGACCGTGCACGAGCACCAGGAGCTGATCGAGGCGCTCGTCCGGCGCAACCCGGAAGAGTCCGAGCTGGCCATGCGCCACTACGTAGCGCGCCTGGCGCGAGAGATCAAAGACCTCATCTGAGGAACGACGGGGGAGTGCGATGGCGAAGACGATGACGAGCCGGGAGCGGGTGCGGGCGGCAGTGCACCGGCAGGAGCCCGACCGGGTGCCCCGCGATATCTGGATCACCCAGGACTCCTACGTGGCGCTCCGTCGCGAGCTTGGCCTGTCGCCGGTCGTGTCGAAGCCGTGGGACTGGCAGAACACGCCCAATGCGATCAGGCCGGGGGCGACGACCTGGTCCACCGATGCGCGCGTGGACGTCGACGTGATCGAGAAGCTGCAGCTCGACGTCATCCGACGCTCGGGGTATCCGACCAACGGCGGCCGCGGCTTCGTGTACCGGCCCGAGGACGAGCTGTACACCGACGAGTGGGGCGTGCCCCACCACCGCGCGGAGTTCGAAACCGGGTACGGCGGCGCCCACTTCGAGATTCGGATCTACCCGCTCGCGGAGGCCACGGTCAGGGACCTCGACGACTATCCGTGGCCCGACCCGCACGATCCGTCGTTCCTCGGCGACCTGCCGGAGGAGATTCCGCGCCTGTACGAGGAGACGCCCTACGCGATCCTGGGCCAGTTCGGCCGCGGTGGGATTTACGAGCAGGCGAAGTACCTGCGCGGTTTCGAGCAGATCTTCATCGACCTCGCCATCGACCAGGAGTTCGTGCACGCGCTGTTCGAGAAGCTCCTGCAGATCGAGCTGGAGATGAACCGCGTGGGCATCGAGGCGGTCGGGAAGTATCTGTCGATCCTTCGGGTGTCGCCCGAAGACCTCGGCACGCAGACGAGCACGCTCGTCTCGCCGCAAATCCACGAAGACGTCGTGCGGCCGTACTACAAGAGGCGCTTCGAAGCGGTGCGCAAGATGCTCGATGACGTGGGCAACCACGACTGCAAGATCATGTACCACTCGTGCGGCGCCGCCTATCCGATGATGGCGGGCCTCATCGAAGACGGCATGGAGATCTTCGATCCGCTGCAGCCGGTCGAGGTGATCTCCGAGCCGTGGCGCCTGAAGCAGGACTTCGGCGACAAGATTGCCTTCCTTGGGGGCATCAACGTGCAATCCACGCTGCCGCGCGGCACCGTCGAAGAGGTGCGCGCCGAGGTGCGGCAGCGCATCAAGGAGATGGCGCCCGGCGGCGGCTACATCCTGTCGCCTGCGCATCGCATGCTGCCCGACGTGCCATTCCGGAACATCAAGGCGATGTACGACGCCGGGCTCGAGTTCGGCACATACCCCATCAAACTATGAGCGAGACCACCATGGACGAGAGAACACTGCTCGAGCAGCTCGCGTGTGCGGTCATCAAGGGCAAGGTCAAGGAAGGCACTGAGGTGACCCAGCAGGCGATTGCCCTGAACATCAATCCGCACCTGGTGATCAACGAGGGGCTGGTGCCTGGGATGGATGTCGTCGGCGAGCTGTTCCGGACGAACAAATACTTCATTCCGGAGGTCCTGTTGTCCGCCCGCACGATGAACGGCGGGATGGCGCTCTTGAGGCCCCTCATCGTCGGGACAGTCACGGAGACGATTGGCGTCGCGGTCGTCGGCACGGTGAAGGGCGATATTCACGACATTGGCAAGAACCTCGTCTGCATGCTGCTCGAGGCGGCGCAGTTCAAGGTCCACAACCTCGGCGTCAACAACACGCCGGAGAAGATCCTCGAGGCGGCGGAGACGCATCAGGCCGACATCGTGGGGCTGTCGGCGCTGCTGTCCGTCACGATGCCGAACATCGGGAAGACGGTGGAGCACTTCGAGAAGATGGGCGTGCGCCAGAAGTACAGAATCATCTGCGGCGGCGCGCCGGTGACCGCGAAGTTCGCCCAGGAGTGCGGCACCGACGCGTACGGCGCCAACGCCCCCGAGGCGGTCAAGATTTGCCGCCAGTGGATCGAGGACAAGAAGGCGGCGGCCTCGTGACCGTCAAGAGCGACATCGAGATTGCCCACGAGGCGAAACTCTGGCCGGTGCAGACGATTGCGGGAGGGCTCGGGCTCGATCTGGACGATCTCGAGCTCTACGGCCCGTACAAGGCCAAGGTTCGCATGGAGACGATCGAGCGCGTGAGCGGCGGCGCGGACGGGATGCTCGTGCTCGTGACCGCGATGACGCCGACGCCGGCGGGGGAGGGGAAATCGACCACGACGATCGGTCTCGGGGACGCCTTCCGGCAGATCGGCAAGCGCGCGATCGTGGCGATTCGGGAGCCGTCGCTCGGTCCGTGTTTCGGCGTGAAAGGCGGAGCCGCCGGCGGCGGTTACGCGCAGGTGATGCCGATGGAAGACATCAACCTGCACTTCACGGGCGATTTCCACGCCATCACCTCCGCGCACAACCTGCTCGCGGCCACCCTCGACAACCACATGTATCACGGCAACGCGCTCGGCTTCGATACGCGCCGCGTGATCTGGAAGCGCGTCCTCGATATGAACGACCGCGCGTTACGCCACATCGTGCTCGGCCTCGGCGGGCCCGTCAACGGCATCCCGCGCGAGACCGGGTTTGAGATCACGGTGGCCTCCGAAATCATGGCCATTCTGTGCCTGTCGCGCGACCTGCAAGACCTCAAGAGGCGCGTGGGCCGGATCGTCGTCGGCGAGCGGCCGGATGGCTCGCTCGTGACGGCCGCCGAACTCGGCGTCGCGGGATCGCTGACGGTGCTGCTGAAGGACGCGATCAAGCCGAACCTCGTGCAGACGCTCGAAGGCACCCCGGCGTTCGTGCACGGCGGCCCGTTCGCCAACATCGCGCACGGTTGCAACAGCCTCATGGCGACACGCCTCGCATTGAAGCTGGGTGAGGTCGTGGTGACGGAGGCCGGGTTCGGGAGCGATCTGGGCGCGGAGAAGTTCTTCGACATCAAGTGTCGCGCGGGCGGGCTGACGCCCTCCGCCGCCGTGATCGTCGCCACCGTCCGCGCCCTGAAGATGCACGGGGGCGTGAAGAAGGATGACCTTGAGGCGGAGAACGTGGCAGCCGTTCAGGCGGGGCTCGAGAACCTCATCAAGCACGTCGAGAACGTGCGGCAGTTCGGCATTCCGGCGGTGATCGCCCTCAACCACTTCACGAAGGATACGAATGCCGAGGTGACCATGGTGATGGAGGCGTGCCAAGTGCTCGGTGTGCCCGCCCGCATCTCGCGCGTGTGGGAGCTGGGCGGGGAGGGTGGCACCGATCTCGCTTACGCGGTGCTCGACGCCGTGCGGGGAAGCGGGCCGGCGGCCTTCAGGATGCTGTACCCCGGCGCCATGCCGCTGGCCAAGAAAATCGAGACCATCGCCATCAAAATGTACGGTGCGGACAGGGCGGACATTCTGCCCGCCACGGCGGCCAAGCTGGCGAAGTACGAGCAGCTCGGCTACGGCGAGCTGCCGGTGTGCATGGCGAAGACGCAGAACTCGCTGTCCGATGACGCCAAGAAGCTGGGACGGCCACGAGGCTTCGCGGTGACCATCCGGGACGCCAAGCTGTCCGCGGGTGCCGGGTTCGTCGTGGCGTACGCGGGCGACGTCATGACGATGCCGGGGCTGCCGAAGAGGCCGGCCGCGGAGAGCATCGACATCGATGAGAGCGGCAACGTCGTCGGGCTCTTCTGAGAGGACGTGATCGTGGCGACGTACCACGTGCTCTATTGGAAAGACATTCCGTCCATGGTGGAAGCCACGGACCCCGCCGGCACCGTCAAGGTGCAGCTCAGCGACCAATTCCAGGTGTTGATCGATGCCGTGGCGATGAAGCTCGGCCTTGCCGGTACCGACGAGTACCTGGAGCAGTGGGAGCACGGGGATGAACAGGAGCGCGCCGGCAGCGCGCATGATGTTGCGAACGCCGTGGCCAAGGAGCTTGAGTCGGAGTTTGTGGAGCTCCGCGCCCGCACTCTCGGACGGCCGTAGCTCCGAGGCTGGGGCCCCGTTGATCGAGTGCGTGCCAAATGTCAGCGAGGGGCGCGACACGGGCATCATCCGCCGGCTCGGGGAGGCCGTGGAAAGCGGCGGCGCCAGGCTCCTCGACATTCACAGCGACGTCGACCATCACCGATCGGTGTTCACGATCGTTGGTGACGCCGAGGCCGTGGAGCGCTCGGTGCTGGCCCTGGCGCGCACGGCGGTGGACCTGATCGATCTCACGAAGCACCGCGGCGCACACCCCCGCATCGGCGCCATCGACGTCGTCCCCTTCGTGCCCTTGCGCGGTGCGTCCATGCGGGACGCGATTGGGTCCGCGCATCGGGTCGGCCTGATCTTCGCCTCGGAGGCCGACGTGCCGGTCTTCTTTTACGCGGAGGCGGCGGCGCGGCGCGATCGCCGCGAGCTGCCCGCTGTTCGCAAGGGCGGCTTCGAGCAGCTCGCGGAGCGGCTGTGCGCACCGGGGTGGCGCCCTGACGCGGGGCCCTCCGTTCCGCATCCGACAGGTGGCGCGACCGTCGTCGGTGCCCGCGGTCCGCTCGTTGCCTTCAATGCGGTCCTGGACGCGGGCGATGTCGCAGCTGCGCAGGCGATCGCGCGGGCCATTCGCGAGTCATCCGGCGGGCTGCCGGCGGTGCGAGCGTTGGGCGTGCGGCTCGAGAGCCGCGGGCTGTCCCAGGTGTCGATGAACCTGCTCGACTATCGGCGCACGTCGCCATGCGCCGTGAGCGAACGCATTGAAGTGGAGGCGCGACAGCGGGGGTGCTCGATACGCGAGTATGAGCTCGTCGGCTGCGCGCCGGCGGAGGCCTTCGAGCGCTGGCCGGGCACCCTGGCTCCCCTCGCGGGCCTCAAGCCGACACAGCTCCTCGATTCCGGCCTCTTCACGGCGTCGGCATGATGTTCGACAGCGGCGGCTGGCTCTGCGTCGACGGCCTCGAGGTGCGCTGCACCATTGGCGTGACCGAGCGCGAACGGGCGACCAAGCAGCGGGTCGTGATCACGGTTAAGCTGAAGGTCGACTTCGGCAAGGTGGCCGTGTCGGACGCGATCCAGGACAGTGTGGACTATCGCCTGGTGGCCAAATGCGTGGTGACCGAGTGCGAGATGTCCAACTTCCAGCTCATCGAGACCCTTGCTGCGCACTTGTGCCGGACCATCCTCGCGCGATTCGCCGAGGTGCAGGCGGTCGCGGTGGAGGTGTGGAAGCCGGGGGCACTCACGGCGGCGATGAGGGTCGGTGCTGTCATCGTGTCCAGCCGCACGCACGGCTAGGCAGGTCCGCTGGCCGGCACGTTCAAACCGGCGCTCGGCCTCTGCAGCGACGGCTCGGGGGAGACGAGATCCCGCCTCCGGCGCGGCGATCCGGCGCTACTCGCGCAAGGGGCTGCACGAGAACAGTGCGTGGGCGCGAGGTCAGGCATGGGCCATCCTCGGCTACGCGCTGATGCACCAGTGGACCGGCGAGCCGGAGTTTTTGCTCTCGCCCAGCGTGCGGCGGACTGGTGGCTGACCCATAGCTCGCACGACCACGTCGCGTTCTGGGACTTCGACGATCCCGCTTCGTTCAATGCCACCCGCGATACGTCAGCGAGCGCCATCGTCGCCGCCGCACTGCTGAAGCTCGCCGTGCTCGCGAACGAAGACAGGCGCGCGGCGTACCGGCGTGAAGCCGAGGCCATCGTCACCGCGCTCGTGGAGCGCTTTCTCGACCAGCGTGGCCTGCTCTCGCACGGCTGCGACGACAAGCCTGGCCAGGTTGCGACGAAGCACGAGCTGATCTGGGGGTCATACTATCTCTTGGAAGCCGTCGAGGTCCTGGCGGGACGGCTCGCGGCCACGGCGATCTGAGCGCGGAGTGCCCGCCGTCCCACCAGATGGCCGGAGGACACGATCAGGGCTCGGGCTGAGCTGCGGCTGCGCGATCGTCGAGATGGAGCGGAAAGCTTCGGGCGATCTCCTCGACCTCTCGCCGCACCACGTTGACGACCTCGGGCGCACCCCGGCCGGCAATGACACGGTCGATCAAGCGGGCGACCGCCCTCATCTCCGCGGGACCGAGGCCGCGCGACGTTGCCGCGGGCGTTCCGAGACGGATCCCGCTCGTGTCGTGCAGGCCGCGATGGTCGAAGGGGACCGGATTCCTGTTCACCGCGATGCCCGCCGCATCGAGCGCTTCCTGCGCCTGCTTGCCGGTCATCCCGTGCGCGGAGAGGTCGATGAGCATGAGATGGGTGTCGGTACCGCCGGTGACGAGCCGGTATCCATGCCCGAGGAGCGCGCCGGCCAGCACGCGGGCGTTGTCGAGCACGCGTGCCTGGTACTCGCGCCATGCGGGCGCTGCGGCTTCCAGGAACGCGACCGCCTTGGCCGCGATGGCGTGCATGTGGGGCCCGGCTTGGATGCCGGGCATGACGGCGCGGTCGATCAGGGAGGCCTCGTCCGAGCCGCAGAGGATCAGGCCGCCGCGCGGCCCGCGCAGCGTCTCGTGGGTCGACGTGGTCACAAAATCCGCACACCCCGCCGGCGAGGGATGCAGGCCGGCGGCGATCAAACCCGCGGGATGCGCCACGTCAGCGAGAAGGCGGGAGCCGACCTCGCGGGCGATGTCGCGAAAGGCGGCGAAGTCGATGGCGCGCGGGAAGGCGGAGCCGCCGGCGATGATGAGTCGCGGATGGTGTCGGCGCGCGAGCGTGCGCACCTGGTCCAGGTCGATGCGCTCCGAGTCTCGGCGGACGCCGTACGGCACGACGGAGTACAGCCGCCCCGAGTAGTTCGCGGCGGCGCCGGCCGACAGGTGGCCGCCGTGCGTGAGACTGGGGCCGAGTATCACATCGCCGGGCTTCAGGATGGCATGCAGCACCGCCATGTTGGCGTGCGAGCCCGAGTGCGGCTGGACATTCGCGTGAGCCGTGCCGAAGAGCGCCTTCGCTCGGTCGATCGCGGTCTGCTCGATGCGGTCGATCACGGCGCAGCCGCCATAGAACCGGCGGCCGGGATAGCCTTCCGCATATTTGCCTCCGAGCGCCGATGCCATAGCTTCGTGAACGGCCAGGGACGCAACATGTTCGGAGGCGATCAGATTGAGTGACGTTTGCTGCCGCGCGCACTCCTCGCGAATTGCCGCGGCTATGAGAGGGTCGACGGCCGCGAGGGGTTGGCGGTCCATGCACGGGGAGTGTGCCACAGGCCCGGGGGCCTTGATGGGCAATCGGCAACCGGACGCGGTCGTCGCCTGATCGCGAGAGGGCTTGAAAGGAATGGCGAGGCTGGGGTATAACCTTGGGGCGTCGTTGAGTTCTCGCTCGAGGTTCCCAACCGCGGTTTTTGAGAGGTCACCATGGCGAAACCAGATCGCGCGCATGAACCGATCGAGGCCCTGCTTCAGGAAGGGCGGAGGTTCGCTCCCCCCAAGGGGTTCGTGAAGCAAGCCGTGGTCAGGACGCCCGGCGTGTACAAGGAGGCGAAGCGGAATCCTCTGCGGTTCTGGGAGCGCCAGGCAAAGCAGCTCCGGTGGACGAAGCCCTGGAAGAAGATCCTGGATTGGAAGCTTCCGTACGCCAAGTGGTTCGTCGGCGGCAAGCTGAATGCGTCGGACAACTGCCTCGACCGTCACATCGAAGGCCCGCGGCGCAACAAGGCCGCGCTCATCTGGGAAGGGGAGCCGGGTGACAGCCGGGTCCTGACCTACTGGGACCTGTATCGCGAGGTCAACCGGTTCGCTGCCGCCCTCAAGAAGACCGGCGTAAGGAAGGGCGACATCGTCACGATCTACATGCCGATGATCCCAGAGGTCGCGGTGGCGATTCTCGCGTGTGCCCGGATCGGCGTCGTGCACAGCGTCGTGTTCGCCGGATTCTCTCCGGAGTCGCTTCGAGACCGAATCAACGACGCCAAGTCGCGGGTTGTGATCACGGCCGACGGTGGCTACCGGCGGGGAGCCGTCGTGCCGCTGAAGGTGAATGTGGACGCCGCAATCAAGGAATGCCCCAGCGTCAACACCGTCATCGTTGCTCGGCGGACGCGACACGAGGTGCCGTGGCAGCCAGGCCGGGATATCTGGTGGGACGACCTGATCAAAGATGCCCCCGCCTACATCGCGCCGGTGCCGATGGATTCGGAAGACCTGCTGTATCTGCTCTACACGTCCGGATCCACAGGCAAGCCCAAGGGCATCGTTCATACGACGGGCGGCTACTTGACCGGAGTCGCGGCGACCCATAGGCTCATCTTCGATCTGCGGGAGGGAGATACATTCTGGTGCACTGCCGATATCGGCTGGGTCACCGGGCACTCGTACATCGTCTACGGCCCCCTGATCAACGGGGCATCGGTGGTCATGTATGAGGGGACACCGGACTTTCCCGACAAGGATCGATTCTGGCGGATCATCGAGAAGTACGGGGTGACGATTCTCTACACGGCTCCCACCGCCATCAGAACGTTCGTGCGCTGGGGCGAGCAGTATCCACGCCGATGCGATCTCTCCTCTCTCAGGCTCCTGGGAACGGTCGGAGAGCCGATCAATCCTGAGGCCTGGGTCTGGTACTGGAAAGTGATCGGCGGCAGTCGCTGCCCCGTCGTCGACACGTGGTGGCAGACCGAAACCGGCCACATTCTGATCACGCCCCTGCCTGGGATCACCGTGGCCAAACCCGGATCCGCCACACTGCCGTTTCCGGGCATCGAGGCCGATATCGTCAACGACAAGGGCCAACCGGCCGAGGCCGGCTACCTGGTCCTGAAGAAGCCATGGCCGGGAATGCTTCGGGGCATCTATGGCGACCCTCAGCGCTACAAGGACACGTACTGGACCCGAATCCCGGGGATGTACTTCACGGGTGACGGCGCGAAGCGGGACAAGGACGGCTACTTTTGGCTGCTGGGCCGGATCGACGACGTGATGAACATCTCCGGCCACCGGGTCTCGACCATGGAAGTCGAGTCGGCGCTGGTCGAGCATGCAACGGTCGCGGAAGCCGCGGTGATCGGGAAGAGCCACGAGATCAAGGGACAGGCCATCGCGGCATTTGTGACCTTGAAGGAAGGCCGCTCGATGAGTGCGGAGCTCCAGGATGAGCTCAAGGCGCATGTGGCCAAGAAGATCGGCGCGCTTGCGCGGCCCGACGACATCATCTATGCGGCTGAATTGCCCAAGACCCGGAGCGGAAAGATCATGCGCCGATTGTTGCGGGACATTGCCGAAGGGCGAGCGCTAGGAGAGTCCAGCACTCTGGCGGATCCTAACGTCGTAGCGACCCTCAAGAAGACCTACGAAGAGGAATGACAGAGCGACGCGACGTATCCGGATAGGACAGAGCCGACTGGTTTATGAAGCGTAGCGTTGCCCTGTACGCACGGGTCGCAGTATGGGACAGTTCGTCCGACCAGCCGCCTGCGAAGCTCCGTTCCGGCTGCGCTGTCTGCCGAAAGGTCCGTCACGAGCAGTATTCGGGCACGAAGGAGCTGATGGAGGAGCTCAAGGGGCACGTGCCCAGGAAGATCGGCGCGCTGGCGCGTCCCGACGACCTCATCTTCGCCTCCGACCTGCCGAAGACCCGGAGCGGCAAGATCATGCGCCGGCTCCTGCGCGACATCGCCGAGGGCAAGGCGCTCGGCGACACGACCACGCTGGCCGACCCGGCGGCGGCGGCCAGGCTCAACGACCAGTACGGCGAGGAGGAGTAGTCTCGCCCTGCCCAGGAGGAAGACCATGGCCAAAGTCGGTCGCTTCGTCACCGACCCCAAGGCAGGCGCCTACTGTCAGATCGCGCTCGACAGCGGAGAGAAGGTTCTGGTCAACCACGACAAGGGCGGCTTCAAGGGGGGAAGGCTGACCATCAGCCAGGTCAAGTGGCTGGGCCTTGGCGGCGAAACAGTTTTCGAGTGCGATCTGGACAGCGAAGCGGGCAAAGCGGCCTTGACCCGGCTGACGCAGGGCGTGGATCCCGGCAGCGCCCGCGCCACTCCGCTCGGCGCGTTCGTGGAGCACGTCAAGGATTGCAATGACGTGGCTTCCGTGAGATCGAAGTGCGCCGCCCTCGTCGCGTCCACCGGAGCCGCCTAGTACTACTGTGTTAGAAACCATCAGCCGGTCTCCGGCGAACGTCCGCACGAGCGGCAGGGCAGTTGTTGCAGGAGGGCACGCGCCAGGAGCTCGTACGCCGTGGCAATCGACGTGGGGACATGGCGTTCAGGTCGTGAGTCGTATGCCCGCTGTCCCACAGACGACGGTGTGCCACCGTGATCGGGGAGGTCGAGCATGGCGGATCTGAGCGAAGCGCAGAAACAATCCTACTGGCGGTACAACGTCTGGCTCACCACGATTCTCCTGGTCATCTGGTTCGTGGTGACGTACCTCATCTCCGGGCTGTGGGCCGGAGCGCTGAACAAGTACTCCTTCATCGGATTCCCGCTCGGCTACTACATGGCGGCCCAGGGATCGCTGGCCATCTTCGTCGTGGAAATCGCGGTCTATGCCTACCTCATGAACAAGAAGGATGAAGAGTACGGCATCCGCGAGGAGGGCTAGGACGCCATGAGCCTCGACAAGATCTTCGGTCTCTACACGGTCGTGTTCCTCGGAGTCACCATCCTCATCGGCATCGCCGAGTTCGCCTTCGGCCTGCCGAACAGGTGGATCGGCTGGATATTCATGGCGCTGTCCCTGTTGATCTACGTCGTCATCGGCATCATCACGCGCACGTCGAATGCCGACCAGTACTACGTGGTAGGCCGCGGCGTCCCGGCCTTCTACAACGGCATGGCCACCGGCTCCGACTGGATGTCGGCCGCGTCGTTCATTTCCATGGGCGGCGCGCTGTCGGCCCAGGGCTTCGCCGGCCTGGCCTACGTCATGGGATGGACGGGCGGCTATCTGCTGCTCGCCGTCTTCCTCGGTCCCTACCTCCGACAGTTCGGCGCCTACACGATCCCTGACTTCCTGGCCGCCCGCTACGGCGGCGACGCCGCCCGCGTCGTGGGCGTGATCGGCGCCATCGCCTGCTCCTTCACCTACTTGATCGCCCAGGTGACGGGCGTGGGCCTGATCGTGTCGCGCTTCATCGGGCTCGACTTCAACGTCGGCGTCTTCGTGGGTCTCCTGGGCGTGCTCTTCTGCTCGGTCCTGGGCGGCATGCGCTCGGTGACCTGGACCCAGGTCGCCCAGTACATCATCCTGATCATTTCGTACCTGGTTCCCGTCGTGTACCTGTCCTTCCAGCTCTTCACGATCCCGATTCCCGAGCTGACGTACGGCCGGGTGCTGCAGAGCAACAACACCAAGGCCATCGAGATCACGAGGGACCCCAAGGAGAAGGAGACCCGCGCGCTCTGGAAGAAAGACGCCGACGAGATCAACGCGAAGATCAAGGCCGGTGGCCTGCCCGAGGCCGAGGTGGACAAGCTCAAGGCGCAGGCCGCCCTCGCCGGCCGCCAGGCGACCGCGCCCGCGGCCAGCGACGACGCCAAGGTCGGCCGGTACCTGACCGTGCCGGGCGGCTACGGCATGTGGAACTTCCTGGCGCTCACCTTCTGCCTCATGGTCGGCACGGCCGGGCTGCCCCACATCCTGACGCGGTATTACACGACGCCCTCGGTGCGACAGGCCCGCACGTCGGTGGCGTGGTCGCTCTTCTTCATCTTCCTGCTGTACTTCACCGCGCCGGCCTACGCGGCCTTCGCGCGCTTCACCATCTACGCCAAGCTGGTGGGCACGAAGATCGCCGAGCTTCCCCGCTGGGTCACCCTGTGGCAGCCCGCAGGGCTGTTCGATGTGATGGACAAGAACGGCGACGGCATAGTCCAGTGGGCCGACTTCGTCGTCAAGAGCACCGACTTCGTGGTGCTCGCCATGCCCGAGATCGCGGGGCTTCCCTTCGTGATCACGGGACTCGTCATGGCGGGCGGGCTGGCGGCGGCGCTGTCGACGGCGGACGGCTTGCTCCTCACCATCGCCAACGCCATTTCTCACGACCTCTACTACAACGTCTTCGATCCCAAGGCGTCGCTGGCCAAGCGCCTGACCATCACCAAGGTGCTACTCATCGTGACGGCTCTCATCGCCGCCTGGGTGGCCACGTTCCGGCTCTCGCTCATCGTCGAGCTGGTCGCCTGGGCCTTCAGCCTGGCCGGGGCCTCCTTCTTCCCGGCGCTCGTCATGGGCATCTGGTGGAAGCGCGCCAACAAGGCGGGCGCCGTCATCGGCATGATCGTCGGCCTCGGCGTCACGACCTACTACATGATCGGGAGCCGGTTCTTCGGGGTGTCGTGGTTCCAGACGCAGACCATCGCGTCGGCCATCTTCGGCCTGCCTGCCGGGTTCCTCACGATCTGGATCGTCTCACTCCTGACCGCCCCGCCGCCCAAGACGGTCCAGGACCTCGTCGTCAGCGTCCGCTACCCCAAGTCCGGGCAGGCGGTCCCGCTCGAGGACCAGGGCATCCAGCTCGGCCGGCATTAGTCGTTCGCCGCATCGGGCCGCGGGCAGGGGTGGTAGAATCGCCCCTGCCCGCGGCAGTCGCTCATGCATGAGCTCCTCTACAGGCTGCTCGTCCTCATCTGGTTCGTGGCCTACATGGCCGCGATCTACCTCGCGCTGCACATCATCCTGGCCCGCTTCGTCACCGCGCCGGACAGCCGCGTGCTCTGGTTCTTTTCGGTGATTACGACGCCGCTCACGGCCCCGGTGCGGGCCCTTTTGCCGCCGGGCATTCCGGAGGGGCGCGTGCGGTGGATCACTCTGGCCCTCTGCGTGGCAGTCTGGCTCGGGATGCGCCTCGTGCTGGCGGGCATGGGCGGGGTGGATCTCGGGTAGCCCTCGCCCATGCTGGTGCTCGGAGCGCTCAATGCGATGAGCATCGCCGCGTTCGGCCTGATCTATGCCGCGGCGGCCAACCACCTGCTCACCCAGGGTGTCTTCCTCGGCTGCCTCATCTCACTCTTCGCCGCGCTGACCGTGCTGTGGGTCCGGACAGAGCACTCGAGGGGTCCCGCGCGGGACGTGCTCAGCCGGGCCGGCCGGATCGGCGCGGGTCTTCTGCTCGCGGCGATCGCGGTGCCGGGGCTGGTCCTCATGCCGCTCTTCTTCATCAACGAGCACGTGCCGAGGGAGGCCGGTGTGGCCGATATCCTGGGCCCCGTGATGTTCGTTCTCCTGTTGTCGCTGGCTCTCGTCGTGCTGGTCAATGTCGCGGGCGTGCTCGCGCTCGGAGTATCCGCTATCCTGACATGGTGGAACCGCAGCGTAGCCCAGTGACCTCCGCCCCGGGCCGGTCGGCCGACTCGCCCCTGATGTCGCGCGCGGGCTCGGGGCTCCTCGGCCGCCGCGTGCTCGACCTTGCCAAGGGCCTGCCGCTGACGTGCCCGCCGTCCACCGCCATCGCCGCGGCGGCGGCGCTCATGAGCGGGCGCGGTGCGGGCTCCATCGTCGTGGTGGGCGCTGACGGCTCGCCGCTGGGCATCGTGACCGACCGGGATATTCGAAGCCGGGTCGTCGCGCAGGGGGTGGCGCCGACCGCCCCGGTCAGCCAGGTCATGTCCTCGCCGCTCCTCTCCGTGCCGCCCGGCACTCCGGCCATCGAGGCCCTGCTCGAGATGACCAGGTGGCGCGTCCACCACTTGGGTGTCGTCGAGGACGGCCGACTCCGCGGTGTCGTGTCGAGCCACGACATGGTCTTGGCCGAGGGCGCCCATCCCTTGGCGCTCGCGCGGGCCATCGAGGGCGGGGGCTCGCTCGACGAGCTCGCCGCCACGGCGGCGCGGCTGATCGATGTGGTCCGCTGGCTCGTCGCCGGAGGCAGCTCGGCCTCCGACGTGGGCCGGTTCGTCGCGGAGCTCAACGACCGGCTGGTCCGGCGCGCGCTGGATCTGGCCCTGGCCGGCCTCGACGCGCAGGGGCATGGCCTGCCGCCCGTCCCGTTCGCCTGGCTCGCGGCGGGGAGCGAAGGGCGTCGCGAGCAGACGCTCAAGACCGACCAGGATAACGGCCTCGTCTACGCTGACCCGCCGCCGGCCCTGCGCGAGGCCGCGGCCGACTACTTCGCCCAGCTGGCGAGATCGATGGGCGAGGCCCTCATCGGGCTCGGCTTTCCCCCGTGCCCAGGCGGCTTCATGGCCTCCAACCCGCGCTGGTGCCAGCCCGAGTCGGCGTGGCGCCGGTACTTCAACGGCTGGATGGAAACGCAGGAGCCGGAGCAGGTGCTCAATGCCTCACTGTTCTTCGATCTGCGCCCGGTCGCTGGGGACGAGGCTCTGGGCCGGGCCCTCTGGGACTGGGTCTGCGAGCGGGCGCCCTCCCAACGGCTGTTCCTGGGTTACATGGCCAAGGCTGCGCTCGAGCGCCATGCGCCCCTGGGCTTTTTCGGCGGCTTCGTGGTCGAGCGCGCCGGTGCCCACAAGGACACGCTGGACCTCAAGGCGCGGGGTGTGTTCCCCGTGACCCAGGCCATGCGGGCCTGCGCCCTGTCGCTCGGACTGCGCGAGAGCAATACTCTCGACCGGCTCCTCGCCGTGGGCCGGGAGGGTCTGTTCTCCCGGGGCGAAGTGGATAACCTCCGCGACGCCTACGAGGTGATCGCCCGGCTGCGGCTCAGCCACCAGCTAGCCTGCCTGGACGCCGGCGCGCTCCCCGATAACTTCATCAATCCGCAGGCGCTGGGCAAGGCCGACCGGCTGCTCCTCAAGCAGGCCTTCAAGAGCGTCGAGTGGCTCCAGCGCTGGATCGGGGATCACTTCCAGACGGACCTGATCGGATGAAGACGGCCTCCGGGCGCAGAGTATAATCGGCGCGGGTGACCTCCATGGAGACGCCGCGGGTGCTGATCGTGGAGGATGAGGCGAACATTGTGCTCTCCCTCGAGATCCTGCTGCGGCGGGCGGGGTACGAGACCGCGGCCACGGGTGACGGCGAAGAGGCCCTCGACCTCATCCGGCGGGACCGCCCCGATGTCGTGCTCCTGGACATCATGTTGCCCAAGCGGAACGGCTACGAGGTCTGCAGAGCCGTAAAGGCCGATCCGGCCATCTCCTCCATCCCCGTCATCATGCTCACCGCCAAGGGGCAGGAAGTCGAGATCCTCAAGGGGCTGGAGCTCGGCGCGTCGGCCTACATCGCCAAGCCCTTCGGGAACGCCGAGGTTCTGGAGGCGGTTCGTGCCGCGCTGGAACCTCGAGCGTAAGCTCGTCGCCGGGATCCTGGTCCTCTTCCTCGTCCCGACGGTGATCGCGGGGGGTATCCTGCTCGCGTTCTATCGCCGCGGCGCCCTCGCGGATCCGTCCGCGCTGATCGTCACCGTCCTCGTGGGCTTCGCGGCGATGATGGCCTACCTGGGGGTGATCGCCCATACCATCGGCCGCTCGCTCGTGCGCACCCTGCACGCGATCCAGCGCGGGACCGAGCTGATGGCCACAGTCAATCCCGAATACCGCCATCAGGTCCGCACGGGCGACGAGATGGAGTCGGTGGCGGAGGAGATCAATCGGATGGCCGACCGCGTCCGGGAGGCGCGGCTCGGTCTCGAGGCCGAAGTGGCACGGGCGACCCGCGATCTCCACGTGGAGCGCAGCAAGCTGTCGGCCATCCTGGAGGACCTGGACGAGGGCGTGGTGGTGTCCGGGCTTGACGGGCGCATCACGCTGGCGAACCGTGCCGCCGCCGAGCTCCTCGGCGCGCGCGGCGGCCTCCTGGGCCGCTTCCTCTTCGAATTCGCGGATCGCGAGAAGCTCACCCACTTCGGCGACCGCCTGCAAGCGGCCCCGGCCACTTTCGAGCGCTTCACCCTGCATCCGGCGGGCGGGGCGGTGCTCGGGGCGGGGATGACCTGTTTTGTGGACGAGGAGGGACGGACCACGGGGTTCATCCTCGGGCTGCGGGACGTCAGCAGGCCGGCGCGCCAGGACGAGGCGCAGCTCCGACTCCTTGCCGACGCGGCCCGGGGATTGCGCGGATCGCTCTCGTCCATCCGCTCGCTCTCCGAGAGCCTCCTGGGCGACGCTATCCCGCTCGACGCATCGGTCCGCCCCCCCGTGGCGGCCATCCACGCTGAGGCCGTGCGCCTGTCGGCCTTGGTCCTCGAGATGGAAGGGATGGGGCGCCTCGGGCTCGCCCGCGCGCCGGTGCACTTCGAGGAGATCGCCGTGGCCGACCTGGTCGCGATGAGCCTGCGGCGTCTGGGCAAGGATGGGGCCGACCCACAGGCGGTAACGGAGGCCGAGCCCCCGGCAGACCTGCCGTCGCTCCGGGGCGAGATCTCCGCCCTCAGCGCCGCGTTGGCCGCCCTGCTCCAGGTGCTGGGGGAGCGCCGCGACTCCGGCGGTACGGTGTGGGTCAAGCCGGCGCGGCGGGGCGGGGTGCTCCAGATCGAAGCCGGGGCGCCCGGGATCGCGAGCGTGGGCGACCTGGAGATGTGTCTCGACAGACCGATCTCGCTCGGGCCGGCGGGGCGGCTCTCCGTGCGCGAGATCGTCCACCGTCATGCCGGAGAGGTGTGGGCGTACGCCGGGCCCGGGCGCCTCGGCTTCCGTCTCACGCTGCCTGCGGCGGGCGCCCGCGCCGCGCAGGACTCACCCGCGGAATCCGCGCCGGCTTCGCCAAAGCTGGTGGGCGCCGGCCTCACCTCGGGCTTCGGCGTCCGGGAGGGAGCGCCGCCGCGGCCTCTTCTCTACGACTTCTCCCTCCTCGAACAGATGGAGCGTCACCTGCGCCCCGCCGAGCGTGAGCGGCCGCTGGAGGAGTTGGGCTTCGTGGCCTTCGATACCGAGACCACCGGCCTGCGCGCGGATCGGGGCGACCGGATCATCTCGCTGGCGGGCGTCAGGATGCGCGGCGGGCTCGTGAAGCGCGCCGAGACCTTCGACACCCTCGTGCAGCCTGGCCGTTCCGTGCCGACATCGAGCGCCCGGTTCCACGGCATCACCGACGCCATGCTGGCTGACGCCCCGCCGATGGACGTGGCCCTGCCGGCCTTCTTGCGCTTCGCCGACGGGATGGCCCTGGTCGGGCACGAGGTCTGGTTCGATCTGGAGTTCCTCGACCGCGAGGCCGAGCGGCTGGGGCTGCCGCCGCTCGGCGTCACGCACGCGGTGCTGGACACGCGCCTGCTCTCCGCGGCCGTCCACGGCGGCGCGGTCGAGCACACGCTGGACGCGGTGGCCGAGCGCCTCGGGGTGGTGATCGAGGCGCGCCATTCGGCGCTCGGGGATGCCCTGGCCACAGCGGAAGTGTTCGCCCGGCTGCTCCCGCTCCTGAGGAAGCGCGGCATCGCGACTCTGGGGCAGGCCGTGGACGCGGCGCGGGCGGCGCGCGGCCGCGGGCCCGGCCCGCAGGGCGGGGCCGAGGTACGGCCGTGAGGGCCGTCGGGGCGAAGCTCGTCCTGTTGTTCGTGCTCGGCGTCTTCGTGCTGAACTTCCCTGTGCTGGCGATCTTCAACCGCGGTGCCACGCTCGCCGGGATCCCGGTGCTCTACCTCTATCTCTTCGGGATCTGGGTGGCGGGCATCGCGGCCGTGTGGACGCTGGCGCGGACGGCCTGGGAGGACGAGGAGTGAGGGCGCCATGCTGACGGCCTGGGGCATCCTCACGGTGGCGATGATCTATGTGCTGGGCCTCTTCGCCATCGCCTACTACGTGGACCGGCAGGCCCGGGCCGGCCGGAGCCTCATCGACAGCTCCCTGATCTACTCGCTTTCGCTCGCCGTCTACTGCACCTCGTGGACCTTCTACGGAAGTGTCGGCCGCGCCGTGGCGTCGGGCGTGGGGTTCCTGCCCATCTACCTCGGGCCCACGCTGATGGCGCTGCTCTGGTGGTTCGTGCTGCGCAAGGTGGTCCGCATCGCCAAGCAGAACAGCATCACCTCCATCGCGGACTTCCTCGGCTCGCGGTACGGCCAGTCCGCGCTGCTCGGGGCCGTCGTGACCGTCATCACGGTGGTGGGCATCACGCCCTACATCGCGCTCCAGCTCAAGGCCATCTCGCAGACGTTCGAGGTGCTGCTGCGCTACCCGGTGGTGGCCACGGATCTCATCCCGTCCGCCGGCCGGCCCTTCTACGCCGACACGGCGTTCGGCGCCGCCGTGATCCTGACGCTCTTCGGCATCATGTTCGGCGCCCGGGACCTGGACTCCTCTCGGCGCCACGAGGGGCTCGTCGCGACCATCGCCTTCGAGTCGCTCGTCAAGCTGCTGGCCTTCCTGGCCGTGGGCGTGTTCGTGACCTACGGCGTCTTCGGCGGCCTCGTGGACATCTTCGAGCGGGTGGCGCGGCGGCCCGAGTACGCCCGGATGTTGGGCGGCGATCCCGGCTTCGCATACGGCGACTGGGCGGCCCTGACGTGGCTGTCCATGATGGCGATCATGTTCCTGCCGCGCCAGTTCCACATGGCGGTGATCGGCAACACGCGAGAAGTCCACATCAAGACCGCCATGTGGATGTTCCCGGTCTACCTGCTGCTGATCAACCTGTTCGTCCTGCCGATCGCCTTCGGCGGCCTCCTGACATTCCCTGACGCGCCCGCCACCGCGACCGACTACTTCGTGCTCACGCTTCCGATGAGCCACCACCAGCAGGGCCTCGCGCTGTTCGTGTTCATCGGCGGCGTCTCCGCGGCGACCGGCATGGTCATCGTCGAATCGATCGCGCTCTCCACGATGATCCTCAACAACCTGGTCGTTCCAGCGCTGGTCCGCCGCGGCATGACCAGGGACATCTCGGCGCTGCTGATCAATAGCAAGCGGCTGGCCATCGCCCTGACCATCTTCCTGGGCTACGTCTACTACCACCTGATCGGCGAGTCCTACACGCTGGTCAACATCGGCCTGATCTCCTTCGCGGCCGTGGCACAGTTCGGTCCCGCCTTTCTCGGCGGGCTCTACTGGCGGCGGGCCACCAAGACCGGCGCGCTGGCCGGGCTCGGCGCCGGGTTCTTGATCTGGTCCTACACGCTGCTGCTGCCGTCCTTCGTGCGCTCGGGCTGGGTGCCGGAGAGCCTGATCACGGTCGGCCCGTTGGGCCTGGGCTGGCTCCGGCCCGAGCAGCTGTTCGGCGTACCCGGGATGGGTTTCTGGGCGCACACGGTGTTCTGGTCCCTGGGCTTCAACCTTGGCGCCTTCGCTCTGGTCTCGCTCTACACCCGGCCGTCACCGCTCGAGGCGGCCCAGGGGGAGCGCTTCGTCGATGTGTTCGGCCGGCACGCCGCGCCGCCCGCAGCGCCCGTGGCGGCGGCAGCACTGACGCCGCAGGGGCTGGAGGAGCTGGTGGCCAAGTTCACCGGCCAGGACAAGGCCCGGGCGGCGTTCCGCGAGTTCTTCGCCGCCCGTGGCGCCCGCGATCCCGATCTGCTCACCGAGAGTGACCGGCGCACGCTGCTCCAGTTCGCCGAGCGGACGCTCTCAGGAGCCGTGGGAACCGCCTCCGCCCAGGCCATCATCGAGGGCCTGGGCCAGGCGACCACGGGCGGCTTCGAGGCGATCTTTGACGTGTTCGGCAGGGTCTCGCAGTCCCTCGAGCAGAGCCGGGAGGAGCTGCAGCGCCGGGTGCGCGAGCTGTCCCTGCTCAACGAGGCGACCCGGCGGATCGCGTCCACTCTCGACCCCCTGCAGATGATGGAGGGGGTGGTCGAGCTGCTCACGCGGGAGTTCGAGTTCGATCTGCTCACCGTCAGGCTCCGTGACGCCGACGACCGCTTCCGGATCAAGAGCCAGTCGGGATTGCCTTGGGGCATCGACCTCTCCCAGGGCGACCCCCTGTCGCGGGACACCTATTTCGGTGAATGCTTCCTCGACAACCGCGTGATTGTCGTCGAGGACGCCGCCCTCATCCGCAAGCCGCTGGTCCTGCCCGCGCCGGGCGCCCCGGAGCCGAAGTCCTTCGTCCATGCCCCCATCGCCATCGAGGAGCGGCCCATCGGGGTCCTGTCTGCGTACTCCTCCACAGGGCGCGTGTACTTCTCGCCCGAGTTCCTCCAATTCTTCCGCACACTGGCCGTCCAGCTCGGTCTGGGCCTGCACAACGCCCGGCTGTACCGGGAGCTCGGCGATCTCTCCCGGGCGCTCGAGGAGAAGGTGGCGCAGCGCACGGCCCAGCTCGAAGAGGCCAATCGCCGCCTCCAGGAGCTGGACCGCCTCAAGAGCGATTTCGTCTCGACGGTCTCGCACGAGCTGCGGACGCCGCTCACCTCCATCCGCTCCCTGTCCGAGAGCCTCCTGGCGGCCCGCGACATGTCGCGCGACCGCCAGGAGCAGCTGCTGGGCATCATCACCCAGGAGAGCCAGCGCCTGTCCCGCATGATCAACCAGCTGCTCGACCTCTCCCGCATCGAGGCCGGCAAGATGGAATGGCGCCTGGAGAGCCTGGAGCTTGCCGAAGTGGTGCCGCACGCGGTCCAGGCCAACCGCTCGCTGTTCGAAGAAAAGGGCGTCACCCTGGCCGTGGCGACCAGCGACGAGAGACCCCGGGTGCTCGCCGACCGTGACAAGATCATCCAGGTCTTGACCAATCTGCTCTCCAACGCCGCCAAGTTCACCTCGGCCGGCGGGCACGTGGAGGTGAGAGCCTTCCAGGAAGACGCGAGAGCGGTCGTCGAGGTCGAGGACAGCGGCGTAGGCATCCCGCCTTCGCTGATCGGCGCGATCTTCGAGAAATTTGGCCAGGTCGGCGACACCCTGACCGCCAAGCCGGAGGGCGCCGGCCTGGGCCTGCCGATCAGCCGCGAGATCGTCCTCGCTCACGGGGGAGAGCTGACGGTCAGGAGTGTCCCGGGTCGAGGCAGCTGTTTCCGGATGACGCTGCCCTTGGGCGCCTAGAAGCCGGCCGCCCCCGTGACCTCGTCAGGCGGCTGGGTTTGCTTGGGGAGCCGGTCCATTATTTGGCGATCCCGGTGACCATTTTTCCCACCCAGTAACGGCACTGTGCCCGACTTCGGCCGGAAAATCCCCCTTTAGGCCCGAATATCTCTGGTTTTGGAGCGTCTCTTTTCCTGAAGCCCGCGGCATGAGGCTTGCACTTAGGCTGGCCAAGCCGGACGGGGAGCCATAGGCGAAGCGTCCAGGGAAGGAGACCAACATGGAAGAGATCAAGACGAAGCTGGAAGCGGAACTGACCCGGACAGTGGAGCGCATCCGCCAGCTGGGTGGAGCGACCACGTCCGTCAATTCGATGAACGCGATCGGTGACACCAGCCAGCTGGCCGACGAGGTGGACGTGATCCAGATCAACGAGGATCGCGAGATGAACTTCGCCACGCGGAGCCTGTTGGTGGAGCGCGCCAACCGCCTGGCCGAAGCGCTCGAGCGGCTGCGCGGCGGCGACTATGGCGTCTGCCAGGAGTGCGATGAGGCCATCGCGCCCGCCCGTCTCATGGCCATGCCCGAGGTGATGACCTGCGTGCGCTGCCAGGACCGCCTCGAGCGCACGTCGCGCTATCTGGTCCCCGTGGGTGCTGGCTTCGGCGGGGACGAGCTCGAGGACGACGAGTAAGCGGCGACTACGTCCGGCCGATCCGGGCTCGCACCAGTCCGGGCCGGTCGGTAAGGATACCGTCCACGCACCACCCCACGAGCCGGTCCGCAAGGGCCGGCTCGTTGACCGTCCAGACATAGCAGCCGAGCCCTGCCGCCCGGATCATCTCGACGTCCGCCGCCCGGAGTACCTCGATCGCCGGACAGAGCGCCTCGGCCGTGCCGGGAGCCGGCAGCGCCGAGGCGAGAGGTCCCGAGCTCCAGCGCGCGCCGAGCGGGATGTCGGGATTGAGCGCCCGCACGCGAGCGAGGGCCTTCGGGTCGGCCGATTGCACCAGGCAGCGCTCCACGGCCTCGTAGATCTCGAGCGTCGAGATGACGCGCTCCTCGACGCCGCTCTGGGCGTCGGCGCCGTCAGGCAGCTCGATCAAGAAGCGCGTGCGGTCGCGAAAACGCTCGAGCACCTCCTGGAGCGTCTGAACGCGCTGGCCCGCAAATCGAGGCCCCTTCCACCCCCCGGCGTCGAGCCGCTTGAGCTCGCGGACGGTCCGCTCGCCGATCGGGCCGCCGCCGTCGGTGGTCCGCTCGAGCGTGGCGGGGCCGAAGGCCACGGGATGGCCGTCGCGCGATAGCCGCAGCCGCAGTGCGAGCGCGTCGGCGCCTTCCGCCAGAGCCGCCTCGAAAGCGGCGATGGTGTGCTCGGGCGCCTCGGCCGAGGCGCCCCCGCGCGCGATCACGAGCGGTTTTCCTGCCGTGGGCCCCATTGTCTCTATCGCGATCTCCGTGGCACACTCGGGCCGTGCGCACTCCCGTCCTGGACGCCCTCCGTCCCTTCGTCGGGTTCGGGGCCCGGCTCTACTGGCGAATCCGCCTCGAGGGCATCCAGAACATTCCGTCGGAAGGACCGCTGATCATCGCCCCGAACCATGTGACCTATGCCGACCCCGTGGTGGTGTGGATCCCGGTCCGGCTGACCGTGCACTTCATGGCCTGGGACGCGCTCTTTGACGTCCCGGGCCTCTCCTGGCTGATCCGCCGATTGCGCGCTTTCCCCGTGCAGCTCGAGTCCGCCGACCCTCGCGCGGTCCGCGAGACCGTGCGGCTGCTCCGGGCGAAGCGGGCCGTGATGATCTTCCCCGAAGGGGGCCGCACGACCGACGGCCGCCTGCAGCGCTTCCACCAAGGCGCGTTCCGCCTGGCGTGCTCGCTGAACGTACCGGTGCTGCCGGTCACCATCTTGGGCGGCTACGATGCGTGGCCCCTGGGCCAGGCCCTGCCGAGACCGGGCAGGCTCAGCATCATCTACCACCCCGTGATCGCGCCGCCGGACGCGACCGACCTGCGTGCCGCGGCCCGGGCCCTCGCGCGGCAAGTGCGCGAGGCCATCGCATCCCGCCTGCCGCCCGCCCAGCGGCCCGCCGCCGGCTCGTAACGATCAGTGTATACTCTCCGCGCCATGGCACGGCCTGCCGCCGCTCGCGTCCTCGTCCTGCACGGACCCAACCTCAATCTCCTCGGGACGCGGGAGCCCTCCGTCTACGGGCGGACCAGCCTCGCCCGGCTCGACCTCCTGATCAAGCGCCACGCGACCGATCGCGGGGCCGAGGCGGTGTGCCGGCAGTCGAACCACGAAGGCCAGCTCGTCGACTGGATCCAGGGCGCCGCGCGGGAGGGCTTCGGGGCGGTCGTCATCAACCCGGGCGCGCTGACACACTACTCCCTCGCGCTGCGCGACGCCGTGTCGGCCGTGTCCGTGCCGGTCGTCGAAGTCCACCTTTCGAACATCCACGGGCGGGAGGAGTTCCGGCGCCATTCGGTGATCGCGGCCGCGGCGCGGGGACAGATCGCGGGCTTCGGCCCGACGAGCTACCTCCTCGGCGTGGACGCGGCGCTTCAGTCGGCCGCCGCGGGCCGGCCGAGTCGGCGTCCGCGGTGAATGCCGGTCCACCTTCCGGCGTCTAACTCCCGTCGTCGCGGGAGGCGCAGGGGCCGCCCCAGGCGCCCGTGACGCCGCCCGCAGCTCCACCGATGCCTCCGGACGGCGCAGGTTCTCCGGGCCCCGCGGAGGTGGACGAGCGTGTCCTCATCGAGCGGTGCCGCGCGGGCGACGTCGCGGCGTTCGAGCCACTGGTGGAGAAATATCGGCAGCGCGTGTGGCGTCTGGCCTTTCAGGTGCTGCGCGATCGCGAGGAGGCATGGGATTGCGCTCAGGACGCCTTCGTGCGGGCATTCCAGTCGCTGGCATCGTTCCGCGGGCAGTCGGCCTTCTACACCTGGCTCTTCCGCATCACTATGAACGTGGCGACCGACCGGCTCCGCGCCCGCGGCGCCCAGGCCCGCGCCTTCGGCAGTCAACCTGTGCCGGCGGAGGAGTGGGAGCGCACCGCGCCGGACACCGGGCCGAGACCCGACCAGGCCGCGCTCGGCGCGGAGCGGCGTCTGCGCATCCGCCGAGCGCTCGATACCTTGCCGCCCAACGCCCGAACCATTATCATGCTCAGTGACGTCGAGGGACTCTCGTACCGCGAGATCGCATCCGTGCTCAACTGCCCAATCGGAACGGTGATGTCGAGGCTGCACAACGCGCGCAAGCGGCTGCGAAGCGCCCTCGGTCCCATGCTGCTCGTGCTCGTGTGTCTGGCGGTCGCGCTGGCTGGCGCCGGCGCATGGTCGCCTACTTCGGGTCAGGCGCCCGCGCCGGCCCCACCCGCGGCGCCCCCCCCGGTCGCGGCACCCCCGAAAGGCACCGTCCATTTCGAGGTGAGGGTGCTCCAGGCCTCGAACCCGCCAGCCCCGCAGCAGCCGGCGCCGGGCGGAAAGCAGGCGCCGGCGGGAGCCGGCGCCACCAATGCCCAGATGGACGAACGGCTCAAGCAGATCGTGCCGCGATTGAGCAAGCTCTTCCGCTACAACGACTACACGCCGCTCGAGCATCACAAGGTGGACGTCGCGTTCGGCGCCTCCAAGCGCCTGCCCGCTCCGGGCGACCGATGGCTCGAAGTGACTCCGAGGGACCTGCAGGGCACGTCGGTCCGCATGCAGGTGCGGCTGCTCAAGGGAGAGAAGTCCGTCATGACCTCGAACATAGTCGCCGCTCCGGGCGCGCCCGCTATCGTCGGGGGCCCGCGCCACGGCACCGGTGTGCTCATCTTCATCATCTGGGCCGATCCGATTTCCGCGCCACCGGCGAAGTGAGCAGGGCGGGGGCTGGCCGTGAGTGAGGAGCACTACTTCCGGGAGCGCGCCCGCATCGAGCAGGGCCACCTCAAGTACCGCGACAAGCTCCGGGACGAGGGCAAGCTCTTCGTCCGCGATCGCCTGAAGCTCCTCCTCGACCCGGGCTCCGAGTTCCAGGAGGATTTCCTCTTCGCCCGAAGCCAGGAGGCCGACACGCCCGCCGACGGCGTGGTCACCGGCGTCGGCTCCGTGGGCGGGCGCACCGTCTGCGTCATGGCCAACGACTACACGGTCAAGGCGGGCTCGTGGGGGGAGAAGACGGTCGCCAAGATCGTGCGCATCCAGGAGCGGGCGCAGCGCCTGCAGGTGCCGCTGCTCTACCTCGTGGACGCCGCCGGCGGCCGCATCTCGGAGCAGATCAAGATCTTCCCCGGCCGGCACCACGCCGGGCGCATCTTCTACAACGAGGTGCAGCTCTCCGGAGTCGTCCCCCAGGTGTGCATTCTCTTCGGGCCCTCGCCGGCCGGGTCGGCCTACCTGCCCGCGCTCACCGACTGCGTGATCATGGTGGACGGCAAGGCGAGCCTGTACGTCGGCTCGCCCCGCATGGTCGAGATGGCGATCGGCGAGAAGGTCTCGCTCGAGGACCTGGGCGGCGCGCGCATGCACTGCTCCGTGTCGGGCTGCGGCGACATCCTGGCGGGCTCCGACGAAGAGGCCATCGAGCTCTGCAAGCGGTATCTGGACTTCATGCCCCAGTCCTACCTCCTGCGGCCCGCGAGCATCGAGGGCCGCGAGGCCGCGCCCGGCAGGCCGATCGACGAGATCGTCCCGTACGACCAGCGCAAGTGGTTCGACATGTACGAGGTCATCGACCGAATCACGGATGCCGGGTCCTTCTTCGAGATCAAGCGGCTCTTTGCCCGGGAGATCATCACCGGGTTCGCCCGGATCGGCGGCCGCGCAGCCGGCATCGTCGCCAACCAGCCCAAGGTCAAGGGCGGCGTGCTGATGGTGGACTCCGCGGACAAGGGCGCGCGCTTCATCTGGCTCTGCAACGCCTTCAATATCCCGCTCGTCTACCTGGCCGACGTCTCGGGCTTCATGGTCGGGGCCAAGGTGGAGCGTGCGGGTATCATCCGCCACGGCGCCAAGATGGTCTTCGCCACCTCGCAGGCGACCGTGCCCAAGATCTCCGTGATCGTGCGCAAGTGTTATGGCGCGGGGTTGTACGCCATGTGCGGGCCGGCATTCGAGCCCGACGCGGCGCTATCGCTGCCGCAGGGGCAGGTGGCCATCATGGGGCCCGAGCCGGCGGTCAATGCCGTCTACTACAACAAGATCATGGAGCTGCCCGAGAGCCTCCGCGCCGCCTACGTCCGGCAGAAGCGGGACGAGTACGTGGAGGACGTGGACATCTACAAGCTCGCGTCGGAGATGCTGGTGGACGGCATCGTCGCGGGCTCGGAGCTGCGCGGGGAGCTGATCAAGCGGCTCGCGTATGCCCAGAGCAAGCAGCTCGAGTTTCCGCCGCGCAGAAATCCCGTTCTTCCGGTCTGAGTCCAGGATCCTGCAGCGACCGGTGGGCTACCTGATTCTTGCGGTGCGGTTCCTGACCATTGTGCCGGTGCCGGGCCGCGAGGCGACTGGAGTCGGGGCGCTGGGGCGGGCCGCCTGGTGGTTCCCCGCCGTGGGCCTGGGGCTCGGGGCCTGCCTGGTCGCGGCCGATCATCTCTTCGCCTTCGTGTTCCCGCCGCTGCTGGGAACCGTCCTCCTTCTCGCGCTATGGAAGGTTCTCACCGGGGGCGTCCACCTCGACGGCCTCGCCGACGTCCTCGACGGCCTGGCGGGCCGCGATGCCGAGCGGCGGATCGCGATCATGCGGGACAGCCGCATCGGCGTCTTCGGCGCCGCCGGTCTCGTCCTCTGCCTGCTGATCGCGACAGGGGCGCTCGATGCGCTGCCGGCGGGCCGTCATCCGGCCGTGCTGTTGCTGGCGCCGGCCGTGGGCCGCCTGGCACCCGTCCTGATCGGCCCGTTGTTCCCGGCCGCGACGCCGGGGCAGGGCGCCGGCGCGTCTTTCCTCGAGGGTCTCTCGCCCTGGGCCGCGCCGGTGTGCGTCCCGGCCACCTGGATCCTGGCAGGCGTGCTGCTCGGGCCGTGGGGCGGGCTTGTCTTGGGCCTGGCCCTGGCGAGCGTGCTCCTGTGGGCCGTCTGGCTGGCTTCGCGCCTCGGCGGCATCACGGGCGATGCGCTCGGCTCGTCCGTCGAGCTCGGCGAGCTCGCGACGCTGGTCGCCGCCGCCGCCCTCATCCACCTGCGCGTGCTCTGAGTGCGGACGACGATCTACCTCGTGCGTCACGGCAGCGTCATGGGCGCCGAGACGCGGCGCTTCATCGGCCATCTCGACGTGCCGCTGTCGCCCACGGGCGAAGCCGAGGCGGTGGCGCTCGGGCGCCGGCTCGCGGGCACCAAGCTTGCCGCGGCCTATTGCAGTGACCTCGCGCGCACGCGAAGAACCGCCGAGATCCTGGCGTCGCCGCACGGGCTCGAGGCGGTCCCGCTGCCGGAGCTTCGCGAATTCTCCATGGGGCGCTGGGAGGGCCTGACGGCCGCCGAGATCCGGACGTTGGACCCCGCGGCCTTCGAGGCGTGGATGGCCGACGTCGGGCGGTTCCAGTTTCCGGGGGGCGAGAGCCTGGAGGATGTCTCTGCGAGGGCCTGGCCCGCCTTCGAGGACATCGCCGCCCGCCACCAGGGCTCCCGCGTCCTCGTGGTCGCGCATGGCGGCCCGAACCGCATCGTCCTGTGCCGGGCGCTGGGGATCCGGCCCGAGCGCATCCTGGCGCTGGGCCAGGACTACGCCGCGCTGTCCGTGCTCGAGCGGGATCCGACGGGCTGGACACTCCGCCTCCTGAACCACCGCGAGCCTTCTCAATAGTGCGCCCGGCCCGCCGGGCCGAGCGATCCTGCTCGAGGGCCCAGCCGGGTGACATCCTTCGTCGCTCAACTGTCGCGGGCGGTCCCGCCCCTATCCGGGTGACGAGTCCCTAGCCTCATGTCCTATCTGGGAAGCCTTCCTGGAGGGGTACTTATAGAGCGTTCTACTCTGATCTAGAGCGTGGCACCTGCCTTGCTCTGTCTTCCAGTGGAAGACATGCAGAGACCATGAACAGACTCGTGCAAGGGATCAAGATATTCGGAAGCCAGGCCGGCTTCACGCTGGCCGAACTCTTGGCCGCCGTCTTCGTCATCTCGCTCGGACTGATCGCGGTCGGGGCGGGCTTCGCCACGGCCATCCAGGGGGTCGAGACGGGCCGGCAGCAGACGACGGCGACCTTCCTGGCCGAGCAGCGCATGGAGCAGGTCCACGCAGCGGCCCTCGGCAACTCGCTGGTCGCGTGCATGGGCTTCGCGAACGTCACGGCGGCGTGCTTCCCCGCCCAGACGTACAACTCCATCACCAACGCGCCGGGTTACCGCTCGACCGTCACCGTCACGAACTACATCGTCAACGGCGCCGTGGCGCGCAAGCGCGTGGACGTCGAGGTCTTCTATCAGCCGGTTGTGGCCTGGGGCGTGCAGTTGACCGCCGAGCGCAGCGTCCGGCTGTCCACGCTCATCGCGAACCACACGTGAGTCTCCGCGTCGCGGCCTGTCGGGACGAGGGTGGCTTCACCCTGGCCGAGATGCTCGTCGTCTGCGCCCTCCTCGGGACCGTGATGGCGGGCGTGCTGAGCCTCCTGATGATCGGCCAGCAGAGCGCCACCGCCACCGCGAACAAGGTCGACGCCCAGTCGAACGCGCGCATGGGCATCGAGCGCCTCATCAAAGAAATCCGCGAGGCGGGGTACCTGCCCGCCGGCCCCACGTGCCCGGGCGCGCCGGCGACGCCGTGCCCGCCCTATAACTATGCGTTCTCCGCCATCTCCGCCCAGAGCGCTACGACGATGACCATCCAGGACGACTGGAATGCCGACAACGCAATCCAGACCGGCGCCGTGACCGACCCCATCACCGGGGCGGCACGGGGCGAGCAGATCGTGTACTCGTTCGCCGCCGGCCAGCTGCGGCGCCAGGAGATCGGGATCGACGGCGCGCCCGTGGTCGTGGCGGCCGGCATCATCAGCTTGACCTACACATACCTCGACCAGAACAACGCGATGACCGCCACCGCCGCCAATATCCGGACCGTGACGATCACACTGACGACCCAGCAGAGCGCGGGCCAGCCGCAGGTGACCATGGCGCACCGCGTGCGCCTGCGCAACCGCCCGACCTCGTGAGGATACCGCGACCATGATCCAGCCGAGAGCCGTGATGCGTGACCAGCGGGGGGTGGCACTGCCGCTCGCCCTGATCTCGCTGCTCATCCTGACCATGCTGGTGCTGACCGTGCTCAACCTGGGCGCCGTCGAGCCGAAGATCTCCAAGAACCTCTCTGACACGGCACGGGCGCGGCACATGGCCGAGGCCGGCATCGAATGGGCCTTCGACTGCCTTGCCGACCAGGACCTGAGCGCGTTCCTGGCCGGACCCGACGGCGCTCAGAATACGAGCGACGACAACCTCGCCACCAGCGTCGCCGGCCAGAGCAACGCGGCCCGTATGGACGCTACCTTCTGCCCCAACTCGCCACCACCCGGAAACCTGCCCGGCCTCGGGGCCGGTACCGGCACTTTCGCGGTCACCATCCGCAACGACTCCATCGGCGCGGTGGGGGGCTACGCCGGTGACCAGGTCCTGACCGGCGTGGCGGTTGACGGCGGCGGCAAATTCACGGATTCCAACGGCGTCGTCATTCTCACGGCGACCGGTGCCTTCGGCACGTCGACGCGCCGGATCACGGCCGTGGTGTCGCGCAATACGCTTGTCGTCAATGCCGCGGTCAACCTGCCGGGGATGCAGGCCGACACCTACATGCAGGGTGTGGTGGCCAACCAGACCATCGACGGCCGCGACTGGGTCCGGACCGACAATAACGCCGCCGCCCCCACGGGCACGGGACCCATGCGCTTCGGCATCACGACCCAGCCCGGCACACAGGCAAACCTCGGCGTCACGTACGAGTCCAGGGTCGAGAGCGCGTTCGACACCGCGGCCAAGCAGAACACGGTCCAGGGCAAGAGCCAGAGCACGGCCTTGCTCACCTCCGGTCTGAGCACGATTGCCCCCGACAGCGCGTTGACGCCGAGTACCATGCAGACCTTCCTCACCAAGCTGGCGGCCAACCCGTCCACGACGGTCATCCAGAGCAGTTTGGCCTGTCCGCTGGTCCTCACGGGCACCGTGGGTACGGCCACGACACCGACCCTCTCGACGGGCGGCAGCACTTGCCCGGGCAACCCGCCGATAGGGCAGCCACTCAACCTGGGCACGCCCGCGGACCCCAAGCTCGTCTACTTCCGGGGCCAGCTCGACACCTCCTCGACCTTCACGGGGTTGAACTTGACGGGCACGATCAAGGGCGCGGGCATCCTCGTGGTCGAGGACGGCGACCTCGCCATCAACACGGCGGGCGGCGGACTCAGCATCAACGGGCGCAACGTGGACTTCTACTGGGACGGTATCGTGATCGTGACGGGGCGCTATGTGGGCACCGGATTCCGCGCCAGCAGCAAGACCGAGATCCGGGGCGCCTACATCTCGAACGAAGCGATCTGGAACGAGGCGAACGGCTACTTCGAGTTCCTGAACCAGGCCAATAGCCTGGCGATTCGGAGCAGCACCCAGAACATCAACATGGCGCTCAGGGCCGCCTACAACCAGCGCATCATCAGCTGGCGCGAGAACTGACATGCGCGACTACTCCCTCCTCTTCGGCCTGGCCGCCCTGGGGCTGATCGTCGGCTGCCAGCAGTCACCGGCGCCCCAGCGGCCGGCGGCGACGCCTCAGGTGTCGCCGACGGTGGTCGTGCGCGGCGAAGCCGACCAGCTCCTGGAGCGCGGTGAATACGGAAAGGCCGCCGGCAAGTACCAGGAGGCCGTCGCGCTCGCTCCCGGTGACATGGTGCTGCGCTACGCCCTCGGCACCGCCTACTCTCACCTCGGCAGGCGCGCCGACGCGGCTGAGCAGTTCCAATGGGTGGTGAAGGGGAGCGCTCCCGCAGAGGATCACCACCGGGCCGCGCGGCAGTGGCTCGTCAGCGCCGGCATGCTTCCGGACGGCCGGACCGCCTCCACGGGGACGGACGTCGCTGTCGAAAGCCAGGCGCAGCAGCCGACCAAGGGCAAGGTCGCGGGTCCTCTCGAGTGGCCCGGCGTGAGCCCGCGGGAGCGGCTGATCAAGGTGCGCGTCACGCTCACGGGCGAGGACGACGCCACGAGGTCCGTGAACCTCTCGCGCCCATTCAGGCTGGGCGAGCGCTACGAGTTCCGCGACCTGGCGCCCGGCACGTACCGGCTCGTCGCCAAGGCCGAGGACGGCGCTCCCACCCTGGAGCTCTGGGACCAGCACGTGACCGTCGAGGCGGGACAGGTGACGCAGCTGCCGCTCTCGGCGACCAACAGCAAGGTCACTCCCGACGAGTTCCCGGGGCCCGCGTCGAAGTAGCGAGATTGCCCTTCCGCTCCACCGGGGCTAAGATCGGGCCCCGTGAGCCCGCGTCCCGGTCCCGATCTCCTCCTCCAGATGTACGCCACGATGCTGCGCATCCGCCGCGCGGAGGAGCGCGCGCGGGAGCTCTACGCGGCTGGGCGCATCCCCGGCTTCATCCACCTCTCGATCGGCCAGGAGGCCGTGGCCGCCGGCGTCTGCGCGCCGCTCAGGCGCGACGACTACCTGCTCTCGACCCACCGCGGCCACGGGCACTTCATCGCCAAAGGCGGTTCGCTGCGCGGCTTCATGGCGGAGCTGTACGGCCGAGCCACCGGCTGCTGCAAGGGCAAGGGCGGCTCCATGCACATCGCCGACGCGTCGGTGGGCTATCTGGGCGCCAACGGCGTGCTGACCTCGGGCTGCGTGCTGGCGCCCGGAGTCGGGCAGTCCATCCAGATGCGCGGGACCGACCAGGTCGCCGTGACGGTCTTCGGCGACGGCGCCGCCAACCGCGGCCCCTTCCACGAGGGAGTCAATCTCGCGGCCTTGTGGAAGGTACCGGTGGTCTTCGTTTGCGAGAACAACTTCTGGGCGTCCACCACCGCGCACGACCTCTCGACCGCGGGCGGCAGCATCGCGGCGCGCGCGGCGGGCTACGGCATCCCGGGCGTGACCGTGGACGGCAACGACGCGCTCGCCGTCTACGATGCCATGGAGACTGCGGTGAGTCGCGCGCGCGCCGGGCAGGGGCCCAGCCTGATCGAGGCGCGCACCGTCCGCTTCCTGGGACACTTCGAGGGCGATCCGCAGGGCTACCGTTCGCGCGGCGAGGTCGAGGCCGGCCGCCAGCGCGATCCCATCGCGCGGCTCCGGGCCCACCTCGAGGAATTGACGCTGCTCGACCCGGCCCACGCGGCAAGGGTGGCGGCGGCCATCGAGCTGGAAATCCAGGACGCCGTGGACTTCGCCGAGTCGAGCCCGCTGCCGGCGCCCGAGGACGCGCTCCAGGACCTCTTCGTCCGATATCCGTGGCGGGACTGATGCCGACACTGGATTTCGGCGATGCCCTGAATCTGGCTCTGAGAGAGGAGATGAGGCGCGATTCCCGCGTCTACTGCATCGGTGAGGACATCGTCCTGGGCGTGCCCTTCGGCGTCACCAAGGGCCTGGCCGAGGAGTTCGGCCCCGCGCGCGTGCGCAACGCCCCCATCTCCGAGGCGGCCATCGTGGGCTCGGCCATGGGCGCGGCCATCACGGGTCTTGTGCCGGTGGTGGACATGCACTTCGCCGACTTCGTCACCTGCGCGATGGACGAGGTCGCCAACCAGATCGCCAAGAGCCGCTACATGTTCGGCGGCCAGATCTCCTGCCCGCTCACGCTCCGCATGCCCTACGGCATCGGCAGGTCGGCCGGCGGGCACCACTCGAACTCCGTCGAGGCGTGGTTCGTCAACATCCCCGGCCTCAAGGTGTGCATTCCGTCCACTCCGGCCGACGCGCGCGGCCTGCTCAAGACCGCCATCCGCGATCCCGACCCCGTGCTCGTCTTCGAGCATCGCGGACTCTATCGCGTGACGGGAGAGGTGCCGGAGGCCGAAACGCTGGTGCCACTGGGGCTGGCCGACGTGAAGCGCCGCGGCGCCGACGTCACCGTGATTGCGACGGCGCGCATGGTGGGCGAGAGCCTGGCGGCGGCCGACCGGCTGGCGGGCGACGGATTCTCGGTCGAGGTCGTGGACCCGCGGAGCCTCGTGCCGCTCGACCGCGAGGGGCTGGCGGCTTCGGTGAGGAAGACCCACCGCGTAGTGATCGCCGAGGAAGGGCCCATGCGCGGCAGCGTCGGGGCCTGGCTTGCGTGGGTGATCATGGAGGACTGCTTCGACGACCTCGACGCGCCCATCGCGCGCGTGGCGGGCCCGAACATCCCCATCCCGTTCAGCCCGCCGCTCGAGGCCTTCGCGACTCCAGGGGCCCCCGACGTCGTCGACGCGGTCCGCCACGTCACGAAGTAACGCGCGTCCCGCAAGAGAGCCGGTGTGCAACCGCGCCTCGGGCTCGCCAGCGAACGCACGCCCGCCGAGGGCGTGCCGGCGCGAAAGGGGGGAGTGCGGGGGCTTGCTCGGCGAACCGGAGCCGAAGGCGAGGCGAGCGGATGCCCCAACCGAGGCCCCGAGATAAATAGCCGACCAGGCCTGCGACCGTGTGATTACTTCTTGAGCGTGAAAGCGCCCGCGCCCAGCAATGCCTGGGCGATGGTCGCGCCGAGCAGCACAAGCACGTACTCGTAGCCGCTCCTGCTGCCCAGGATGAAGAAGCCCTGCTGCAGGTGCACGAGCCACAGGGCGCCCGCCATGATGGGGATATTCGCCAGCGCGGCCCATCGGACCATGAGGCCCAGGATCAGGAGGATCCCGCCCAGGCCGTGCGCCACAATCTGGTACCAGGCGCCGATTTCGGGCAGGGGGACGTGCGTCGCGCGCTGGTACTCGATGACCCGCGCCGGCCCCATCACGACGAGCGCCAGGTAGGCGTGGGAGACGTAGACCGCGCCGAGGACGACCCGCAACACCAGCGCGCCGTACGGCTCGAGCCCGCCCCTTCCCACCGCTAGTCCTCTCTCTGCAGGCAGGCGTTCACGACTTCCGGAGGAAGACGATCTCGCCGACATAGCCCTCGGCCCGCGAGTGCGTGTCGTCGGAATCGATGCCGATGGAGACCGCCTCGATCTTCTCGTCGGGCTCTTCGCCGTAGATCTTCTTGTAGTCTTCGCAGACGTTGCGCGTCTCGGTGACCCACGTGCCCAGGTCGGCGTCGCCGGAGCGCAGGACGACGTAGGTCACGAGCCCCGTCTTCTGGCTCTTGACGATGGTGCCGGCCGGGGCGGTCGAATCCCAGATGTAGCCGATGACGCGCGAGCGCACCGCCGCGGGGAAGCGGGGGAAGGTGACGTAGAGCTGGAGCGCCTGGTCGTCCGTCACCTTCTTGCGGGCGTCACCGCCCTTGGGCAGCTCGACCACTTTCCAGCTCCACTGGAGAACCTGGTAGTCCTTGCAATCGACCTTGATCTCCTTGTTGATGGTCGAGCTGTCGCCGTTGCTCACGAGGTGGAGCACGCGGCGGGGACTGGCGTTGACGACCTCGAACTCGTATTTCGGGCTGCCCCAGCTCTGGGTACGCCAGCCGTTGGGTACGCCCGCCTGGCCGACGGGCGTCTTGGACCAGTCCTCGATCACAAGGCGCGCGCCCTGCGCAGACACGGCCGGGGCGATCGCGACGAGCAGGAACAGGAGCCAGCCTCTGCGCATTGTCTCCCAGAGCCCTTTCGGGCCGCATGACCTCGTGTTGTGCGTGTCCTTCCGCGAGTATAGCCCAGGGCCTGTGCTACGGTAAGCGGGTCATGGCCGATCTGCGGCTCGACAAATGGCTGTGGGCGGCGCGCTTCTTCAAGAGTCGAACCCTCGCGACCGCGGCGTGCGACGGCGGCAAGGTGGACGTGAACGAGCAGGCGGCCAAACCATCGCGCGCGGTGCGCCCCGGCGATCTCCTGCATATCACGCTGCCGCAGGCGAAGAAGATCGTGCGCGTGACCGCGCTGTCGGATCGCCGGGGGCCGGGCACCCAGGCGACGCTGCTCTACGAGGACCTGACTCCGCCGCCTCCGCCGCGCGAGGCGCGCGTCCCGCCGCCGGCGATGCGGCCGCCCGGAGCGGGCCGTCCGACGAAGCGGGAGCGCCGCCTGATCGACCGCCTGCAGCGCTACTGATCTGCCGGCCTCGGGTGGAGCCGCAAGGTGAGGCGCTGGCGGGCGGTTGACCTGCCGCATCGGGTCTGCTACGGTCTCGGGTTAGTGATGTCCGGGCGGCCCGCCGGGTGCGGGCCCAAGGGAAGGCGGTGCGAATCCGCCGCGACCCCGTCACTGTAATCGGGGACGAAACCCACGTTCGTGCCACTGGCCGGGGCGATTCCGGGCCGGGAAGGCGTGGGGAGTAGGACGATCCGAGAGCCAGGAGACCTGCCCGGGCACTTCTTCTCCAACCGGTCTTCGCGGGAGGATCCGGGTGAGTCCCATCCATCGGTCCGATCTGATCCTGGGCGGCGTGAGAAGCGGCAAGAGCCGTGAGGCCTTGCGGGTGGCCGCCAAGATGCCCCTGGGATCGCGGGGCGCCTTCCTCGCCACGGCCCAGGCCCTCGACGGCGACATGGAGGCGCGGATCGCGCGCCACCGCGCCGATCGCCCTGCGGGCTGGAGCACGCTCGAGGAGCCCTTCGACGTGGTGGCGGCCTGCGGGAGCCTCGCGGGCAGGGTGGACGTGGTCGTCCTCGACTGCCTGACGCTCTGGGTCGCGAATCTCCTGCTCCGCGGCGACGAGGATAAGAACATCCTCGCCGCGGCGGACGCGCTGGCGGACTTCCTCGCCGAGCGGCGCTTCTCGCTCATCATCGTCTCCAACGAGGTCGGCGCGGGCGTGCACCCGGCCACGGATGTCGGGCTGCGCTTCCGCGACGCGCTCGGGGGCGTCAACCAGCGCATCGCCGCCGCGGCGGACCGCGTCAGCTACATGGTCGCGGGCCTGCCCATGACCCTCAAGGATGGTCCACCTCATGAGCCTTCCCGTGAACCTCCTCCCGAAGCTCCTTGACCGCATCGCCGCGCCCGACGGTGCGGCGGGGCTCCAGGCCCAGTGGGCGCTTGATCAGCTGACCAAGCCGCAGGGCAGCCTCGGCCGCCTGGAGGAGCTGGCCCGGCGGCTCAGCGAGATGTCGGGCCAGTTTCCGCCCCGGGCGCGGCGCTGCGTGATCTTCACGCTCGTCGCCGACCACGGCGTGGTTGCCGAAGGCGTGAGCGCCTATCCGCAGATCGTGACGACCCAGATGGTCGAGAACTTCCTCCAGGGCGGGGCCGCGGTCAACGTGCTGGCACGCCACGTGGGCGCTCCGGTGGTCGTGGCGGATCTGGGAGTGGCGTCGACGCTGCCCGCACACCCTGGGCTCGTCTCACGCAAGATAGGCCTCGGCACGCGCAACATGGCGCAGGGCCCTGCCATGACGCGCGAGGAGGCCCTCGCCGCCATCGAGGCGGGCATCGGGCTCGTCTGCGTCGAGCGGGGCAACGGACTCGACGTGATCGGCACGGGCGAGATGGGCATTGGCAACACCACATCCGCCAGCGCCGTGGTGGCCGCGCTCACCGGCGCGCCGGCCGAGTCGGTCACGGGCACCGGCACGGGCGTGGACGACGAGGGGCGCCGCCGCAAGATCGCCGTCGTCACGCGGGCGCTCGCCGTCAACCTGCCGGATCCCGCCGACGGCATCGACGTGCTGGCCAAGGTTGGCGGCTTCGAGATCGCGGGGCTCTGCGGCGTCATCCTTGCCGGCGCCGCCTGGCGCATCCCCGTCGTGATCGACGGCTTCATCGCCAGCGCGGCGGCGATGGCCGCGGTGCGTCTCAAGCCCGACGTGCGCCACTACCTCATCGCCTCCCACCGCTCGACCGAGCCCGGCCACTGCTACGTGCTGAATGCCCTCGAGCTCAAGCCGTACCTCGATCTCGAGATGCGCTTGGGCGAGGGCACCGGCTCGGCGCTCTGCATCGGCCTCGCCAAGGCCGCCACAAAGATCCTGGGCGAGATGGCGACCTTCAAGTCGGCCGGCGTGACCGAACGCTCGCTGTGACGACCCTCTGCCGGACCCTCATCCTGGCACTCTGCTTTTTCCCCGGCGTCGCGCAGGCGCTGACCGTCGTGGACCAGACGGGCCAGCCGGTGACGTTGCCGGCCGCGCCTCGCCACATCGTGTCGCTCGTGCCGGGCGTGACCGAGATTCTCTTCGCCATCGGCGCCCAGGACATCCTCGTCGGCGTCACGGATTTCTGCGACTACCCGCCAGAGGCCAGGCGCAAGGCCCACGTGGGCGACATGCTCGCGCCGAACCTGGAGACCCTGGTCAGCCTGAAGTCCGACCTCGTGGTGGCGACGCGCTCGGGCAACCGCGAGGAAACCTTCGACCAGCTCAAGCGGCTGGGGCTGCCGGTCTATCTGGTGGACGAGCCGCCCTCGATCACCGGGGTGCTGCGGCTGGTCGGTGGCCTGGGCGAGCTGACGGGCCGTCGCGCCGCCGCCGCCGCTGTCGCGGCCGGTCTCGAGCGGCGCGTCACCGCGGTGCGGGAGCGCGTCGCGGGCCGGCGGCGGCCACGCGTGCTCTACGTCCTGTGGCCCGAACCTCTCATCGTGCCCGGCCGCGGCTCGCTCGTCTCCGAGCTGATCGCCTCGGCCGGCGGCCTATCCGTGACGGCGGACCAGGGCCAGGGCTATCCGCGCATGAGCCTGGAGGCGGCGGTGGGGCGCTCACCGGAAGTCATCATCCTCGCCCGCCACGGCGCCGGTACCGGTCCGGCGGCGCGCGAGCAGTGGCAGCGGCTCGAGAGCCTGCCGGCCATCCGGAGCGGGCGCCTCTACGCGGCCGATGGTGACCTCCTGCACCGATACGGGCCCCGGGTCGTCGACGGGCTCGAGCTTCTCGCGCGACTCATCCACCCCGAAGCCTTCCCGAAGACTCTCGAATGACGGGCGGCGTGCGGCTCGCGTGGATCTGCGGCGGCCTCCTCGTCCTGCTGGCCGCCGTCGCGCTGGGATCGCTGCTGGTCGGCGCAGCCCCCGTGCCGGCGGGCGCGGTCTTCGATCTGATCATCGGCCGCGGCCCCGCGGAGGGCACCGAGCGCACCGTAGTCCTCGCCATCAGGTTGCCGCGCATCGCCGCCGCCCTGCTGGCGGGAGGCGCGCTGGCCGTCGCCGGCGCGGGTTTCCAGGCTCTCACGCGAAACCCGCTGGCCGAGCCCTCGATACTGGGCGTCTCGGGCGGCGCTGCGTTCGGCGTCGTGCTGGGACAGGTCTCGGGCCTCGGGCAGGGAATCGTGGAGGCGCTGGGGCTCACCGCCCTCGGCTTCGCGGGCGCCCTCGTCGCGGGGGTGGTCGTGTATCTGATCGCGTCCAGCACGGGCGGGCTGCCGGTGCACACCCTGCTCCTGGCGGGCGTGATCGTCGGCATCTTCTTCTCCGCCGCGATCACCGTGCTCATCTCGATCGTGGACACGAACCGCCTGGGCGGCGTCATCCACTGGCTCCTCGGCAGCGTGGCGCCCATCCCGCCGGCCGCGCTCGGCGTGTTCGCTTTCGCGACCGCCGCCGGCGTCTGGATGGTCCTCGGCGAGGCCCGCGCGTTGAACCTCCTGGCCCTGGGCGAAGAGGGTGCCCTCGAGCTGGGCGTGGACGCGCAGCGCGTGAAGCGGCGCATCTTCGCGGGCGCGGCGCTCCTCACGGGCACCGCCGTCGCCTTTGTCGGGCCCATCGGCTTCGTCGGCCTCATCGTGCCGCAGGCGCTCCGAATGCTGCTGGGCCCGGACAACCGGCTTCTCGTCCCGGCGGCCCTGCTCGCTGGCGGCGCCTTTCTGCTCGCGGCCGACACGCTGGCGCGCACCGTGGTGGCGCCCGCCGAGCTCTCGGTGGGCGTGCTGACGTCCTTCTGCGGCGCGCCCTTCTTCATCTGGCTCCTGCGCTCGCGAGCCGGGCGGGCGACGCTGTGACGACGCTGTGCGAGTTCCGTCACGTCGGATTCGCCTACCCGGTGGGCGCGCACGGCCGGCGGCCCTTCGAGATCCGCGATCTGAGCTTCTCCGTGGCGCAAGGCGAGGTGCTCGGGTTCATCGGCCCGAACGCCGCCGGCAAGACGACGGTGATCCGGCTGCTCTCGCGAGTGCTCGAGCCCTTGCATGGCGAGATCGTGATTGCCGGCCAGTCAGCAAAGCGGCTCGGGCGAGCGGCGATCGCCCGGCAGGTCGCCCTCGTGCCACAGGATGTGCCGCAGGGCTTCCCGTACACCGTCGAACAGCTCGTCCTCATGGGCCGCTTCCCGCACGCCCCGGACCGTTTCTTCGAGAGCCGGCAGGATCTCGAGATCGCCCGCGAGGCGATGGTGCTCACGGGAGTCGAGGCGCTCGCCGCCGAGCCGCTCGATCGCCTCTCGGGCGGGGAGCGCCAGCGCGTCGTGCTTGCCCGCGCGCTCGCGCAGCGGCCGCGGCTCCTCGTCCTCGACGAGCCGACGGCGCATCTGGACCTGCGCTACCAGGCGGAGTGCGTGGCGCTGCTGCGGCGGCTGCACCGCGACGAGGGGCTCGGCATCCTCCTCGTCTCCCACGACCTCAACCTGGCCGCCGAAGTCTCGGACCGGCTGCTGCTCATGGCCGGCGGCTCCGTCGTGAGCGTCGGGACGCCGGACGAGGTCATGCAGGAGTCCGTGCTCGAAGCCGTCTACGGCTGCCCCGTGGTGGTGGACAAGCACCCGGCGACCCGTAAGCCGACGGTCAACGTCTTGTGGCCGGACGGGAGGTGATACCCGCGCGCGCGAAGTGACGAGTCGCGGTCCAAGGGAAGCCGGTGAAAAGCCGGCACGGTCCCGCCACTGTGAGTGGGGAGCCTCGCCCGTATCCATCATGGAAGCCACTGGGAGCGATCCCGGGAAGGCCGGGCGGCGGCGACGATCCACGAGTCAGGAGACCTGTCCGCGACGTGGCATGAAGCCCCCCTTTCGCGAGAAAAGGAGTGTGGTGATGCGGCAGGCAATCCGAGCGGTTGCGATGGCGATACTGGCGGCAGCAGCTCCCGCGGCGGCCCAGGAGACGAAGAAGGTTGACCCGGTGGTGGTGACGGCGACCACGGTCGAGACGCCGGGCGAGCAGCTGGGCGTGGCCCTGAGCGTCGTCACGGGCGAGGACATCAAGACCTATCACTACCCGACGCTCGACGACGCGTTCCGGAACATCCCGGGCGTCAGCGTCCAGAAGTCCGGCGGCTACGGCAAGCTCTCGACCATGACCATCCGCGGCGCCAATGCCAACCAGGTCCTGATCCTCGTGGACGGGGTCCGCGTCTCGAGCCCCACGCTCGGCCAGACCGACCTCTCCGACATCTCCCCCGATCTGATCGAGCGCATCGAGGTCATCCGCGGGGGGCAGTCCACACTCTACGGCGCCGACGCCATCGGCGGCGTGGTCAACATCATCACGAAGAAGGGCACGGGTCCCTTCTCCGCCTCGATCGAAAACCTGGGCGGCAACCTCGACACCCTCCACAGCAGAATCTCGCTCGGCGGCACGTACAAGATCTTCGACTACTCGCTCTCGGGCTCGCACCTCGAGAGCAACGGACAGTTCCAGAACGACGGCTCGAACGTCAACGCGATCAATGGGCGCATCGGCGTCTCGCTGCCCTTCGACAGCTCGCTCGCCTTCGTCTATCGCTACAACAAGAACGACACGGGCGTGCCGATCAAGAGCGTCTTCCCGCCTCCCCAGCCCATCGAGCCGATCATCAACCCCAACGCCAAGCAACAGACCGAGACCACGGTGATGAGCCTCGAGGGCAAGACGCGGCCGGTGGAATGGTGGGAAAGCCGCGCGCGCATCTCGCGCTACACCAACAACCAGGGCTTCCAGGACCCGGTCGACCCCGGGTTCGCCTTCGATGTCCCGTTCCGCTCCCAGGTGGACGTCGAGCGCCGCGCGGCCGAGTGGCTCAACTCCTTTTTCATCGGGCCGTGGAGCACGACCACGATCGGCGTCGGCTACCGCCACGAAGAGGGCGACAACAAGGGCGTGTTCCGCACCGCCCGCCACGTCCCCTCGGTGATGTTCGAGCAGCAGCTGCGCTTCCTCGGCCGCCTGTTCATCACCGGCGGCTTCCGGATCGAGGACGACAGCGTCTTCGGGCAGGCGACCACGGGGCAGGGGTCGGTCGCCTTCGTCATCAAGGAGACCGGGACGCGGCTTCGCGGCAGCGCAGGCACGGGCTTCCGCGCCCCCACTTTCAACGACCTCTTCTTCCCCGACTTCGGCAACCCGGACCTGCAGCCCGAGCGCAGCCAGACCTGGGACGTGGGGGTGGATCAGAGCCTGTGGCGAAACCGGATTCGGCTCAAGGTGACCTACTTCGCCACCCACTTCACCGACGCCATCACGTGCTGCGTCGTGCTGCCGACCGCGCCTTTCGGCGGGCCCGTCAATGCCGGGAAGGCGCGCTCGAAGGGCGTCGAGGCGAGCGGCGAGGTGGACGTGCTGCCGAACCTCGTCGCCTCCTTTGCCTACACGCTCACCGATACGGACAACCTCTCCACCCGCCGGCCACTGGCACGCATTCCGCGCGATGCCGGCAGCGCCGGCTTGACGTGGGAGCCGCTTCGCGGCCTCTCCGTGTTCGTTCAGGTGTATGCCGTGGGGAGGCAGTTCGACACCTATGGCGACGTCTACAATAGCGGCCACACGCGGGTGGACGCGGGCGGGACCTATCGCCTGCTCAACCAGCTCGGCTGGCTCCAGCGCCTCGAGCTGATCGCGCGCGCGCAGAATGTCCTCAACGAGAAGTATGCCGAGGTCCACGGCTTCCCGGCGCTCGGCGCCAACTTCCTGGTCGGTCTCCGGGCCGGGTTCTGAGGAGACGTGACGATCGAGGGGCTCACCGTCCGGATAGGGCCGGAGGCGGTAGTGATCGTCGCGGCGCTGCCCCTCCGTGTCCTCTCCTCTGCCGTCCACGGCGGCGGGCTCGCGTCCGCGCGCGCCGTCGTCAACCTCCACGTCGGCAAGGACGACCCGTGCGCCGACCCTGCCGGGATGCTGGCAGCCTTCGCCCGCCAGGCTGGTGTGCCCGAGCCGTGTGTCGGCCTTCTCACCGGAGCGTGGACCGAGCTCGCGACAGTGGGCGAGGAGCACGGCGCGGGCATCCCAGCGGTCGCCGTGGCCACGGTGGGCCTGAGCAACCGCATCGCGGCGGGGCGAGCGCCCGTGACCGGCTGGAGGCTCGGCACGATCAACGCCATCGTCGTGGTGGACGCCGACCCCGAGCCCGCCGCCCTCGTCAACGGGGTCATCACGGTCACCGAGGTCAAGGCGCTCCTGCTCCAGGAGGCCGGCGTCCGCGATTCCACCGGCGGCCTGGTCAGCGGCACGTCGACCGATGCCGTGGTCATCGCGGCGACGGGGCGCGGCGCGCGTCCCTGCTTTGGCGGGCCCGCCAGCCCGCTCGGCTGGAGCATAGCCCAGGCCGCGCGCAGGGCTCTTCATGCTGGTATCCGGAGCTGGCAGGAGCGGAACCAATGATCGGCCGCTGCCGGGCGCTGGCGGTCCTGGGCTCCGCCGCGCTGCACGTGGGCGCCGTCGCGGCCGTGCTCGCGCTCGCCACGAGCGTCCGACAAGGCCAGCCGCTGTTCGTCGATCTCACCGGCGGCCTTCACGCGGGTGACGAACGTGCGTCCGCGGCGCCGCCTCGTGGGGGGCCAACTGCGGCCCCACCTGCCCGCGACGCGCGGCGGGTGAGCGCGCGGACTCCTCAAGTATCGGAACCGTCCGCCCGGGCACGTCCGACCGAGACGGCGCCGGTTCAGGTACCTTCGTTCTTTGCCTCTCGCGAGGCCGTGCCTGCCGACCAGCCAGCCCCGCCGCCCGCAGCCGACACGCCCTCGGCTGACACGGGCGCAGCCAACACGAAAGCCGGAGGAGGCAAGGGAGTCTCCAGCGACAGCTCCGCGGATGCTGGACAGGCGCCCGTTGGTGTCGGCGGAGGCGGCTCGCTGCTTGCCCTCGCCGGTCCGGGCACGGGGCGCGGCGAAGTCCCGCCCGAGTACGGGCCCTATCTCGCCCGCTTCCGGCAGCGCATCCAGGAGGCGGTGGTCTACCCGCTGGCGGCGCGGCGGCGCGGGCTCGCCGGTCGCGTCGAGGTCGAGCTGGTGCTCGAGCCCTCCGGCCGCGTCCGGGACGTCGCCGTGGTCTCGTCTTCCTCCCACGCGCTCCTCGACGATGCCGCCGTCGAGGCCGTCAGGTCGCTCCAGCGGGAGCCTCTGCCCGAGCATCCGAAGCGCCAGGGGCTGCGGGTGCGGTTGCCCGTCGTCTTCCAGCTTCGCTAGCACCGTGACGGTCCTGTTCCTGGCTGTCGCGCTCGATCTCCTGCTGGGAGATCCCCCGAGCCGGTTTCACCCCGTCGCCTGGATCGGGCAGCTCATCGCCCTCGGCCGGCGCTGGGCCGCCCGCGTGCCGGGCGATGCGCTCGTCCTCTACGGCGCCCTGCTCATCCTTGTCGTCACGACCACCGCGATCATGGCAGCGCTGGCTGCCCAGGCTGCCGCGGGCTGGCTCCCGTGGCCTCTCGGCCTGCTCGCGCAGGCATGGCTGCTGAAATGCAGCTTCTCGCTTCGTGGTCTCGTGACGGCAGTGTGGAAGGTGCGCGACGGGCTCGAAGCCGGCGACCTCGCCGGAGCGCGCGCGGCGGTGGGCCGTCATCTGGTGAGCCGGCCGGTCGACGAACTCGACGAGGGGGAGACGGCATCGGCCGCCGTCGAGTCGCTGGCGGAGAACCTGACGGATAGCTGGGTCGCGCCGCTGTGCTTCTATCTCGTCGGCGGCGTGCCGGGCGCGTGGGCGTACCGCGCTGTCAACACCGCCGACGCGATGATCGGCTACCGCGAGGGCACGCTCGCGAAGCTTGGCGGCGCTTCCGCGCGGCTCGACGACCTGCTGAACCTCGTCCCGTCGCGCTGGGCCGCGCTCGCGGTCGTCGCCGGAGCACGGATCGCGGGCGAGTCGGGCTCGCGCGCGTGGGCCGTGTGGCGCCGTGATGGAGGCTCGACGTCGAGCCCCAACGCCGGGCAGACCATGGCGGCCATGGCCGGGGCGCTCGGCGTGACGCTCGAGAAGCGCGGGCACTACCGGCTCGGCGATGGGCCGCCGCCGGACGTGGCGGCTCTCGATCGCGCCGTAGGCGTCTTCGCCGCGGCCGCGGCCGTGGCAGTGGTCGCCGCGCTCGTCCTGCTCCGCGCCTTCCGCTGGCCCGACGCCCACCAGATCTAGGGCCCGCGCGCGCGCGACCCACATCATCACGCGTCGCGTTAACTTTTCCGCTCCTCGGCGCGTCAAATTCTTTCGGCCCGTGAGAGCCGGGGCGTATCATCAATCGACGCCGCCACGTGCGGCGATTCGTGTCTTAACGAGTCGGGAATGCATGAAACCATCACCGACCACTTGGCGAAAGCTTTGAGAGCAGCGCTGACCGGCGCGGGCCTGCCCGTGCCGGACGACGTCGTGTGGCAAGTGCCGAGGGAGGAAGCCCATGGCGACTATGCCACCAACGTCGCCATGACGCTGGCGCGTCCGGCGAGGAAGGCCCCGCGGCAGATCGCAGAAGCCATCGTGAGCCATTTTCCCAAGACCGGCCTCGTCGACCGACTCGAGATCGCCGGCCCGGGCTTCCTGAACGTCTTCCTCGCCGCCGACTGGTGTGCCGAGTCGCTCAAGGAAATTCTGGCGGCCGGTGACGCCTACGGGACGAGCGCGGCGGGCCAGGGAACGCGCCTTCTCCTCGAGTTCGTCTCGGCCAACCCGACGGGCCCCCTCGTGATCGTCAACGCCCGCGCCGCCGCGGTGGGCGATGCGCTGGCCCGCATCCTCCGCTCGCAAGGCCATGGCGTCGAGGCCCAGTTCTACGTCAACGATGCGGGCAACCAGTTCGACGCGCTCGCTTCCTCGGTGGACGTGCGGCTCCGCCAGGCACTCGGTGAGCAGGCGGAACTTTCGGAGAATTCCTACCCTGGCGAGTACCTCGTGGACCTCGTGAAGGAGTGGATCGCCGCCGATCCCGCCGCCATGCGCGCCCTGGCCGCGCTGCCGGAGGGGGAGCGCGTCCCGCGTCTCGGCCGCATGGCCGTCGAGGACATGGTGCGGGGCCAGCGGGCGGTGCTGGAGGCCTACGGCACCACGTTCGACCGCTGGGCCTATGAAGAGCGCGACGTGCGACAGGCCGCGCTGCCGGAGCGCGCCATTGCGGCGCTCGCCGCCGCCGGCCACACCTACGAGCAGGACGGCGCGCTCTGGTTCCGCTCGACCGCCTTCGGCGACGACAAGGACCGCGTGCTGCGGAAATCCGACGGCGAGCTGACCTACTTCGCCGTGGACATCGGCTTCCACCACTTCGGCAAGTTCGGCGGGATGGACACGGTCATCGACTTTCTCGGCCCCGACCACCACGGCCACGTCTCGCGGATGAAGGCAGCGCTGCAGGCGCTGGGACACCCGCCCGAGCGCTTCGACGTGCTGATCGTCCAGCTCGTGACACTCCTGCGCGATGGCCAGCCGGTGCGGATGTCGAAGCGCCGCGGCGAGTTCGTCTTGATGGAAGAGCTGATCGAGGAGGTCGGCAAGGACGCCGCGCGCTTCACCTTCCTCACGCGGCGGCACGACAGCCCGCTCGACTTCGACCTGGCCGTCGCGACGCGCCAGTCCGCCGACAACCCGGTCTTCTACGTCCAGTACGCGCATGCGCGCGTCGCGAGCCTCTTCCGTACCGCAACGGAGCAGAAGGTCGCGCTGCCGCCTTGGGACCGGGTCGACTTCCGGCCGCTCCGACTGCCCGAGGAGCAGAGCCTGATCAAGCGGCTCCTCCAGTACCCGGGCCTCGTGGCGGCCGCCGCGCGCGCCCGCGAACCCCACCGCGTGGCCTACTACCTGAGCGAGCTCGCGGGCCTCTACCACCCGTACTACAAATCCCATCGAGTGATCACCGAGGACCGCGCCCTCACGCTGGCGCGGCTCGGGCTGTCCGCCGCGGCGGGCCAGGTGGTGCGCAACGGCCTGGGCCTCCTCGGCGTCTCGGCTCCGGAGAGCATGTGAGTCCGGCGAGAGGGCGGATCAAGGGGAGCCCCGGCAAGATCCAGTGGATTGCGCTCGTCTCCGCGGCGGGTGTCATCATGGGGCTCACCTTCACGCTTGGCGTGCTCGTGGGACGCCAATGGAGCCGTCCCGTCTCCGTCTCGGCCAGCGCCGAGCACGGTGCGAGGAAGATCGTGCCGCCCGGCAAGCGCGGCGGTCTCTCCGGTGCCGACGTCGACCCGGCGCCCGCGGTCGACCAGAAGCTGACGTTCTACCAGACGCTCACCGCCCCCCTGGGTCGCGGCTCAGCCGATGCGTCGCAGCGCGCCGAGGACAAGGCCAAGGCGCACCCCGTCCCGGAGCCCGCGCGCGCCGAGCCGTCGCCACCACCGTATCCGTACGTGAGCCGCGGCGAGACCATAGTCGAGAAGCCGGAGTCCCCGGAGGTCGCAGCGGCGCGGGCGCAGGCGGACGCGGCCGGCCTCTGGTCGGTGCAGGTCGCGGCGTTCAAGACGCAGGCGCAGGCGGACACCCTCCAGAAACAGCTCAAGAAGGCGGGCTTCGACGCGTACGTCGCGTCGGCCGCTGCCGGCGACGGCCAGACCAACTACCGCGTCCGCGTCGGGACCTTCAAGAGCAAGGTCGACGCCCAGCGCATGGCCGAGCGGGTGCGCGGCGAGCGCTCCCTGGCCGCGTTCGTCACTCCCAGGTAGGCCGCGCTCCCACACAGGCCGCTGCATGCCCCAGGGCCTCGGCCGGGTGCTCATCTCCCGCGAAGAGATCGCCGCCCGGGTAGGTGAGCTCGGGCGTGCCGTCGCCCGCGAGCACGCCGGGCGCGTCCCGCTGCTGGTGGGTGTGCTCAAGGGCGCGGTGGTGTTCATGGCGGATCTCATCCGCGCCATCCCCGTGCCCATAGCCATGGACTTCATGGGCGTGTCCTCCTACGGCGCGGGCGCGCGGACGTCGGGCTCCGTTCGCCTCACGGCGGACCTGTCGGTGTCCATCGAGGGGCGGGCCGTCGTCATCGTGGAGGACATCGTGGACAGCGGCTGGACGCTCGACTACCTGCGACGCAACCTGGAGACGCGCCATCCCCGGAGCCTCCGGATTTGCGCCCTGCTCGACAAGGTCGAGCGCCGCCAGGTTGACGTGTCGCTCGACTACGTGGGCTTCGCCATCCCGGACCATTTCGTGCTCGGCTACGGCTTCGACCTGGGCGGCCACCACCGCGGTCTGCCGGACATCCACATCCTCGAGGAGTAGCCGTCGGCCGCCGATAGGGGCCCAGCTGCGTCATTTGGCTAGACGCGTCTTGGGGCGCCCTCGGCAGCACGCTCAACGTACAGGAGTACGCCTCACCCGCGGGATCCACTCAGCCCTCGTCTCGCGGCCACCTGCGGCCGCTCAACTCGAACTGCGGGGCGCCGCCTCGCATCTGGACCCTTCTCGCCGCCCGAAGCCGTGGGCGATCGATCGGGACCCATCTGCTCCACTGGCACGTGGCGCCGGGGTAGCGATGTTGGAGCGTGTGCTATACTCAAAACGCTATGAATTCGCCGTTCTACAAGAACCTCGCCTTGTGGATGGTGATCGGCCTCATCGTCATCGTCCTGTTCAACGTCTTCCAGGCGAGCCAACCCTCGCGCGACAAGATGGTCTTCTCCGACTTCCTCAAGCGGGTCGAATCCGGCGAAGTCAGGGAAGTCCTGATTCGCGGCAAGGCCGTCAGCGGCAAGCTCGGCGACGGCAACACGTTCCGAACGTTCACGGCGGACTACCCCGACCTGATCAAGGCGCTCAAGGACAAGGGCGTCAAGATCGCCGTCGAGCCCGATGACAGCAACCCCTGGTACGCCTACGTGCTCCAGTGGGTGCCCATGCTGCTCTTCATAGGGGTCTGGATCTTCTTCATGCGGCAGATGCAGGGCGGCGGCGCCAAGGCGCTGTCCTTCGGCAAGGCGCGCGCGCGGCTCATCTCGGAGAAGCAGAACAAGGTCACCTTCCAGGATGTCGCGGGCGTGGAAGAGGCCAAGGAAGAGCTGCGCGAGATCATCGAGTTCCTGAAGGATCCGCCCAAGTTCCAGAAGCTGGGTGGCAAGATCCCCAAGGGCGTGCTGCTCGTCGGGCCTCCCGGCACGGGCAAGACCCTGCTCGCGAAGGCGATCGCGGGCGAAGCCAATGTCCCGTTCTTTTCGATCTCGGGATCTGATTTCGTGGAGATGTTCGTCGGCGTCGGGGCTTCGCGCGTGCGCGACCTTTTTGAACAGGGCAAGAAGCACGCGCCCTGCATCATCTTCATGGATGAGATCGACGCCGTCGGCCGTCACCGCGGCGCAGGGCTGGGCGGCGGCCATGACGAGCGCGAACAGACGCTCAACCAGCTCCTGGTCGAGATGGACGGCTTCGAGACCAACGAGGGCGTCATCCTGATCGCCGCGACCAACCGGCCCGACGTCCTCGATCCGGCGCTGCTCCGACCCGGTCGCTTCGACAGGCAGGTGGTGGTGGCCCGGCCCGACGTCAAGGGGCGCGAGGAAATCCTCAAGGTTCACTCGCGCCGCATCCCGCTCGCGCCGAACGTGGCCCTGAATGTCCTCGCGCGCGGCACCTCGGGCTTCTCGGGCGCGGATCTCGCCAACCTCGTCAATGAGGCGGCGCTCCTGGCGGCGCGGCAGGACAAGAAGACGGTCGAGATGATGGACTTCGAGAACGCCAAGGACAAAGTGTTGATGGGCGTGGAGCGACGCTCCATGATCATCCCCGAGTCCGAGAAGCGCACGACGGCCTACCACGAGGGCGGGCACGCGCTCGTCGCGTACCTGCTGCCCGGCGCCGACCCGCTTCACAAGGTGACGATCATCCCGCGCGGGCGTGCGCTCGGTCTGACCATGCAGCTGCCCACGGATGACCGCTACAGCTACTCCAAGGAGTTCCTGGTCAACCAGATCACCATCCTTCTCGGCGGTCGCGCCGCCGAGGAGATCGTTTTCCAACAGCAGACCACCGGCGCCGGGAATGACCTCGAGAAGGCGACCGACGTGGCGCGCAAGATGGTCTGCGAGTGGGGCATGTCCGACAAGATGGGGCCGCTCACTTTCGGCAAGGCCGAGGAGCACGTCTTTCTGGGCCGCGAGGTGTCGCGCCCCAAGGACTACAGTGAAGAGACGGCCATCCTCATCGACTCCGAGATCAAGCGCATCGTGACGGACTGCGCGTCGCGCGCGCGCCAGCTCCTCGAGTCGAATCTCGAGAAGCTTCACCTGCTGGCCCGCGCCCTCCTCGAGCGCGAGACGCTCGACGGCGAGGACATCAACCGGGTGCTGCTCGCGCGGCCGTTCCAGGAAGCCCCGACTCCCGCCTGATTCCGGTTCTTTCCCGGGCATTTCCGATACCATTGGCCTCGCGGTCGGTGGTATTTTTATTGACGTGACCACCCCCATCCGGGCGACGCTGGCAGGGGTGCATCTGGGCGACGGCCTTCCCGTGGCCGTGATGGGCGCGCTCAATGTCAGCCCCGGCTCCTTCTACGCGGGCTCGGTGGTCACCGGCGGCGACGACCTGCTGCGCGCGGCCGAGCGCATGGTGCGCGAAGGCGCGTCCCTCATCGACGTGGGGGCCATGTCCACGGCCCCCTACCTGGCCGGGTCCATCTCCGCGTCCGAGGAGTCCGAGCGACTCAGCTGGGCGGTGGGAATCCTGGCCTCGAAGCTCGGCGTGCCCATCTCGGCGGACACCAGTCGCGCGGAGCCGGCCCGGGCCGCTCTCGAAGCCGGGGCGGCGATCATCAATGACGTCCGCGGTCTCACCGCCGATCCCGCTCTCGCCCCCCTGGTCGCCAGAGCGGGGGCGGGCCTCATCCTCATGGCGTCGGACCGGGGTGGCGCCGAGGAGCAGCCGCCTGTAGACGCCGTCATGGAGCTCCTTGAGGAAAGCCTGCGTATCGCGACCCAGGCGGGGATCCGCGCGGAGCGCGTCGCGGTGGATCCCGGCATCGGCTTCTTCAGGCGGCATGGCATCGCCTGGCACGAGTGGGACTGCGAGATCCTCGCCACCCTCGACCGCCTGCGCGACCTCGGCCGACCGGTCTGCATCGGCGTCTCGCGGAAGTCCTTCGTGGGAGAGATCGCCGGCGAGGTCGATCCCGGGCGGCGCCTGCCAGGATCGCTGGCCGCCGTCGCGGCGGCCGTGCTGGGTGGTGCCCACCTGGTCCGCGCCCACGACGTCGGAGAAACCGTCCAGGCGGTGCGCGTGGCCGAGGCCATACGTCGCTCCCGTGAGGGTGGCTGAGCATGTGGCCGGCCATCCAGGCCTTCCGGTTGTGGGATGCGATCGACATCCTCCTGGTCGCGCTGGTCCTCTACCGCGTCTTCGTCATGTTCAAGGAGACGCGCGCCGTCCAGATGCTGCTCGGGCTGGGCGCCCTCATGGCCGGCTCCTTCCTCGCCCACCGGTTCGAGCTCTACGGCACCAGCTGGATCCTCGACAACTTCTGGTCTTTCTGGGTGCTCGCCCTCATCGTGCTCTTCCAGCCCGAGCTGCGCCGCGCGCTGGCGCAGGTCGGCCAGAATCCGTTCTTCGGCGTGGTGACGCGGGCGGAACGCGAGAAGCAGAGCCACCTGCTCGACGAGGTGGTCAAGGCCGCCGAGTCCCTGGCCGGCAAGCGCATCGGCGGGCTCATGGTTCTGGAGCGGGCAACGGGGTTGCGCAACTACATCGAGCTCGGCGTGCCGCTCGACGCCCTTGCCTCGGCCGATCTGCTCGAAAGCCTCTTCCTGCCGTACTCGCCCCTGCACGACGGCGCCGTCTTCATCCGTGGCGGACGCGTCGCCGCGGCGGGCGGCTTCCTTCCGCTGTCCCGCAACGCCCAGCTCGGACGCGCGATGGGCACGCGGCACCGCGCGGCCCTCGGGCTCAGCGAGGAGACCGACGCGGTCGTGCTGGTGGTCTCCGAGGAGAGCGGCCGGATCTCACTGGCGGTCGAGGGCCGCATGGAGAGCCCGCTGGATTCCGAGGCCCTCCGCCGGCGCCTGGCCGAGTTCTTCTCGCTGGAAGCCGTGCCGTCACCGGTCGAACAGCCCTGGTGGATCCCGGCCCGCGGATGGCTCAGAAAGTAGTGGGCCGACGACCCGTGGCACCGCACGATTGGCCGATGACCAATGCGGTCTCACTCCTGGCGGTGATGATCAATGCGGTGGGGGGGTCTGGGGGAGGAGCGATCTCACGAGTGGCGGTGATGATCAATGCGGTGGGGGGGTCTGGGGGAGGAGCGGCGTCGCTCCCCCCCAGAACCGGATGATCCACCTCGTGACGCGCCACTGGGAGCTCAAGCTCCTGGCGCTGGTCTTCTCGGCGGGGCTCTGGGTCTTCGTGATGACCTCCGAGAAGACCAATGTCGTCCTGTCCCTGCCGCTCGAGCTCGACTCTCTGCCGCCGGGGCTCGTCGTGACGGGCGAGAAGCCCGACAATGTCGAGGTGCAGCTCCACGGCTTGAGATCCACGCTCTCGCGCGTGTCGCCGGAGTCACTCCGGGTGAAGGTGAGCCTGGTCGGCGCCCGCCCCGGAGACGTCGTGGTCAGCCTGGGACCCGAGCAGATCGTGGTGCCGCCCGGCGTGAGCGTGCTGCGTGTGAATCCTGGGTTCGTGCGGCTCATGCTGGCCCGGGAGCGCTGATGGGACGCCTCTTCGGCACGGATGGCATTCGCGGCGTCGCCAACGAGGAGCCGCTGACGACGGAATTGGCCTTCTGCCTCGGGCGCCAGCTCGTTGCGACCCTTCTCGAGCACCACGGCACGGCCAAGGTTCGCCTCGTCGTGGGGCGAGACACGCGGCTGTCGGGGCCCATGCTCGAGGGCGCGCTCGTCTCGGGCGCGCTGTCGGCCGGGGCCGATGTCTTCGGGGTGGGCGTGCTGCCGACGCCCGGCATCGCGTATCTCACGCGAAGCCTCGAGGCCCACGGCGGCGTGGTGCTCTCGGCATCCCACAATGCCTTCCAGGACAACGGCATCAAGATCTTCTCGTCCGAGGGCGCCAAATTCCCGGACAGCTGGGAGGATGAGATCGAGGCGCGCCTGGGCGGACCGGACCACGCCCCGAAGCCGACGGGCGCCTCGGTCGGGCGCCTCGTCCACTACGACCGGGCCGAGGCCGAGTACATTGCCCACGCGCGCCAGACCTTTCCCTTCGACCTGGGCGGCCTGACGCTGGCGCTCGATTGCGCCCACGGCGCCACCTGGCGCGTCGCGCCCCGGATCTTCCGCGCGCTCGGCGCCAGGGTCGTTGTCCTGGCTGCCAGGCCCGATGGACTCAACATCAACTACAAGTCGGGCGCGCTCCACCCGGAGCGGCTTCAGCGCCGCGTGCGGGCCGCCGGCGCGGACCTGGGGCTCGCGTTCGACGGCGACGGCGACCGGCTGATCGCCGTGGACGAGACTGGGGAGATCCGTGACGGTGATTACGCCCTCGCCATCTGCGGCCGGCACCTGGCGGCGAACGGCCGGCTCAAGATGGGCACCGTGGTGACCACCGTCATGGCCAATCTGGGCCTCGACAAGGCGCTGGCGGAGGCAGGCATCCGCACGGTCAAGACCCAGGTGGGCGACCGCTACGTCCTCGAGGAGATGGTCAAGACCGGCGCGAACCTTGGAGGCGAGCAGTCGGGGCACCTCCTGTTCCTCGACCAGATGGCGACGGGTGACGGCATCGTCTCGGCGCTTCAGCTCCTGGCCGTGATGCGCGAGACGGGGCAGCCGCTCTCCGCGCTGGCATCCTGCATGAGCAAGTTTCCGCAGGTGCTGGTCAACGTTCGCGTGCGCGAGAAGCCGCCGCTCGACTCGATCCCGGGCCTCGCCGACTGCCGGGCGACTCACGAGCGCGAGCTGGGCGCGGCCGGTCGCATCCTCCTCCGTTACTCGGGCACGGAGAACCTGGCTCGCGTCATGATCGAAGGCGAGGACAAGGCGCACATCGAGGGAATCGCTTCGGAGATCTCGCTCATCATCGAGAGAGCAGTCGGCACGTGACCGAGGTCAAGGGCGTCGGCGTGGACCTGGCCCGGATCCCGAGGCTCCGCCGCGTCGTGGAGCGCTGGGACGATCGCTTCCTCCGGCGCGTTTTCACCGAGGCGGAGATCGCCTACTGCCGCCGCCGCCGCGATCCCATTCCTCACCTGGCGGCGCGGTTCGCGGCGAAGGAGGCGACGCTCAAGGCGCTCGGCACGGGCCTCAGCATGGGCGTCAACTGGCGCGAGCTCGAAGTCCGCCGCGAGCGCGGGCAGGCCCCGACCATGGTGCTGACGGGGCGCTCGCGGGCCATCGCTCTCGCCAGGGGCGGGTCGCGCGTGCTGATCTCGCTCACCCACGACGGCGACTACGCCATGGCCCAGGCCCTGCTCGTGGGAGACCTGCCGGATGCCGGGGCTGGCCGCACCTAGCTTCGCACTCGCTCTCGCGCTGCTCCTCTCGGGTTGTGCGGGGCTCATCGGGGGGAGGGAGCCCGTGTCCGTCGGCGCTGTGTCGCGCCCGCGCCCGCTCCCGTCGGGGCGGGGCGCCTTCAACATCCAGAAGGGCCGCCCCGGCTACGTCATCGGGGTACCTCACGGCACCACCGACATCGCCACCGACCTGATCGGCCTCGAGCTGGCGCGCCGCACGGGCTTCGGTGCCGTCGTCGTCACGGGCGAGGGCTCGCTCGACTCCGAGGGGCGCCGCTACAACGTCAACCGCCCCACCGAGGGCGTGGCGGGCGATCCCCCGCGCTCCGAAGCGGAGACCGAAGCCGCCCGTCGCATCTACGAGGCGTACGGCCGCTCGGTCGCCGAGGTGGCCCAGGGCCCGCTGCGTTTCTACGTCGAAGTTCACGGTAACGGGCACCAGGACACCGCGGGGCGCGTCGAGATCGCCACGGTCGGTCTCACCAAGGAGGACGCCTGGCGGCTCAAGACGCTCCTCGAGCTTGTGCGCGACGCCCATCTGAGCGGCCAGCCCAGCGCGCCGAAGATCGAGATCCTCATCGAGCCCGTGGATACGCTGCGCTACACCGCTACGGCTTCCAAGGCGGGCGGCCTCCTCGGCCGCTCGGACAGGTCGCTGCACATCGAGTTGCCGAAGGTGGCGCGCACGACCTACCGGGACGCCTACACGGCCATGCTCGCAGATTTCCTGACCCAGGGGGCCGACCTCCTGACCTCCGCGGGAGCCAGGTAGCGATGTGGCCGGTCTTCACGGCCGCTGAGATGCGTGCCCTCGACGCCCGCGCGATCGCCACGCTCGCAATCTCCGGCCCGCGGCTCATGGACAATGCCGGGCGCGGCGCCGCGGACATCATCGGCCGCGAGTGGCCGCCGATTCGAGGCAAGCGGGTTGTCGTCCTCTGCGGCACGGGCAATAACGGCGGTGACGGATTCGTGGTTGCCCGCCATCTCAAGTCCAAGGGCGCGCGGGTCCGCGCTCTTCTGCTCGGCCGGCGCGCAGACGTGAAGGGAGACGCGGCCCAGGCGCTCGCGCGCTGGCCGGGCAAGGTCGAGGAAGTCCGCGGCGATCGCCAGCTCCGGTCGATTTCGACCGCGCTCGACGAGGCCGATCTCATCGTGGACGCGCTTCTCGGCACCGGGCTCACCGGACCTGCCCACGGGCTTGTCGCTCACGTCATCGAACGACTGAATGAGTCGGCGGCGCGGACGGGATCCGTCGTGGTCGCGCTCGACCTGCCCTCCGGCCTGGGCTCCGACGGGGGGGCCCTGCTCGGTCCCGCCGTGCGCGCCACGCTCACGGTGACGTTCGCGGGCTACAAGCGCTCGCTGCTCCTCTATCCCGCCGCCGAACATGCCGGGCGCGTCGTGGTGGTCCCCATCGGCATCCCCGAGGCCGAAGTCAGGCGAGGCATCACCACCTTTCTGATCGGCGAGGCCTCCGTGAGTGGGTTCTTTCCGAAGCGCAAGCCCGATGCCCACAAGGGCACCTACGGCCACCTCGTGGTCGTGGCGGGGTCGATGGGCAAGAGCGGCGCCGCGGCGCTGGCGGGCCGCGCGGCGCTCAGGAGCGGGGTCGGCCTCTGCACGGTGGCGACCGCGGCCTCTCAGCAGCCGCTCGCCGCCGCTTTCGGCATGGAGCTCATGACCGAGGCGCTGCCGGAGACCGCGGCCCTGTCCATCTCCTTCAAGGCCAAGGACCGCATCCTCGAGCTCGCCTCCCAGCGTGACGCCGTGGCGCTCGGGCCCGGGCTGTCCCTGGACCCCGAGAGCCAGGCCCTCGCCCGCGCGCTCGTCGCCGAGGTCGACCGGCCGATGGTCGTCGATGCGGACGCGCTCTCGGCGCTCGCGGGTCACCTGGACCTGCTCGACGACGCGCCGGCGCCGCGCGTGCTGACTCCGCACCCCGGCGAGATGGCACGGATGCTCGGGAGCTCCGTCGCCGAGGTCCAGGCCGACCGGGTCGAGGTGGTGCGGGAATTTTGCTCCCGCTACCGGGTCCATCTGGTGCTCAAAGGCGCGCGCAGCGTGCTCGGCGCTCCGGACGGGCGCGTCTTCATCAACGGCACGGGCAATCCGGGCATGGCCACGGGCGGCAGCGGTGACGTGTTGACCGGCATGATCGGCGCGTTCCTCGCCCGCCACCTCGACCCGCTGGCGGCGCTCCAGGCCGGCTGCGTCCTCCACGGGCTGGCGGGCGACCTTGCCGCCGCCCACCGCGGGCAGGAGGGGCTCATAGCGTCCGACATCATCGAGGCGATCCCGGGGGCGCTCAACCCGGCCGTCCGATGAAGGTCGTCTCACGCAGCGCCGAGGAGACGCAGGCGCTGGGCGAGCGCCTCGGGTCACGGCTCGGCAGAGGCGATGTCGTGGCGTGCATCGGCCCGCTCGGGGCGGGCAAGACCTGCTTTCTCCAGGGTCTCGCACGCGGCCTGGGCGTCATGGCTGATGTGACGAGCCCGACCTTCGTCCTGGTCAACCAGTACCGGGGCCGGGTGCCCGTCTACCACGTGGATGCTTACCGCACCGGGAGTCTCAGCGAGCTCGTCGACTTGGGCCTCGAGGAGATGCTCCACGGCGAGGGCGTCACGATCGTCGAGTGGGCCGACAAGCTCCTGCCGCTCCTGCCTCCCCGCACCATCACCGCGACCATCGCGGGCTTGGGCGACGAGCCCCGGCAGATCGACCTCTCCGGCCCCGCGGAGGTCCTGGCGGGCGTCTCGGACAGTGGACATTGATCCCGCCACGAGCCGCGTGCTACGAGAGCGGCATGGCCGGTGAGCTTCGGATCGCGGAGTGGCCGGCGGAGGAGCGGCCCAGAGAGCGCCTGTATCATAAGGGCGCGGCGGCCTTGTCCGACGCCGAGCTTCTTGCGATACAGCTCGGTACGGGCACCAGGGGGGTCAGTGCCCTCGACGTGGCGCATGGGCTCTTAACGCTGTTCGGCACGCTCCAGGAGCTGGCGGGGCGCGAGGTGGCCGAGGTGGCGGGCGTGCGCGGAGTGGGGCGGGCCAAGGCGGTGCGGCTGGCGGCCGCTTTCGAGATCACGCGGCGGCTGCGCTCGCGCAATGGGCACGCGCGGCCGGTCCTGTCGAGCCCCGAGGAGGTTTTCGCGCGCTACGGGCCGCTGATGGAAGATCTCAAGAAAGAGGTCTTCAGGCTGGCCCTCCTCGACGCCCAGAATGGGTTGCTCAGGGACGTGATCGTCTCCGAGGGGACGCTGTCGGCCAGCCTCGTCCATCCCCGGGAGGTCTTCAAGCCGGCTATCCTGGAGTCCGCGGCCTCCATCATCCTGCTCCACAACCATCCGAGCGGCGACCCGACCCCGAGCCGGGAGGACCTCAGGCTCACCCGCCAGCTGGTCGAGTGCTCGAAGCTTCTCGATCTGCGCATCCACGACCACGTCATTCTCGGTCGGGAGCGGTTCATCAGTCTGGCCCAACGGGGAGCGCTCTGAAGACGCAGAGCGCGGGGCAGTGGGGCCATCGGGTGAACCAATCGATCTACTGCGACGACCCCGATGGCTATCTCGTCGAGCCTGTCCGCTTGTCTTCTATCCCTTGGCCAGCTTCTCGACTTCTTTCTTGGAGAGGCCCTGAATGCGTGTCAGAAGACCCTTCACCTTCCGCTCCGACGAGTGATCGGCCAGGATCAGCTTCTTCGACTTCGTGCCCTTGGCGATGTAGGCGACCCAGTCATCGAGGCTCGGTGTCCCCCTCCACACCACGGTCAGCCCGCTGAGACGCATCCGCTTCCTGCCTTCGACTTTCGCCAATGGCTTCCTGCTGGCCTCCATACTCACCGTCCCCTCAGCCGTGTGTTCACGTCCTGTTTTTTTATCTCTGGAATGGCGCGCAGGCGTCCACCTTAGGTATCCGCACAAACCATGTCAAGACTTCGTTTCGCCGCGCCAGATGCGGGTTTTCTCACTCTTGGAGCGTGGGACACGCGTTATTGCTGTGTGTCTTTGAACCTCTCGAAGCGGTGGACGGCCGGAGCGTCATATATTCGATACGCGGCTGTAGAACCGCATTAGATCGTGCATTTTTTCGTGGTGTGGATGTCTGTGGATAAGTGGATAACATGTGGGTTACCGACGGGCCTTGACAAGCGCGTCGAGAGTTCTGCGCGCCAGGAGCGGCCCGCGCGTGATGAATCCGGTGAAATACGCGCACGCGGTCGCCCCGACCTGGAGCGCTGCCAACGCCTTGTCGGGCGCGTCGATGCCGCCTGTGGCGATGATCTCGATGCTGTCGCCGAATTTCTCGCGCAGCCTGCGCACGTTTTCGAGCGTGCGCGCGAAGAGCGCGGGTCCCGAGAGGCCGCCGGCCTTCTGCGAGAGGCGTGGCTCCTCCACGCGGCGCGCATTGCCGCAGTTGATGATGGCAATGCCGGCGTCGCGCGCCGCCGGAATCGTCGTCTCCTCGTTCGTGTCGCGAAAATCCGGCGAGACCTTGACGATGATCGGCTTGTCTGTCGCCTTTCGCACCGCGCGGAAGAGCGCCGCCAGCTCGTGCGGCCGCTCGGACCATCCGTAGACGAGTTTGGTATTGGGCGAGGAGATGTTGATCTCGACCAGGTCGCCGAAGGGCGCCAGGCCCTCGACCACGGCGACGTAGTCCTCCGCCGACTCGCCCGCGGCGGCCACGATGAGCGGCACGCGATGGGGAAGGGAAGCCAGCGCACGGCGATAGGCTCCGAGGCCGGGATTGTGGAAGCCATTGCAGTTGACGAACCCGGGTCCTTCCGGCGTCGTCACGCGCACGAGGTTCGGCTGCGGATGCCCTGGGCGCGGTTTCGGCGTGATGCTCTTGGCGGTGACGGCGCCGAAACCGAGCCCCATCGTCCTCCGAAGAATGGTCGTGTCGTAGTACATGGACGACAGGATCAGAGGATTCGGGAGCCTCACTCCTCCCAGCGTGATCGCGAGGCGCGGATCGTCGTTCCGGAAGATGCGCAGCCGATCGAGCGGGACGAGCCGCAGCGCCCATTGGCCGAGCGGCACCGCGATCCGCTCCGGAAGCCGTGAAAGCACGCCGCCGTAGACGAGGGAATAGAAGAGATCGGCGGCGCGCTCCATGATCGATCCGCCCACATGGTATCCTAGGCCGCGATGGAGATCTACGACGCAACGGGCGCTGCCCTCGTCCTGCCGGCGCCGCCCCGGCGCATTGTCTCCCTCATCCCGAGCATCACGGAAACGCTCTTCGCTCTCGGCGCCGGCCCCGCGGTGGCGGGATGCACGGTGTACTGCACCGAGCCCGCCGAGGGCGTCGCCGCGAAGACGCGCGTGGGCGGCCAGAAGAACCCCAAGCTCGAGGTGATCCGCGAGCTCGGCGCCGACCTCGTGGTCGCCAACGTCGAGGAAAACCTGCGCGATCACGTCGAGGCCTTGCGCGCCTGGGGCATTCCCGTGTACGTCACGTACCCGCGGACGGTTGCTCAGGGCATTCGACTCGTGCGCCAGCTGGGCGAGGTGGTGGGACTGGCCGAGCGGGGGAGGGAGATGGCCGCGGCCCTCGAGGCGGCGCTGGACGACGTGCGCCATGGCTGCGCGGGGATTCGAGCCCGCCGGGTGTTCTACGCGATCTGGCGCCGACCCTGGATGAGTATCAATCGGGACACGTATGCTCACGACATGCTCGCGATCTGCGGAGGTGAGAACGTCTTCGGCCAGTCGGGGACGCGCTATCCGGAGGTGACGCTAGAAGACGTGGCTCGCGCGGCGCCCGACGTCATCCTGCTGCCCGACGAGCCCTACCGTTTCCGCCGGGCCCACGTGCGCGATTTCGACGCGTTTCGTGACATTCCCGCGGTGCGCGAGCGCCGCGTCCATCTCCTCGACGGCAAGCTCGCCACGTGGTACGGCCCGCGCATCGCCGAGGCGCTCCGCGTGCTGCCGCGCCTCATCGAGGGCGGTTAGCAGGGCGCCGATAAGGGCTCCGATAAGGGCCCATCTGCGCCGTGTATCTAGAAAATTTTGGGCGAGCTTGCAGCACCCCTCGACGTCGTCTCCGGATCTTCTCCTCGATGTATGCCGAAAAGTAGCCCCGATACCGTCTCTGCAGGCTCGCGATCTTCCAGTCCTGGCCCGTGAGCGTTCCGCGGCAGCGGCGCGCGCCGCAGGCGCACCGCGTGAGCGCGGGGCGTCTTCCTTCCATCCCCCAATCGTAGGTCAGCTCCTCCCCCACCTTGACGGCCCGGAGAGGGACGAGGGTGACGCGAAGAGACCCCGGTCGTGTATCGGGCTCTTGCCGATCCTGGTCTTCGGCGAGAGGTACGAGACGGGCAAGCGCGTCCCCGGAGGCTGCGTCGAGCGCGCTACTCGACCTCGAGGATCATCTCGATCTCGACGGGGATGCCCATGGGCAGCTCGGCCATGCCCACGGCCGAGCGGGCGTGCCTGCCGTTGTCGCCGAAGACCTCGACCATCAGGTCCGAGAAGCCGTTGATGACCTTGGGCTGGTCGCCGAAGCCCTCTGCGGAGTTGACCATGCCCAGCACCTTGACGACGCGCTTGACCTTGTCGAGGGTGCCCAGGAGGGTCCTGGCCGAACCCAGGAGGTTGATCCCGACCTCCCGCGCCGCCTTGTAACCGTCCTCGAGCGAGAGATCGCGCCCGACCTTGCCACGCAGGGTCGGCGCGCCGTCCACCCGAACAGGTCCGTGCCCCGACAGGAAGAGGAAGTTGCCGACGCGCACGCCCGGCACGTAGTTGCCTGCGGGCCTGGGCGGCTGGGGCAGGGCCAAGCCCAACTCCTTGATCCTGGCTTCAGCGCTCATGAGGGACGCTGGTGAGATGGTCTGTGATCGGCTGAAGCGGGAGGCTGGGCCTGCGGGGGGACGAGCGGTCAGGCCGGCTGCGGCACGGGCCGCGGAGCGTACTCGGCGTATATGTCGTCGTCCCCGTCCACGCCGATGAAGAAGAAGGCCGAGCCGTCTCGATCCGAGCGCCAGACGATGGCGTTGACGTCGAGGGTGCGGCCATTCGGGGGACGGATGCGGAGCTTGGCCGAGCTGCCGACCTCGAGGGGTGCCTCAACCGGGCCGACCTTGGTGCCCATGGGGCTCAGATTTATGGTCTGCATCTGGAAGTGGCGGTCACCGACCTCGAGGACGACCGGCCACGTGACCTTGGCCCTCGGGTACCGCCTGAGATCGGCTCTGCGTTCAGCCATGCACAACCCCCTTTATTAGTTGCAGATTCTCTCATTGCAGCGGGATTCTGGCAAGCGTCTTCCGGTCCCGCGACTGAGCCCGCCTTCAGGGAGACTCCGCGCAAAAGAGGAAGATGATGGGCCGCGTGGATCCTTCGCTCCGGTCAAAGAGGCAGCGGGTGTGGATCGGGGGAGAGTCCCGGCGAACCGGCGGGGTGCTCGACGAGGCGCAGCCAGCCATCACGAGCCCCAAAGCCACGACTCCCAGCAGTCCGAGTCTCATGCGGATACACCAAGGTTAGCACGCGCTTGGACAGCCCCGGCCTCCTGTGTGACAATTCCGAGGGACCCGCTCCATGACCCAGCCCGCCATCCCCCCGCCCGCGATCCCATCGACCGCCGCTACCCTCGTCCTTCTCCGGGATCGGACACCCGCTGAAGTCGAGGCCTTGCTGCTTCAGCGCCACGCCAAGAGCAAGTTCGCCGCCGGCGACTATGTCTTCGCGGGCGGCAAGATCGAGGCCGATGACATGCCGCCGGACGGCGAGGGCTTCTGCCGTGGCCTCACGGCCGCGCAGGCGGCGGCTCGGCTCGGCGGTGGGCTCGCGCCCAGAGATGCCCTCTCGTGCTGGGTGGGGGCCATCCGCGAGGCCTTCGAGGAGGTGGGCGTGCTCCTGGCCTATGAGGCCGACGGGAGGCTACTGCGCATCACGCCCGGGGCCAAGCTCCGCTACGAGGCGTACCGGGCCGCTTGCCACAGGGCCAACCCGGCTTTCTTCGACATGCTGCGGGCCGAGAGGTTGACGCTCGCCACCGACAGGCTCGCATACTTCGCCCACTGGATCACTCCGGAAGAGCAGCCGCTCCGCTTCGACACGCGCTTCTTCGCCGCCGTCATGCCGCCCGAGCAGGAGCCTGTCGTGGACGGCCACGAGATCGTGGATCTCAAGTGGCTGACGCCGGCCGAAGCCATCTCGGCATTGGCGCGAAAGGAAATCAGCCTGCGCTTCCCCACCATCAAGAACCTGGAGCTCGTAGCCGGAGGAGGCGCCCCGGCCGCCGCCGTGGTGGAGTCCCTGGGCAGGCGAGAGGTGCAGACCATCCGGCCGCGCGTGCTCCAGGTGGATGGCAAGCCTCTCGCGGTCCTGCCGGGCGACCCGCGCTGGTTCTAGGGAGTCCCTGCACCTTACGGGGTGAGGACGATCTTGCCGAACTGCCTGCCGAGAGAGAGGCGGCGCTGGGCTTCGGCGCCGTCCGCGAGGGGCATGACCGTGTCCACGATAGCCCGGAGACGGCCCCGGAAGAGCTGGGTCATCACGTCGTTGAACTCTGCGTTGTTCGACATGGTCGAGCCGATGATCGAGATCTGCTTCCAGAACACCACGCGGATATCGGTCTCGCCGATGGGGCCCGAGGTCGCGCCGCAGGTGACGAGCCGCCCGCCCTTGGCGAGCGCGCGGATGGAGCCCTTCCACGTCGCGGCGCCCACGTTTTCCAGCACCACGTCCACGCCGCGCTTGCCCGTCTTCTCCCACACGACCTTCGACCAGTCCTCCCGGCCATAGTTGATGCACTCGTCGGCGCCCAGCTCCCGGGCGCGGGCGAGCTTGTCGTCGCTCGACGACGTCGCCCAGACGCGCGCGCCACAGAGCTTGCCGATCTGGACGGCCGCGGAGGACACGCCGCCGCCCACGCCGATGATGAGGAGATCCTCGCCGGCCCGCAGGCGCGCCTGCGTGACGAGCATGCGCCAGGCCGTCATGTTGACCAAGATGAAGGCCGCGGCGTGCTCGTACTTCACGTGCTCGGGAAGGCGGAGCACCTTGTCGGCGGCCACGCGGACGTAGTCGGCGAGCCCGCCTTGCGTGTGCTCGCCCAGGATGCCATAGGACACGCAGAGGCTCTGCTCGCCCTTCGTGCAAAACTCGCACGTGCCGCAGTGGAGGTTGGGATTGACGGCGACACGATCACCAACCGCCAGCCCCTGGACCGCCGCGCCCACCTGCGCGATGTCGCCCGCGATGTCGCAGCCGGACCAGAAGGGCAGGGGCAGCTTGAACCCGGGCAGGCCTTCTCTGACGAAGAGGTCCAGATGGTTGAGCGCGCAGGCGCGCACGCGGACGAGCACGTCGCCCGTGCCGATGCTCGGATCGGGCACGTCCTGGTAACAGAGCCTGTCGAGGCCCCCGTGCTCGTTGAACGCGAGCGCCTTCATGCGTCTCGGGTCTAGGAGGAGGCGCCGAGACCGGGCTTCGGCGCATTCACCAGCACGCCCATGTTGCCGTAGGGATGCTTGTTCTCCAGCATGAGCTGGTGGCATTCCGGGATATCGTCGAAGCCGTAGGTGTGCGACAGACACGGATCGGCCTTGCCCTCGGCAACGAGCTTGGTGACGGCCGAAGCCTGCTGGTCGTTGCAGAGATGGCTGCCCTGGAAGCGCTTCTGCCGCATCCAGTGGTAGCGCAGGTCCAGGGTGACGTTGTAGCCGGTGGTGCCCGCGCAGATGACGATCATGCCGCCCGTGGCGCAGACAAATTCCGACGTCGGCAGCGTCGCCTCGCCCGGGTGCTCGAAGACGATGCGCGGGCTCGTCTTCTCGCCGAGGGCGTCCCAGATGGCCTTGCCGAAGGCGCGCGCCCCCTTGGCCCAGTCGCCGTAGGCCTTGGCGTCCTTGGTGTCGGGCATGGGCCCCCAGTGGTCGAACTGCGTCCGGTTGATGATGCCGGCGGCGCCGTGCTCAGCGCAGAACTTGCGCTTGGCCTCGTCCGAGACGACGGCGACGGCCCGCCCGCCCTGGGCCCGCGTGATCTCGAGCGCCATGCTCCCGAGCCCCCCCGTCGCGCCCCAGACGAGCACCACGTCGCCGCGCTCTACCGTGTGCGGCGCCCAGCCCATCAGCATCCGGTACGCGGTCGAGGCGCAGAGGAGGAAGCAGCCCGCGGCCTCCCAGGTCAATCGCTTCGGCTTCGGCACGCACTGATGCGCCTGGGCACGGGCGAACTGGCAGTAGCTGCCATAGTTGGTCTGATAGCCCCAGATGCGCGTGCTCTCGGCGAGCATCGGGTCCTTGCCCGACAGCACCCACGGGTCATCTGGACGCCACCAGCCGCTGTGGACGATGACCTCGTCGCCCACCTTGACGCTCTTCACGTCCTTGCCGACGGCCCACACGATGCCGGAGCAGTCGCTGCCGCCCGCGTGGAAGTCCTCGGGCTCGCCCAGCTTCTTCCGCTCGGCAATGACGTCGAGCGGCTGGCCGAGGGCAGCCCAGACGTTGTTGTAGTTGATGCCCGAGGCCATGACGTAGATCAGCACCTCGTCGGCGCCGATTGCAGGCGTGGGGATGACCTCGCGCTTCCACGCCTCACGCGGCTGGCCGAAGCGGTTCTGTCTCACGAGGTACGCGTGCATCCGTGCCGGCACCAGGCCGAGCGGCGGCTTGTCGCACAGGTCGAAGAGATCAGCCATGAGAGCCTCCGGTTCTTACTTGCCTTGGAAGTCGGCGCGCTTGCGCTCTGCCGCGGCCCGCATGCCTGCCTTGCGATCCTCGGAGAGGAGAGGGCCGACGGCCTGCTCGGCTTCCCAGAGGAGCCATGACTCGCGCTCGCTCAAGTAGGTGCCGTCTATGGACTGCTTGGCGGCTCGGACGGCGAGCGGGCCGTTGGCAGCGATCTCGGCCGCCAATTCGGCGGCGCGCGTCTGGAGCTCGCCGGCCGCGTAGACGTGGTTCACGAAGCCGATCCTGAGCGCCTCTGCGGCGTCGAAGCGCCGTGCCGAGTAGATCAGCTCCTTCGCCATGCCGACGCCGATCGTGCGCGGCAGCCGCTGGGTGCCGCCCATGTCGGGGATGATGCCGAGCTGGACTTCGGGGATGGAGAAGAGCGTCCCCTCGGCGGCGATGCGCATGTCGCAGCAGAGCGCCAGCTCCATCCCAGCGCCCATGCACACGCGCTGGATCGCGGCGATGACCGGCACGCGGACGCGCTCGAGTCGCGTGAAGCATTCCTGGAGGTGGCCGATGTGCGCGCGGATCTGCGGCATGGCGACGGCGGGGGGCGCGTCGTAGACGGCGCCGAGCGTCGAGCCCGCCTTGACGTCGAGGCCGGCGCAGAATGCTCCGCCGGCACCTTGCAGTACCACGGCGCGCACTTCCGGCGCGCCATCCACGGCCTCGGCCGCGTCGCGGATGCCTTCCCAGACCTCGATGTCGAGCGCGTTCAGCCGCTCGGGCTTGTTGAGCGTGATGGTGGCGACGGGCGCCTTGATCTCGACCTGCACCTTGCTCGTCATCTGCTCCTCCGCAGCCTGTCCCCCTCGCCCTGCCCTCTCCCCCTTCGGGGCCGAGGGAAGTCCGAAGAACCCTCTCCCTTCTGGGGAGAGGACAGGGTGAGGGGCGAGGACCTGAACGCTATCCGTTAAAGGCCTTCACCAGCAGAGGCAGGCGAGGGTCGCCGACATTGGGCTGGTAGGGCTGGTAGAGGGACGTGCGGTCGAGGAGCCCCTTGTAGCGCTCCATGATCCTGTCGTGGAGCTTGTCGTAGGGGGCGGTCACCGCGTAGGTGTCCAGCATCTCGTCGGTGATGAGGCCGGCCATGCCCTGCCAGTCCCCTTCCACGCTCTTCTTGTGGAGCTGCGCCGTCAAGCCGCCCCAGCCGTGGACGTCGAGCACCGGCTGATAGGTCCGCGTCGAAGCGTAGAAGGCGATCTGCTGCTTGACGACCAGCGCCTGTTCGTTCCGCTCCTTCTCCGTGTCGCCCACGACGACGAAGCTGGCCGTCGCGTAGGTGAAGTCCTTTCTTGTGCGCCCAGATTTCTTGAGCCCCGCCTCGACTGTCGGGTGGACGACCTCCCGGAGGTACTTCGGGCTGTTGAAGGGATGCACGTGCATGCCGTCGCAGAACTCGCCCGCGACGCCGCACATGTAGGCATTCACGGCGGCGATCATGATCGGGATCTTCGGGTGTTCGATGGGACCCGGGTTGAAGAAGGGCGTCATGACGTCGAAGGTATAGAACTGGCCCTTGAAGTTGAGCTTGGTGCCGTTCTGCCAGCAGTCCCAGATGGCGCGGATGGCGCGGACGGCCTCGGCCATCTTGGGCCCCGGCGATTCAAACTTGACCGAGAAGCGCCGCTCGTTGTGCGCCTTGACCTGGCTGCCCAGCCCCAGCATGAAGCGGCCGGCCGAGGCCTTCTGGAGATCCCAGGCGATCATGGCCGTGATCATCGGGCTGCGCGAGAAGACGGTCGCGATATTGGTGCCGAGCTTGATCTTCGAGGTGACGGTGGCGGCGACGGCCAGCGGCAGAAAGGGATCGTGCTGGGTCTCGGCCGACCAGAGGCAGTCGTAGCCCATGGCCTCGACCTTTCGGGCGTAATCGGGCAGGGTCTTGAGGTCGTGGGTGAGCATGCCGATGTCGAGCTTCACGGTGGGTCTCCTTGTCTCCGCGCTGGATCGCGGTGCTCTCGAAAGCATACGCGAGCGCCTGCCGCGCTTCAACCGCTGACAATCAGGCGGGCTGACAATCAGGCAGGCTGAGAACCAGGCGGGCTGAGAATCAGGAGGATGCGGCGGAGCGTCGTCTAGTGAGGCTGCGGGAAATCGTCACGGGCGCCGACGCTGTTGCCCGGGCCGAGCGCCAAGTGCTTCTCCTCGGCCGGCTTGAGCTCGACGCGGAGCCGCCAGATCGGTTGTCCAGCGATGCGGTTCGTGAGCATGTAGGGCCCCGGGACGACGTTGGGGAACTTGAAGTTCCCGTCCTGATCCGTGCGGAGATTGTAGCGCTCTTCCTTTGTCGGGCTGTCGGGCTGGCCCACCAGGTAGAGCTGGAGGCGCGGCATCGGCTGGGGCCTGTCACCCTTTTCGGCGAACTCGGCGCTGCCCACGAGGGCGGCGTTGCCCGGTTGCAGCTCGTGCTCGGCAGCCGTCGCGAGATCGACACGGCCCCGTGGAAGCGCCCCGGCACGGGCGAGCCAGGCGCGCGACTCGCCCGCCTCCTGGGAGTCGGGTCGTGCACTGGCCAGGACCCATTGGAACTCGACCGTGGCGGCGCCGCGGTCCGTGTACGACAGGGCGACGGCAAGCCGGTACCGGAGAGGTGCGCTGTCGGGCGTGCCCTCGAGCGCCTCCCGGAAGAGGGCGACGGCTTCGGCGTAGCGGCCGGCCTCCAGCGCGGCGCCGGCGAGAGTGGCGGAGTCTTGCTCAACCCGGGCGGGCGGCTGCCGGGGGGCCTGCGACTGGCAGGCTGCCGCCGTCAGCAGCAGACCGCCCATCAGAGCGAGAGCGAGCGCGCGCATCAGCCAGAGATCTCTTTGTACGTGCCTGACTCGGGGATGAAGGTCGGAGGCACGTACCCGCCGCCGTTCTTGACGTAGCTGCAGTTCCACACGATGTCGGCGTTGCCAAGCGTGTTGGTGTCGATGGAGGTGGTGGACGTGTCGCGAATATTCCGGCTGACGACCGCGCCCGTGATCTGGCCGGTGCCGGTGCCCGTGTACGTGAAGTCGTTGACCGCGTAGGCCAGGCCATACATCTGGTAGTTTCCGCTGATGGATAGCGCCCCGGCGACGATGAGGACGCCGTGGAAGATGCCGTCGGCACTGGCCGGCGCGTTGCCGTGGATGTCCACCGAGGCGAAATCGCCGGAGGGCGTCGTGCCCGCCCCGCCGGCATCGATGTTCTGGCCGCTGACGGTGTCGACGAAGATGACGCCGTTCGGCATCTGGTTGCCCGCGTTGAAGGTCACGGTGCCCTGGTAGTAGGTGCCGTTTTTCTTGGCGAGGGTCTTGAGAGCGTCGAGATCGGCGCTGGAGTACGTGTATTGCGCGAAGTCCGCATCTGGAACGTTCTGGACCACGTCGCCGGACTGGTTGGCGGTGTTGTTCCCGTCGGCGCCGTAGACGCGCGCTGAGCCGCTGACAGTCGTTAAGCCCTGGCTGAATGTCCCCGCCTTGGGCCCGCACGTCGTGTCCGACCGCGAGTCGATGAGAGAATGGCCGCCGGCCGCGATCTCTCCCCGTACCGTCAGGGCGGAGGGCGGCGGATTCCCCGCGAAGAGGGACTGCAGCACCGAGACCTGGATCTTCTGCTTGACCTTGGGGCCCGTCCCCGTGTTGGTGGGGTACCAGCCGGTCGCCACGATGATGCGCTCGTTCGTGACGGCGCCTTGGGTGACGACAACGGTAAAGACGCCCACCTGGGCTCCGTTCATCATGACGGGCATCGCGACGCTGCCGTCATAGGGCGCCGGGGCGGTGGCGGCGCCCATCGGGTTCGCCGCACCGGGGGTGTTCGGGATCCCGTTGGCATCGCTCCGGTTGTTGAGCGCCCAGACGGCCCGCTCAATGCCGCTCTCGGCGACGGACCGGGCCTGGGCAACCTGGAGCTGGTTGTTCGCCAGCATGGGCTCCGACGCGGCCATCATCGAAAAGGCGATCATGAGCGCCGAGAGCATCAGCAAGGTCATCAGGGCCATCGGCAGCGCAATGCCGCGCTGGCACCGCATGGATCCGCTGAGAGTGGGATAGAAGCGCATGGGTCCTCCCTACATGTTCCGGAGTCGGACGAGGGTCTCGATCGTGGCCTGCTGCTTCGACGCAGAATAGCTGGCGACGGACTCTTCGGTGCCCATCACGAGCTGGACGCGCACGAGCGTGACCTGATTCGCTTGGGTCGTCGTCGTGCCGGTGTTGGTGGAGCCGTCGTATGCCGAGTAGTACGTCAGCGCGAATGTCTGGACGCCGCCGATGAGCGGTGTGGCGACGCCGGCCGCGGTTCGGTTGATCACGGCGCCGGCAAGCTGGTACTGGATCGCGGTGCCGTTCTCATCCACGAACGTCATGTTCGTGGCGCTCGGGACGGCGGTGACGGACTGGGCCGAACGGAGCTCGCGGACCATCAGCTCGAGGGCGACGCGGCCGTTCTGCTGGGCTTCCACGCGGTGCGCCCCGATGAGGTAGCTGCTCTGGCCCGACATCTGCACCGCGACCAGACCGGCCAGCATGAGGCTCAGGATGGCGACGACGACGAGGAGCTCGGCCAGGCTGAAGCCCTGCTGGCTGCGTACGAGCCGGGTCAGCGTATTCATCGCAGGGCGACCAGCATCGAGACGATCGCGCTCTTCGTGGTGCCGGCCGCGGCTACCCCGGCGGCGGTCGAGGGCCTGTAGCTGACGGTCACGGTGACTTCGCGCAGGCAGGACGCGACGCCCTGGTCGGGGCACGCGTAGACGGTCCCGCCGCAGCCCGCCCCCGCGCTGCAGTCGGTGATCCTGACGGTCCGCGAGTAGTCGCTGTAGGGCGCGGCCAGCGGTCCCTCGTCGGCGAAGGTGGTAGCGGCAGCGCCATTGCACGCGGCCGACGTTGGAGCGACACCCGCCGAGGCGGACTTGCCGAGGCAATCATTGGCGGGCACCGACGTCCACGCGGCGTTGCGGGCCTGCTCGAGCCTCTGGTTGGCCAGGAAGGTCGCGGTCGAGAGCTGTCGCCCCTCCTGGATGCCGTAGCTTGCCGTCGGCACGGCAGAGAGGAGCCCGACCAGGCCGATCGCGATGATCACGCAGGCGACCAGGATCTCGGCCAGCGACATGCCGGCCTGGTCCGCAAGCAGGAGCCCGAGCGAGCGGCGCACCTAAGGGCTCGTGATCCGCCCGGTTAGGCCGATGGAGATCGTCATCGTCCCTCCGGTGGTCGAATTGGTCATGGTGTAGGTCTGCGCCGCGAGCGATGCGCCGAGATAATCGAACGTCACGCTGTTCAGCGGGGTGATCGTGAATCCGGGCGGCAGGTTGATGTTGCCGGCCGCGTCCGTTCCGGCTCCGGTCCAGAGGGTGCCGGCACAGTTGCTCAGGCGCAGGGCCATGTGGGAACCGTCCGGCAATGTCACGCAGACCCGGTCGTTCTGCTTGATCGCGAGCTCGCGGGCCTGGTTGAAGATCGAGATCACCGTCTGGACATCGGCCCGCGCGGCAGCCGCCTGGTAGTAGCTGACGAAGAACGGGACGGTGATCACGGAGAGCAGGCCGACGAGCGCGAGGACGACGACGAGCTCGGCCACGGTGAAGCCTGCCTGCGACGCGAGGCGGGCCTGCCTGGTCCCGCCTGCCGGCTTCCGACTCATTGGCTCGTCCCCCCTGTTGCCATGTGATCGACCGTGGTCACTCGACTGCGTCCACACAGAGGGACAGCAGGATTGATGCCACGCGTCGAACACAATCGCTCAAGGCTAAGAAATCGCCTTGATGACTGCTAGTTAGAGTCCTTCAGGATTTCTGGCAGGGCTCGAGAGCGCTCCCGGCATAGTTGACGTCTTGTGGCCGGAGTGCCAAATTATGACCCCCGCACCATAGATGAGGCTTTCAGGTCCTCACCGAAGTGAGATGTTTTCCCCGCCTTCCGCCAGGAACAGCTCGCGGAGCTTGGCCTTCTGGACCTTGTCGCCGTGGGGGCCGGGGGTGCGGGGGACGTCGGAGACGATGCGGACGTGGCGGGGGACTTTGTAGGACGCGATCTTGCCCTTGCAGTGGGCGATGACGTCGGCATCGGTGAGCGGCTCGCCTGGCTTGGCGATGACGTAGGCGACGGCTGCTTCGTTGAGCTTGGGGTCGGGGATGCCGATCACGAAGGCCTGCGAAACCTTCGGGTGCGTCATGATGAAGGCCTCGATCTCGGCCGGCGCCACCATGAAGTGGCTGATGCGCAGGACCTCGCGAAGGCGCCCCTTGAAGATGGTGCGGCCCAGAGCGTCGCGCACGGCGAGGTCGCCCGACTTGAACCAGCCGTCCGGCGTGAACGCCCTGGCCGTCTCCTCGGGCTTCTTGTAGTAGCCGCGCGTCACGAGCCGGCCGCGGAACCAGAGCTCGCCCTCGCGCCCGACGGGCATGTCCTCGCCCGTCTCGGGATCCACGACGCGCACGTCGACCCCCTCGGCCGGCCAGATGCCGGGCAGCGCGCGGGACTCGTCGCTCTCGTCGAGATCGTGGAGCATGGAGAGCGCGTTCAGCTCCGTCATGCCGTAGGGCTGATAGGCCTGCGGCACGCCGAGCGTCCTGACCACGTCCTCGAAGAGCCCGTCGCGCCCGCCGCCCGTCATGCCGAAGCCGCCGGTGCGGAGCGTCGAGCGCGTGCGGCGCGCCAGGTCGGGGTGGTCGAGCACCGCGATGGCCATGGCGTCCACCGCGTTCCAGATGGTGATGCCCTCGCGCTCGATCAAGTGAAGGGCGACGCCCGCGTCGAATGCTTCCATCACCACCAGGCAGGCGCCGTGGGAAAAGGTGGACAGCGGGATGCAGAGCCCGCCCCAGGTGCCCGTCATCGGCAGCGCGTGGAGCACGCGGTCCGCCTCGGTGACACGAAGCGCCTCGCCCGCGTACCAGCCGTGGGGCACTGCGTTCCGGTGGCTGATCAGCGCGCCCTTCGGGAACGAGGTCGTGCCCGAGGTGTAGAGGATGGTCCACGGGTCGTCCGGCGTCACCTCCGCGCGGGCCCGCTCGAGCGCCGCCTGCCACTCGCCATCGTCGCCGGCATCGAGGACGTCGCCGAGCCGCAGGCAGCCCGCATAGGGATCTTCCGCGTCCACGATGACGCGCTTGAGGAGGTGGAAGCCGGCCAGGTCCAGCGCGCCCGGCTCACCGTCGCGCAGGTCCGGCAGCACCTCGCCCAGCGTCTCGAGAAAATCGATCGGCCCCAAATGATCCGTCAAGATCAGCGTCGTCGCGTCGGACTGGCCAAGGATGTACCCGAGCTCGTGCGCCTTGTAGCGCGTGTTGAGCGCGACCAGGACGGCGCCGATCATCGCGCAGGCTTGCTGGACGAAGAGCCAGGCGGGGCGGTTGGGCAGCCACACCGCGACCTTGTCGCCCTTCGCGATACGCAGCTCCAGGAGGCCGCGCGCGACGCGCTCGCTCTCGCGCAGAAACTCCTTGTACGTGATGCGCCGGTCTGCGGCGACGATGGCCTCGTGGTTGGGAAAGCGCGAGGCGGCGCTCGCCAGCATCTCGCCCGCCGTCGAGTCGAGAAAGGGATTGGGACCCACGGTCGGCCGCATGGGCCTCATGCTATCGCAGGGCGCCGATAAGGGCACCGGCAAGGGCCCATCTGCTTGTTGGCGAGCTTGCGGCACCCCTCAACGTAAGGAGTACGCCCCGAGGTGCCGCGGCGCTCGCCGCCTCGCATTTGGACCCTTCTCGACGGCCTGCTAGATCACTCCGGAGGAGTGGAGGCGCTCGATGTCCGCGTCGGAGAGGCCCAGTAGGCCCGCGTAGACCTCGCGATTGTGGGCGCCCAGCGCGGGGCCGGCCCACCGTATGCTGCCCGGCGTCTCCGAGAGGCGAGGCGTGGGTGCGCTCATCGTGACGGTGCCCAGCTCCGGGTCCGGCAGCTCGACGAAGGTGTGCCGCGCCTTGAAGTGCGGGTCTTCCATGATATCGGCGATGTCGTAGACGGGCGCAGCGGTCAGCCCCTGGGTCTCGAAGAGCCCGACGATCTCCTCGCGCGAGCGTGTGCCTATGGCCAGGGCGATCGCCTGGTCTACGGCCTCGCCATTGACGATGCGCGCGTCGTTGGTGGCGAAGCGCGGGTCGGCCAGGAGGTGGCCGATGCCGAGCGCCTTGAACATGGCGTCCGCCGAGGCGGGCGTGGAGGCCGAGAGGGCCACCCACTTGCCGTCGCGGGTCTTGTACGTCCCGCGGGGGCTCGCATTGTGGGAACGGTTGCCGATCCGCTCCCGGACGATCCCGTGCGCGCGGTACTCGAGCGCGTTCGGGCCCAGGATGGCCAGCAGCGGCTCGTAGAGCGGCAGGTCGATCATCTGCCCGCGCCCGGACACCTTGTCGCGATGGTGGAGGGCCGCGAGCACCGCGACGGCGCCCGCCTGGGCCGCGACCATGTCGGCCATGGGAAAGGAGGGCAGGGTGGGCGAGTCGGCGGGGCCGGTCGTCGCGGCGAAGCCCGACATGGCCTCGACCATGGTGCCGAAGCCCGGGCGGTCGCGGTAGGGCCCGTCCTGCCCCCATCCCGAGACGCGCACCATGACGAGCCGCGGATTGATCCGCGAGAGCGCGTCCCAGCCGAGCCCCCACTTCTCGAACGTGCCGGGGACGTAGTTTTCGATCAAGACGTCGGCGGTCTCGGCGAGGCGCTTGAGGAGGGCCTGGCCTTCAGGGTTCGTCAGGTTGAGGGTGATCGAGCGCTTGCCGCGCCCATAGACCTTCCACCAGAGCTCGCCGAGCGACTGCGACCAGGTGCGAATGGGATCGCCGCCCCTGGGGTTCTCGACCTTGAGGACGTCGGCGCCGAGATCGGCCAGCATCGTGGCCAGCACGCCGCCGGCGATGAGGCGCGAGCAGTCCACCACGCGGAGGTCGGAGAGCGCCTGCGCCGATGGGATCATGCGTCTGAAGGGGCCTTCCGGGCCTCCGCCTTCATATACTTGTCGAGCGCGTCCACCAGGAGCCCGAGCGCTTCCTTCTCCGTGCGCCCGGTGACGGTGACGCTCGGATAGGCGACGGCCGTCGCGCGAAAGAGGCCGCCCTCTTCCTGGACCAGCTCCACCTCGATGCGCATGAAGACTAGCCGCCCATGATCGGCCGCTCGGCGACGAAGAGGAAGCGCGAGAGGCTGAAGAAGTAGCGTCCATGGAGATCCTGACCGCGCACGTCGTCCGCCCAGGCCTGCGCCACGTCCTCGGTGATGCCCGCCTTGCGGCTCACGAAGCGCGCGATCACGTCGATCATGCTGCCGCTGTAGGTCGTGTCGTCCGGGTGGAGGTTGACGATCGGGACCACGGAGAGGCTCTTGACCGCGAAGCCCGCGTGGCCCAGGAGCCGCGGCAGCAGCGCGGGCAAGTGCGGGTGGACGAAGTGCGCCTCCCACGCCCGCAGCACGCGCGCGTGCCGGTCGGCGTCATCCGCCTGCCAGACGCACGAGTCCCAGTCGCTGTCCATCACGACGAGCAGCCCGCCGGGCTTCAACACGCGGTACGCCTCGCTGAGGGCCCGCGGCAGGTCGGCGACATATTCGTAGACCTGGACCGCCGTCGCGAAGTCGAAGTTCTGTGCCGGGAAGTGGAGCTCCACCGCGTCGCCGACGGCGAACTCCGTGCGCCCGGCCAGCGCGGAGCGGCGCGCGCGCTCGGCCGACACGACGACCATGTCGGAGCTGGTGTCGATACCGACCACGCGGCCCGATGGGCCCACGTCGCGCGCCAGCTCGCAGCTGAGGAGGCCGGAGCCGCAGCCGATGTCGAGTCCGTGCTCGCCGCGCTTGGGCGCCACCTTGGCCCGGATGCGGGCCCGCTGCTCCACCACATCGGCCGTGGAATAGGTCCGCTCGAGGAAGGGAGCGCTGAAGGTCGTCACCCGGGCACGCTAGCAGTCGCACGCGGCCCCGTCAAGGGCGGACGGGACTTCCGCCGCTTGACTTGCCGGAAGAGCGAACCTAGACTCCCGAGCGACATGAAGGGCGGCGTCGCTTCGATGTGCCTGATTTTGATCTGCGCTGGTCGAGCGTTCGCGCAGGCGCCCGATACCGTGCTCCTCGAGGAATTGACCTCGACGGAGCTGCGGGAGCTGATCGGCTCAAAGACCACGACGATCATCGTGCCGGTGGGCGGGACGGAGCAGAACGGCCCGCACATGACGCTCGGCAAGCACAACCTGCGGGTGAGGATCCTCTCCGAGAAGATCGCGCGCGGCGTCGGCAACACGCTCGTGGCCCCGGTGATCGCGTACGTGCCGGAGGGGCGCCTCAGTCCTGCCACGGGGCACATGCGGTTCCCGGGCACGGTCACGGTTCCCGACGAGATCTTCCAGAAAGTCCTCGAGTACGCCGCGCGGAGCTTCAAGCTCCACGGGTTCCGGGACATCGTCTTCCTGGGCGATCATGGAGGGACACAGGCGGACCAGAAGGCCGTCGCCGGCCGGCTGAATCGCGAGTGGGGCGCGACTCCGGTCCGGGTTCACGCGGTCGAGGACTACTACCGGGCGGCCGACGTGGAGTTCCCGCGCCTTCTCAAGACGCGCGGATATCGTGAGGACGAGCTGGGCAGCCATGCCGGGCTCGCCGACACCTCGCTGATGCTGGCCGTCGACCCGCGCATGGTGCGCTCCGGTCGCCTGCGGCCGGCTGCCGGACCGCACGACGCGAGCGGGGCGTCAGGGGACCCGACCCGGGCCAGCGCCGAGCTGGGTCAACTGGGCGTGGAATTGATCGTGAGCAGGACCGTCGAAGCGATCAGGAAGTCCATCGCCCATCGCTGAAGCCGCGGCGTCGGATAGAGGAGGCGTCTGTGCAGGTGGCGAATCGTGTTCGAGTGCGCGGCCTCGTGCGTGCGGGTCTCGCGCTGGGATTGACGGTGGCGGCGGGTCTCCCGGTGTGGCCCGCCGCGGCTCAGCAGGGCCCGCGCGCCGTCGAGACGATCCCAGGCATGCCTCCGGTGGCGGACCCCGGCAACCTCTACAGTGAGACGCGGCCCGACAAGCTGAGTCCCGCCGCCGCGAAGGCGCTGCCGCGCGTCTACGTCCCCAATCTCAAGTCCAATGACGTCTACGTGATCGATCCGGCCACGCTCAAGGTCGTCGACCGGTTCCGCGTGGGCATCAACCCCCAGCACATCGTGCCCTCGTACGACCTCAAGACGCTCTGGGCGACCAACAACGCGGAGGGGCGCACCGACGGGAGCCTGACTCCCATCGATCCCACGACCGGCAAGCCGGGCAAGTCCATCCTGGTCGACGACCCGTACAACATGTACTTCACTCCCGACGGGCGCTCGGCCATCGTGGTCGCGGAGGCGCTCAAGCGGCTCGACTTCCGCGATCCTCACACCATGGCGCTCCAGAGCAGGCTGGCGGTGCCGCAGTGCGCCGGCATCAATCACGCGGATTTCTCGATCGACGGCCGCTTCGTGATCTTTACCTGCGAGTTCGAGGGCAGCCTGGCGAAGATCGATATGGTCGGGCGCAAGGTCCTAGGCTATCTCAAGCTGTCGAAGGGTGGCATGCCGCAGGACATCCGCGTCTCCCCCGACGGGAAGACCTTCTTCGTGGCGGACATGAAGGCGGATGGCGTGTTCCTCATCGACGGCGACAGCTTCAAGGAGATCGGCTTCATCCAGACCGGCGTGGGCACACATGGGTTGTATCCGAGCCGCGACGGAACGAGGCTCTACATCGCCAACCGTGGGTCGAACCGCATCCGCGGCAAGCCGCATGGGAAGGGCAGCGTGTCCGTCGTCGACTTCGCCACCCGTCGCATCGTGGCTACGTGGCCGATCCCCGGCGGCGGAAGCCCCGATATGGGCAATGTGAGCGTGGATGGCAAGGTCTTGTGGCTGTCAGGACGCTACGACAACGTGGTCTATGCGATCGACACGACCTCGGGCGAGGTCAAGAGCATCCCGGTCGGCAAGGAACCCCACGGCCTCACGGTCTGGCCCCAACCCGGGCGCTATTCCCTCGGTCACACAGGGAATATGCGGTAGCAGGCCGTCGAGAAGGGCCCAGATGCGAGGCAGCGAGGCCCGGCGAAGCAGCTGGGCCCTTATCGGCGGTCTGCGTCAGTCGGCGGCGAGGCGGTAGCCGACGCCGGGCTCCGTCAGGAGGTAGCGCGGACGGGCCGGCTCGGCTTCGAGCTTGTGGCGCAGGTGGGCCATGTAGATGCGGACGTAGTGGGCCTGATCCGTGTGCGCTGGCCCCCAGACTTCGCGAAGAAGCTGCTGGTGCGTCACGACCTTTCCCGCGTGCCGGATGAGCGTCGTCAGGAGCTTGTACTCGATCGGCGTCAGGCGCACCTCGGCGCCGCCCAGAGACACATGACGGCGCAGCCGATCCACCTGGAGCTCGCCCACCTTGAACGCCGCCTCGTCGTCCTCGTGGGAAGCCCCGGCCGCATGCCGAAGTGCCACCCGTATGCGGGCGAGAAGCTCGCTGGCGCCGAAGGGCTTGCTGATGTAGTCATCGGCGCCGGCATCCAGCGCCGTGACCTTATCCCGCTCCTGGCCTCGCGCCGAGAGGACGATGACCGGCACGGCCGTCCACTCGCGCAGCCGCCGGATCACGTCCACGCCGTCCATGTCCGGCAATCCCAGATCGACGATGATGACATCCGGCTGGCGTGAGCCCACCTCGACCAGACCGTCGGCGCCCGTCGCCGCCTCGAAGAGGCGGTAGCCCTGTCCGTTCAGCGTGGCCCGGAGGAAGCGCCGAATCTGCAGCTCATCCTCGATGAGGACGACGATCGGGTCAGGCATCGGCGGGAACGGAAGCCGGCGGCGTATCCGTGATGGGCAGCGTGAAGAGGAACGCGACGCCGCCTTCGGGCAGGTTGTGGGCCCAGATGCGGCCGCCGTGCGCCAGGACGATTCCGCGGCAGATCGCCAGGCCGAGACCGGCGCCTCGAAGGCCCTCCGGGGCGGCCCGGTAGAACTTCTCGAACACACGCGCCTCCTGCCCCTTTGGAAGCCCCGGGCCGCGATCCGCGACTTCCGCGGTCACGCTTTGGTCCGTCGCGGTCACGATGATCCGGATCGCGCTGTCCGGCGGGGTGTACTTGACCGCGTTGTCCAGCAGGTTCAGGAACACCTGCTCGATGAGCACGTCGTCGATCTTGACGAGCGGCAGGTCGGGCGGGATGCTCACGGAGACGCGCCGCGCGCCCAGGCTCTTCGCCAACCGGCCCAGCGCGGCGCCGATGACCTCCTCGAGCGGGTGCCAGTCGCGGTGAAGCTGGATGGCGCCGGACTCGAGGCGGGTTATCTCCAGCAGGTTCTGGACCAGCCGGTTCAACCGCTCGGCTTCCTCGCGCACCGACTCCAGCAGCTCCTGCTGCGTCCGTTGATCCAGGCGGGACCCGGACTCCAGAATGGTCGTCGCGGCGCCCGTAATCGTGGCGAGCGGTGTGCGGAGATCGTGGGAGACCGAGCTCAGGAGCGAGTTGCGAAGCCGCTCCGTCTCCATCCGGACCTGCGAGGCCTGCGCCTCGTCCGCCAGCATCGCGCGCTCGATCGCGAGCGCCGTCTGGTTGGCGAAGGTCTCCAGCAGGTGGAGCTGCTCGGGGCTGTCGAATGCGTGTGGCTTCGACGGTTTGACCCCGAGCACCCCGGCCGCTCCGCGCGAGCCGATGAGCGGGACGTAGAGCGCCGCTGCCCCCGGAAGCGTGGAGGTGCCGAGGCCCGCCAGCTCCCGGTGCGCGTAGACCCACTCGGCCACCGCCCGCTCGGCGGAGTCGGTGCCGAGCGTGGCGGCCGGGACGGACCGGGGCGCCAGGCGCCCGGCGCCGTCCGGCAGCAGAACGCCCAGCTCGGCCGGAAAGACGTCCACGATGTGCCGGATGGCGATGGCGAGGAGGTCGTCCACGCCGCGGGTGCTCGCGAGCTCGCGGCTCATGGCGTAGAGCGCCGCCGTCCGGCGCTCCCGGTCGCGCGCGGCGTCGGCCTGCGTCCTGATCCGCACGGTCAGGCCGCTGATGACCAGGGCCACGACCAGCATGACGCCGAAGGTCACGAGATATTGCGTGTCCGCGACCGCGAAGGAGAAGAACGGCGGGACGAAGAAGAAGTCGAATGTCGCCACGCTCAGCACCGAGGCGAGCGCCGTCGGACCGCGACCTTTCCGCGCGGCGACCGCCACGACACCGAGCAGGTAGACCATGATCAGGTTGGAGAGGCCGAAGTGCGGGAACATGAGCCAGGCGATGGCAGTGCAGAGACCGACCACGCCGAGCGCCTCGGCGTATGCCGCCCAGGCCCTCCGGCCGGGCCGCCGTCTTTCGGGCTTCGGCGCGGCCGCTTCCTTTTCCCCACTCACGACGTGGATGTCGATCTCGCCGCTGCCCCGGACCAGGGCATCCACGATCGAGCCCAGGAGAATCCGCTTCCACAGGGAGCGGGCCGGCTTGCCGATGACGATCTTGCTGACGTTGCGGGACCGGGCGTAGGCGAGGATCTCCTCGCTCATGGTGGGCCCGGAGAGCGTCGCCGTCTCGGCCCCCAGCTGCTCCGCCAGGCGCAGTGTTTGGACGACACGGTCGCGGTCGGCCTGAGACAGCCGCGCACTCGCCGGCGTTTCGACATACGCGACGATCCACTCGGCCCCGAGGCGCGTGGCCAGGCGGCGTCCAGCGCGGACCAGCTGGCCGGCGTGCGGGCTCGGGCTGATGCAGACCAGCACGCGCTCGGCCACCGGCCACGTCTTGGCGATGGCGTGGTCGCGCATGTACGCCTGCATCTGCGCGTCCACGCGCTCGGCCGTCCGGCGCAGCGCCAGCTCCCGGAGCGCGATCAGGTTGCCCTTGCGGAAGAAGTTCCGCATCGCTTCCTGCGCCTGCTGGGGGACGTAGACCTTGCCTTCCTGGAGCCGTTCGATCAGCTCGTCCGGCGGCAGATCCACCAGCTCGATCTCGTCGGCGCGCTCGAGCATGGAGTCCGGCACGGTCTCGCGCACCACGACGCCCGTGATCTTGGCGACGAGGTCGTTCAGGCTGTCGATGTGCTGGACGTTGAGCGCCGTATAGACGTCGATGCCGGCGTCGATGAGCTCCAGGACGTCCTGCCACCGTTTGGCGTGACGCGAGCCCTCGGCGTTGCTGTGGGCGAGCTCGTCCACCAGGATGACGGCGGGACGCCGTACCAGGGCCGCGTCGAGGTCGAATTCCTTGAGCTCGGTGCCGCGGTAGGGGACGATGCGGGGAGGAAGGATCTCAAGCCCCTCGAGGAGCGCCTCCGTCTCCGCCCGCCCGTGAGTCTCGACGACGCCGACCACCACGTCGACGCCGTCCGCCTTCAGCTCGCGGGCGGCCTCGAGCATGGCGTAGGTCTTGCCGACGCCCGCGGCGGCGCCGAAGAAGAGCTTGAGGCGGCCGCGGGATTTCCGGGCCTCCTCCTCCTTCGCGCGGGCGAGGAGGGCCTCGGGGTCGGGCCGCATTCCGGTCATGGGCATCCGCCGTGATCCCTCGTGGGCCCAGTGTACCGAATGGGCCTCCCGCCCCGCATCCCCTTAGAAGAACTGGTAGTAGAGGGCGAGCCTGAACGTGTTCTGCACGCGGGACGTGGGCGTGGCGCTGAAATTCGTGAGGCTGAATGAATTCCGGGTGGCCATGTCGTGGCGGTACTCGGGCCGGCCGACGAGGCCCGGCCAGATCTTGTACTCGACCGCCGGCGTGAACTCGGAATAGTTGACGATGTGGCCGGACGCGGTGATCCCGTTCCTCACGTCCCGCGGGTCGGCGAAGTATTCGAGCCGGAGAAGCTAGAACCTCACGATCAAGTCCACAGCCGGGACGAACTGGACCTTCTTGGTCTGGTCGTTATACGGCCGGGCGTCCGGGGACCAGTCGACACGCAGATCGGGCCGGATGATCACGCTGCGCCAGGGCGTGTAGGTGACGCCGAGAGTCGTTTCGAAAAAGCTGGCGTCAAAACCCGGGCGCTTGAGGACGGCCGTCCGGGTCCCGTCTTCATCGCGAAACCACTCGAGGCGGCCGCCCAGCCGTACCTTCGGATGAGCGGTGTAGAAGAGGTTGACCGTGTAGCCATACCATTTCGCGTCCTCGAGGTGGCCAGTCTCGGCATCCACGGCCGCGCGCGACTCATAGGCGAAATTGCCGCCGGTCGACAGCACCCATTGCATGTGGCTGCCGAACTTGGCGGTCAGATAGCTCGTGACCAGGTTCCGGTAGTCGCGATTGTTGTCGGGCTGCTCCGGCCCGGTGATCCACGTCGTGGTCCAGTTATACCGCTTGTCGGGGGAGTTCCACACGAATGCGCCGTGGAAGCTCACCATGTCGTTGTTATCCTTGAACACGTCCCAGCCGCGGACGACGCCCGCCACGATGGCGAGCGTCGACGTGGCATGTAACGTGATCAGACCGCCCGTGTGGGTGAACGGGGTTGCATAGATATTCTCGTAGGCGCGGGAATAGAAATCGGTGTCCCCGGCGGGGTAGACTTCCCGGCCCATCAACGTGAAGAACTTGCCCACCCGGATGTCGATCCCGCCCGGTGTGAGGACCTGAGGGATGTGGGTCTCCACATAGAACTGGGGCAGGTCGATGCCGACTCGATTCACATCCCGGAAGCTCTTGGGGCCGTCCACTCCAACTCCCGAGGTCGAGTCAAAGCCCGTGAAGTTACTGAACAACCGTTCGCGACGAAGAACGGGGCATCATGACCGACCAGGAAGTCCACGCGATAGCCGACGTTCCATTTCTCTTCGTGCGCCAGCGCTTTCTCGACGACGAAGTAGACCTGGTTCAACCGGTAGTCGTTGGAGCGCCAATCGAAGTTGGCGCCGAAGTTGATGCGATCGCGCGGGCTGTCGATGTTCCATGCTGCGCCCTGCTGGACCCAGCCGTACACGCTGGTGCCGGCGGACTCCAGGCCCCGGCCGAGCCACATACCCTTCAACGACTCCATCAGGAACCAGGGCTCGGCCGGGGCGGCCATTGGGGCTGCCGGCGCCTCCTGGGTGAGAGCGTGCGCCAGATAGATCTTGGGTTGGCCTTCAGGCGTGGCCTCGCGACCCAGGAGCTCGGTCACTGGCTGCTGCGCCAGCGCCGAACCCGGCAGAGCTGCGGCGATCGTGCTTATGCACAGTAACGGTCTCAGGAACCGGATCATCGAGAGGCCTCTGGTGCCCAGCGAGTGCGGTTACGTGCCGTCGAGGGCCAAGTTGAGAGTGAGCACGTTCACGCGAAGCTCACCGAGCAGCCCGAGGAAGCGTCCGTCCGTATGCTTTTCAACCAGTCCCCGGATCACCTGTGGATCGAGCTTGCGCTGCCGCGCCACTCGCGAGACCTGGTAGAGCGCCGCCGCTGGGCTGATGTGCGGGTCGAGGCCGCTGCCGGACGCCGTCACGAGGTCCACGGGCACGGGCGTCGTGTTGCCCGGGTCGGCCGCGCGCAGGGCGTCCACACGGCCCTGGACCGCCTTGACGAGGTCGGGATTCGTCGGGCTCAGGTTGGAGCCCGACGAGGAGCCCGCGTTGTCGGCGAAGGGGCTGGTCGCGGACGGCCGGCTCCACAAGTACTTCGGATCGTCGAAGGGCTGGCCGATCAGCGCCGACCCGACGACCTTCCCGTCCTTGACGATCAGGCTGCCCCGCGCCTGGGACGGGAAGAGCGCCTGGGCAATGCCCGTGACGAGGAGGGGATAGGCGACGCCGGTGATCAACGTCATGAGCGCGAGAATCCCGAGGGCCGGCCGCAGCTGCGACAGCATGGAAGGGGTCCTCCTCTACACCAGTCCCAGCCCCACGAGGATCATGTCCACGAGCTTGATCCCCGGGAACGGGATGAGAATGCCGCCGACGCCGTAGATCCAGAGGTTGCGGCGTAGAACGGCCGCTGCGCCCATCGGCCGGTAGCGCACGCCCTTCAGGGCGAGCGGAATGAGCGCGATGATGACGAGCGCGTTGAAGATCACGGCTGACAGGATCGCGCTCTCCGGTGTCGCGAGGTGCATGATGTTGAGCACGCCCAGCGCCGGGTACGTTGTCGCGAACGCCGCGGGGATGATCGCGAAGTACTTGGCGACGTCGTTGGCGATGCTGAAGGTGGTGAGCGACCCGCGGGTCATGAGCATCTGCTTGCCGGTTTCGACGACCTCGAGCAGCTTGGTCGGGTTCGAGTCGAGATCGACCATGTTGCCGGCTTCCTTGGCGGCCTGCGTGCCGGTGTTCATCGCCACGGCCACGTCGGCCTGGGCCAGCGCGGGCGCGTCGTTGGTGCCGTCACCGGTCATCGCGACCAGGCGGCCTTCCGCCTGGAGGTCTCGGATGAGCTTGAGCTTCATCTCGGGCGTCGCCTGGGCGAGGAAATCGTCCACGCCGGCCTCGGCGCTGATGGCCGCGGCCGTGAGCGGGTTGTCGCCGGTGATCATGATGGTCTTGATCCCCATGCGGCGGAGCTGGGCGAAGCGATCGCGGATCCCGCCCTTGACGATGTCCTTGAGCTGGATCACGCCGAGCACGTCGGCGCCATCGGCGACGACGAGCGGCGTGCCGCCGGACTTCGAGATGGTCTCCACGACAGAGCGGACGCCCCCGGGAATGCCCCCGCCGAGGCGCTTGACGTGCGCCTCGATGGCCTCGGCGGCGCCTTTCCGGACCTCGCGCCCGTTGAGATCCACGCCGCTCATGCGCGTCTGGGCGCTGAACGCCACGAACTTGGCGCCCATGGCCTGGATGTCCCGCTCGCGGAGGCTGTACTTCTCCTTGGCCAGCACCACGATGCTCCGCCCTTCGGGGGTTTCGTCGGCCAGAGACGCCAGCTGGGCCGCGTCGGCCAGGGACGTCTCGCTGACGGCGTCGGCGGGGAAGAAGGCGGTCGCCTGCCGGTTGCCGAGGGTGATCGTGCCCGTCTTGTCGAGCAGGAGCACGTCCACGTCGCCGGCGGCCTCGACGGCCCGGCCCGACATGGCGATGACGTTCTTCTGGATCATGCGGTCCATGCCGGCGATGCCGATGGCCGAGAGCAGCGCGCCGATGGTCGTCGGGATCAGGCAGACGAGAAGCGCCACGAGGACGGTCACCGTGATCGGGCTGCCCTGGCCGGCCGCCTGGACGCTGTACAGCGAGAACGGCAGGAGCGTGGCCGTGGCGAGCAGGAAGACGATGGTGAGCCCGGCCAGGAGGATGTCGAGCGCGATCTCGTTGGGCGTCTTCTGGCGCTTGGCGCCTTCGACGAGGGCGATCATCCGATCGAGGAAGGCCTCGCCGGGGTTCGCCTTGACCTCGACGATGAGCCAGTCGGAGAGCACCTGCGTACCGCCCGTGACCGAGCTGCGGTCTCCGCCGCTCTCCCGGATGACGGGCGCGCTCTCGCCCGTGATGGCGCTCTCGTTGACCGAGGCGATCCCGTCGACCACCTCACCGTCCGCCGGGATGAAGTCGCCCGCCTCGACCAGCACGGCTTCGCCCTTCCGGAGACTGGTCGCCAACACGGTCTCGTACTTCGCGGTCCGCTTGGGGTGCGCCAGGCGCTTCGCGTGCAGATCGCGCCGCGCCTTGCGCAGCGAGGCGGCCTGGGCCTTGCCGCGCCCCTCGGCCATCGCCTCGGCGAAGTTGGCGAAGAGCACCGTGAACCAGAGCCAGAGCGAGACGCCGAAAATGAAGCCGGCGGAAGCCTCTCCGCGGCCGGCGAGCGCCTGCACCCCCAGGAGGCTCGTCAGGATGGAGCCCACGTACACCACGAACATCACCGGGTTGCGGACCTGGCGCGGGGGCGTGAGCTTCTTGAGCGAGTCAATCGCTGCCTGCCACGCGATGGGCAGGTCGAAGATCGGGCGGGCCTTCGCGTCACTTGCCATGATGGCGCAACCTCACTTGGCCAGAATCAGGGTGAGATGCTCGGCGATGGGCCCGAGGGCGAGCGCCGGGATAAAGGTCAGGGCGCCCACCAGAATGACCGTGCCGATCAGCAGCACCACGAACAACGGCGTGTGAGTGGCCAGGGTGCCCGAGCCGGCCGGCACCAGCTTCTTTCGCGCCAGCGAACCCGCCATCGCGAGCACGGGTATCGCCAGCCAGTACCGACCGAAGAGGAACGCAATCCCCAGCGACGTGTTGTAGAAGGGCGTGTTCGCGTTGAGCCCCGCGAAGGCGCTCCCGTTGTTGTTGGAGGCGGAGGAGAAGGCATAGAGCGCCTCGCTGAAGCCATGGATACCGGGATTGGCCATGCTCGACTTCCCGGCGGGCAGCAGCACTGCCACCGCCGTGCCAATGAGCACGAGGGCGGGAACGAGCAGGATGACCAGCGAGGCCATCTTCATCTCGTAGGCCTCGATCTTCTTGCCCAAGTACTCCGGCGTCCGCCCCACCATGAGGCCGGCCACGAAGACGGCGACGATGGCGAAAACGAGCATGCCGTAGAGCCCCGAGCCGACGCCGCCGTACACCACCTCGCCGAGCTGGATCATCGACAGCGGCACGAGCCCACCGATCGGGGTGTACGAGTCGTGCATGGAGTTGACCGACCCGTTCGACGCCGCGGTCGTCGCCGTCGCCCACAGCGCAGAGTTCGCGATGCCGAAGCGGACCTCCTTGCCCTCCATGTTCCCGCCGGACTGAAGCGCGCTGGCGACGTGGTCCACGCCCTGCTTCGCAAACACCGCCCCGTTCTGCTCCGCGATGACGCACGCGGCAAGCATGCCCACGAAGATCACAGTCATGGCGGCCAGGACCACCCACCCCTGGCGGGCATCGCGCACCATGACGCCGAAGGTGTAGCAGAGGGCGGCCGGGATCAGCAGGATCGCCAGCAGCTCGAGGAAGTTCGACAGGGGCGTCGGGTTCTCGAAGGGATGCGACGAGTTCACGTTGAAGAAGCCGCCGCCGTTGGTGCCGAGCTGCTTGATGGCGATCTGCGACGCCGCCGGCCCGACCGCGATGACCTGCTCGGTCAGGGTGGCTTTCTTTGTCTTGGGCTGGCCCTTGTCGTCGAGGACGGGCTTGCCGTCCTTGTCCGTGACGGGCTCGTCGTACCCGGCGGGCTCGATCACGGACACCCTGGCGTAGGGGCTGAAGGTCTGGACGACTCCCTGCGAGACGAGCGCGACCGCGAAGACCAGGGAGAGCGGCAGCAGGATATAGAGCGTCGTCCGCGTCAGGTCTTCCCAGAAGTTGCCGATGGTCTGCGCGGTCCTGCGGGCAAAGCCGCGGATGAGAGCGACGAGCACGGCCATGCCGGTCGCGGCCGACACGAAGTTCTGGACCGTGAGCCCCAGCATCTGGGTCAGGTAGCTCATCGTGCTCTCGCCGCCGTACCCCTGCCAGTTCGTGTTGGTCGCGAAGGAGGCCGCCGTATTAAAGGACGAGTCCGCGGACACCGCCCCGAAGGCCTGGGGATTCAGCGGCAGGCCGCTCTGCAGGCGCTGGAGCGCGTACACGGCGAGCATCCCCGCCGCGTTGAAGAGCAGCATGGCGATCGCGTAGGTCTTCCACCCCATCTCGTCGCCGGGGCGCACGCCGGCCACGCGATAGATGAGGCGCTCGAGCCAGCCGAGCACCCGGTCCATCCCGCACGGCCGCCCGTCATACACCCGCGCCATGTAGGCACCGAGCGGCTCGGCGATCGCCAGTAGCACGACCAAATAGAACAGGAGCTGGAACGCGCCGTTCGCCGTCATGAGAACATCTCCGGCTTGAGCAGGGCCAGCGTCAGGTAGATCAGAAGCCCCAGCGCCACGATTCCCCCGACCACATAGAGCAGCGGCATGGTGCCCCCTACAGCCGCTCGCACAGGCGGATCAGCGCCCAGGTGAGCGCAAAGAAACCCACGGCCATTCCGAGATAGACAATGTCGGCCATCACCGTGCCTCCCCTTGTCCGGCCGCGGCCGCTCTGCCAAGCCGGCGGAGCACGCCTTCCAGGGCGGCCCGTTCGGCCCTGAGCTCCTCGCGGAATTGGTACGAATCCGTATGACCGATCTCCAACTGGAGATCCGTGACGTAGGTCCTCAGTGCGAGCCGGAGCGCGGCGAGCTCTCCAGGCGTCAAGGAGAGAAGGGTCGCCATCGTGTCGTCATCGGTAACCCGCAGGCCCCCGACGAAGTGCGGGCTTTTGCCGAGCCGCTTCATCATGCGGTCGATCTGCGGCCCTCCGCCGTGCACGACCACAGGCCGGACCCCGAGGGTGCGCACCAGCGCCATGTCGCGTGAGAAAAGATCCCTGAGACCCGGCTTCTCCATCGCCACCCCGCCGTACTTGATGACCACGGTCTGGCCATGAAGCGGCTCGAGGTGGCTGTGCCGTACGGTGCTGCTGAGAGGCTCCATAGTTGTGACAACGCCCACGGATGAGTCCTCCTTCGTCATGACAGTGTGACTCCGTTAGCTCTGAACAGGATGTCTCCCATTGCTATCCTCTCTCGCCCGGCGGGACCTGCCGGGCGCCTATGCGGCGAACGCGCTCGCGCCGGCGCCTTTTCGCTTCCGCGCGCCACAGCGGAGGCCGCTCCGAGGTGACGTACGTGATCTCCAGTGGACCGGCGGGTGAGTGGTGTCACGGATCTGCTCCCTCCTTCCTCAACGCGCGGTTGATCATTCATCTCATTCACCAGCCTTTCTGAGCGAAGCGTGGCACCTGCCGGTGCACAACCGTACAAAAAGGCGGGTTCAAGATGTCAAAAAACCGTAAAAATATAACCGGGTACCCTGGGGGCCGATCCGCGCTAGAGTCCCGATGACCTATGCGATTTGACGCCGTGAAGCGGTTGCTGGTGGGAGCGCCGATGTCGCTCTCCCAGGCGCGGCACGAACGGCTGGGCAAGACGGTGGCGCTCGCGGTATTCGCCTCCGACCCGCTGTCGTCGGTGGCGTACGCGACGGAAGAGATCCTGCTGGTTCTCATTCTTGCCGGCACGGTTGCCCTCAGCTACTCGCTGCCGATCGCCGTCGGCATCGCCGCCCTGCTGGCCATCGTCGTCATCTCCTACCGCCAGACCGTGGCGGCCTATCCCCAGGGAGGCGGCGCCTACCTGGTCGCAAAGGACAACCTCGGGGAGACTCCCGCGCTGACCGCCGCCGCAGCTCTCCTCATCGACTACGTCCTGACGGTGTCCGTGTCGGTTGCAGCCGGTGTGGACGCGCTGACATCGGCGGTGCCGGCGCTCCATCCGTACCGGGTCGCGCTCTGCATCGCGGCGATCGTCGTCGTCGCGCTGGCGAACCTTCGGGGGCTCCGCGAATCGGGCCGGCTGTTCGCGGCGCCCACGTACTTCTTCGTCGTCAGCATTCTCGGCATGGTGGGTTACGGGCTCTTTGCCGCGGCATTCAACCTGCTCCCCGAGGCGCGCTACGAGCCCCATCCCCGTGGTCTCGAAGGCATCGGGCTCTTCCTCTTCCTGCGGGCCTATTCCGCCGGCTGCACGGCGCTGACGGGCGTCGAGGCCGTCTCGAACGGCGTGCAGGCGCTGAAGCCGCCCGAGGGGCGCAATGCCCAGATCGTCCTGACCATGCTCGGCACCCTCTCCATCGCGATGTTCCTCGGCATCACGTACCTCGCCTTCGACTTCGGCATCATCCCCGGGGGGGGAGAGACCGTCGTGTCGAAGATCGCGCGGCGCGTTTTTGGGGCGAGCCCGCCGTACTACGCCGTCCAGGCGGCGACCGTGCTCATCCTGCTCCTGGCCGCCAACACCTCCTATGCAGGCTTCCCGCGCCTCTCGTCCATCCTCGCGCGCGACCGCTTCATGCCGCGGCAGCTCGCCACCCAGGGCGACCGCCTCGTCTTCTCGAACGGGATCCTCATCCTGAGCGGCTTCGCCATTGCCCTGCTGCTGATCTTCGGGGGCGACACCCACGCGCTCCTGCCGCTCTACGCGATCGGCGTCTTCATCTCGTTCACCCTCTCCCAGAGCGGCATGGTGCGGCGCTGGCTCCGCCTGCGGGAGAAGGGCTGGCGCTGGCGCATGTGCGTGAACGGCGTCGGGGCGGTCGTCACCGGTATCGTCCTCCTGACCTTGACGGTGACGAAATTCAAGGAAGGCGCCTGGATCGTGGTCGTCGTCGTGCCGCTACTGGTGCTCGTCTTCGTGGTGTTGCACCGCCACTATGAAGAGGTCGCCCACGAGCTGTCGCTCGAAGGCCTCGCGGGTCCGCCGGAGTTCCAGCACACGGTGCTCGTGCTGATCGGCGACGTCCATCGAGGCGTCGTGCGCGCCGTGCAGTACGCGCGGACGCTCGCGGCGCCCAGCGCCGCCGTGCGGGCCGTGTACGTGGAGACGGACCCGGCGCGCACGCTGAAGGTCGAGGAGCGATGGGCGAGGTGGGGGCTGGGCGTCCCGCTCGTCGTCCTGACGTCGCCCTACCGGTCGATCCTGCGCCCGCTGCTGGACTACATCGACCAGATTCAATCGCGTGGCGACGATCAGATGGTGACGATCGTGCTGCCAGAGTTCCTTCCCCGGAAGTGGTGGCAGCACGTCTTGCACAACCAGACGGCCCTGCTGGTCAAGGGCGCGCTCCTGTTTCGCCGCAACATTGTGGTCGCCGACGTGCCCTACCTGCTCAAGCGCTGATCAGGAGACGATCTTCTTCTCCCGGAGCGCTGTGATGTCCGCGACGGACAACCCCAGCTCGCGCAGAACGGCTTCCGTGTGCTCGCCCGCGTGCGGCGCCGCGGTGCGCACGCTGCCCGGCGTCGCCGACAGCTTGATGGGGATGCCGAACTCCTTGATCGTGCCAAGGGTCGGGTGCTTGACCTCGACGACCATGTCGCGGGCCTGCACCTGCGGGTCGGCGACCATCTCTTCAGGGTCGTAGACCTTGCCCACGCAGACGTCGGCCTTGACCAGGATCTCGTACCACTCGTCGCGGCTCCTGGTGCGGATGATGGCCTCGATCTCCTCGCGCGCCTTGACCTCTTCCGCGTTGGCCGCCCGCACGAACTGGTCGTTGGTGCGGGCGAAGCGCGCGAAGTCGGGGCGGTTGATCGCCTTGCAGAAGTTCTCCCACAGCCAGGGCTCGGTGCATCCGATGGTGAGGAGCTTGCCGTCCTTCGTCTCGTAGATCGCGTAGTAGGGATACGACCCGCCGAGGAAGCCCTCGCCGCGCTTGGGCGCCATGCCGTCGCTGAAGAAGAAGCGCATGTTGGGCGTGGCGGCCAGGAGCGCGACCGAGGTGTCGAGGTAGGAGACGTCCACGTGCTGGCCCTTGCCCGTGCGCTCGCGGGCGAACAGCGCGTACATGACGCCGAGCGCGCCGTGCATGCTCGCGCCCGCGTAGTCGGCGACGAGGTTGAGCGGGATCGCGGGCTTGCGGTCGGGCTCGCCGATCAGCCCGAGGACGCCGGCCAGCGAGAGGTAGTTCATGTCGTGCGCCGGATAGTCGCGGTAGGGGCCGTTCTGGCCGAAGCCCGACAGCGAGCAATAGACGATGCGCGGGTTGATCGCGCGGATCGAGTCGTAGTCGGCGCCGAGCCGCTTCATCACGCCCGGGCGGAAGCCCTCGATGAGCACGTCGGCGCCGGCCGCGAGCTTCTTGAACAGCGCCTGGCCTTCGGGGGCTTTCATGTTGAGCGCCAGCGAGCGCTTGTTGCGGTTGACGTAGGCGAAGGCTGACCGCCGCTGCCCGTCGGGGTCCTCCTGTGTCTCCGGCGGCGTCTCGATCTTGAGAACGTCGGCGCCCATGTCCGCGAACATCATGCCGGGCAGCTCGGCCGGCGGCACGCGGGCCAGCTCGAGGATCTTGATGCCGTCGAGGACTCCCATCGGATTCTCCTCCGCGGTTGCCCCTCACCCTGCCCTCTCCCCCGATCGGGGGAGAGGGGGAAGAACGATCCCTCTCCCCTCGCAGGAGAGGGGAAAGAATGATCCCTCTCCCCTCAGGGGAGAGGGCAGGGTGAGGGGGGGTTAGTGGTACGCGTCCGGCGCCTTGACGGCTGACGCCCAGAACGCGGGGTCGTGGCTCGGGAAGATGCGGCCCCCGATGAGCCGGGCGATCGTCTTGAGCCGCTTGATCGAGTGCATGGCCCGAGTGGGGTCCCACACGACGCCGGGCGGGATCTCCTTGTCGATCGACTCCTGCCAGTAGCAGCAGTCGCCCGCCAGGATCACGGGGCCCGTCTCGGGCAGCTCGACCAGCAGCGACTGGTGGCCCGGCGTGTGGCCGTCGCTCCGGAGCACGGTCACGCCCGGGACGATCTCGGCATCGCCGTCGAGGAGCCGCCAGCGATAGCCCGGCAGGTCGAAGTTCTTCTTGTAGTAAAAGCCCGCGAAGAAGCCCGCGGGATAGTTCGCGTACGCATACTCGTCCTGCTGGACCGCCAGCTCGGAGTCCTGGAAGAGGAAGGCGCCGCCCGCGTGGTCAAAGTGCAGGTGCGAGAGCACCACCACGTCCACGTTCTTGGGCTCGAGCCCGATCGATTCCAGCCGATGGACGAGCAGGTCGGCCTCGGTGAAGCCCGCCATCGGATCGGTGCGCAGGAGCCCCGGCACGGCGCGGGGGGAGAGGCCAGTGTCGAAGAGGATCGTCGTGTCCGCCGTGCGGACGAGATAGCACGTGACGGGGATGCGCACTTTCTCGGCCGAGCGCTCGCCGAAGAAGAGGCCGGTCTTCTCGAACCCGATGAATCCGTTCTGGAGCGCGTACAGCCCCTTGACCGCCATCTACCTTGGGGTCTTGCTCGCGCCGGCGGTCTTGCGCGCGGCGCGGGCGCGTGCGGGCTTGCGCGCGGGCGTGAGCTGCTGCGGGTCGTAGACCCAGATCTTGTGCGAGGCGGCGAGCCCCATGGTCACGGTCCGGCCGTCGAGCAGCACGGAGATGGTGCCGGCGTAGGGCGCCACCTCGGACACCGTGAGCCGGCCGCCTGGCCGGACACCGCTCTGCCACAGGAAATTGAGCAGCTGGCGGTCGGCCTCGGCCTCCTCCGTGATGCGCTCCACCACGAGCGCCTGGCCCTGGGCCGCCTGGGAGAGCGGGATGGGATTGTGCGCCTCCGGCTCGGGCATGCCGGGGATGGGGTTGCCGTGCGGGCAGGTGGACGGCATGCCGAGCATCTCGGCCAGACGCTCCTCGACCACGGGCGAGAGCGCGTGCTCGAGCCTGTGCGCCTCGTCGTGGGCGCGCGACCAGTCCAGTCCCAGCACGTCGGTCAACCAGCGCTCGAGCAGGCGGTGGCGCCGCGCCATGGTGCGCGCGATGTCGAGGCCCTTGGTCGTGAGGCGGATCTCTTTCCTGCCCGCGACCTTGACGTAGCCTTCGCGCTGCATGCGGCGGAGCGCCTCGGTGATGGACGGCGCCGAGAGGCGCATGTGCCGCGCGAGGCGCGCGCCGATCACCGGCTTGTCGCTGCCGGCCAGATCGTAGATGGCGGTCAGGTAGTCCTGGATGGCGTGGGTTGTTTCCACGCCCTGAGGATACCCCCGGGGCTCTCGCGCGAGCAAGTCCGTGCTATTCTTCGGCATTATAGGGGCAGGGAGGCCACGATGGACTTCGCGCTCACCGAGCAGCAGGAGCTGATCCGCAAGGAAGTCGCCGCGCTGGCGCGGAACTTCTCGCTCGACTACTGGCTCGAGAAGGACAGAAAGCACGAGTACCCGGACGAGTTCGTCAAGGCCTTCGCGGACAACGGCTGGCTCGGCCTGATGATCCCCGAGACCTACGGCGGCGCCGGGCTCGGCGTCACCGAGGCGTCCATCATGCTGCACGAGATCTGCGCGTCCGGCGCCGGCACGTCGGGCGCCTCGCCCATCCACTTCTACTGCTTTCCGCCCGAGCCCGTCGTGCGCTTCGGCAGCGAGGAGCTGAAACGGCGCGAGCTGCCGAAGATCGTCACGGGCGAGACCGTCATGTCCTTCGGCGTCACCGAGCCGAACTCGGGCACCGACACCTCGCGCATCGTCACGCGGGCCGAGAAGAAGGGCGACCGCTGGGTGGTCAACGGCCGCAAGGTGTGGACCACCAACGCGCAACACGCCAACCGCATCCTGCTCCTCACGCGCACCAGCGACCGCAATCCCGCCAAGCCGCTCAAGGGCATGACGCTGTTCTTCACCGAGTTCGATCGCGAGGCGATCACGGTGCGCGAGATCGAGAAGCTCGGGCGGGCGGCCGTGGACTCCAACGAGATCTTCATCGACAACCTGGAAGTGCCCGAGGCCGACGTCGTCGGGACCGTGGGCGAAGGCTTCTACCACCTGATCGACTCGCTCAATCCGGAGCGCATCGTGGTGGGGATCGAGGCTGTTGGCATCGGGCGGGCGGCCCTCGAGCGCGCCGTCCAGTACGCCAAGGAGCGCATCGTCTTCGACCGGCCCATCGGCAAGAACCAGGCGATCGCCCATCCGCTGGCGCTGGCGCTGGCCCAGCTCGATGCCGCGGAGCTGATGTGCCTCAAGGCCGCGTGGCTCTTCGACACGGACCGCCCCTGCGGCCGCGAGGCCAACGCCGCCAAGCTGCTCGCGGCCGAGGCGGGCTTCCAGGCTTGCGACGCCGCGCTCCAGACCTTCGGCGGCTTCGGGTACGCCAAGGAGTTCTACGTCGAGCGCCTGTGGCGCGAGATCCGCCTCTACAAGATCGCGCCCATCTCGCAGCAGATGGCTCTCAACTACCTCAGCGAGCACGTCCTGGACCTGCCCCGCTCGTACTGATGTCGTTCACGCTCAGCACGCTGGACTATGCCTACGACACGCCCGACAGCACCACCATCAGCAAGGTGCTGGCCGGCCTCGACGGGAAGCGCAACCTCGTCGCGACACTGGCGCGCGATGAGGCGACGTATCTCCAGGCCAGCGGCAGCGCCGCGACGGGCTTCACGCTCATCTACCAGGACGGTTCCCTCGAGCACCGCTACCGGAGCGCCATGACGACGCTGCCGCTCCCGCGGGTGACGCAGGCCTTTCACCAGTACTTTCGCGGCGAGCCCGGCTGGCGCGACGGCCTCCGCTGGGAAGTGGATCAAGTGAAGCTCGAGGTCTCGGCCTGGTACGAGTCGTGGTGGATCTACCTGGCCGCGCTTCTCGCCGTCACAGCCTTCTTCGTCTGGCGGCGGGGGTGGTGGTAGTTCGAGCCGAAGCGCTCGCCGCGAGCGGTGAGGCGAGGGCTGAGTCAAGCGTTCGAGCCGAAGCGCTCGCCGCGAGCGGTGAGGCGAGGGCTGAGTCAAGCGTTCGAGCCGAAGCGCTCGCCGCGAGCGGTGAGGCGAGGGCTGAGTCAAGCGTTCGAGCCGAAGCGCTTGCCGCGAGCGGTGAGGCGAGGGCTGAGTCAAGCGTTCGAGCCGAAGCGCTCGCCGCGAGCGGTGAGGCGAGGCTTTCTTGACACTCGCTTGGCCGGCAACTACACTCGCCGGCGCTTAGCTCTTCGCCGAGGAACGGGAGCGTACGGGGCCGCCATTCGGGGCTCAGCGGCAATCGAGCTTCCAGATTCAAGGACGGCGAGGCGCGGATCCTCTACGCCCCACAGGCCACCCATGAAGATCGTCTTGCCGCGGCCATTGAGAGACCCGGCTACCGGGTGGTAGGCCGGCAGTGACGGATGTCACCTCGACGAGCCTAGTGCTTCTGCCGGTGGGCCTCGGCTTGCTGGGCTTCCTCGAGCCGTGCTCGATCGGATCGACGCTGATCATCGTGAAGTATCTCGAAGGCAAGAACGCGGCGACCAAGCTGGCCCAAGTCGGGATCTTCGCGGGCACGCGCGCCGTTTTTGTCGGTCTCTTGGGCATGCTCGCTATCCTGCTCGGGACGGCCTTCGCCGGAGTGCAACGAGGCGCGTGGATCGTCCTCGGGGCCATCTACGTCCTACTCGGCGTCCTATACGTGATCGGCAAGATCGGGCTTCTGATGATTTCCGTGGGACCGAGTCTTGCCCGTCTGTCAGACTTGCCCGGCTCGGCCGGCCTCGGCATTGTGTTCGGCTTCAACATCCCGGCCTGCGCGGCGCCGCTCCTCCTCGCCCTTTTGAGCACGGCGGCTGCCCGCGGCGCCGTGGGTGCGACCCTGGCGAGCGGCTTCGTCTCCCTCGCCCTCTTTGGGCTTGCCCTCTCTCTGCCGCTTGTCGTCGCCGTGCTCTTCGAACCAGCCCGACGCGCGATCGATTGGCTGGCGGGACTGTCGAGGCGGTTGCCGCTCTGGACCGGGATCCTTCTGATTGCCCTCGGCTCCTGGTCGATCTGGCTTGCCCTGTCTACCGTGAAAGCGTAGCGCCCAGTATCGGTGCGCCACGCGCCGCGAGGATCACCGGGGGCGGGTCCACCTCGTGAAGGAGGCGGCTATGCGAGTGCTGGTGATCACGGCGCATCCCGACGACGCGGACGTCCACGCGGGCGGAGCAGTGGCCCGTTGGGTCGATGAGGGGCATGAGGTGCACTACCTCCTGTTCACGAGCGGGGACAAGGGCCACGGCGATCCGGCTATCACGCCGGACGAGCTGATCGCGTTGCGGCGCGGCGAGCAACGCGCAGCTGCCGCGATCCTCGGCGTGCCCGGGCTGACGTTCCTGGACTACGAGGATGGGGGCCTCTCGCTCGCGGGGCCAGACTTGGTGGGTACTGTGACCCGACTCATCCGGGCTGAGCAACCCGATCTTGTGCTCACCCATGATCCCTTCATGGGTCCTCCACGGTACGCGGATTACCAGCTCCATCCAGACCACCGCGCCCTCGGGCACGCGGTCCTCGATGCGGTGTACTTCCGTGCGCCGGGGCCTCTCTACTATCCCGAACAGATCACCGGGGGCCTACGCCCGCATCGAGTGCGGGAGGTCTGGCTGATCATGGGGCACCACGCGGATCACGCGGTCGAGGTCAGCGGGATCCGCGAGGAAGTCGCCGCGGTGGCGCGCGGGCCTCCGCTGGGAGGCGGATCACCGCTCGAGACTCGTACCAAGCCGAGACCTCGAGCTTCTCTTGAGGCCAGGGCTGACTAGGTAGTTCGCCTGGGCTTTCTTGACACTCGTCGGGCTGGCCGGTAGACTCGCCGCCCATGATGCGGATGCTGGCAAAGATTTCCATCCCGCGATGACCAGCACAGCGACGGGAACATGGATCCATGTTGGGAATCCCGGGTAAGAGCATGAGTAAGCAGCGTTGGCCGCTTCAGATGGCGCTCGTCGTGGTTGTCGCCCTGACGGCCTGGAGCATCGAGACGCCGCTGACGCCCGCCGCGCAGGACCGGGAGGCGGCCGCCGGCCACGGCGACGTCCACGCCCCGGTGCCGCCCGAGTATGCGAATGTGTCGCCGCTGCCGAGCTTCTGGACGGACGAGCGCATGCTCCAACGGGGCAAGGCGATCTACAGCGAGAAGTGCGCGATCTGCCATGGCGATCGCGGCGACGGCAGGGTCCCGGCCGCCGTGGGCATGAGGTTCAAGCCCCCTGATTTTACGCAGAAGGCCATGGCCGCCCAGATGACGGATGCGTACTCGTTCTGGCGAGTGAGCGAGGGCGGTGTGGTCGTCGAGCCGTTCATGTCCAGATTCTCCGTGATGCCGGCGTTCAAGGACCAGCTCTCGGTCGAGGAGCGGTGGGCGGTGATCGCGTATCAGCATTCGTTTTCCGGCCATCGGGGACCTCACGTGGCCGCGGAGCACCCAGAGCAGCGAGAGATGGCAGCGGCCCAGGCACAGGACGGCGCGGCGCAGGGGGGCATGCCGGGGATGCCGGGGCACGGAGGGGGCAGCCAGGCGCCGCCGGCCGCGGGACAGGCGCAGATGGGTGACATGCCGCCGCGCGCACATCCCGAACCTCGCGGCGTGGGCTTCGCGAGTCAATGGGTCACGCGCGACGCGCGCTGGCAGCCGCGGGGAGTATGGAAGTACGCGGTCATGCGCGATCTCTCGCCACTGTACCGCGAGTTCAACGGCATCGATTTCGGCCACGCGCACCTCGGCGAGACGCTCCTGAAGACGCAGGACGAGCAGCAAGTGGAACAGGCGCGACTCGAGGTGCTCGACTTCATCTTCAGCTCCCCGCCCGTGCCCCCGGACGAGGAGCAGGTGGCACCAACCTTCAACCGCATCGCGTGGGAAGTCGCGAAGTCCTTCAACTGGACCCACTCGTTCCATCGCAGCCTGTACGATCTCTTCGCCAGCGACAAGGTCACTGACAAGGAGGGGGCATACCGGAGGCTGCTGGCGGATTATCTGGACAAACCCGAAGCCATCACGCCGCACCGCCTCGATCATCACGGCGCCCTCTGGAGCTTCGCCGAGTCCAAGTCTTTCCGCGACAGGTTCAGGAAGTTCAACACGCAGATCTGGGCGTACCACTGGCTCCAGGCGGCGGTCTACGACGTCCAACTGCTCGGCGGCGTGGCGAAGCAGCAGGAGCTGATGCCCAAGGCCATCACCTTCTACCACGGCTACCTGCGGCGGCCGCCGGTCGAGTGGCAGGCCATGCCGATGATGGCCGAGGGCGCGCCGAACTTCTCGAAGCAATTCCCCGAGGCCGCGGCGATCTTCGACAACTTGCACATGCTCCACGACAACATGGACGACATCCTCGTGCGCCCGGACCTGTATCCCACGCTCGAAGCCAAGCGTGCCGCGATGCTGAAGATCCTGCCGATCTACCTGCATCGGAACCACGGGGCGAACGACCTCTATACGGACTTCGAGGCGAAGCCCGCCATGCCGATGGGCCAGCACGGCGGAATGCCGATGCATGGTGGGATGCAGATGATGGACATGGGCCCGAGGCCGCCCTCGGTGCACGAAGTGATGGCGGGGACCGCGCCTCCCAGCGATCAACCCCAGTCGGAGCCGAAGGTACCGAGCCCGGCTGAAAAACACTGAGGAGGAGACTGATGATCAAGATCATCGCCGCCTCAGTGCTGTTGTTGCTCGGCGCGACCCAATCCGCTGTCGCGATCGACCACGGGAATCTCGACGAGAACCGCCCCCTCCGACTCGAGGACGCCTATCCGATCACCAGCGGTGAGATCGCCATCGAAGCCGGCGCTGGTTTCACGCTGGAGCGCCGCGGCCCGAATCGTGGAGTCTTTCCCGTCGAACTGCTCTACGGGGCGTATCCGAACCTCCAGCTTGGTCTGGGCACGGTCCTCTCGACCGATCCGCGCGAGATCGATGAGCGTCCGAAGTCGGGCGACCTCGTGCTGAGCGCGCTCTACAACTTCAATCAAGAGACGATCAGCCTGCCCGCCTTCGCGCTAAAGCTGAGTCTTGACGCGCCGACCGGGGTTGATGCGCGCGGGTACGGGATCGAGCTGAAGGGCATCATCACGAAATCGTTCGAGCGTGTGAGCCTTCACTTCAACGGCGGCTACGAGTTTCTGCCTGGTAGCGGGCGCGACGATCGCGATGGGCGGTACAAGCTCGTGCTTGGAGCCAGCTACCCGGTCGGCGCACCGAGGTTCACCCGAGCGACTCTGATCGGCGACGTGTTCACCGAGCAATCCGAACGGCGCCATGAGCGGAACATCGTCGGCACAGAGGTGGGCCTGCGCTGTCAGTTGACGGCTCGGCTCGTGTGGGATGTGGGGGTAGGCACGGAGTTCGCCGGCCCGGCGCGCCGGTCAGACTTCTTTATGAAGACCGGATTCTCGTTCGGGTTCTGAGGAGCCCTTGGTGCCCGACGGGGTCGGACGACCGGCGCTCTGAGATCATCGGACGGGCGATCGGTCGGCGCGACTGGACGGGGAGCCGGGGCGCCGGCTGATCGAGGCGCTCCTGAGGCCATGAACTACGCTGCATTCTCGAGCACGCGGGCGGCGTGATCCTGGACACGGGGTTCGGCCGGCGGCTGCTCTCCGAGCCGGAGGGAGAGCCGCTGCCGCGGATCTGCTGAGGGGACGGCCATGGCCATCGGGACAGGAGCGACGGAGAAGGGCAGCGTCGGGATGAAGCACATCAGGATGGAGCGCGACGGCTCGGTCGGCATCATCACCATCGACCGGCGAGGGCGCTTCAACTCGCTCGACGTCGAGACCGCCCAGGACTTCCGGAAGGCGGGGCTGCAGTACGCGCGCGACGAGGAGATCCGCGCCGTGGTGATTGGGGGTGCCGGCGGGGTCTTCTGCAGCGGGGCCGACCTCAAGTATGTCCGCGCGGGCGGCGAGCAGTCCGAGCTCGGATACCTCTCACCTGGGGCCCGGCAGGTGCCGGGCGGCTACGGCGAGGTCTTCAGGCAGATCCTCGAGTACATCCACAGCGCGATCTCGGAGATCAAGCGGGCTTCGAAACCGTTCATCGCGGCCGTGGACGGCATGGCGGCGGCTGGGGGTTTCGGGATCGCCATGGCCTGCGATCTCGTGCTTGCCAGCGACCGCGCCACCTTCGAGTGGGCCTACCCCAAGACCAGCCTCACCGGCGCCGAGAGCTCCACGTTCTTCCTGCCCCGGCTGATCGGGCTCCGCCGCTCGATGGAGCTGGTGCTGCTCAACCCGCGCCTCGACGCCCGGGCTGCGCTCGAGATGGTCCTCATCACAGCGGTCTACCCGGCCGCGCGCTTCGACACCGAGGTGCGTGCGCTGGCGAGGAGGCTGGCCGAGGGTCCGACGCGGACCTACGGCATCGCCAAAGGGCTCCTCAACCAGGCGGCGGGGGTAGACCGGCTCGACTACCATCTTGACCAGGAGTTGGAGCACGTGGCGCGTATTGCCGACGGGCGGGATTTCGCCGAGGAGCTCGAAGCCTTTTTCGCCAAGCGCCCGCCGCACTTCGAGGACACGTAGGTGGGCGCGGCAGATCCCGTCGCCTCGGCTGTACTACTCGGCTTCCTGCTGGGCATCCAGCACGCGACTGATCCGGACCACCTCGTCGCCGTTGCCACCATCGTCACCGGGGAGCGCCGTCTCCGCCGCGGAGCGCTCATCGGCCTTTTCTGGGGCGCGGGCCATACCGTCACGCTCATGTTGGCAGGGGCGGTGATCATCGCGCTCAACCTAACCGTCCCCCGCCAGGTCGGGACCGGCCTCGAGCTGCTGGTCGCCGTCATGCTCGTGGCGCTGGGGCTCGTGAGACTCGGCGAGATCCGGCGCGGGCTCGCGACCGCGGATCCGGATCATCTGGTCGCGGACCACGACCATGAACATGCTGAGGCTCTCCACAGCCACGCGCACCCGCGCGGCGTCCGGTCAGCCGAGCGTCTCCACCTGCACCCTTCCAGGCGTCTCTTGGGGGCGCTCAGAGGCCGGCATGGGTACTGGGCCGTCCGCAGCGCGCTGGTCGGAGCCGTCCACGGCCTGGCGGGGAGCGCCGCCGTCGCCCTCTTGGTGCTCACGACGATGCGCTCGTCGTGGGGCGCCTTCCTCTACCTCGGGGTCTTCGGGCTTGGCACCGTCGCGGGAATGATGGCGTTCACGTTGACGCTGGCCTATCCGGCCTCCCGCATCGGTCGCGACGCCAGAGTTGGTCGCCCCCTGGCGCTCGCCAGCGCGCTCGGCTCGATCGCCTTCGGCGTCGTCTACGGCCTCAGCGCGCTCTGAGCGATTCTCCGCACACGGGCGAGGCGGCGATGCCACACGGTGGGACCGAACCGCCCGGAGTCGGCTCAAGGGCGATCGACGCCGTCCGGTGTCCGGCCCACCTTTTCGGGAGCTTGCGAAGCGCCATCGACGGGAGTTCCTGTGGCACCGCTCTTGCTGTATTCTTTCCGTAGGGCATTTCATGGGACATCGCTACCTCTTGAAGCGTTGGTGGGCGGGCCCGGCGATGGTTGTGCTCACCTTGTTTGTCGTCGCCGCTGGGCTCTGCTGCCTCGATCAGAACCAGAACGGCATGGACGACCACGCGATGCTCATGGGCCTCTGCTTCCTGATGCTTGTGGTTCCGCCGGTGATTCTCCCCATGGCTGGACTCCTTCCTCGTGGGCTCGCCGTGAATCTTGGGCATCCGGCGTTTGCGGGAGTACCGGGTGCTGTCCCGAAGCCTCCTCCTCGCAGCTTCCGCCTCGCGTAAGTCCTGATCGCTTGACCTCGTTTCGCTGAGCCGGGGTGTAAGCCCTGCCCGCATGTAGGTGCCCTCCCTGCGCGAGCAGAGGACCAGCCCGCCCACGCCGGACGTGCGAGGTCTCTCCGAAGAGCGAGCAGTTTCGAGGAGGAGGTATGCGGCTTCTTGGGGTGTTTCTTGTGGTCGTCTTGGCAGGCGCCGCCGTGCCCGAGGCCGAGTCACGCACGCACGATGCCGGCGGCTCGCTCGTGCCGCGCATCGTGGCGCGCGTCCTGCCGGCCATCGTCAGTGTGACGACCCGGCAGATCGAGCGCGACCAGTTCAACCAGCCGGTGCCCACTCGAGGGCTTGGCTCCGGCTTCATCATCGACCGGCGTGGCTATGTCCTCACCAACAATCACGTCGTCGAGGGGGCCGAGGAGATCAAGGTGACGCTCAGTGACGGGCGGTCCTTCCGCGGCACGCTTGTCGGGTCCGACCGGTTCACCGATCTGGCTCTGGTGAGGATTGACGGGACAAAGTTCGTCGCCGTTTCCATTGGCGACTCGGCTCGCCTCGCCGTGGGAGAGACCGTGATCGCCATCGGCAGTCCGCTCTGGATCGAAGGGGGGCCAACGGTTACGGTCGGCGTGGTCAGCGCTCTGGGGCGGACCATGGAGCAGCCCGACCTCCCGCTGCTGCACAACCTCATTCAGACCGATGCGGCCATCAACCCGGGCAACTCGGGCGGCCCCCTTCTCAATCTTCGCGGCCAGGTGGTCGGAATCAACACCGCCGTCATTGCGTCCGCGCACGGCATCGGCTTCGCGATCTCGGCCAGCGACGCTAAACCGGTCGTGCGGGAGCTCGTCGCGCGTGGCCGTGTTGTGCGGGCGTCGCTCGGTTTGCTCGGGGTCAGCGTCACGCCGCAGGTGGCCTTCGCGAACGAGCTGTCGGTGGAGCGAGGGTTGCTCGTGCTGCGCGTCGAGCCCGGGGGCCCGGCCGAGCAGGCGGGCATCGATCCGGGTGATGTCATCACCCAGGTCGGCGGTGTGGAGGTCAAGGACCTCCATCACTTCCACGAGGCGCTGAGAGGACGGAAGTCCGGAGAGACGCTGGAAGTCACCCTGCTGCGGGACGGGCGGCTCGTTGTCGTTCGACCGACCTTGGGGGAGGAGCCATGAATCCCATAGCTCGTGGGAAGCAGATCGGAAGGGCCCTTGCGCGGCTGGCCCTCGTGGGCGCTGCGGTTGTCGCGGTCACCCAAGCGTCGCCGGGGTGGCCCGCGGACGGGGAGATCGTGATTCAGGCGAATGCAATCAAACCGCACGTATTCCGTGCCACGATGGGCCAGCGCGTCAACTTCGTGAAGCGCGTTGACTTGCCCGTTCACGTGCAGTTCGGCGAGGACCCTAGCCAGCACCAGGTCGTTCAGATCCCATGGAACGGCTCCATATGGGCGGTGTTCCATCGCCCCGGGACGCACGCCTACACCGTGCATGTCTACGCCACGAAGGCGACCACCACCCTGCATGGCATCGTTGAGGTGGTCGAGGATCCTCAGCACCCGTGGGCGCCGGGAACGTGCGCGGCGGTCGTGATGGGGGAATGCATTGAGCCCTGAGACAACGGCTTCTCCAGCTGCACCCGGACGTAGCCGCGGCAACATCAGCCGCTGGGAGCCCGAAGGGCGTGGAGCAGTCGGACGAGGAGTTCCGTACGTACCGCGTGGTGTTCACGCTGAGCTACAACCTTGTCGAGCGTAGCGTCCATGGTCCCGCCGGGCCGGCCGCGGGAGTCGGAGGCTAGAGCCGCGGGGGGGCCGGGTTCTCAAGTCGGAGGGATCGGATGACAATAGAACCACCCCCCAACGCGGGTTCGTGGCTCCGATCGCGTTCCGGACTGGCGCTGCTCGCCTTCCTGATCATCGCCGCGTTCTTCCTCATGACCGAGCACACCGCCCACGTCTTCGGCTTCCTGCCGTATCTCTTGCTCCTCGCGTGCCAGCTGCTGCACTTCTTCCACCGCGGGCATGACGGAGAACACGGCGAGCACGGAGGCGATGGCCGTCCACCTCGGCAGGGAGGCGACTGATGGCGTCCCAGGCGCCCGCGTATGGCCTCTGGGCGCTGGTCGTGATCAACGTGGCCGTTTTCGCCATCTTCGCTTTCAGCTTCACGCATCCGCGGTCGGCCTGTGACTGGCGTTCATTCGGGGCGTTCACGGCGTTCCTCGTCGCGCTCTTCACCGAGATGTACGGCTTCCCGCTTGGTGACCAGCGTGGTTGTGTCTTGGATCGCCGCGTTCGCCACCGCAGAACTGTATAGGCGCTGGGCAGAATGATCGAGCGGGCGATGAGACTCGATCCGATCACCGGCGTCCAGATCCGAATCGGAGTCATGGGCTCGGCGAGCGAGCCGGTCGGCCCGGCCGTCGCCGCACTGTGCCGACGTCTCGGACGGACGATCGCCGAGCGCGGCGCCTGTCTGCTCACGGGCGCGTGCCCGGGACTCCCGCATGAGAGCGTGCTCGGGGCCAAGGAGGCTGAGGGTCACGTCGTCGGCATCTCGCCGGCAGCCACGCTACGTGAGCACATTCTCTCTGCCAGCGGCATGGCGACCGGTGGCCGGGTCCTGCACCACCTCAAGCAGCGCCTGCCCGATTCGCACACGTCGGTGTTGCTGGTAGGATATCAGGCGATAGCAACTCGCGGCCGTCAGCTTCAGGATGGCGCGACATCGCTCAGGATCTATGGCGAGGAGATTCCAGTGCGAGCGCACGTGGAGACGATCCACGGTCTCTCCGCCCATGCCGATGCCGACGGCATCATGCGCTGGCTCCGAACCGCGAGCCGGCCCCCGAAGGGTGCGTTCGTCGTGCACGGCGACCCCGGGCCCGCACAAGCCCTCGCGAGGAGAATCGAGAAAGAGTTGGAGTGGACGGTCGAGATTCCCTCCTATCGCGACCGGGTGGCGATCGAGTGAGCACGACGAGGGACCATAGATGAGCGCTCTATCATCCATCACTGGCGTCGGGATTGACACGCAGGGAAGCCTGAGTGTCGAATTGCCGGTCTCCGGCCTCGAGTGCCCCACCCGCGTCCAGTCGCTGGAGAACGCGCTGCGCGCGGTATCGGGCGTGACGCGCGCCACGGTCAATCTCACCAGCCAGCGCGCCTTCGTCGAGTACGACGCCAGAAAGACAGGCCTCGCCGCGATCCACGATGCGATCAAGTCGGCGGGCTACCGGACGGGCACCGCGACAGCACGCTTCGCCGTCAAGGGCATCATGTGCGCCTCCTGCGTCACGAAGATCGAGCGAGCGCTGGGCTCGACCCCGGGCGTGCTCCACGCCAGCGTGCGGGTCGGGACCGAAGAAGCCGTTGTCGAGTACCTCCCCGCGGTGACGAGTCTCCCCGCGGTCAAGGCAGCCGCCGCTTCCGCCGGTTACCAAGTAGCCGATGCTCCGCCCCCCGCGAGCCCGTCAGCCGTCGACGCAGAGAGCGAAGCCAGGGAACGCGAGTATCGGACCCTGATGCGCCAGTGGTGGTTCGGGGCCGTCGTCGGGTCGTTCACCATGATCATGAGCTATCCCTGGCTATTTCCGATACTCGGCCGGCTGTTCCCGCGCGAGAGCCATCGACTTTGGTACATGTGGGCTGGCATGGGCGTCGCCTCGCTCGCGGTCATGCTCTACAGCGGCCGCCACTTCTTCACGGGCGCGTGGCAGGCCCTCAGGCATCGGTCGGCAAACATGCACACGCTGATCGCGCTGGGGACCGGGGTGGCCTGGATCTACTCGACCATCGCGTTGCTCTTTCCCCGCATGTTCCCGTCGCAAGAGTTCGCCGATGTCTACTACGACGTGACGGTGGTCGTGATCGCGCTCGTGGACCTTGGGCTCGCCATGGAGCTCCGGGCGAAGGGCCGGACCTCTGAGGCGATCAAGAAGCTGGTCGGTCTCCAGGCCAAGACGGCGCGTGTGCTGCGCGATGGCCGTGAGCTCGACATCCCGGTGGAGGAAGTGCTTGTTGGCGACACGGTCGTCGTCCGACCGGGCGAAAAGATCCCCGTGGACGGCAAGGTCGTCGATGGGACCTCCGCCGTGGACGAATCGATGGTGACGGGCGAGTCGCTCCCCGTGGAGAAGCGGGTGGGCGACGAGGTCATCGGCGCCACGATCAACAAGACGGGGGCCTTCCGTTTCCGGGCCACCAAGGTCGGCAAGGACACGGCGCTCGCCAGTATCGTCCGCATGGTCCAGGACGCCCAGGGCTCGAAGGTGCCCATCCAGCGCCTCGTCGATGTGGTGTCCGGGTACTTCACGCCGAGCGTGGCGATCCTGGCGATCATGGGCTTCATGATCTGGTACACGGTCGGGCCCGAGCCGCGCGCGGTCTACGGCCTCATCGTCGCTGTCACGACGCTCATCATTGCCTGTCCCTGCGCGCTGGGCATGGCCACGCCGATGTCGCTCACGACCGGCGTAGGCTTGGGCGCCCTCAACGGCATTCTGATCCGTGGCGGCGATGCGCTGCAGGCGGCGGAGAAGCTCCAGACCGTCATCCTCGACAAGACGGGCACGATCACGCACGGCAAGCCCGTCCTGACCGATGTCGTCCTCGGGCCGGGGTTCGACGAGGCGACCCTGCTCCGGCTGGCCGGCGGTGTGGAGAAGTCCTCAGAGCACCCGCTGGCGGCCGCCATCGTGGAGGGGACCAAGGCCAAGGACTTGGCGCTACCGGACCCGTCCAGCTTCACCGCCATCCCGGGCCACGGCATAGAGGCCACCGTGGAGGGCAGGGTGGTCCTGCTCGGCAATGCCAAGCTCATGCGGGACCGCAAGGTCGCCCTGGGCGATCTCGAAGCCCGGGCCCAACAGCTGGCTGACGACGGCAAGACGCCGATGTTCGCCGCCATCGACGGCAAGCCGGCGGGCATCGTGGCCGTTGCCGACACCGTCAAGGCGGACTCTGTGGCGGCGATTCAATCGCTCAAGGCCATGGGGCTCGAGGTGGTGATGATGACGGGTGACAACGAGCGGACAGGCAAGGCCATCGCGCGCCAAGTCGGCATCGAGCGCGTCCTCGCCGAGGTCCTGCCGCAGGACAAGGCCTTCAACATCCAGAAGCTCCAGCTCGAGGGCAAGCGTGTGGCGATGGTGGGCGACGGGATCAACGACGCGCCGGCCCTGGCCCAGGCTGATGTGGGCTTTGCCATCGGCACCGGTACGGACGTGGCCATCGCCGCCTCCGACATCACGCTCATCAAAGGCAGCCTGCGAGGTGTCGTCACCGCCATCCAGATCAGCCGCGCCACGATGCGCAACGTGTACCAGAATCTCACGGGCGCCTTCATCTACAACACGCTCGGGCTCCCCGTGGCGCTCGGCGTCCTCTATCCGTTCCTCGGCATTCTGCTCTCGCCGCTCCTGGCGGCCCTGGCCATGTCCTTCAGCTCGGTGACCGTGATCGGCAATGCCAACCGTCTCAAGCGCTGGAGGCCGTCATGAGCTGGGATCGCATAGTTGTCGATGTGAGCGGCCTGGCATTGATCGCCTTCATTGCGTGGTTCTTCTGGTTCGTCAAGAGCAAAGGCGTCCACGCTGCCGCGACGAGCGGTGGCTACCAGGAGCAGATGGTGCTGGTGAAAGGAGGGTACACGCCCGACGTGATCGTCGTCGAGGCCGGCAAGCCGGTGCGCCTCAACTTCGTGCGCCAGGAATCCGCGTCCTGCTCGGAAATGGTACTGCTGCCAGCATTCGGCAAGTCCGCGAAGCTGCCGGAAGGCCAGACCGTGCCCATCGAGTTCCTGCCGAAGGAGCGCGGGGAGTTCGAGTTTGCCTGCCAGATGGGCATGTTCCGCGGGAAAGTCGTCGTGGAGTAGCCAACACATGCGACTCGTCTTGTTCCTCGCGATTGCGCCACTGGCGGCGGCGGCCTTCGCCCAGCCCGAGCCTGTCGGGGTCCATCACATCCACGGGCTCGCGTTCGATTCGCGCGATCCCACAACGCTTCTGGTGGCCACGCACACGGGACTCGCGCGAATCCGGCCCGGTGCGAATCCCGAATGGGTCGGCGGAAGCCGGTTCGATCTCATGGGCTTCACGGTGTCCCCGGCTGAGCTCGGGACGCTCTACGCGAGCGGACATCCCGATCTCGCCACCTACCGGCGCGAGGGCGAGGGAAATCTCGGCCTGCTCGTGAGCCGGGATGGCGGGCGGACCTGGGAGGGTGTGGCGCTGAAAGGCCACGCGGATTTTCACGCGCTCACATACAGCCCGGACCGCGGGGGAGAGCTCTTGGGGTGGAGTGTCGCCGCAGAGCCCGGTCTGTATCGCATCTCGACCAAGACATGGGTCGCGGAGCGGCTTCCGGCCCAGGGCCTCAAAGACCTCTTTGCTCTGGCGGCCAGTCACGACCTGCCGAGCCGATTGCTGGCCGGCACGCCGGGCGGCCTCCTGCTGAGCCAGGACCGGGGCGTGACCTGGCGCCTGGTCGCGGGTATCCCGCGCGATGTCCCAGTGACGGCGGTGGCGTACAGCCCCACCGCGAAGAGGCGCGTGTACGCCTATGCTGCCCGTGCCGGCTACGGGCTCATGCTGAGCGACGATGCGGGTGCCACGTGGCGGCCGACGGGGCTGGTGGCGATGCCCAAGGAGCCCGTGATCGCCATCGCGCCGGGGCCCGGCAATAAGGTGGCAGTCGCGACGACAGTTGCGTCCGTGTCGGTGTCGGATGACGCGGGGAAATCGTGGAGACTCGTACTCGACAAGGGGCGTGTCACCACGACCCGCTGATCGGCGTAGGACCACTGGTACTGAGTCGGAATCGCGTATGACAATGGTCCGCTCATCGGCATCAAGAGGAGGGAACGCTGATGGCAAAGGATCCCGTGTGCAAGATGGACGTGGACGAGCGGAAGGCCGTAGGCACAGCCAGTTACGAGGGCAAGACCTACTACTTCTGCTCCGAGAGCTGCAAGGCCAGATTCGAGGAGCAGCCGACAGAGTACGTCGGGTGATGAGGGCCTGAGGGAGTGGGTTTGCCGCTCGACGGCAGCCGAATGAAGCGGCTGGTTGATCTGCCCGAGCTGAACGTCGCGGCGGTCTTCGCGTTCCTGCTCAACCTCGTCTGGGAGGTCGGGCAGGTTCCGCTCTACAAGGGCCTGCCTTCACGCGAGCATTGGGCAGCAATTCAGCTCTGTGGCCGCGCGACACTTGGGGATGGCGCGATCGCCGTGGTAGCCTTTTGGGCGGTGGCTGCCATGGCGAAGTCGAGGCGGTGGATCACCGCTCCAGCGACTCCGCGCGTCGTCGGTTTTGTCGGGGTCGTTCTTCCGCCGCTGGTCGTGTGGTTCGTGGGCAGGCAGCTCACGTAGGGGCGCTCTCTTGGCCAACGAAGACGAGAAAGTGAGCACACGATGGCGAAGCTCCTGATTACCGCGACGTACGGCTTCGACAATTCCACCCGGGCGGCCATGCCATTCTTTGTGGCCAAGGGCGCCAAGGAATCGGGCATCGACGTCGCCCTCGTCCTGGCGCTTGACGCGACGGTGCTGGTCAAGCCCGAGGTCCGTAAGCACGTGCAGCCCCACGGGCAGCCCCCGCTCGAGGAGCTGTTCCAGTTCGCGGTGGACCACCGCATCCCGGTCTATGTCTGAGGGGGCTGAGCCCAGACCCGGGGGGTCTTGGACGAAGACCTCAAGCGTATTTCGGTCGTGGAGAAAATCGACGTGAAGCGCTATGCGCAGTTGTTGGTGGAGTACGAACGCTCTATTTCGTATTGAGGGGAGAACGATCCCGCGGGCAGTAGGGCGGAAGGGGAGGTGAGGTGACGATCCACACGGAGTGACAGATGGTCTGCAGTGACCCATGCCCACAATTGGAGGTACGAATGATACGGGTGATGAGGATGACGGCGATGATGATGCTCGTGGCGGCCGTGGCTACGATGGGCTACGCCCAGACCGGAGCGATGACTCCTGAGCAGATGAAGGCGATGAGCGGGCACATGAAGACGATGAGCGACCAGATGAAGGGCGGGAAGATGACCGCCGATCAGATGAAGATGATGGGCGAGCACATGCAAATGATGGCCGATCGGATGAAGGATGGCCAGATGACCCCTGACCAGATGAAGATGATGAATGACCACATGACGATGATGAACGATCACATGAAAGGCAAGATGAAGGGCAAGATGTAGTCGGTCGCTGCGAGATGTTTTCCGGCGACCCTCGGCGGGCGATGGGCTTCGCCCGTCGGGGGACCGCCGGGTGACCTGCTTCGCGAGCCTCTGCAGTGCCCCTTGACCTTGCCCCACGGGGCAGGGTTTATGCTTCGAAACGTGGATCGAGACCGTCTGACCATCGGTGCCGTGGCGGCTCGGAGTGGCGTGAGCCGCAAGGCCCTGCGTCTGTACGAGACGGCCGGAATCCTTCCGCCCCCAGCCAGGACAGCGGCGGGATATCGAGTCTATACGGCCGAATCGCTGGCCCTTATTGCCTTCGTGACGCGCGCTCGACGGCTCGGCTTCCGCCTGAACGAGATCAAAGAGGTCGTGACGATCAAGCGCTCGGGGCAGACTCCGTGTCCCCATGTCCACGACCTCATGCGACGCAAGATTGCCGAATTGGATCGGACCCTCGCGGATCTGGCACACGTTCGCCGTCAACTGGTCCGGCTGCTTGGATCGTGGCGTTCCCGCCGGCCCAGGGCGGCGGCAGTCTGCCCTCACATCGAGTCGTCGAAGCTCCTAAGCGGAAGGAGGTGAGTGCCTTGGAGAAGCTCAGGGTGTCGCTATGCCCGGCGTGTAACGCCTGTCCGGAAGTCGAAATCATGGGCGAAGAGATTCGGATCGGCGAAGCCGGCAATCTGGCCGTGCTCAAGAGAGAGGAGTGGAACGTGCTCGTCGATCTCATCACCTCGGGTGTATTGTCAAAGGTCTGAGGTCGGCCAGATCGGCATGGATGGAGACACGAGCGCTGGCTGGCTCGTGCCTCCTGTGCGAAGGCTGGGATCGGCCCGAGGCGAGACCGGCCTGACTTATGTTCGCTAGCCTCGCTGGCTGTGGAAGCGGATCGAGGCGGCCGTCTGCCACGCGTTCCACCGCCACATCCTGGGCGCAATGCGACGCACGGTAGAATCCTGGGATCGGCTCGTCGTTGCCGGCAATTCCAAGGAGCGATCCGGGTGACTCCGTATCATGACCCCTGTCGCGCGATCCGTCTCGTACTGAAGGGAGTGCCCGCCGTGCTGTCCTCGGGCGCCGGTCTCGCCCTCCTGTCCGCTCTTCTGTTCGGGGCGAGCACGCCGCTGGCCAAGCTGCTCCTGCGTGAGAGCGACCCGTGGATGCTGGCGGGGCTCCTGTATCTCGGATCGGGCCTTGGCCTGATCGCGCTCAAGGCTGCCGGTCGCGCGCTCGGCTCCGGCGCTCGCCGGGAGGCCGCCATCCGAGGGGCGGACTGGATCTGGCTGGCGCTGGCCACCCTCGCCGGCGGCGTTGTCGGGCCGGTACTGCTCATGGTCGGCCTCGCGCATACCGCCGCGACGACTACCGCTCTCCTGCTGAACCTGGAAGGCGTGCTTACGGCGCTCCTTGCCTGGTTCGTCTTCCGCGAGAACTTCGACCGCCGCATCGCGGCTGGCATGGCAGCCATCGTCGCGGGCGGATTGGTCCTGGCATGGGGCGGCAGTCTGGTCCTGAGCGCGGTACTCGGTCCTGCCGCGATCGCCGGCGCGTGTCTCGGCTGGGCCCTCGACAACAACCTGACCCGCAAGGTCTCTCAGACGGACCCGGTGCAGATCGCACTTCTGAAGGGGATTGTGGCCGGGGTGGTGAATGTCGCCGTCGCGATCGGGCTCGGGTCGGCATTGCCACGGCCCGGGGTGCTGGCTGCCGCGGCGGGAGTAGGATTTGCCGGCTACGGCGTCAGCCTGGTGCTCTTCGTCGTCGCTCTTCGACACATCGGGGCGGCGCGGACCGGAGCATACTTCTCGCTCGCTCCGTTCTTCGGAGCCTTGATCGCGGTCATGCTGTTGCGGGACGCGGTGACGGTCCAGCTCGTTGCGGCCGGTGCGCTCATGGCCCTCGGCGTCTGGCTTCATCTGACAGAGCGCCATGCACACGAGCACGAGCACCATGAGATGGCCCACGAGCACCGGCACGAGCATGACGAGCATCACCAACACGCCCATGATGGCACCGAGCCACCGGGGGAGCCGCACTCGCACTGGCATGTGCACGTCCGCCTGCGGCATAGTCACCCGCACTTTCCAGACCTCCACCACCGGCATGATCATTGAGGATTTTCTCGAAGCAGGCGCCCCCCCATGTCATTCCCCCACAGAGAAGTCCGCTGTCAAGAAGTACGGTCTCATGGGGGTAGGCTAGGACCCTTTCACCCGGGGCGGTCGGGGGACAGCCGGGGCGAGGCTGCCCCACGAGTCCCCCTGGGCCTCGGAGGGACTCCGCCGTGGGGAAGGTGAAGAGGACCAGATTCAATAACTTGCGCCCCGGCGGGAAGTGTGGAGTAATGGCAGGAGAATTGCGTGCGTGAGAGGGCAAGACTCCGCCATGAGACAGCGATTGCCGAGCGAAGCATGGACCAGGTGGCTCTTGGTGACGGCCGGGATCGTGCTGGCCCTGGCATTGGGTCTTTGCCTGCTCGACGGCGCAGAGATGGGGATGGGCAGCCATCATGGCATGTCCCCCGATTACTGCGCCGGACTCGTCGCCCTGTCCGCGGTCCTGACCCTCCTGGGGCTCGCCGGGATCGCCCTCCTGCTGGTCGACCAGGCCCGCCCCGCCTACGCCGTCTCCCTCGTCCGCCTCGATCCCCCTCCGAGGTCGTTCCGACTCTCCTAGTCGTTCCCCGTCGTCGTTTCGATATCGTTCATCAAGCACGAACGGCGGGCATGCGTGCCCTGAACGGAAATGGTCTCGGCGCTGGCCCTCCGGGCCGCGCGCCGAAGGGAGCCATGTCGGGAAGTATGTGGACTTGGGAGATCGGTGTCGTGCGCTTCTCTAGTGGCCAGCGCCCCAGCTCGAGGGCGCGGTCGAGGTCGAAAACGGTTCCGGTGAGTAGGGGCCGCACGTCTGCCCCGGCGGGCTCACCGTGATGGGGGAATGCTTTGAGCGATAACCCGACAGGCACTACCGGCGCCTCCTCCGGCGGCGGCAATCTGAGCCGCTGGTCCATCGAGCACCCGTACATCATCATCGCCTTCTACCTGGGCGTGGCGCTGCTCTCCGCCATCGTCATCTTCTTCCAGATGCCGCGGCGGATGATGCCCTACGTGGAGAGCCCCCTGGTCGGGGTCGTCTCCATGATGCCGGGGCTCTCCGCCGAGGAGATGGAGATCTACTTCTCCAAGCCGATCGAGGAGAGGATGGTGGATCTCAAGAACATCCACTTCGTCCGCTCGACCTCCCAGGAAGGCTTCTCCATCGTGACGGTGGAGTTCAACTACGGCACCGAGATGAAGAAGGCGCTGTTCGACGTCCAGTCGCTGATGAACGTGGTCCAGGCCGACCTGCCCATGACCGGCGCCAACCTCAAGCCCTCCTGGGTGTTGCCCATCGACCCGCTCAACATCCCCATCCTGTCGTTCGCGATCAGCGGGGAAGGTTACGACCCGGTCCAGCTCCGGACGCTCGTCGAGAACGAGGTGGTCAACCGGCTCAAGACCGTGAAGGACGTGTACTCCGTGGTGCCCTTCGGGGGACAGAAGCTCCAGATGCAGGTCGTGGTGGACCGGGAGCGGCTGGCCGCCTACAAGATGAGCCTCCTCGACCTCAAGACCATGCTCGACATGCAGAACCAGAGCCGGCCGGCGGGCACGCTGACCTTCAAGGACCGGGAGACCCTGGTGCGGACCGACAGCCGGGCGCGCACTCCTGAGGAGGTCGCCCAGTACCCCATCGCCAGCATGGAGGGGCGGACGGTCTACCTCCGGGACGTGGCCGAGGTCCTGAACGGGGCGCGGGAGCAGCGGAGCCTCTACCGCTTCAACGGCAAGGAGGCCGTGGAGGTCTCGGTGATCCAGCAGCCGGACGCCAGCTCCGTGCGCGTGATCGCCGGGATCAAGGAGAAGCTGGCGGAGATCCAGCAGGACTTCCCTCGGCTCAAGTTCGAGATCGCCTACGACAACTCGACCTTCGTCGGGTTCCTCATGGAGAACATGGTCGAGGAGCTGGTGATCGCCGTGCTCCTCACCGGCCTCGTGGTCCTCTTCTTCCTCGGCACCTGGCGCGGCACGCTGATCTCGATGATCACGATCCCGATCTCGCTGGGCATGGCGCTGCTGACCATGGTGCCGCTCGGGATGACGCTGAACAGCTCCACCCTCATCGGCCTCCTGCTCTCCATCGGGCGGCTCGTGGACGACTCCATCATCAACATCCACTCCATCGAGCGCCACCTCCGCATGGGCAAGTCCCCCAAGGACGCCGCGGTGGACGGCGTCACCGAGGTGATGCTGGCGGTCTCGGCCATCACCTTCATGGTCTGCGTGGCGCTGGTGCCGCTCGCCTTCTCGGGCGGCATCGTCCAGTACATGTTCGAGGGCATCATCTGGCCCATCATCTTCGGGATGCTGGCCTCGGCGCTCGTGTCCTTCACGCTGACCCCGCTGCTCGCGGCCAACCTCTTCGCTCCTCACCTCCCGGGAGAGGCCATTCAGCGTTCCTGGCTCGAGCGCCGGGCGCTGGACCCCTTCCAGCGGTTCCTGGATCGGGTCGAGACGAGATACCGGGGCGGACTGGGCTGGGCGCTCCGGAACCGGTTCACGGTGCTCGGCGGCGCCGTGGCCATCATTCTGCTGGGCCTGGTGCTCTACCCGCGGATCGGCAGCGAGATGATGCCTCTGGCCGACGTCTCCCAGGCCTTCGTCCAGCTCGAGGCGACCCCCGGGACCTCCTTCGCGCGCACCTCGGAGATCAGCGCGGAGGTCGAGAAGATCCTCATGAGGCAGCCCGAGATCGCGAAGGTCTCCGCCGAAGTCGGTTTCGAGCCCGGCGGCACCTACTTCACCGGGTACAGCATGGGTGCCGTCAACGCGTCCTCGATGATGGTCACGCTCACGGACTCCTCCAAGCGCAAGCGCGACATCTGGCAGGTGATTGACGGGGTCCGCGACGAGGCCGTCCGCACCATCCCCGGGATCCGGCGCCTGGCGATCAAGGAGATGGGCGCCGATGTCATGGCCTCCAGCGCCGCCCCCATCCAGATCATCCTGTTCGGCCCCGACCTCGATAAGCTCTCCGAGCTGGGCGAGCAGACCCGGCGGCTGGCCGAGCAGATCCCGGGCTTCTACCAGGTCACGACCTCCTGGGTCCAGACCCTGCCCCAGCTCCACGTGGTCGTGGACCGGGCGCGCGCCCAGGAGATCGGGCTCAGCGTGGAGGAGGTGGCCGACCAGGCCTACTACGCCCTCAAGGGCGGGCTCACCAACGAGTTCTACCGGCTCGACAACAAGCGCCAGTTCACCATCCTGGTGCGCTATCGGGGCGACCAGCGGCGCGACGAGGCCGATCTGCGGCAAGTCAAGATCGTCGGCAAGAAGGGCGAGGTGGTGCCGCTGGCGTCGGTGGCCAGGATCGAGGAGCGCAGCGGCCCGACCCTCATCGAGCACGACAATTTCCGCCGGGTCGTGTCGGTGCTGGGCTACTACCGCAAGGGCGGCCCGCCCAGCATGGAGCTGTCCATGGAACTCGTCATGGCGGCTCACGGCAAGCTCGACTTCCCGCCGGGCTACGGCATCGAGCTGCGCGGGGACATGACCCAGATGGAGGAGTCCTTCCAGCGGCTGCTCCGCGGGCTCTACCTGGCCATCATCTTCATGTTCCTGCTGCTGGTGGCGCAGTTCAGGAGCCTGATCGAGCCCTTCAACATGATCTTCTCGCTCTCGCTCATCCTCACCGGCATCCTGGGCGGACTCCTGCTGGCGCACCAGGCCTTCTCCACGGTCTCCATCCTGGCGGTGGTCATCCTCACCGGGATGATGATGACCGTGGCGGTGCTGATGATCGATCTGATCCTGCGCCTGCGGGCGGACGGGATGCCGAGGGACGAGGCCATTGTCACAGCCGGACCCGTGAGGCTCCGGCCCATCGTCATGACGTCGCTGATCACCATCGTGGCCCTGATACCCGTCGCCTTCTTCCCCCGCACCGGGATCGACGCCTACGCCCCCCTGGCCATCGTGGTCATCGGCGGGCTGGCGATCGGCACCGTGCTCGCCCTGTTCGTGGTGCCCGTCATCCACACCTATACCGATGACCTCGCCAGCTTGGTCCGGGCGGCCCTACGGCGGCTCGCCCGGAAGAAAGAGGAGGCCCGTGTATGAAGCTCCGTCTCGATCCCCACGAGCTGCGCACCCGCCGCGGCGACGGCCTCGGAGCCGCCCAGATCGAGGAGCCGGAGGGCGACTGGCCGCAGCCGTCGCCCAGAAGACGGGCGCCCAGCTTCCTGACCGTCGCCGTCCTGCTCGTCGTGCTGGCTGCGGCGGCCTGGGCCTACTACGCCAACGTCTATTCGGGCCGGCCGGCCATGGACATGAGCATGCGCATCACCTCGGGGAGCACGCCTTTCCCCGTGCTCCTCGTGCCGGTCGAGCGCGGGTCCATTGCGGGGTCGGTGGTCTACACGGGGAGCGTGGCGCCGTTCACCGAGGAGGACGTCTATCCGCGCGTCACCGGCCGCATCCTGGAGATACCCGTCTACCCTGGCGATGCGGTGCGGCCCGGGCAGGTGGTGGCGCGCCTGGATGATGTGGAGCTGTCTTCGCGGGTCCGCGAGGCCCAGGCCATGCAGGGGATCGCCGCGGCCAACCGGACCCAGATGGAGGCCGACCTCACCGCCGCGCAGTTCGGCGTCGTCCAGATGGAGAAGGACCTGGCCATGACGGAGGCCGAGGCGGTCTACGCTCGCGCGGTCGCCGCCCGCACCGAACGGCTCTTCAACACGGGTGCCGTCTCCCGGCAGGAGTACGAGAGCGATCGGTCCATGGCCGCTGTGGCCGAGGCCAAGCGGGATGCCGCCCGGGCCAAGCTCGACCAGGCCCGCGCCATGGAGACCTCGGCGAGGAAGAAGCTGGAGGGCGCAGGGGCGATGCTCGCCCAGGGGGAGGCCGCCCTGCGCACGTCCCGCGTGGTGCGAGACTACGTGGAGATCCGCGCGTCCAGCGCGGGGTATGTCGTCAAGCGGCTGGTGGCCCCTGGCGTCCTGGTCCAGCCCGGCATGGCCATCCTCAAGATCGCGCAGATCGACCGGGTGCGGCTCCAGGCCAACGTGGGCGAGAGGGACCTGGCCTCGATCAAGGTCGGCTCGCCCGTCAACGTGACGACGACGGACGGCCGGCCGGCGCTCACGGCGCGCGTCACCTCGGTCTTTCCCTTCGTTGACGCGGGCGGGCGCACCGCCGTGGTGGAGGCGATCGTGGACAACGCCGGGCGCCGGCTCTTGCCCGGCCAGTACGTGATGATAGAGTTCGTGACCGGCCAGAGCGCCCAGGCGCTGCAGGTGCCGCGGAGCGCCGTCGTGAGGATGGGGGGCAAGGCGAGCGTCTGGGTGGCCAAGGCGGACCGGGCGGAGGCGCGGGAGATCACCACGGGGCTCGAGAGCGCGGACCGCACCGAGGTGCTGAGCGGGCTCACGGGAGACGAGCGCGTGGTCGCGCAAGGGCGCGAAGGGCTCTACGCGGGCGCTCTGTTGAGCCCGGTGGCCAAGGCGGCGCCGACCGGGGCGCCCGCGGCTCCGGCCTCTCGGGACATGAAAGGGATGGAGGGCATGAAGGGCATGGAAGGCGCACCGGCCCCAGCCGCGCCCGCCAAGCCCAAGGAGGGTGGGCATGCCGGTCACTGAGCCGCTGGTAGTTCTAGCCCGGCAGGCGCTGGTCGTGCTCATCCTCCTGGCGGCGGCGGCGCCTGCCCATTCCCAGTCGCTGCCACGCATCGAGGGCCCGCTCACCCTCGAGCAGGCCGTGGAGCTGGCGCTCCAGAAGAGCCTCAAGGTAAAGGCGGCCGATGCCGACTCCCGCGCCATGGACTCCATGCGGCGCGAGGCGCTCGCGCCCTTCTGGCCCCAGTTCTCCGCCAACGGCTATCTCAACGACCAGCGCATGGCGCCCAACGTCTACACCTCCGCCGGCAACACCATGGCGCGCAACTATCAGGTGTTCAATTCCGACCAGACGCGGGACGCCAACCTCACGGCCATGTATTCGATCTTCGCGGGCGGGCGCGACTACTACGGCTACAAGGCGGCGGCCGCCCGGGCGGACGCGGCGCGCCAGATGCTGCAGGGGACCCAGCTCGACGTGGCCATGCAGGCGCGCCTGGACTACATCGCGGGCCTGCGCGAGGCGGAGAACGCTCGGGTCACCGGCGACCTGCTCCAGGCCGTCGAGGAGCGGCTGCGCCTGAGCCAGGAGATGCTCGAGGGTGGCCGCATCCCGCGCTATTACCTCCTGCGCGACGAGGCCGAGCGAGCCAACGTCATCCAGATGGACGCCATGGCGCGCAGCCGCGCCGAGCAAGCCCTGGTCGCTCTCAAGACCACGCTGGGCGTGGACCTCTCCTCGCCCATCACGCTGGCCGATCGGCTCGAGTTCGCGTCGGCCACGATCTCGGTCGAGGAGGGGCTCCGCCAGGCGACCGCGGCCCACCCCGAGCTCCGGGCTGCGGCCAAGCAGCGGGACGCCGCCGAGGCCGACGTCCGCGCCGCCTACGGCAACTACTTCCCCCAGGTCTCGCTGAGCTACATGTACGACTGGGCGTCCATGAAGAACCGGGCCTGGGAGTCCCAGGCCGAGGACATGCGCATGCGCCGCGACAGCGCCGAGGGCTACTCGGTCGGCGTCGTCGTCACCCTGCCCATCTTCGACGGGTTCATGCGCGAGAACGCGTTGAACACCGCCAAGGCCAAGCTCGATCGCGCGCGCCAGAGCGAGGGCCTCGCCCAGCAGCAGATCGCCAAGGACGTGACCCAGACCGCGCTGATGCTCGGGGCGGCCGAGAAGAGCGTGGAGGCGAGCCAGAAGGGCCTCGAGCAGGCCGAAGAGGAGTTCCGCATCGTGCGGGAGCGGTTCGGGGCCGGGCGCGGGATACAGGTCGAGATCCTCGACGCCCAGGCGAGCGTGACGCGCGCGCGCTTCAACGCGGTGTCGGCGCTGGCCGAGTACCACGGCGCGCTCGCCATGTGGCTCAAGGCGACCGGCCGGATCCGCTGACGTGCACGATCATCAACCGGAGCAGGTTCGATGAAAAGGGCGATGGCAGTGCTCGGTTCGCTCGTCCTCATCGGGCTATTGGCCCCGGCGCCGTCCGCGGCGCAGGACGCGCTGACGAAGCGAGATGGCCGCGGCCCGGTGGCGGTGACCGTCGCGCTGCTGGAATCTCCCGCCGTTGGGTCGCCCGTGAGAGTCAGGGTGGCGCTCGACACGCACTCGGTGGGGCTCGACGGGATCACGTTCGGGGAGGCCGTGGCCATACGCGCCCCTGACGGCGCTGAGGTCCCACCCGCTTCGGTCGAGCGCACCTCGGGCGGTGGCCATCACCGCGAGGCCGTGCTGCTCTTTCCGGCGGTGCGCCCGGCCGGGACGCTCGTGATCGTCGTGAAGGACGTGGGTGGCATCGCCGAGCGCCTCTTCTCCTGGGAGCTCCCGCCGGCCCGCTGAGCGGGACTTCACCCAGGGTGCAGATGGCCGCGCTGGCCTTCCGGCCCACGACAGACCAGTTGGAGAGACGGGCCCGAGCCCGTGTCACCGAAGTGGAAGACATCCAATAAGGAGATACGAATCGATGGGGAAACGGAACGTTACGCAACCTTCGCACAAGGGTCGGAACTGGCGCTGGGCCGCCCTCGGAGCGCTGATCCTCGTGGCGGCGGGCACCACTACCTTTTGGGGACTGTCAGGCTCCCCGTATGCCGTCTCCGGAACGCCGCGACTGGTGGTGGACCGGACTGATGTGGACGTCGGCTACCGTCGTTTCGATGCTCCCGTCCGCGTGGTCTTCACGCTGAGCAACGCGGGCAACGGGCCCCTGATGGTGACGGAGGTGCCTCGCGTGATCGTGAAGGCGGGGTGCTGACCGCCCGCGGCGGTCGTCGGGCAGACGACCATACCGGGCGGTGGGTCAACGACGCTCTCGCTCGAGTTTATGATGCATGCGGGGATGGGCGGCTACCACGAGTTCTGGGTGCCGCTCAGGACGAACGACCCCGCGAATCCGGAACAGCGGCTGGTCGTCCGGTCGACCTGGGGCCCGTGAGTCTGGACCGGGGCAATCCGTTCAAGAGTCCAGGGGGAGAGCGACGTTCAGTGATTGTGACGATGTTCAGCTAGTTCTCGGAGAGATTTGCAGCAGCGCGGGCGCTTCGTTCTCGATCTGGATGGTGGTGTGGTCGATGCCGAAGCGCGCGTGGAGTACCACGTGCAGCTCGTCCAGGGTCCGGCTCGGAGGCGTCCCCGGCTCGACCTCGACGTGGGCGCTCATGGCTTCGCGCCCCGAGGTGAGCGTCCAGACGTGGAGGTCGTGCACGCGCTTGACTCCCGGTGCTCCGCGGAGCGCGGCCTCGATCTCCACCAGGTCGAGGTGAGCCGGCACGCCCTCGAGCAGCACGTTGACCGCCTGCTTGAGCAGCGCGAAAGTGCGCGGCAGGATGAGGAGTCCGATGACGGCGCTCGCCAGCGCATCCGCCGGGGTCCAGCCCGTGACCAGGATCACCACCGCCGCCACGATCACCGCCGCCGACGAGAGCGCGTCGCCCATCACCTCGAGGTAGGCCCCGCGCACGTTCAAGCTCTCGCGGGAGCCTCCGTGAAGCAGCCACGCCGCCAGCAGGTTGACCCCGAGCGCCGCCACCGCGACGACCAGCACCGGCCCCGCAGCGATCTCGTGGCGCATGCGCAGGCGCTCCGACGCCTCGACCAGGATGGCGATGGCCAGCACGCACAGGACGACGCCGTTGACAAGGGCCGCCAGGATCTCGACGCGATAGTACCCGTAGGTCTTCTCCGGCGTGGCCGGCCTCTCGGCGAACCAGACAGCAAGGAGCGACAGTCCGACGCCCGCCGCGTCCACGAAGAGGTGGGCCGCGTCGGCGATGAGCGCGAGCGAGTTCGTCCACCAGCCCACGGCGACCTGCACCACCATGAAGGACGCGCTGAGCGCCAAGACCGCCCGGAGGCGACCCTTGTGACGCGAGGACGGAGTGTGGCGGGCGTGCACGGCCTACTTGGCGGCCGGGTTCAGCAGGCGCGCCTCGCCCTGGCGGACGCCCTGGCTCTCGTAGAAGCCCGCCCGCGCTTCGAGCGCGAAGCGGAAGTTGCCCATGGGGCCGTAGAGCGCGGTGGGGCTCGGGTCCATCTTGAGGATGGAGAAGATGTTGCCGTCGGCCTTCACGAAAGCGATGTCGAGGGCGGCCGGGACGTTCTGCATGTGGAACTGAGTGTAGATCTCTTGCCCGAAGTCGAAGAGGATGAGCGTCTGCTGGATTTCCTGCGGGGTCGAACACTGGAAGCCTGCCGCTCCCTGCTCGGCGGTCTCGGCCACCTTCACGCGGAAGGCGACCGTCTTGGCGCCCATCTGGACGGTCACCATGCGCACCGGCATGGTGGCGAAGGCCGCGCGCCAGCGCTTGCACTCGCCGTCGTCTGCTGACGCGCCCCCTACGATGGACAGGCAGCAGAGCGTCATCACGGCGAGACGCGCCCGCGGCCCCCACGGCACGCGCCGGCCCAGCGAGGCCAGCGCGAAGATCAGAAGCGCCGTCAGGACCACCGCGCCGCCGGCGGCCAGGCGCAGATAGTAGGCCGCGGTGAGGCCGACTGCGACGGAGGCGAGTGCCGTCACGATGGCCAGGGCCGTCGCGCGGCGGAAGCTCCGGCCGAGGGCGAAGCCCGTGAGCGTCGGGATCACGATCATGGCGCTGACGAGCAGGACGCCCACCATGCGCATGGCGACCACGGTGGTGAGCGCGGTCAGCACGGTCAGCATGAGGTTGAGCGCGGTGACGGGGACGCCGCTCGTCCGCGCCAGGTCCTCGTGGAGCGTGATGGCGAAGAGCCGCCGGTAGGAGAGCAGGATGGTCGTCACCACGACGGCGCCGAGGGCCGAAATGAGCCAGACATCGGCGGGGCTGACCGTCAGGATGCTGCCGAAGAGGATGGCGAAGAGATCGGCGTTGAAGCCGCGCGCGAGGCTGATCAGCACGACGGCCAGCGCGAATCCCCCGGAGAGAAACACGGCGAGGGCCGCGTCGCCCTGGAGCGCGCCGCGGGAGCGGAGCCGCTCCATGCCGAGCGCCCCCACCACGGTCACGACGAGGGCGCCCAAGACCGGGGAGGCGCCGACGAGGAGCCCGAGCGCCACGCCCGCGAGCGCGACGTGGGCCAACGTGTCGGCGATGAGCGAGAGCCGGCGCGGCACCAGAAAGACGCCGATCAATGGACAGACTACGGCCATGACGGCGCCCGCCGCGAAAGCCCGCTGCATGAAGCCGAATTGCAGGAAATCAGGCATAACTAGTGGTCGTGGCTGACTATTCTGACCGACGGACCGTACAGGGCAGTCAGGGCCGCGTCGCTCAGGAAGTCGCCGGGGCGGCCGTGGAAGATGAGCCGCCGGTTGAGGCAGGCGAGCTTGGTGACTTCCTTGGCGACGACGCCGATGTCATGGCTGACGAGGACGAGGGTGACCTCGCGCTCGCGATTCAAGTGGTGAAGCATCGCGTAGAAGGACGTCTGCGCCTCGGGATCCACGCCGCCCGTGGGCTCGTCGAGGATGATCAGCTCGGGGTCGGACACGAGCGCCCGGGCGATCAGGACGCGCTGCTGCTGTCCCGTCGAGAGCGCGCCGATGCGCGCCCGCGCGTGCGCCTCCATGCCGGCGCGCGCCAGCGCCTCGCTCACGCGCAATCGCTGCGCGCGGCCGATACGCTGGAGGAGGCTGAGGCTCGCCACGAGGCCGGAGGCCACCACCTCCTGCACGGTCACGGGCAGGGAAGGGTCGAGCACGGCCCGCTGCGGGACATAGCCCACTCTGCGCCACTCCCGGAATGAGGCCGGCGGCTGGCCGAAGAGCCGCACCGAGCCTTCCTGGGGCACGAGCAAGCCCAGCATGACGCGCAGAAGGGTGGTCTTGCCCGAGCCGTTGGGGCCGATGATGCCGAGGAAATCGCCGGGCTCGACGGTCAAATTGATGCCGTCGAGCACGCGCACTTCACCGTACGAGACGCCCACGCCCTCGAGCTCGACGAAGGGACGCATCAGGCCGCGCTACCCCTCGCGTCCCACCACGCGCCGGCCGCGGCGCATGAGGAGCCGAGGAGGAAGCCTCCGAGGACATCCGACGGCCAGTGAGCGTGGAGCACGAGCCGTGCGAGGCCGACGAGCACGACCATGACGACGACCACGGCGGTCAGGCCGACTCGCTGGCGGCGGTTCCAGCGCTCCTTGATGGCGAAGTAGATGGCGATGACGGCGAAGGACACGGCCCCCGTCATGTGGCCGCTCGGGAAACCCATGGCGGAGCCCCGCGGCCGGGTCCGTCCGACCAGGACCTTGGCCACGTGCTCGAACACCGGCGCCCCGAGGAGGACGATCGCGACGAGCCACCAGCGCTTCCTCGCCTCGGGCGAGATCGCGAAGAGCACGAGGGCGGCGGGCAGGAGACCCTTCCAGGAGCCGAACTCGTTGGCCCAGAAGAAGAACTCGCGGATTGCCGGCGTCCGGCGCGCCATGACTTGCTCGTAGACCGTCGAGTCGCCGGGCAGGAGTCCAACGGTGAAGACGAGGACTCCGAGCCCCAGGAACAGAGCGGCGCTTCCCAGGGAGAGCGCGCGCCAGTGACGGGACGGATGTGCGCCCATGACCTCAGATTGTACTCGAAGAGCGCGCGAGACTCGCACTACCGGTACCGGACGGCGCAGGCTGGCGAGAAGGGCCCAGATGCGAGGCGGCGCCCCGCAGTTCGAATTGAGCGGCCGTTCCTGGTCGCGAGACGAGGGCTGAGTAGATCCGCGGGCGAGGCGTACTCTCTGTACGTTGAGCCCGAAGCCGAGAGCGCCCCAACAGTCTTCGTCAAATGGTGCAGATGGGCCCTTATCGGCAGCCTGCTAGCGGCAGCCGAGGCCGTCGCGGAGGCTCGCCAGGTTCGCGGCCATGAGGTCGAGATAGCCCTTCCCCGCCCCCGCCTCCTCGCGCGTGAGTCCTTCGATCGGGTTCAGCAGCAAGGTCCGCGCTCCGATCTCGCGGGCCAGGCTGTCGGCCAGCCGCCGGCTCACGAGGGTCTCGAAGAAGACCGCCTCGACCTTGCGCTGGCGGGCGAGGCGCACGATGGCGGCGAGCGCGGCCGGGCTCGGCTCGGACTCGGGCGCCAAGCCCATGACCGGCACCTGCTCGAGACCGTAGCGACGCGCCAGGTAGCCGAAGGCCGCGTGGGAGACCACGACCTCGCGCCGCGCGCAGTCGCGGAGCCCTGCCGCGAAGCGTTCGTCGAGCGCGGCGAGCTTCGCGGTGAACGCGCGGGCATTGTCGGCATACACGGCCGCGCCGGCCGGGTCCGCGCGAGCAAGCGCGGCCCGGATCGCCTCCACCTGCGACTGGGCCAGGACGGGATCGAGCCAGACGTGGGGATCGCCTGTCTGAAGAGGCAGGCCCGCCGTCGCGCTTATCACGGCGGTCGCCTTGCCGGCGGGGTCGGCCTGGAGCTTCAAAGCCCACGGCTCGAGGCCGGCGCCGTTGTAGACGAAGAGGCGGGCACGGCGCACCTGCGCGATGTCCTTGGGTGAGGGCTCCCAGTCGTGGGGCTCCACGCCTGCCGGCACGAGCGAGACCACCTCCGCGCGGTCGCCCGCTACCTGGCGCGCGAATTCGTAGAGGTGAAAGACGCTGGCCACGACCAGCGGCCTGAGTCCGGGTTCGGTCGACTGCTGGCAGCCGGCAGTCATCAGGCCCGCGAGGACGGCCAGCAAGCGCCAGGCGCCTGGGGCTCGGGTCACGCCGGGGCGGCCCCGCTGGTCATCCGCGTGGTCAGCGCCAGGACGAGCAGGATGAGCCCGAAGGCGCAGACGACCGTCGCCCCTGTCGGGAGGTCGAAGATGGCGGAGGCGACCATCGCCACAACGCTCACGAGGGTACCGAAGCTCCAGCCGATGGCGAGCCGCGTCGGCACCGAGCCGCCCAGGAGGTTGGCCGCGAGCGTCGGCACGATCAGGTACGAGAAGACCAGCAGCACGCCGGCGATCCGCACCGAGCTCGTCACGACGACGCCGAAGGATGCGTAGAAGAGGAAGTCCCACCAGCGCACGCGCCAGCCCTCCCGGTAGGCGCGGTCCGGGTCGGTCGAGATGAGCAGGAAGGGACGCCGGCACGCCCAATGGAAGAGCCCGATGACGGCGTACAGGCACGCGACCTTGATGACCTCGCTGCTTCTCACGGCCAGGATGCTGCCGACCAGCATGCTGCGCAGATGCTCGGCCCCGTGCGGCGTGCGGTCGGCAACCAGGACGGCGGCGGCGGCGGAGACGGCGTAGACGACTCCGATGACCGCCTCCTGGGAGACGCGCCGCTCGCGGCTGCGCGTCAGCGCGAACACGGACGCGCCCAGGATCGTGAAGCTCAGGCCGAAGACGTACGAACTCCACGACTCGAGATCGTACCCCCAGAGGAACGCCGCGGTCGCGCCGAGCGCGGCGATTTGCGCGAGGGCGATGTCCACGAACACGACCTCCCGCGCGATGACGTGGAGCCCGAGATAGACGTGGATGCCCGTGAGCACCAGGCACATCAGGAACGGCGCCCACATCAGGGCGAGGAGGTCGGTCATCGTGCGGCTACCTGAGCGCCTGGGCGAGGGCCTTCACATTATAGTCGATGGTGTCGACGTAGGTCTTGGCCCCCTTGATGGCGCCGACGGCCGAGGCCACTAGAACGGTCTTGGCGCCGGCGTCCTGCGCCACCCGCTCGGCCAGCTTCCGGTCGCCCCACGGCACGATGAGGATCACTTTGATCTTTTCTTCCTTCATCAACGCGATGAGCTTGGTGATATGCCCCGGTGTCGGTGGGATGCCGGGCCGCTCCTCGATGGACCCCGCCTGGACGAGGCCGAATCGAGTGAGAAAGTACGGCCACATATTGTGATCTACGATCACCTTTGCCCCCTGGAATGGGGCGAGCGCGACGGTCCAGCGCGCCATGGCTTGATCGAGCCGGCCCAGGAACTCCCGCCGGTTGCGCTCGAAGACCGCGCGGTGCTGCGGCGCCACGCGCGCCAGCGCTTCCAGAATGTTGGCGGTGGTCGCCGGCGCCATGCCGGGATCCACCGTGTAGTGAGGGTTGCCGAGGGGATGGACATCGCCCATCGAGCGGTCTATGCGGCTCTTGGGGGCCTCCAGGACGAGGATACCGGCGGAGGCGTCGACGCGACCGGGGGCGCCGCCTATGACGTTGGGATTGTTGGCGCCCTGGACCACCACCTCGACCCACTGGTCCAACTCGAGGCCGTTCACGACGAGGAGATCGGCGCGACGAACCTTGGCCATCAGGCTGGGGCGGACCTCGAGGTCATGGGCGTTCTGGGAGCCGCGGGCAAGGGCCTCGACCTCCACGAGCTCGCCGCCGATGGCTTCGGTGAGCGCCTTCAGGTCGGTGGTGGTCGTGATCACGCCGATCTTGTTGGCCGCCTCGACATCCCCGGCCAGAAGGCCGAGCACGAGGAGGCTGGAACTGAGTGCCTGGATGGCAGCACGCATAGTACGCTCCTTGTCGATTCGAGACTAGAACGGGTGAGACGGGTGGGCCCCCAGGAAGAACGTGGTCTGGAAGAACAATTCGTCCACGGTCCGGGCGCTGCCCCCGTTCAGGTTGACGCCGTCCCGGTGGGACCGCTCCGTGTGCTTGTACGCTATGCGGAAGCGTAGGAACTCTGACGGCATGAAGCTCACATACGGCTCCACCGCCCATTCGCGGCCCGGGTTTACAGGGAATTGGGTCCGATCGTAGCGGACGCCGGTTGACCAAAGGCTGAGGGGGCCATGTTGGAACGGCCGAAGTTCGCCGTAGGCGTACCAGCCGTTTCGCTCTCGGGTGCGCTTCTGCTCGACGGGAGACGCGGCATCGGGGTCCGTGACGTTGACTTGACGGATACCATAGAGAAACTCCCCGGCTATCGTGAACAGAGCGCGCTGCCAGCCCGCCGGCTGGTACTTGTACTTGGTGTGGAAGCCGATGATTTGATCGTTCAGCTGCTCGGGCGTCTGCCCGTTGGCGATCGAGCCGCCGAGCTCGATGGCGCCGAAGTCCTCCAGATCGAAAAAGGTTCGGAGTCGGCCGGTCACCAGAGGGTACCTCAGGCTTCCGCGGCCGAAAGCTGTCTCGTTGTCGCCGTTGAACACCCCGGCCAATGCTTCGAAGTAGAAGGGAAGCGGCGCTACCCAGGAAATCTCGGCGCCAGTCTCTCGAAACTGCTCTTCCCCAAAGAATCTCGTCAGAACGTTTGGCGCATCCGTCTGCGGCAATGCCTCTCGATGCAGGTGACTCAGAAGGCCGAAGCGGACCGGCACCCGTCCCAAGCTTAGCTTGGTCCCGAAGGGCAGCGTCAGGAGAGTCAGATATGCCTCCGCCAGCGTGGCGCTAATTTCACGGTCACTGCTTTCTTGGGCGAACTCGAATCGAATCATTCCCTCGGCGTATGGATCGATTCGTCCGAACAGATTTACCTCGACTTCTCTTGGGAAGAAGCGGTTCTCGCGTCCTGTGAACGTGCCTCCCTCAGCTTTTTGGACATTGCGCTGGGTCAGGTTGCCAACAAAATCACTCACCATCCCCATGTCGAAGAGGAGCTGGCCCGGACCGCGGCGCTCGTAGAGCGCGAAGGGCTGGCGGGGCGTGATCAGGTCGAGCGGGGACGGCGCGCTGCCGGGCGGTCGCTGCGCGGTCACGCCCGTCGCGGGCGGCGCGCCGGGCGCAGGCTGCACGGCCACCGGCGGAGCGGCCGCGGGAAGCTGCGGGCGGGCTTCCACGCGCTCGAGGCGCTCGGCCATCGAGTCCATAGTTTTCTTGTACTGCTCCTGCATGGCTTCGAACTGCTTGCGCATCTGCTCCATCTCCCGGCGCAGCGCCTCCGCGTCCTGCGCGGGGGCGGGCACGGCCGGGACGAGCAGGCCCAGCACGAGCGCGAGTGTGACGAATGCACGCATGGCCTTCTCCTTTGGTGCGGCGAATGTGTAGGCGCGCGCACGGAGAGACGCCCGGACGCGGCCGGCTACCAGGGAATACGGGAGAGGGGGTTAGGCGAGAGGGGGAGCGCGACTATCGGTGAGGCTGAGGATTGGGCTCGGCACCCATCCAGACGACGTGACGGCGATCGGCAGAGCGAGCAGCTCGGGCGACGCGATCGCAGTCGGCTCGGGCGCCCAGGCGGCGGCGTGGGCGGCGGACAGCTCCGCCAGGGGACACTCGGCGTTGTAGAGGGCGAGGTTTCCGTCCCCGTGACTGTGGCTCGGCTGGCTGCCTTCGCCGGCGAACGCAACGGCCAGCAGGCCCAGCAGAAGGACGATGGCGGCGCGATGGCTCCCCGGGCGCAGGCTCTTCATTGGTGGATGACACTTATACGCGATGCCCGGTGTTTTTGCAAGAAACCGGCGGCCCTACCGAGCCCGAAGAAAGCTCTGGCTGCCCTTCGTGACGAGCTCGTACGTCGGCACGAAGTCGGAGAAGCCCGGCGGGCCGAGCCCGGTGCAGGGGTCGAACTGGTAGCCGTGCCAGGGGCATTCGAGATAGCCGTCGCGCACCACCCCTTCGCCGAGCGGGCCGTTCTGGTGCGGGCAGACGTTGGAGATGGCACAGAGCGCGCCATTCTTGCGGACCACGGCGATGCGCTCGCCGTTGACGTGAACCGTCCGCGCCCGCCCTTCCGGCAGATCAGTAAACGTGCCGAGAAGGATGAGGCCGTCTGCGCCGGCAGCTGCCGGGCGGTCGCCGTGCGCCTCCTTGAGCGCCGCGGCGAGGTGAAGCGCCGCCACGGCGAACGCCACCAGCCACAGCAGGATCAGGACCCGCCACTTCACCGGCGGCTCGCCCACGAAGCGCGCCGTGAAGTGGACGACGACGAGAGCGTATCCCGCGTAGACCGCCATGTGCAGGAGCTTCCACCGCCGCGGTGTCCACACGTGAAGAAAGTAATCCCACGAGGTCAGCGCCATCACGGTCAGGATGGCGAGCGCGCCCACGCCGAAGAGCGTAAAGGGCACGTGGAGGAGGCGCTGCCCCGGCTCAACGTCGAGCAGGTTTGCCACCTTCCAGCTGTTTCCGTAGTGCATGACGACGGTCGCGTGGAAGACGGCGAGCGCCCACGTGGTCACGCCGAGGTGGCGCCGGTTGTAGATGAAATGGGTCGCCGGACGCCAGAGCCGGGCGAGAGGGCCCAGGCTGATCGCGGCGGAGAGGAAGAGGAAGGTCAGGATAGCGCTCGCCTGGACGAGGAAGACGTCGAGGTCGGGGCCGCGGAAGAGCGCGCGGCCGCCGAAGAACCACGTGGCCACGATCGCCGCCAGCACAGCGTCGAACTTCCACTTGGGTGTGAAGGTCACGGCTGCATGAAGACGATGAAGGTGACCGCGGTCGCGACGATGAGCAGCCACGCGATCCAGATGTGGCGGTGCAGTCTTCTCAGCTCTCCGATCATGACTGCCCCTCCGTGACGAGCGCCGTGATCTGGACATCCGGCGGGACGCCCTTGAGCGTGAAGCGCACGACGTCGCCGACGCGGGCGCGCTCGAGGGTCTTCACGCTCTGGACCTTGAAGCCCATGGTCATGCCAGCCGGCATGAAGCCCGGGATCTCGTCGTGGGTCAGGACCACCATCTGGATCTCGGGGATCACGGCCCGCACGACGCCCCTGACGACCCAGGTCTGCTCGCTTCCGACCACCAGGATCCGCTGCTGGCCCTCGAGCAGGCGCCGCTCGAGGCGCGGGATCTGCTGCCCCCAGGCCAGCCAGCCCACGAGCACGCCCACGCCCACGGCCAGGTTGAGCAGGAGGACGACGCGCCAGAGCCGCATCAGTGCACGTGCTCGTCGGGAGGCGCCGCCACCGCCGTCTCCTGGTTGAGCGCTTGGAGCTCGGCCAGCAGCACCTTGATGTCCGACCAGCCCGGCGTCGGGCCGCCCGGGATCCAGCGCGCGCGAAGATAGCCCGAGCGGTCGATCAGAAACTCCGTGTGGCCGGGCATGGGCGGGTTGGGCAGAGTGCCCTCCGGAGCCCGCGTGCGCCGAAACAGCGCGTAGGTGGAGACGATGTCGGCCGCGCCCTCGGTGGCCACGGGGAACAGGATGGAGGGAGATGCCCCGATGCGCGACAGGATTTTTTCTCCGCCGTCCATGGGCACCGCGATGACGGCCGCGTTGAAGCTCCGCAGGTCGTTAGAGGCCTGGGCGAGCTGGGCGAGGCGCGCGCGCGACGAGGGCAGGGTGAAGAGCACGAGGAGGACGAGTTGGCGGCCGCGGTAGTCCTTGAGACTCGTCTCTGCGGGCCCGGTTGCGAGAGTGAAGTCCGGCGCTGTCAGTCGCGGGCGTTCGGGCTCGTCGATGTAGGTCAGGCTGCGGGCTGCTTCGCCGGCCGACAGCGCACGGATGAAGTTGATCAGGTCCCAGCGGTCATCGTCCGAGAGGACAGCGCCGAAGCCCGGCATCCCGGCGCCGATGCCGCGCGTCAGCCACCAGAAAATGTCGCCGGCCGTGTGGTCGTTGGTGTGTGGCGCGGTCAGGTCGGCCGGCCGCCGGAGTAATCCCGCGGCCGCCGGTCCATCGCCACGCCCAATCGGGCCATGGCAGCCGATGCAGTGGGTTCGGTAGAGAGCGGCGCCGTGGGCGACCGAGGAGGCGTTGTAGGGCACCGCGGGGCGCCGGTAGGTTGTCGGATAGGCGTCCACGGCGAGCGGCGGCAGGGACTGCTGTGCGCCCGCGACGAGCAGGATCCCTGCGCCGGCGAGCAAGAGGGCGCGCCAGCGCCGTACGAGACAGCCGGCGATCAAGGCCAAGAGGCCGACGAGGACGATCTGGGAGCCGATGAAGACCTGGGTTTTGACCCCCGGGAGGCTCCAGGTCACGTCCGGCGCCAGGCGGAAGCCGAACGGCCAGTCGGGCGTCGTGTGGCGCCCCGGCGGCGTCAACGCCAGCGCCGCCGCCACGACCACGAGCGCGGCGCCGACGATAGCCTCGACAGCGACGAAGCGCGCGAGGCTTCGCATCGCGGGGCGGCCCACAGCGGCGCCGTCGCCGCCCAGGCGCGGCAGCAGGCTTCGGCGGTTCCAGACCGCGAGCGGGAGGACCGCGAGCAGCAGCGCCACCTTGAGCAGGACGAGCCGGCCGTAGGGCGTGCCCACGAGGGCGGGCACGCCGCCGACTTCGTTCCACGCGTTCGACACGCCCGTGCCGACGATGACCGTCATCACGAGGAGCGCCCAGGACGAGAAGCGGCGCGCCGCGAGCACCGCGTAGGGCCTCCCATCTGCGCCCTCCGCGCTCGACGCGGATCTGAGAAGCAGCGCGAGGCCGGGCAGGGCGCCGAACCACGCTCCTGCGCCGATCACGTGGGCGGCGTCGACGACGGCTGGCAGCGCGCTGCCGGGATCCACGCCGACCGCATGCCCTGCCCAGGCCGCGAGGCCGGCGCCCACGGCGGACAGGAGCCATGCCTCGATCCGCCAGGCGAGCCAGTCGGCGCGCGTGCGCTCGCTCTCGCGCCCGTCGCTCTCTCGGAAGACGAGGAGGGCCGCGAGCAGCAATAGGATCGCGTGGCGGAGGAGCCAGACCGTGCCGTATTGGGTGGCGCCGAGGAGGCGTAGCCACGCGGCGCCGCTCGTGACGGCATCGGCCCGTCCCGTCACGACCGTGACCTGCCAACCGAGCGCCGCAACGCCCGAGAGCAGCACGAGCGCCGCCAGCCAACCAGAAGACCGCGCGAGGCGCCGCTGCCACTGCTGGGCCGTCGGTTTGTCGCTCGGGCCCGCGAGGAGGCTCATGGCGAGGACGCCGACGATGAGAAGGCCCGCGCCGGTGGAGAGCGCGCGGAGCGTGATGCCGAGCGCGCTCACCGTGGGGCGGCCTTGACCGTGAACGTGAAGCTCGATTCCACGACGTAGCCGTCCAGCGACAGCACGCGATAGCGGACGGTGTAGCGGCCGGGGCCGAGTTCGGGCGTGCTCACCGAGAGCACGGTCGGGTCGCCCGCGTCCACCGCGGCGTCGCCAGCATCCACCTCTGGTCCCGCCTCGCTCCAGACCGACAGCGTCGCGTAGGCGGGCTCGAGGCGCTCGCTGAACCACAGCTGGACGCGCTTTGGCGGGCGGGCCACCGTGGCGCCGCGGCCGGGATGCGATCGTACGAGCAGCGAGTGGGCGGACGCGGGCCCGGGCAGCTGCCAGCTTGCCAAGGCCAGGACCGCAAGCAGCAGGCCGCGACGCGAGATCATCTGCCCCAGGCGAGCGCGGGGAGTGAGAGAAGGGGGGAGGGCAGGGAGTATGCGGGCGGTCCTCACCGCATCATTATAATGGGGGCATGACCTCTCCCGCTCCCGGCCGCCTCCGTGCCGTCCTCTTCGACGCCGGCAACACGCTCCTTCACATGAACTACGTAGCCATTGCGGGGCACCTGGATCGGCGCGGCCACACGATCTCGGTGGAGGCCATCGAGGAAGCGGAGCTGCGCGCGAGGGTCAGGCTCGACGTCGACCTCGGGCGCGGCGCCTCGAGCGAGCGGCACAGCACTCAGGACCTCTATCTCGTCTACCTGCTCGACGGCCTCGGCATCAGGGATCGTGACGAGGTCGAGGCTGCCGCCGACTTCCGCCGGAGCTACAATGCGCCGGCCGGCCTGTTCAACGTCGCGGATCCGGAGGCGCTGCCGGCGATCCAGCGGCTGAAGTCGGCCGGCCTCGTGGCGGGCGTCGTGTCGAACTCCAACGGCTGGGCACGCGCGCTCCTCGACGGCGCCGGGCTCGGGGACGCGCTCGATTTCGTCATCGACTCCTCCGTCGTCGGCGTCGAGAAGCCGGATCCCAAAATCTTCCGGCTTGGCCTCGAGCGTGCGGGCGTCGCCGCCCACGAGGCCGTGTATATCGGTGACCTCTACTCCGTGGACGTGCTGGGTTCCCGCGCCGCGGGTCTCGGCGCCATCCTCCTCGACCCCCGGGGCTTCTGGGGCCCGCGAGACTGCGACACGGCCCGGGGCCTCGTCGAGGCGACCCGGCTCGTCCTCAACCCGATCTGGGATCCGAGCTGGCGAGGAAGAAAAAAGGAGTCGTCATGAAACGACTTGATGTCTATTGACCACGCGTCTCCGGCGAGTCTGGAGACTATGAGGCAGGGGTCACGAAGGGGTACTTGCGGAGGGCGCCGAAGAGCTCGGCTTTCATGCGGGCGACGGCCTCGGCGCTCTCACCCTCGAAGCGCAGGGTGAGGTAGGGGTTGGTATTGGACGCGCGCACGAGCCCCCAGCCGTCGGGGAAAAGGATGCGTGCGCCGTCGATGTCGATCGTCTCGTAGCGTGTCTTGAACTCGGCCGCCAGCTCGGCGATGACGGCGAACTTCTTGTCGTCCGGGCAGGAGGCCTTGAGCTCCGGCGTCGCGTGGAAATGCGGCAGGGTGTCGAAGTGGGCGGAGACCGGCCGCTGGTCGCGCGCCATCAGCTCGAGGATCTTGCACGAGGCCAGGATCCCGTCGTCCACGCCGCACCAGTTCTCGCCGAAGAACATGTGCCCGGAGACCTCGCCGCCGAGGAGAATGCCGTCCTCCCGCATCTTACGCTTGAGGTGGGAGTGGCCCGTCTTCCACATGACGGGTACCCCGCCGTGGGCCCGCACGTCGTCGATCAGCGCCTGGGAGGACTTGACGTCGAAGACCACCTTCGCGCCTGGATGGCGGGTCAAGAGGTCACGGGCCAGGAGGGCCAGGATGAGGTCGGCCTCGTGGCGGTGGCCGCGCTCGTCCACGACGCCCACACGGTCGGCGTCGCCGTCGTAGGCGAGCCCGATGTCCGCGCGCGTCTCGAGAAGCTTGGCGACCAGATCGCGCGTATTTTCCTCCCTCTCGGGATCGGGCAGGTGATTGGGGAAGGTGCCGTCCGACTCGCAGTAGAGCTCGATCACCTCGCAGCCGAGCCGGCGAAGCAGCTCCGGCGCGAAGCTTCCCGCGATGCCGTTGCCCGCGTCCACCACGACCTTGAGCCTGCGCGGAAGCTTCACCCGGGAGACGATGGCGTCGAAGTACTCCGCGCGGGGATCCCGGCTGGTCCGCGCGCCGCTGCCGCGCTCGAACGCGCCGCTCGTGATCGTCGCCAGGAGGTCCTGGATCTCCTCCTCGGTCAGCGGCGCGGCAGCGGCGTGGACCATCTTGACGCCGTTGTCGGAGACGGGGTTGTGACTGCCCGTCACGGTTGCGCCGCCGTCGAGCTTCCAGTGCGCGACGGCGAAGTACAACAAGGGCGTGTGGTTGATTCCAATGTCCACGACGTCGAGCCCGGTCGAGAGGACGCCCCTGCCGAACGCCTCCTTCAGCGGCGGTGACGTGGTCCGGTTGTCCATGCCGAGCGCGACCGCGCGGCCGCCCCGCCGGCGGACGAGCGTGCCGAAGGCGCGCCCGACCTCCTCGAAGACCTCCGGCGTGATGTCGATGCCGATCTTGCCCCTGACGTCGTAGGCGCGGAAGATGAACGGATTGATGTCGGTCACGTGGCGCCGTGCCTTCAGACGACGGCGATCGCTTCGACTTCGATGAGCCAGTCGGGCTGGGCCAGGGCCGCGACGGCGACGAGGGTCGAGGCGGGGCCTTTCTTGCCGAAGAATTCCTCGCGCACGGGAATCAGGTCCTGGCGGTGGCGGATGTCGGTCAGGTAGGTGTTGACCTTGACGATGCTCGCCATGGTGCCGCCGCCCGCCTCCACCTGGGCCCCGCCCGTGACCTTGACGGCCTGTGAGTAGCTGGGAGGGTCGAAGACGCCGGGAGCGCAGTACCGATCGATCGTGGCCATGCGAATCTCCTTGAAGGACACCGGTTCTTGGGCGACTATGACGACGCCGCGCGGGTCCGCTGCTCCATACGCTAGAGGCCCCGGGTGTGACAGTCAACCCCCAACAGGACCCACTCGAGGCTGTCCCGGGGCCGCCGCGACTTCCAAAGCCGCGACTCTGCGGTCAGCGCCGCGACACCGCAAGTATCCCGGAATCGATACGGGCCTTTGTGCTTCCTATCGTCAGCTGCTGTCCTCGAACTGGCGCCGTCACGGGGGAAATGGTTGACGCCAGCTCCCCCAGGTCCTCTCGCGCATAAGGTGGAACAGGTGGGGCAGGAGCCCGCTCTCAGCCCAAGGCCCGATCAGTCGAAGGTCGCCCCGTCCAGTCCGATCGGCAGGAGCCTCGCCATGTCAGGCGCCTCCGGGCGCCCTCTCGCCCCTGCGTGGCCGGCTCGCCACACTGCCGCCCACCAGCGAGCAGCCGTCCATGTCGGGTGGAACGGGCAGACCCAGGAGCGACAGGACCGTCGGCGCGAGGTCGATGATTTCCGGCCGCTCGATCGTGGCGCCGCGTTCCACGGACGCTCCGTTGAGGATCAGGATCCCGTGGTCCCGGTGGCTGCCCGAGCGGCCCATGAGGAACTTCGAGATCCCGGATTCCGCCATGTCCATCTGGCTGATGGGCTCCGTGCCCTTCGAGGTGTAGCTCGGCCGGCTCAGGTACGAGTAGTCCCCGTCCAGCGCCCAGGAGATCATCAGATCGGGCGCCTTCTCGGTGCAGGGGCCGTGGTAGATCTCCTCCCGCTTCCACACGTGCTTGACCACCGGCGCCCCGGTCTCGGGATCCCGCCACGCCTTGAGACTGGCGATGAGCTCGTCTCGCACGGCCTCGTACTCGGCGCCCGGCTTCACGATGCCTTTCGGCTCCCGCCCGAGCAGATTCACCCAGATGTTGGGATAGTACAAGGTCTCCTCGGAGTAGGCCCTCGTCGTGTTCCAGTCTATGTTCGAGAAGCGGAGAATGGATTCGAACTTCGCGGCCAGCCCGAGCTTCTGGTCCCGGAGCTTCTTCTTGACCGCGGCGGAGAGCAGCCTCCCGACCCACATCTTCGTCTTGCCGAGCACCTTCGCGGCGACGACGTGCCTGAGGCGGATCCAGAGACCGCCGGGCGGGCGGAATCCCAGGAAGCCGTTGGCCGCGAGCCAGCGGTTGAGGTAGATGATCTTGCTTCCCGATCCGCCGGTCCCGTGATCCGACACGATCATCAGCGTCGTATCCTTCGGAAGCTCCGCCGCGAACGCGCCGACGATCGCGTCCAGGCGCTCGTACACCGCCAGGACGGGATGCGGGTGGCTGGATCCGGGCCGGGGCGCCACGTGGTGAGGCGAGCGCGGATCGTGGTGCTTCCAGAAATGGTGGACGACCTTGTCGGTCTCGCCGAACATCACCATGAAGCAGTCCCAGGCCTCCCGCCGCCAGAGGTACTGGGCCACCTTCGCCTTGCGCGCGATGGACTCCAGGAGCACCTCGACCGCGGGGTCCGTCTGGCCCCTGTCCACGTAGTACGCGATGTCCGGCCAGATCATGTACTCGCCGAGCTTTTCCGTGATCTCCGCGTCGAGACCCGGCGGATGCACCGCCTTGCCGTTCATGACGCGGGCGTCGAAGCCGCTGATCATCACGCCGTTCACCGCTTCCACGGGAAAGGTCATGGGCACGCCGATGACGCAGACCCGCTTCCCGGCGCGGCTGAGCATCTTCCAGATGGTCTCGGACTTCCGATGCCGGGAGCTGACGAACTGGATCTCGTACGTCCCGAGCTTCCGCTCGGTGAAGTCGAGGATGCCGTGCTTTCCGGGATTCGTGCCGGTCATGAAGGAGGACCAGGCCGGTGGGCTCATGGGCGGCGTGGTGGACTTCAGGCTGCCCGCGGCGCCCTCGGCGAGGAGGCGCGCCAGGTTCGGCAGCCGGCCCTCCGCGGCCCATGGCCGGATGAGGTCGAAGGTCGCCCCGTCCAGCCCGATGATCAGCACTCGCCCCATCGCCGGCTCCCGGCCTATTCCAGGTATCCGAGGTCCTGAAGCCGCGTCCTGATCATCTCGCCCTCTTCGGCGGAGCAGGTCGCGGACTCCTCGGACTCGGAGCATAGGTTGTGACTGCCCGTGACAGTTGCGCCGCCGTCGAGGTTCCAGTGCGCCACCGCGAAGTACGACAGTGGCGTGTGGCTGATGCCGATATCCACGACGTCGAGGCCGGTCGAGAGGACGCCGGCGCCGAACGCCTCCTTGAGGGGCGGTGACGTGGTCCGGTAGTCCATGCCGGGCGCGACCGCGCGGCCGCCCCGCCGGCGGACGAGGGTGCCGAAGGCGCGCCCGACTTCCGCGAAGACCTCCGGCGTGATGTCGATGCCGATCTTGCCCCGGACATCGTAGGCGCGGAAGATGAACGGATTGATCTCGGTCACGTGGCGACGTCCTCGATCTTGGCCATGATAATCTCCTTGAGGGACGCCGGGTCTTGGGCGACTATGGCGACGCCGCGCGGGTCCGCTGCTCCATACGCTAGTGGCCCCGGGCGTGACAGTCAACCCCCACGAGAGGATTCGACATGCCGAACGAGTACGTGCTGGTCCACGGCGCCTGCCACGGCGCGTGGTGCTGGGATCAGGTCGCCGCGCGGCTTCGCGCCAAGGGGCACCGCGTCCTCGCCGTCGATCTGCCCGGCCACGGGCGGCGCGCCGCCCTGGTGCGACGAGCCGGCATGGAGGCCTACGGCCGAGCGGTGGCGGACGCCATGGCGCTCGAGGGCGTGAGCCGCGCCGTCCTCGTCGGCCACTCCATGGGCGGACCCGTGATCTCCAAGGCCGCCGAGCTGGCGCGGGATCGCATCCGGCACCTCGTCTACGTCGCCGCGGTCGTGCCGCTCGACGGGCAGAGCATCGCGGAGTCGCTCATGACCGAGCCGGGGCGGCGGATGGTCCGCGGGATGGCGGCCGGGCGCGGCAACGGCACCTTCCTCTACCCGGCCGAGACCGCGTGGGCCCGCTGGATGGGCGACGTGCCTCGCGATCACCCCGAGGCCTCGCGCGCGCTCTCCCTGCTGACGCCGCAGTCGACGCGCCCCTTCCTCGAGCCGGTGGACCTGCGCGCCTTCTACGCGACGCGCATTCCCCGCACCTACCTCCGCTGCCTCCAGGACCGCGCGGTGGTGCCCGCCAAGGGGGCCGAATTCGCCGCGCGGCTCGGCGTCTGCCCGGTGGACATGAACTGCGCGCACAACCCGATGCTCTCGCAGCCGGACGAGCTGGCGCGGATTCTCGACAAGATCTAGGAGATCTCCATGGACGAGGCGCTCAGAGACAAGACTAAGAGCACTGCAAAGATGCTGTTCCACACGCTCAAAGGCGGCGTGGGCTTCGAGGACTGGAAGAAGATCGACAAGGAGCTGGCGCGCGAGCTCTCGATGTTCTTCACGGGCAAGCTCTACAGCCGCGAGGTCATCTCCCAGAAGCAGCGCGAGCTGTGCGCCGTCGCCTCGCTGACCGTGCTGAACCGCGAGCGCGAGGTCCACGCCCACATCCACGCGGCGCTGAACGTGGGCGCCACGAGGCAGGAGGTGGCCGAGGTCATCTTCCAGCAGGTAACGTACGGCGGCATGCCGGTGGTGGTCGAGGCGCTCCGCGTCTTCAAGGAGGTGCTGGAGGAGCGGGGCGAATGGCAGTGATGCACCCCACCGTCGCCGCGGCGGTAGAGGCCGCGCGGGCCGCTGGAGAGATCGCGATGAAGTACTACCGGGGCGGCTTCCAGGTCACCATCAAGCCCGACAAGACGCCGGTCACCCAGGCGGACCAGGAGGCGGAGAAGGCGATCCGCGCCATCCTCGCTCGCGCCACGCCCGAGTGCGGCTTCCTCGGTGAGGAGTTCGGCCAGGAGGGCTCGACCAGGAAGCGGTGGATCATCGATCCCATCGACGGGACGAAGAACTTCGTCCGCCACATTCCCTTCTGGGCCGTGCTGATCGCCCTCGAGGAGGACGGGCAGGTGACGACGGGCGTGGTCCACAACCCGGCCACCGGCGAGCTCTTCTGGGCGCGGAGGGGCGAGGGCGCATGGGCCAACGGCGAGCGCATGCACGTCTCGACGTGCCCCGTCCTGACGGACGCGTTCCTGATCCATTCGAGCCTGAACATCCTGCGCGCCGCCGGGTTCTGGGCTGGATTCGAGCGCCTCGTGGACGCGACCTCGAGGCAGCGCGGCTTCGGCGACTACTTCGGCTACTGCCTGGTGGCGGAGGGTAAGGCGGAGATCTACGCCGAGGCCGACCTGAAGGCCTGGGACGTGGCGCCCATGAAGATTCTTGTCGAGGAGGCGGGCGGCAAGCTCACCGACTTCGCGGGCAAGCCCGACATCTACACGGGCTCGGTGCTGGCAACCAACGGCCTGCTCCACGACGAGGCCCTCCGGCTCCTGCGACGCGCCTGACATGACGGACTGGGGTCGCGTCGCCAGCCGCGTGGATCAGGCGCACGAGGCGCTCGGGCATCGCTCGTTCGAGGCCGCCGGGGCGGTGTTCGTCAGGAATCCCGAGCTGCCCGACATCCACGTCGCGAACTACGGCCGCTCGGTCACCGCGGCGTCTCCCGACGAGATCGACGCGCTGCTCGCGCGCGCCGAGCGCGAGTTCGCCGGCTGCCCGCACCGCTGCTTCGAGGTGGACGTCGACACACCTCCTCCATTCGAGGGGCGCCTGGTCTTCGAGGGCTATGAGGCGCGCGACTTCGTCCTGATGGTGCTGGAAGGCGAGCTCCACGGCCGGCCAAAGGCCGCCGACCTCCGTCTCGCGACGGACGATCGGGACTGGACGGCGGCCGACAGGCTCAAGAGGCTCGACTGGGCGGAGTCGCGCGCCAAGCTCGGGCGCGATCCGCTTCCGGCAGTGGGCGAGAGCCTCGCCCGGCTGGCCCGGCTCAAGACGCCGCCAGACCGCAAGTGGCTCGCCTACGTGGACGGGGAAGCGCGCGGCATGGCCTCGGTCTGGGACGGGTTGGACGGCGTCGGGTACGTGGAAGACGTCTTCGTGGAGCCGGAGTATCGTCACCGTGGGCTCGCGACGGCTCTGATGCATCGCTGCGTGGCGGATGCCCGCACGCGCGGAACCGGGGCGCTCACGCTCGTCGCCGATGCGGGCGATACGCCCCAGACCATGTACGCGGCCATGGGCTTCCGGCACGCCGCGACCAAGCGACGCTACGTGCGGTACCTGAAATCCGATTGCTGAGCAGCGGCGGAGGCATGATCGTAGCCGCGAAGCGCGCGCGGCGGACGGGGCCGGTCGTCGGGGGCGCCCCCGACGCCACCCGCCCGGGATGGCATGTTGGCTTGCGAGAGGGTCGGTTGGTTAGATGACGAGCACGCGTCGGAGCCAGCGGCCGATGTCGGCGATTTCCTCGGCACACACGGAATGCGGCATCGGGTACTCGTGCCAATCGACGGCGTAGCCGAGGGCGTTCAGGTGATCGCGTGAGCGCCTCGCCCATGGGAGCGGGATGAGGGGGTCTCGAGTGCCGTGGGCCATGAAGATCGGCACGTCGCGGTTCGCCTGGCTCGCCTCGCGCTCAAGCGTCTCGGGCAACGGAAGATAGGAGGACAGCGCGAGAATGCCCGCCAGCCGCTCGGGATGCCGGAGTCCCGCTTGGAGCGCGATCGCGCCGCCCTGGGAGAAGCCGGCGAGGACGATGGACCGCGCCGCGATGCCGCGCGTCCCCTCGCGGGCGACGAGCGCGCCAAGGCGTGCCTGCGAGGCGCGGACGCCCGCCGCGTCCTGCACGCCGTCGCCGGTGACGTCGTACCAGGCGCGCATGACGGCGCCGCCGTTGATCGTGACCGGCTGGAGCGGGGCGTGGGGAAAGACGAAGCGCACGGCGGGCGCCGCCGGCATCCCCAGCTCGGGCACGATGGGCTCGAAGTCGTGGCCGTCGGCCCCGAGCCCGTGGAGCCAGATGACGGCGGCCCGCGGCGACGGGCTCGTTTCGATTTCGAGCGTCTCGAGCAGGTCGCTCATGCCGGGGCCCAGCCGCGCGTGAGCGCGGCGACGCGCGCCATCAGCGCATTCTGGTCGAGCGTGACGAGCCTCCGGTCCTTGACCACGTGGCGCCCGTGGACCCAAACATCGGTGATGGCCTGGGGCGACATGGCGTAGACGACGCTCTTGAGCAGGCTGGTCGGCGGGTGCAGCGACGGGTGCCCCAGGTCCACGGCGACGAAGTCGGCCAGCATGCCCTTCTTGATGTCGCCAGCGTCCAGGCCGAGAAGCTGGCCGCCGTCGAGCGTGCCCATCCGGAACGCCTGCTCGGCGAGCAGCCGCGTACCGTCGAGATGCCGCACCTTCTGGAGCAGCGCGGCCATCCGCATCTCCTCGAAGACGCTGAGCCTGTTGTTGGTGCAGCCACCGTCGGTGCCGAGCCCGATCGTCACGCCCGCGGCCTGGAGCTCGGTCAGGCGGGTGATGCCGTCTCCCAGGACCATGTTCGACGACGGACAGTAGGCGAGCCCCGCGCCGCGCTCGCCCATGAGCCGGATCTCTTCGTCGTCGAGCCAGACGCAGTGCACGCCGACCATCCGCTCGCCGAGCACGCCGAGCTTGTCGAGGTAGCGGATGGGCGTGGCGCCGTGCTCCTCGAGGGTGCGCGCGCCCTCGTACTGGCCCTCGGCCACGTGGATGTGGAAGGGCGTGCCCGCCGACTGGGCGACCTCGAAGCCGGCGCGGATCATGGCAGGGGAGGCGCCGTGCGGGCTGTGGGGCGCGGGCTGCGCGCGGACCAGCGGATCCTTCGCGTACCTGGCGATCAGATCCGCGGTCCGCTTCGCGGCATCAGCTGGCCTCTCGCGATAGCGCGCGGGCGCGCCCTCCCAGTCGTACATCGCGCGCGCGAGCACGAGGCGGATCCCGACATCGCGCGCGGCCTGGATGACCGCCTCGGCATTGTCGTTTCCCTCGTCCTGGAGATAGAAGAAGTCCGCGCAGGTCGTGGCGCCGTGCAGCAACATCTCCGTGAAGGCGAAGGCGGCGCCGAGGTAGATGCCGTCCCGGTCGAGCCGCGTCGAGTACGGGTAGAGCACGCGGTCGCGCCAGGCCATGAAGTCGAGGTCGTCACCGAGCCCGCGCAGGAGTGACTGGAAGCTGTGGCAGTGGGCATTGACCGTGCCCGGAAGGAGCGCCTTTCGCGCGAGCCTGAGGGCGCCCGACCCACCCGAAGCCGGCCCGACGGCCAGGATGCGCCCGTCCGCGACGTCCACGCCGAGGTCCTTCTGAACACGGCCACCGGCAAGGAGGAAGTCGGGCAGCAGGCGCATCAGGGCGGTGATTCTACCGCGCCTGGAACTCCAGGGCCAGCGCCGAAGGATCTCCGATCCGAGGTAGTAGAGCGCGAACGCGGTGATGATGAACACGGCGTTAGACACGAGCTGATGGGCTGGGGTAGCTGGCTGGGGAGACTACTTCGTGAGGATGAGCTTATCCGCCTTGGTGATGAAAAGCCTGTACTCCTGTCCGCGGTGGACGATCACGACTTGACGGCTCCCGCGGAAGAGCTCCGAGCTGGCGACGGGTGCCGAGTGCGGCGCGTCTGTGCCCAGGGGACGGACGGGCGGCGAGCCCTTGGCGCTCTCGGTCACTCGCTCTCCTCCCGGATCTGCTGCGAGAGGTAGGCTGCTTCGCCCATCTGCTTGATCAACTCGAGCTGGGCCTCGATCCAGTTCGCATGCCCTTCTTCCGACTTCAGGATGTCCTCGAGGAGCTCGCGGCTGCCGTTGTCGCCGAGGCTGCGGGAAAGCTCGATGCCCTTGTTGAGGGCCTGAATGGCCGCTCCCTCCAGCTCCAGGTCGAGCCGCAGCTGTTCCGGCACGGTCTGCCCGACGTTGACCTTACCGAGACGCTGCACGTTCGGCACGCCCTCGAGGTAGAGAATGCGCTCGATCAACTGATCTGCGTGGTGCATTTCACCCATCGACTCCGCGCGGACCTTTTTCCAGAGGCGCTGATAGCCCCAGTTCTCGCACATGCGCGCGTGAAGGAAGTACTGAACGATCGCGGTCAGCTCGGCGGTGAGCACATCGTTCAGCAGGACCAGTACTTGATCGTTCCCTCGCATCGTGGCGGCCTCCCCGGGTCAGTCGGTTGGAACCGCGCCATCATAGACCCGCTGGAAGTTCCGCTCAAGCAGGCTCTCGAGCATGGGGCAGCAGGCGCCGCAGTCTCGGCCGGCCCCGCACACTCGCCCGACCTCCTCAGAGGTACTGGCGCCCCTGGCGATAGCCGCCTCGACGTGGCGTTCCGACACTCCCCGGCAGAGGCAGACGATCATGAGCGGGTCCGGTCCTCTACGAGGGCGATGGCGACCGGTTCCCGGCGGCCGAAAAGAAGCAGTCCCGCGACGGCCAGATAGGCGAGGTAGGCGGTGACCTCCGGGAGAGACGGCTGCGCCCGGTAGCCGACGAGTCCCGAGAGGAAGCCGCCCGTGATGCTTCCGTCGCGTAGCAGCCAGGAGGTGTTCCAGAGCGGCTCCGATGCGGGCAGGATGCCCAGCCCCTGCAGCCGGCCCACGCCGCCGCTGAAGAGCCCGGCGGCCAGCAGCATGATAAAGGCGGTCGTGACGCTGAAGAACCGGGGCAGGCTCACGTGCTGGCCGCCGCGGAAAATGCCCCACCCGAGTCCCGCGGCGCACGCCACGCCGGCGACGCCGCCCGCCACGTTGCCCCATCCGGTTTCGGCGCCGGCCTGCGCCAGAATGCCCCAGAGGAAGAGGACCGTCTCCGCGCCCTCGCGGAAGACGCCCGTGAACGCGATGAGCCCCACGATCCACAGGCGATTGTGGGCCCGGGCCTCATCGATGCGGTGCTGCACGTGTCCCTTGATAAACCGCGCGTGCTGCTGCATCCACCAGGCGTGCCAGGTGAGGAGCCCCACGGCCGCGAAGATGACCGCCATCGTGATGATGTCGGGGCCGACGTCGAGCAGCGGGCCGGACAGGTACGTCACGGCCAGGCCCATGCCAATGCTCGCCACCACGCCCAGCGTGCCGCCCCACGTCACGTAGCGGTACCCGTCGCGGGCCGCGATTTTCTGGAGGTAGCTGTAGACGATCCCCAGGATCAGCGCGGCCTCGAAGGCCTCGCGAAGCGTGACGACGAAGGTGGCGCCCATGCTGTCCCTGGCGATCTACTCGGCGACGATGGTGGCTTTGGCCGTCTCGGAATGGTACTCGCCCACGAACGGATACTTGCCGGGCTTGAGCGCCGGCATCTTGATACGCATCGTCTTGCCCCCGGGGATGACCTTCTCGATGCGGGGCTGGTTCATGTCGAACTCCTCCGGTCCCTTGTCCTTGTTGGTAATGACCAGCACGAACGGCGCGCCGGCCTTGACCTTGATCACGTCGGGCTGGAAGCGGTTCTTCTCGATCACGAGCGGGATCTCCGCGGGATCGGCCGCCGCCGCAGCGGCTACCGTCCCCAGGGCCATGGCCAGCACGGCCACCAGCGTCGCGCATTTCCTCATCGCACCGTCCTCTGCGTCATGATGGGCTCGGTGGTCATGAGTTAGTCTACCCTAAGTAAAAAGATTTAGTCAACCGAAAAAATAACCGCTGGCGAGGCTTCGAAGATTGGGGCAGGGCCGCGTGGCTACTGGGGGCAGGGCCGCGCTGCTAGAGGACGTGCAGCAGGGGCCGGGCGATCAGGCTGCCCGGCTTCCAAAGGCCGCTCCGCTCGAGCTCGGCCATTGCGGTAGTGGCATCCGGAGAGCGCATGAGCGCCCAGGTCGTCCCGCCGGGGAAGAGGCCGCCGAAGGCCATGCGACCTCCGCCGCGGGACTCGATCAGCGCGAACGAGGCCATCTCCACGTCGGGCGCCTCGCCCTCGACGATGGTGGCCGTGCGCGAGCCGTCCGTCACCAGCGGTGGCATCTCCCACGGCTCGAGGAACTGGGCGAAGTCGCGCGGTCGCCAGGTCTTCCACACACGGCCCGTCCAGTAGGGGTCTTCCTCGATAAGCCGCGTTATGTCGCCCGCCTGCTGGACGCGGTAGACGATATCGGCGGTCTTGCCGTCGGGGGCGGGGCCGCCGCCGATGACGAAGCCGCGCCGGCGCAGCTCCGTGATCCGCTCGAGGTGCGCCGCCCGGTGCGCCGCGCGACGCTCGAGGTAGTCCTCCGCGGCGGTGATGGCGACGTGGTAGACGATCACGGCGTCACCCAGCCGCCCGAGAACGGGACCACCTGTCCGACGAAGAAGTCCGCGTCCTCCGAGGCCAGGTACACGGCGAGCCGCGCCGACTCCTCGCTGCGCGCGAGCCTGCCCGCTGGAATGTTCTTCACCATGCGCGCGAGCTTCTGCGGGTCGTTCGTGAGCGACGGCGGGAAGTAGGTCGGGTTCTCGACGTAGTTCTGCGCGATGGCGTTGACCTGGATGCCGTCGCGCGCCACCTCACGCCCGACGGCCCTGGTTAGGCCGTTCACCCCCGCGCGCGCCGCCGAGTACGCGGCGTAGTTGGCCAGCCCCGGGAAGGCCGCGGCCGAGGACATGTTGATGATCTTGCCGCGCTTGGCCGGGCGCATCACGCGGAGCGCCGCGCGCAGGCAGTAGAAGGGCTCGTCCAGCAGCCGCGACATCATGTCGCGCCACTGCGTGTCCGTCACCTGCTCGGTCGGGCTGCCCGTCGGCGGGTTGGCGCTGTTGTTGACGAGGATGTCGAGTCTCCCGAAGCGCGCGACCACCGCGTCGACGACGCGGTCGGCCTCGGCCGGGCGCGTGAGATCGCCGGTGAGGACGAGCACCTCGCGCCCCAGTCCGGCAGCGATGGCGGCGAAGGGCTTCGCGGCGGCCTCGTCGCGGTCGTGGAGAGCCACCGCGGCGCCCTCGCGGCAGAACTCTTCCGTGATGGCGGGGCCCATGAACTCGCTGACGTTCGTGATGAGCGCGACCTTGCCGGTGAGCTTCATGCCGCACAGCCTATGCGGGATTTCTCGCCCCCGCAAGACCGTGCTAAGGTGATGAAGCGGTCGAGGGGAGGCCGGGACGTGACCGACGACCTGCTGGAGTCTTTCAAGGCCCGCTACTCGTTCGCGCTGGACCCCTTCCAGCTGGACGCCATCCGGGCCATCCAGGACGGCAAGTCCGTGATCGTCTCGGCGCCGACGGGCTCGGGCAAGACGCTCGTCGCGGAGTTCGCCATTCACGCCACGCTCGCGCGCCAGCGCCGCATCGCCTACACCACGCCGCTCAAGGCGCTCTCCAACCAGAAGTACGCCGATTTCTGCCGGCAGTTCGGCTCCGACCGGGTCGGCATCCTGACGGGCGACGTCAAGGTCAACGCGCGCGCGGCCGTCGTCGTCATGACCACCGAGATCCTCCGCAACATGTTCTACACGGGCGGCCTCGACGGCCTCGAGGTCGTGGTGCTCGACGAGTGTCACTACATGGGCGACGAGGGGCGGGGGACGGTGTGGGAGGAGATCATCATCAACGCGCCGAAGGACGTGGCGCTCGTGGCGCTGTCCGCGACGGTCAAGAACATCGCCGAGATCGCCGACTGGATCAACCTCGTTCACCGCCCGATCGTCCCCATTACGCACCCGCATCGTAGCGTGCCGCTCCAGTACCTCGTTGCCGATCTCTCGGGCGAGATCCACGCGTACGAGACGGTCCGGAACGGCAAGGTGCGGCTCCTGGGCCAGGAGCGCGAGGGCGGCGGGAGCGACAAGGGCCGCTGGTACACGCGCCGGGTCGTGGACCCGACGGTGATGCTCGACGAGCTGGAAACGCGGGGCTGGCTGCCCGCCATCTACTTCATCTTCAGCCGCGCCGGCTGCGAGCGGGCGATGGAGACGGTCCTCGCGGAGGGCAAGCCGCTCCTTCGCCGCAGCCAGCGGCAGCAGGTGGACGAGGCCGTCCGCGAGGCGATCTCGGACACCCCGACCATCGCCGAGTCACCGCTCAACCAGACGATCTTTCAGGCGCTCGGTATGGGCGTGGGGCTTCACCACGCGGGCGTGCTGCCCTCGGTGAAGCGCCTCATCGAGCTCCTCTTCGAGCGCGGGCTGTGCAAGGTGGTCTTCGCCACCGAGACCATGTCGCTCGGCATCCACATGCCCGCCAAGAGCGTCGTGCTGCAGTCCCTGACCAAGCGCACGGACCGCGGCTTCCGCTCGCTCACTCACAACGAGCTCACCCAGATGGCGGGGCGGGCGGGCCGCCGGGGCATCGACCCCGAGGGCAAGTGCGTCATGGCCCTCGACGTCCGCGACGGCCTCGAGGACATGATGCGCGTCGTGGACGGCCCGCCCGAACCGGTCCTGAGTCAGTTCAAGCTGGGCTATGGCTCTGTGGCACTGCTGCTGGCGACGGGACAGGACATGGCGATCATCCGGCGGACGGTGGAGTCGTCGTTCGGGCAGTACCAGAATCTCAAGAAGATCCGCGGCCTCGAAGCCGAGGTCGCGAGCCTCGAAATGGCCGTGGCGGACGGCCGGCGCTTCGAGGCGCCCTGCGGCGACTTCTCGCGCATCGGCCGCTACCGAACGACGCGGGCCCAGGTCGAGCAGCAGCGCATGGCGCGCGGGAAGGGCGGGCGCGGCGCGCGCTCAGCCGCCACCGCCGAGCCGGGCCGCCTGGCGCTGGTGAGGCGGAAGAGCGGCGCCTCCCTCGGCCTCATCTGCGGCGTCGACCGGCGCCGCCACCGCACGCTGGCAACCGTGCTCCTGCCTCACGGCGTCACCGTCCAGATGAAGGAAGGGAACATCAAGAAGATCTTCTGGCAGACGCCGCCGCTGCACCTGCCGCGCGACTGGGAGCGGCGCACGAAGACCCTCTCCGAGCAGCTCGAGGGGCTCTCGATCCCGGAGCTCGTTGAACGTGAGCGGAGCCGGGGATCCGAGGGCGAGCTCGCGGCCATCGAGTGCCATCGCTGCCGCTGGGGCAGCCAGAGCAAGTGCGACCATGCGTGGAAGGGGCTCGAGGCGCTCGAAGGCCGGCTCGGGCAGAAGCGCGAGATGCTCGAAGCATTCCGCAACGCCTACTGGCAGGAGTTCTGCCGCGTCGTGGCCGTGCTCGAGCGCTTCGGCGCCGTCCAGGACAACAAGCTCCTGGCCAAAGGGCAGCTCATCGCCGGCTTCCGACACGACAACGAGCTCCTTGTCGCGGAGATGGTGGACCGCGGAGTTCTCGAGGACACGACGCTCGCCGAGGCCGCAGCCCTCTGCTCGTGTCTCATCGAGGAATCGCGCTCGGGGGATTCGGCCGTGGCGCGCGTCTTTCTGAAGAAGCGCCCCAAGCTCAAGCGCAAGCTCCAGGATCTGGAGGCGGTGGCCCACACCGTGCTCGAGGTCCAGCGCCACCACCACCTGCCGATGCCCGTCGGCGTCTCGACCGGCTTCATGCCCTCGGTCTTCCGCTGGGCTTCTGGAGACGACGACTGGTCTGGTATCGTAGAGGAGTCGTTCGGCGGCCACGAGGGCGACCTGATTCGCGCCCTCCGCCGCCTCATCGACCTGCTGCGCCAGCTCGGGGAGGCGCCCGAGGTGCCCCAGGCGCTGGCGGCGCTGCTCGGGCGGGCGGCGCGGGTGGTGGACCGCGGCATCGTGCTCGAGTCAGCCCTGATATAAAAGGAGACCGCATGCGTGCCCTAGCCATAGCCCTTATCGTCGCGGGCGGGTTTCTCGTTGGCGCCTGCGCGACCCCAACTCCTCTCGTCGAGCAGACGACGCGCGGGCCCATCGCGCAGGAGATTCACATCGCGCGGTCCTTTGCCGCCAATGGCCGCGAACCGGGCTGGGACGAGAAGCGGCACTACGAGGAGGAGCTCGAGGACAAGGTCTTCAAGTACCTGCGAGAGCACCCGGAGCTCCAAAACGAGACCCGTTACAGCACCTTCCGCTTCTGGCGCCAAGTCAGCATCGGCAGCACGAAGGAAGAGGTCAAGGTTCTGCTGAGCGATCCCGACGAGCGGACCATTGACCCGGCCCTGATGGCTTCACTGGCCCGGCGGCACTGGTCCCAGGTCCAGGGCAAAGCCAAGGAAGCGTGGGTCTATCCGCTCGGCTGGGTCCTCTACATCGACGATAAGGCCGTGGTCAGCATGATCCGCGTGCGGTTCAGATGGGATAAGGACGACGACCAGTAGCTGCAGGTTGCCGATTAGGGCCCATCTGCGTCATTGAGCTGGAAGCATGTTGGGGCGCCCTCGGCAGCATGCTCAACGTACAGGAGTACGCCTCGCATGCTGCCTTCGGGCGCCGCCTCGCAGCTGGACCCTTCTCGACGGCCTGCGCCGCTTGGCCTGCTTCGCATCTCGAACCTCTTTCGGCTGCTTGCGATGGTATAGTTTTTGAGCGTTGGAAGCCTTGATGGGTGAATTGCCCGCATGGATCGCGCCCGGTGACGCCGCCACCTTCGTCTGGTACAGCGGGCAGGGGGAGAGCGCCGAGGGCGTGCCGTTCTACCATGTGGCCGGGCCCGCGCTCGATACGCCGCCGGCCTCCCCTTATTTCCTCCTGGCTCCCCTGGAACGGGATGACTTCGCGAGGCGCCTCTATCGCGGCCAGGTGGGCCTCGCCGAGCTCCGAGGCTTTCTCGACGATTGCACGCTGGCCCGCGGCGAGATGAGCGAGTCGCTGGATCGCGTCGCCGCGCAGGCCGAGACGCCTGTGCTGCCCGTCATCGACGCGTGGCGCGTCATGCCGGCCCGGCCCCTCCTGCCGTACCTCGACGACATCGGCGCATTCCTGCCCGGGGAGCGGCCGCTGTTCGTCACTCCGGAAGCCTACGCGGCGGCGCGGCAGGAACCCGAGCGATTCGGGACGGCGTGGGTCTGCGACGAGTGCGGCCTAGCGGAAGACGCCGCGGCCTTCCTCTGGACGGCCCACGCGGGCCCGCTCGTGCGCGTCTGCTTCCTCATCCAGAACGACGCCGGCGTCTGGAGCTGCCGCCTGCATCCCTTCGAGTTCCTCAAGGAGGCCGCATGATTCGCTCGAGGCTCGCCGCGACGAAGCGCACGCCCCTCGCGCCCAGGGGCATGGTGGTCGCCGAGCACCCGCTGGGCGCCGAGGTGGGCGCCGGCATTCTCAAGCGCGGCGGCAACGCGGTGGACGCGGCCGTGGCGACAGCCTTTGCGATGCCGGTGGTCGAGCCCTTCATGTCCTCGATGGCCGGCGGCGGGACGATGTTGGTTCACCTGGCCAAGTCAGGCGAGGCGCTCTGCGTGGACTTCAACGTCGAGGCACCCGCCGCCGCGCACGAGACCTGCTTCGAGCTGGGCGAGGGCATATCGACCGGGCTCTTCCCGTGGCGTCAAACCGTGGACGACGCCAATGTCTTCGGACCGCGCTCGGTGGCGGTGCCAGGCTCGGTGGCGGGTCTGACCCTCGCGCTCGAGCGCTGGGGCACCATGGAGCTGGCCGACATCCTCCAGCCGGCGATCACGCTCGCCGACGAGGGCTTCGTGCCGGACTGGTACGTGGCGCTCAACGTGGCCCTGTTCTGCCAGGAGCTGGCGGCATTCCCCGCGACGGCGAAGAACTATCTTCGGGATGGTCACTACGTCTATAGAACGCCCGGCCTCGGCGACGGCGAAGTCTTCCGCCAGCCCGACCTCGCCCGGAGCTTGAGGCTGATCGCGAAGGACGGGCCCGTGGCTTTCTACAAGGGCGCGATCGCACAGGCCATCCACGAGGAGATGTGGGTCAGAGGCGGCATGCTCACAAAGGACGACCTCGCGCGCTACGCGCCCCGCGTGCTGCCCGCCCTCATGGGCGAGTACCGCGGCCTGGAGCTGGCTTTTTCTCCCGGCGCGACGGGCGGCATCACGGCGCTCGAGACGCTGAACATCCTCGCCCGATTCCCGAAGACGCGCACGACCTGGAAGACGCCGGGCGGCCTCCACCTGCGGGCCGAAGCGGTGCGCCGCGCTTTCCTCGACAGGCTCGAATACCTGGGCGATATGGAGCGCGTCAAGTCGCCGTGGGAGGGGCTCGTCTCGCGCGAGTACGCGGCGAAGGTGGCCTCGGGCCTCAGGGCGGCCGGGCCGCGCAACGCGCGACCGGCGCCGGATCCGTGGCGCTGCGAGCTGGGCGGGCGCGCCGCCGACTGCACCACGCACCTCTGCGCCGTGGACCGCCAGCGCAACATGGTCTCGCTCACCAATACGGCCGTGTCGCTCTGGGGCTCGCGCATGGTCGTGCCCGACACGGGCATCCTGCTCCAGAACGGCATGATCTGGTTCGACCCCGAGCCGGGGCGCGTGAACTCGATAGCGCCAGGCAAGCGACCGCTGGTCAACATGGTGCCCGCGCTCGGCTTCAGGCGGGGCGAGCCCTATCTCGCGGTGGGCGCGCCGGGAGGCCGCAAGATTATCTCGGCCATCCCGCAGGTGATTGCCAACATGGTGGATCTTGGAGACGGCCCGCAGGCCGCCATCGAAGCGCCGCGGCTGCACACCGAAGGCGGCGACCTCTGGGTGGACGACCGCGTGGGCGAGGCGTCTCTGAACGCGCTCACGCGCATGGGGCACCCGGTTGTGCCCAAGCCCACGGACCCCGGCACGCTCTACTTCTCGCGTCCCGTCGCCATCCGCGTCACGAAGAAGGGCCTCGAGGCGGGGCTCGACCCCTTCCACGGCGCGGCGGCCGCGGGGATCTAGCGGGCAACCGACCCGAGCGAGGCACGAACGGAGGTCTTTTGATGGAAGAAAAAGTCATCGCGTCGTGGAAGTACAAGAAGGGCGCGCTCGACGCCAAAACGGCCTACCTGTGCTATCTCGCGGCGAACCTCGCCGCCGGCAACACACACTGAGCCAAGCGTGACCTGGCGGGCGCCAGGGCCGCGGGAGCGAGCGAGGACGAGGTGCGCGAGGCGATCAGCTTCGCCATCCGCGCCAACGCCGCCAAGACGCATGCCGACATCCTCAAGGTCTACGAGACGGGCAGCTGAATGGCCGACATCCGCCTGACCACGGGCTTCTCGACCATCATGAGCCCCGACCAGGAGGCGATCACGCGCCTCCTGACCGAGACCATCGAGCAGATCGCCCAGGACGACGGGAGCTTCACGCGCGCCAAGATCGTCTTCACCGAATCGGACGAGCGCTGCGGACTGACGGCCGAGCTCGACGGCGTGAAGAAGGAAGGCGTGCCGCTCCAGATCGACCTCGAGCAGCTCGAGGACGCGCAGACCCAGCCCGGCGCCCGCGCCCAGCTCAAGGAAGCCCTGCGCCTCTACTTCCGGAGGGTCATGGGCAAGCCGTGACGGCCGACTCGGGCCTGCTCCTCTTCCTCTACCGCGGCTGCGCCTTCCGCATAGCCGAGGGCGTCCAGCCGCCCAAGGCCGGCTCGCTTTTCTTCTGCCGCCACCTCGATTTTCGCCCAGGCGAGGCCGTGCTCGAGATCGGCGCGGGCATCGGGCTCGCGGCGGTACTCGCCGCGCGCGAGGGCTGCCGGGTGATCGCCACCGACGTGGTGCCGGCCGCCGTCGAGTGCGCCAGGGGCAACGCCGTGCTGAACGGAGTCGCCGATCGGCTGGAAGTGCGCCTCGGCGATTGCTTCGAGCCCGTGCAAGGACAGTCCTTCGACCTGATCTGCACGAGCCCGCCCCAGATGCCGACGCCTCCTGGGCGCGAGCGCCTGGACCCGGCCGCGGCCGCCGACAATGGCGGCGTGGACGGCTGGAAGCTCCTCGACCGGGTGATAGCCGGCGCGCCCGCGCACCTCGAGCCCGGCGGCCGCCTCGTCTTCACCATGTTCGGCTTCCTCGGGCCCAAAGGCGCCTGCGCGCGGCTCGAGGCTGCGGGGCTCGAGCCGTCCATTCGCGCCCGCGAGACGCAGGGCTTTCCGCGGATCGGCTACGAGCGGCTCGACCACATCCGCGGCCTCGACGCAGAAGGCACGCTGGCGGCAGCCGGCATGCCCGCCACCGTGGAGCGCCTCGTCGTCCAGGGGGTCAGGCGCCGATGACCGGCGCGCCGGCCACGGCGCCGAAGGTCCCCGCGGCGAAGATCCCGGGAGCGAAGGTCCTGATCGTCAACGCCGACGACTTCGGCCTCACGGCCGGCGTGAGCCGCGGCATCCTCGAGGCCCACACGAACGGCATCGTCACGAGCACGACCCTCCTCGTGAACCGCGCGATCCCGCCGGCGCAGGTGGAGGAGCTCAAGGACTCGGCGCTCGGCGTCGGCGTGCACCTGAACCTGACGCTCGGGACGCCGGTCGCCGACCCCAAGCGCGTGCCCTCGCTGGTGGACGCCGAGGGCCGTTTCGTCCGCGACGCGCGCGAAGCCGCCGCGCGCGCCAAGGCCGACGAGGCCCGCATCGAGCTAGGCACCCAGATCGACGTCTTCAGACGGATCATGGGGCGCTTCCCGACCCACCTCGACACGCACCATCACGTCGGGCGGCACCAGCCAATCCTGGAGCTGGTGCTGGATTTCGCCCGTGCGCTCCGGGTGCCCGTGAGAAGCCAGGATGCGCAGGTACGCCGAGCCGCGAGGTCTCTCGGCCTCCGGACGCCGGACCACTTCATGGGCGAATCTGGTCCCGAGGCCTACTGGTCCCGTGAACGCGTGCTGGAGCACCTGGGCACGCTGCCCGCGGGCCTCTCGGAGTTCATGACCCACCCGGGCTACTTCGACGAGGATCTGGCGTACAGCCGCTACGGCCGCCAGCGCGAGACCGAGCTCGCGGGCCTGACGGATCCCGAGGTGAGGCAGGCCGCCGGGCGCAACGGCATCCGTCTCGCCCACTTCGGGAGCTGCTGATGCCGAGGCGGGGTTTCATCGGCGTCGACGTCGGCGGCTCGGTGATGGCGGCGGGGGTCGTCACGCTCGAGGGCGAGGTGGTGGCCCAGGGGCAGGACCCGACGCACAAGCGCGGGCCCGGCACCGCGGTCGCGACCCTCCTCGACTTGGTGCAGCGGATGCACCAGGCGGCGCGCGCCTTCGGGGTCGCCGTCGAGGGCATCGGCATCGGCGTGCCGGGCACCGTCGACGCCGAGCGCGGCGTCATCGGCCGGGACGTCCACTACGTGCCGGACCTGGCGGGCGCCCCGCTCGCGGCGACGATCGCCGCCCAGACTCATCTCCCTGTCTATGTCGACAATGACGTCAACGTGATGGCGCTCGGCGAATGGACCTTCGGCGCGGGACAGGGCGCGCGCTTTCTCGTCGTGCTGGCGATCGGCACCGGCGTGGGCGGCGGCATCATCCAGGACGGCAGGCTCGTGCGCGGCGAGGGCGGCTACGGCGGCGAGCTCGGCCACGTGCCGATCAACTTCGACGGCCGCGCCTGCATTTGCGGCGGGCAGGGCTGCTTGAAAACGTACGTCTCGGGCACGGACATCGCGCTCATCGGAACAGAGCGTCTCAAGCGCGACGTCACCGCCGCAGACGTGTTCCGCATGGCCGATGAAAGCAACCCGACGTGCCAGGACGTGGTCACCGACGTCTGCCGCGCCCTCGGCGCCGGGCTCGCGGTGATCGTCAACGGCCTCAACCCGGAGCGCCTCATCGTCACGGGCGGGGTGGCGGAGTCGCTCAAGGCGCTCGAGCTGCGCATTTACCACCAGCTGCAGCACTATGCCTTCGCGCGCGCGCTCGAGTCGACGCGCATCGAGATCGTGCCGCAGAGCAAGCACTCGACCGTGCGCGGAGGGGCCGCGCTGGTCCTATACGAAACCGAGCGACGGAGGGTGGGGGCTCTATGAAAGCGATCACGTTCCACGGGACCGGTGACGTGCGGGTCGAATCGGTGGCGGACCCGAAGATCATGGAGGCGACCGATGCCGTCGTGCGCATCACGACGAGCGCGGTCTGCGGCTCGGACCTGCACCCCTACCACGGCAGGGGCGCCGCTCCCGGCGGGCCTCCGCTCGTCGAGTCGGGCTCGGTCATGGGCCACGAGTTCATGGGAGTCGTCGAGGAGGCGGGCGCGGGGGTCACGCGCGTGAAGAAGGGCGACAGGATCATCGCGCCGTTTTCGATCTCCTGCGGCTTCTGCGACTGGTGCCGGATGCGGCTGCCGACCCAATGCACGACGACAGGGCGCGCGGTCTTCGGCGGGCGCTTCGGCAAGCAGTACCCAGGCGGCCAGGCCGAGCGGATCCGCGTGCCCTTCGCCGATCACATGTGCGAGAAGGTGCCGGCCGGCATGGCCGACGAGGAAGTCTTCTTCCTGGGCGACATCCTGTCGACCGGCTACGTCTGCGCCGAGAACGCGGGGATCCGCCCCGGCGACACGGTCGCCGTGTTCGGCGCGGGGCCGGTGGGGCTGCTCGCGCTGCAGTCGGCGCAGCTCTTCGGGCCGGCGCGCGTCTACGTCGTGGACCGCGTGGATTACCGCCTGAAGCTCGCGGAGGAGTTCGGCGGCATCCCCGTCCACCTCGACAAGGGCGACCCGGTCGCCGAGCTGCGGCGGCTCACTGGCGGGCGCGGCCCCGACGCGGTCCTCGAGTGCGTCGGCCACGAGACGCCATTCACCCAGGCCATCCAGGCGGTGAGGCCGGGCGGCACGGCATCGTCCGTCGGCGTCTACGTCGAGAACGCGATCGGGTTCCCGGTGCGCGAGGCCTTCTTCAAGGACCTGACGCTCAAGATGGGCATCTGCAACGCGCGCAATTTCATCGTGCCGCTGATGCCGCTCATCCAGACCGGCAAGCTCCAGCCGACCCGCATCATCACCCACACGCTACCGCTCGCGGACGGTCCCAAGGGCTACGCGATCTTCGACAAGAAGGAAGACCGCGCCATCAAAGTAATGCTCAAGCCCTAGTCTGGACTAGGCCCGCCCGCCTCGCCCCTTGATCGCTCACGACCAGGCTTGCTCGACGCTAGAGCTTCACGGGGGTGAAGTCGGGCGTGTACATGTCCGTGAGCGGCAGGCGCGTCTTGAGGACGCCCAGCTCCAGCAGCGTATCCTGCATGAACTTCATCGCGTCGAGGTCCATGCGGCCGTCCGCCGAGAGCAGCGGGCGGATGAGGTCGTAGGCGCGCTTGGTGGGGGCCGCAGGCCAGCCGATGGCCTTCGACGCGATCCTGACGCTCTCGTCGGCGTTGTCGCGGCAGAAGCGGGCGCCCTGGAAGATGCTCTTGAGCGCCCGGGTGACAGCGTCGCGCTTGGCCTTGATGATGTCGTCGGTCGAGTAGGCGATCAGGCTGATCCACTTGGGAGTCAGCTCGTCGAGCCGCATCAGGATGTGCCCGGCACCCTCGGCCTCGATGACCACGCCCGCGTCGCCGAAGATGGTGCCCTGGATCTCGCCGCGCTTGAGCGCCGCCATCTGTGCGTCCAGGCCGCCCACGCCGACGATGCGCACGTCCTTCTCCGGGTCCCAGCTCATCTTCTTGGCCAGCATGCGGGCGAAGACCCACGTCGTGGAGCCGACGACGGTGCAGCCGATGGTACCGCCCTTGAGATCTTCGAGGCGCTTGACCTTGGGCAGGACCGTGAGGGTGAAGTGGTTCTTTTCGACGACCGTGGCCAGCGCCCGGATCGGCGTCCCGCGTTCGCGGAAGACGAGCGGGTCCGTGGCGCCGGTGATTCCGATGTCGGCGGAGCCCGAGAGTACGCCCTTGAGCAGGTCGGGGCCGCCCTTGAAGGGGATCAGCTCCGCGTCGAGCCCGTTCTGCTTGAAATAGCCCTTCTCGATCCCGACCAGGGTCGGCGTAACGACGCCGAAGTCGCCCAGCACGACCGCGCCGATCTTGACCGGCTTCAGCGACTGGGCTCGCGCTGCCGTCGTCCGGACAGCCGCGGTTGCCGCCACGCCAGCCGCCGCTGTCTTCAGGAAGTCCCGTCTCGTCGTCATGGGTGAGTCTCCTTTGTGATGGGATCGGCAGTTCAGCGCCAGCGTCCCAGGCGTTGGTTGAGATGTTCCAGGAACAGCACGACCGAGATGGACAGGACCGACACGATCGCCGTGGCCGCGAAGAGCTCAGGCGCCCTGAACGCCAAGGCGGTCCGCTGCATCTGAAAGCCTATCCCGCGATTGCCGGCGAGCATCTCGGCCAGGAGCGCGCCCAGGAGGGCGAAGACCATGGCCACCCGCATCGCGGTCAGCACCGAGGGTAGTACCGCGGGGAGCAGGACCTTTCGGCCGACCTGGGCGCGATTCGCGCCCATGGACACGGCCACCGTCACGAGGGTCGGGTCGACGTCGCGCGTCCCAGCGGCGACCAGCACGACGACAGGAAAGATCGCGAACACCGCGGCCGAGAGCGCCGCCGTCGACAGGCCGATGCCGAAGATGAGCGCGATCCACGGGAGGATCAGGATCTTCGGAATGCCGTAGAGCGCCACGACATACGGCATGGCGACCGCGTGCGCTGTCGGCCGCGAGCCCAGCAAGAGCCCGGCCGGTACTCCCATGCAGACCGCGAGCGCGTAGCCCAGGAGTGTCTTCACGAGCGTGTCGCCGAGACGCGGAAGGGTTTCGGGGACGGTGCCCGCGAGGACGCCGAGGACCGCCGAGGGCGCCGGCACGAAGAGCGGGTCGACCACGCCCCAGCGCACGGCCGCCTCCCAGCCGAGGAGCGCCGCGGCGATGGACAGCGCCTGGCATGAGAGCACCGTCAGTCGGCCCATCGCTTCACCCGTCCCTCGATCAGTGAGCCCACTCCGTCGAGCAGCAGCACCGCCGCCGCGACGAGCACGACGAGCGCCGCATACTCGGCCGTCATCATGAGGCCGTACGCGTAGTTGATCACATAGCCGAGCCCGGCGCGGGCGCCGAGGAGCTCGCCGACCAGGACGCCCACCACGGAGAGCGCCAGGCCCGAACGCAGACCGCCGACCATGGTCGAGGCCATGGCGGGCAGCATGACCTTGCGGAACAGCGTCCACCGCCCCGCGCCCATGGACACCGCCACCGTGATGAGTGTCGCCGGCACCTGGCGAATGCCCGCGAGCACCGAGAGCGTCACGGGGAAGAAGCCCAGCAGAACGCCGAAGGCGATCTTCGAAGCCGGGCCGAGGCCGAGGAAGAGCATGAGTGACGGGTACCAGACGACGCTGGGCACCGCGTAGAGCGCCGCAAGCAGCGGCTCGTAGATCCGGCCGAGCGTCTTCCGGAGTCCGAGGAGGAAGCCGACCCACAGCCCGCCCGCGACGGCCAGCGCATAGGCCGCCGCGATCTCGCCCAGCGTGAGCCACACGTGCCCCGAGAGCGGAGGCAGGTCGCGGGTCGCGAGGACGCGGCCGAGCGCTCCAGGCAGGCGCGAGGGCCCGACGTAGAGGATGGGGTTGAGCATGCGCGCGGCGGCTTCCCACAGGACGAGCGCCGCCAGCAGCACCGCCGTGCGCCAGTACCACACCCTCACACCTGGCCCTCCATCGCGCGCAGCGACTCCTCGCGTACCTGCGCCCAGAGCTTGGCGTGCAGATCCACCGCATCAGGCGCGTCGAGGGCGCGCGGGTAGGGCAGGGGCACCTCGATCACGTCCTTGATGCGCCCCGGGCGGGCGGTCATGACGGCGATGCGGTCGGACACCGCGATCGCCTCGTGGAGACTGTGCGTCACGAATACGATGGTCCGCTCCGTGCGCCGGCGCACCCCGACGAGCCACTCGCCCATGAGGAGGCGCGTCTGCTCGTCGAGCGCGCCGAAGGGCTCGTCCATCAGGAGGATGGGCGTGTCGAGCGCCAGCGCCCGCGCGATGGCGACCCGCTGGCGCATGCCGCCGGAGAGCTCGCGCGGGTACTTGGCCTCGAAGCCCTTGAGCCCCATGGGCTCGAGCAGCCCCAGCGCGATGTCGCGCCGGCGCGCGGGGGGCACGCCCAGGAGCTCGAGGCCGAAGCCGACATTGTCGAGCGCCGTGCGCCATGGGAAGAGTCCGGGATCCTGGAACACGAGCGCGACCTTCTTCGGGTTCGGGCCCGACACGGGCTCGCCGTCGATCAGGATGCGCCCCGAGTCCGGGCGCACGAGGCCGCCGATCATGCCGAGCACGGTGGACTTGCCACAGCCGCTCGGGCCGAGGAGCGAGACGAACTCACGCGGGCGCACCGTCAGGCTGACGCTCTCGACAGCGGGAACGGGCCCGCTCGGCGTCACATAGCGCTTGCTCACGCCGTCGACGGCGATGGGCGCGGCGGCTGTCACTCGGCTCTCGCGTGGGTCCTCATGGTGGCGCGGCGTGGCCCGAGGCTATGCCGCCCGCCTCCGAAGGTCAAGGGGCGCCCGCCCTCAGCCAGGCTCTCTCTCCCCCGGGGGAGAGAGCGTAGCCTGTTAGAAATATCTGATTTGCACGAGTGGCACCTTGATTCGACGTTCGGCTCCTGTTTTGAAATCCACATCCACCTTTGCATGACTCGAATGCGCGTTGGTATCCAACACAACCTCTACAAAAATGAGGACCGTGTCATTCGCCGAGACGGATGTCGAGTAGCTCAGTTTCACGAGCCGATCCACCCAAGCGCTATTGCTCGAGCTCGTGCGATGCTCATCGATAATCGTTTCGCCCGGTCCGAATTCCCAATAGTGCTGATACAAGCGCGACGATACGCTCAACGCGATGTCCGCACTCGTGCTCGTGTACCAATGGTCATGCGCTGAAATTGCGAACTGGCCTTTGAAATCAACGTAGGCGTCGACCAGAATATTTCCTTCCCTCGGCGGCGTAAATTGGAATACCAGCGTACTTACGCCCGGTGAGCCGGCAGTCGCTTGCCATCCCCAGCCATCACCTTGTTCGCTCACCAAGAGGTTGGTCTCGCCTAAGGCAAGATTGAAACCGCAGTCGGCGTCGCTGAAACTGCCGCCGCCGAAACCCTGAATCGCGGGAGGCTTCACGTCAAACACGTTGGGGTCGGGAGGAATTTCAAGAACCAGGTCGCCCGGCAGAATCGGCGGTCGCACGAGCGCGAGGAACTTCTTGTGCCTCCTCTGCAACTCTTTCTTTTCCGCCGCAGTGTGTTTGAGCAGGGATTTCACATCAACCCCGACTGCTTTCAACTCTCTCTGCACGACGGCGTCCGTCAGACCGAGGGCGCGATGCTCTCGGTCGACCATTTTGAGCCGCGCCTTCTCGTACGCCGCCGTCGACTTTTGGTATTTCTTGATCTCTTGCAGCAGCCGTTCCGCTTTTGCATCCATGGTTTGTGTCTGCATGGTTTCGTTCCTTCAGGCTGGTGGTTGGTTGGGCTCATTATGGGCCCCAAGCTAAGAACTTGAAGACCAATGAGTCGAATGCAATCATGCTCATCGCAAGACTTCAAGTCAACGGAATTGTCGGGAAGAGGGATCGCTTCCGCTGGTCCTTGTATGGGCTCGACGATGTCGAGCGCATTCTGTTTCGCCTTTCGCCGCGTTCTCTCGGCTGGCGGTCTCCATGGATCTAGAGAGGTGGGAGGCTCGATCGCGGCGGCTGCCAGGGCCGCGGCCCCGATTTGACCGATGAGGGGGCAATCTGGCACGATGGTCAGAATGAATGCACCTGTCACCCGCGCTGCGGGTACGGCCCGCGAAGCTGGACCATGTCCCATCCCGAGCGCCCACTCTTACGGAGGCACATGTTGAAATCGCTCCAGCTATCCCTCTCCATCTGCTTCCTCCTGTTCGGGGCGTCCACCGCCTGGGGAGCGACCTTGACACACGGCCCCCTGGTCGGCAACGTGACACCCACGAGCGCCACCGTGTTCGTCCGGACCGACCAAGCGACCAACAACGGGTTTGTGCGAGTGATCTGCTGCGCATTTCCGCTGGACGCGCCGTTCAGCACCGCAGCCGCCACCGATTTCACAGCAGAAGTCACCATCAGCGGCTTGGTCGCGGGACTCTCCTATACGGTCCAGATCTTCGTTGACGGCGCCCTTCAATCCACAACGAGCACGTTCAGGACGTTCCCGGCAGCCACCTCCATCAGCCCATTCACCTTCGTCGTCCTGACCGACTTCTCGATCGGGCCGAGCGGAACCACATGCAAGGACGGGCCGGGCTTGGCCGAGTGTCCGGATCTCGCTTCAGCGACCTTTAGAAGCGCCGATGCCGAGAATCCGGCCTTCGTGGTGATCGGCGGCGACTTCGACCACCGAAATGTCGGTAAATATAGAGACCCGACTTGCGACACCGATCGGGAGTGCAAGTATCCCAAGATGTGGAAGGACCTGTACACGTGCGCGAACTGGGGCACGGACATGTGTGCGCACATCCTGCAGAAGCATGTACTCGTCCACTCGTGGGATGACCATGACTACAGCACCAACAATGGCAAGGGTAGCTACAATGACAAGCTCCTGGCGCACGATATGTTCGTGCGGTATTTTCCCTCGTACCCGTTGCCGCCCTGCACGAATAGCTGCGCGGGCATCTGGCAGAAGTTCTCCTATGCGTATGCCGACTTCTTCGTCCTGGACTCGCGGAGCCAGCGTACCGCGGCATGTAAGAACCCGCCCACGTGCTCCGGCACCGAGTCGATGCTGGCCGGCTATACCGTGCGGGGGGCGGACGATCAGCTGACGTGGCTCAAGGACGGCTTGCTGAACTCCACGGCGACGTGGAAGTTCATCTGGAGCTCGGTGCCCTTCAACAAGACGCTGCTGAAAACGGACTCCTGGTTTGGCTATCCGGCGGAGCGGGATGCGCTCGTGGACTGGATCAACGGGAACAATCCCCAGCAAAAGGTCATCAAGAACGTGATCGTTCTCTCGGGCGACCTTCACGTCGGGGCCATCGACGACGGCGTGTCCGGATCTGGCCAGCTCCCGGAAATGGTCAGCCCCGGCGTCAACTTCACGACTGTCTCTCCCCAGCGGTGTCAGAGCGTCAAAAACGTCGGGCGCGGGAGCTGGAGCAACGGCATGTACACGAGCGGCGGCACCGGGCACGTTCCGTGCAACGGCTATGGAGTAATCTCGGTCTCCACGACGTCCGTGACACTGACCGTCAAGGATAGCAACGGGAACACGAGCAAATTGGACTGTGTGCCGCAAGATACTGAGCCGTGCGTTGCCCCGCATCGGCATATCTCGCCGCTCACGATCCCGGCGCAGTAGTGCGCGAGGCGGCAGTCCCCGCGCGGTTCAGACCAGCAGGGTCGCGAGGGCGCCGATCCCGAAGGCCGTGATGACTGCGGCGCCGAGGCAGTTTATCCATCACGGGCCCGGCGCAGGTGTCTCGTGAGATCATTCGTACCCGATGGCATTCGCCAAGACGACGCGTCCCACTCTGGCGGGCACCCTGGCCCGGCCGCGTCTCTTCCGCCTCCTCGATCGCGCGCGACGGCGGCCGGTGACGTGGGTGTGGGCGCCGCTCCGGCAAGACCAGGCTCGTGGCGAGCTATCTCGCCGGCCGCAGGCAGCGGGTGCTCTGGTACCAGGCGGACGAGGGCGACGCCGACATCGCGACGTCACCCGGGGCTTTTTCCGCGAACTCTACGTCCGGCTCAAGGCGCCCTTCACGGCGGTGTTCGACAACTACCAGGAGGTGCCGGGGGACTCCCCGCTTCACGACGTCATGCGGGAGGCGCTCGGCGAGGTCCCGAAGCACGGGCGCGTGATCTTCATTAGCCGGAGCGAGCCTCCGCCCGCCTTCGCCCTCCCTCGCGCACCAGATCATCGAGACACTCGGTTGGCCCGAGCTCCGGTTCACGCATAGAGACCTCCGCCGAAGGGATCGGCGCCAAGGGCCTGATCGTCGGCGTCTACACGGATTCGAAGGGCGTGATTCACGGCTTCCTCAAGAAGGGCACCAAGTTCACCACCATCGATCATCCAGGCTCCGTCGACACCGAGGGCGAAGGAATCAACACGTGCAAACAGATGGTGGGGGTTTACGCCGACGGCGGCGGTAAGCGGCACGGAGCGCATGGCTTCCTCCTCTCCGGAACGACCTTCACCCCCATTGATGTCCCGGATGCCACGGAGACCGACGCCATCCATCTCAACAACAAGGGCAAGATCGCCGGCTGGTACACAGATGGCAGCGGTAACACGCACGGCTTCGTAGCAGAGCCCTAGTCGCCGCCGCACCGTCTAGGTGACCACGCGCGCCGGGCCTCCCCGGCGCGCGTGGCGCATTCTCTCATGTACGCATGCTGTCACGCCGCCGGGTCGTGGTGCAGCGTGAGCAAGAAAGTGCTCTGCACGGCATCCGTCCGTTCGACCCGGTGGCGCCGCTCGATCGGGTATGTGGGTCTCCAGTCCCCCCGGAGCGTCCCGCCGCTAAGAGGCAGAAATCCAGGCAGCCGGCTATTTGATCCGCCGCAAGGGTCCGTTATCGTCTGCAAAGTTGCTGGTGTTCAACACCTGGATACCCGCCTCGTGGTCTCCGTCGAACGGCGTCACTGTGCCGGGGCATCCGGCTTTGACCGCGTCTGCCGGGTCGGCAAACCACATCCCGAGATGGGCCATCTGAACTGCGACGGGACCTGGGTTCAGGATGAAGGTCTCATCACTGAAGATCCCCGTCACGTCTGCGTCGCCTTTGCCTCTAGCATTGGTTGTCAGGTCACCCTGGTACCACGCAGGGACGAAGGGTGCGTTCGGCGTCGTGATGACAAAGAGCGTGAAATCCGTGTTTGGCGGAAGATTGGACACCTCAACGTGCATGTTCTGAACCGGTCCGAGGTCGCTGATCGTGACCCGTCCATGAGCTTTGGCATCGAGGCAGGCCACGGCCCCCGCGGATTTAACCATTTTGAAGATAGTGCTATCGCCTGCTGCCGCTTCTGCGAGCGGAACTATCCCAATCGAACCGATGGCAACTGCCAAGGCCATGCTTGCTGAGAGTAACATTCCTTTCATCGAAGTGCTCCTTAGATTGGGTCGTTCTCGAAGAGGTTTTGGCCTTTGTGCTCCCTATGGTCAGATCGCATAGACTCATTTGCTCCTCCTCCACAGGAGCCCGCTCGGAGCCGGGGGATCAGGTCAAGGACACCCCGACCTCCACTCAACTCAAGCGTCTACGAAACTGGCCCAAGACCAGCATCACGCCATAGGGAACGGCTCCCTGCACGGCCACGAAGATAGGGTGACGCACGAGCGCTGTCAAGGGCGCGCTGGAGACTCTCGCGGGTCCGCCGCGGGCGGCTCAGACAAGCAGGCCCGCGAGCGCGGCGATCCCGAAGGCCGTGATGATGGCGGCCGCGAAGCGGTTGACCCAGCGCAGGCCTTGGCGCGTCAGGGCGGAGCGGAAGAAGCCGACGCCCGTGCTGAGCAGGAGCCACCAGAGCGCCGAGCCCAGGAAGACGCCCAGCACCATGAGCGCGGCTGGGCGGTAGCCGCCGGCGCCTGCGCCCAAGCCCAGCCCCGCGAAGATCGCCACGAAGGAGAGGATAGTCGTCGGGTTCGTCAGCGTCAGGGCGAAGGTCGAGGCCCAGGCCGACAGCAGGCCGCGCCCCTGGCCGGGCGTCTCCGCCGCGGATGCGGGCGGTGCCATCCACGTCCGGACACCCAGATAGCACAGGAAGAGCCCGCCCATGGCCTGCAGCCAGATCCGCTGCCCCACGAGTGCGCTCGACACGAGCGTGAGGCCGAAGGCGGCGACCGCGCCGTAGAGCGCGTCGGCCGTGGCCGCGCCGAGCCCCGCCGCGAAGCCGACGGCGCGGCCGTCGGCGAGCGTGCGGCGGATGCAGAGGATGCCGATGGGGCCGACGGGCGCGGCGATGCCGAAGCCGATGGCGAGACCGCGCAGAAAGATCGAGAGGTCCACGCGCGGCGTGGGCCCGGATCAGGAGGTGCGGGCCGGTGCCCCACGGCGGGGCGGCGGCTTGAGGGCGGCGTCGATCGCCGCGCGGAGCCGCGCCTCGTCCGCTGTCGCGTCGAGCCGCGCTGCGATCTCGCCGCGCTTGTTGACGATCACGGTGTAGGGCGCCCGCTTGAAGCCGAAGCGGTTGGCGACGCGCAGGCCCGGGTCGAGCGCGGCGGGGTAACCGGCGCGGTGCGTCTTGAGGAACGCGCGGGCGTTGGGCTCGGGGTCATCCACGTGGATAGCGAGGACTTCGACGTCCCGCTCCCTGTACCGCTCGTACACGCGCTCGAGCCCCGCGGCCTGCGCCGCGCAGGTCTTGCACCACGAGGCCTGGAAGCGGAGCACGAGCACCTTCTTGCCGATGAGCGAGCGCGAGTCGAAGGTGCTCCCGTCCTGCAGGACCGGCACGCGAACGGCCGGTGCCGCGGGCGCGGCGGCGGTGGCCGGCGTCTGGAGGGCGAGGACGACGAGCGCTGCTGCGGCCAGATGGCGCATCTCGTCGCATAGTATAATCGCCGCCATGACCGATCTCGAACAGGAATTGGGCCGCGCCCTCGAAGGCGACGTCCGCTTCGATCAATACTCGCGGCTCCTCTATTCCACCGATGCCTCGATGTACCAGATGGAGCCGATCGGCGTCGTCCAGGCCGTGCTGGAGCTGGCGAACCGGGAGAACGTGGCCGTCCTGCCGCGAGGCGGCGGCACCTCGCTCACCGGCCAGACGGTCAACCGGGCGGTCGTCATGGACTTCTCGCGCTGGATGCAGGGCATCCTCGAGGTCAATCGCGAGGAGATGTGGGCGCGCGTGCAGCCGGGCGTCGTCCAGGACGAGCTCAACGCCCATGTCCGGCCGTTGGGTCTTCTCTTCGGGCCGGACACCTCGACGTCGAACCGCGCCACCATCGGTGGCATGCTCGGCAACAACTCCGGGGGATCGCACTCGATCGCCTACGGCCTCACGATCGAGCACGTCATCGAGATCACCGCGCTCCTCGCCGACGGCAGCCGCGTCGTGTTCGGCGAGGTCACACCCGACGCCTTCCGCGCCAAGATGCGCGCCTCGGGGCTGGAGGGGCAGATCTACCGGGAGGTCGCGCGGATCCGCGACCAGTACGCAGGCGACATCCGGCAACGCTACCCCAAGCACTGGCGGCGCGTCTGCGGCTACAACCTCGACGAGGTCGTGAAGGATCGGCCGCTCAACATGGCGCGGCTCGTCGTGGGATCGGAAGGCACGCTGCTGACCATCGTCGAGGCCAAGATGCGGCTCGTGCCCCGCCCCAACGCCACGGCCGTGGACGTGATCCACTACCGCGACATCCAGGAGGCGCTCTTGTCCTCGCAGGCGATCCTCGAGACGGGGCCCTACGCCGTCGAGCTGACGGACAAGATGATCCTCGACCTGGCGCGGGGCAATATCGAGCAGTCCAAGCGCATGGGCTTCGTCCAGGGCGATCCGGGCGCCATCCTGATCGTCGAGTACGCCGGCGACACCCCCGCCGAGGTCAAGGCCAAGGTCGAAGCGCTCGAGGCCCGGCGCGCCGCGGCCCGCTTCGGCTACGCCGCGCACATCGCGCTCGACGTGGCCGAGCAGCAGTCCATCTGGAAGCTCCGCAAGGCCGGGCTCGGCCTGCTGCTGGGCACCAGGGGCGAGGCCAAGCCGATCGCCTTCATCGAGGACACGGCGGTGGATCCCAAGCACCTGCCCGTATTCGTCCCGCGCTTCAAGGAGATCATGGCCAAGCACGGCGCCGAAGGCGCGTACTACGGCCACTGCTCGGTCGGGTGCCTGCACATCCGGCCGCTGGTCAACCTCAAGACGGCGCGCGGGCTCGAGCAGGTGCGTCGCATGGCCGACGAGATCTTCGACCTCGTCCTCGAGTACGGCGGCGCCATCTCGAGCGAGCACGGTGACGGCCGCGCCCGCAGCCCTTTCCTCGAGCGCGTGTTCGGCCCGGTGGTCTTCCAGGCCTTCCGGGAATTCAAGTCGGCCTTCGACCCGAAAGGCCTGATGAACCCGGGCAATATCGTCGCGAGCCCCGCCGTCACCGAGCATCTGCGCTACGGGACGACTTACAAGACCTGGGAGCCGAAGACCATGCTCGACTTCTCCGCGCAAGGCGGCTTCGCCGCGGCGGTGGAGATGTGCAACGGTGTCGGCGTGTGCAGGAAGAAGCTCGAAGGGACCATGTGCCCGTCCTACATGGCGACGCGGGACGAGGAGCACTCCACGCGCGGACGGGCCAATGCGCTCCGCGCCGTGCTCTCGGGCAAGGTGCCGGCCTCCGACTTCGCCGGCAAGCGCCTCTTCGAGGTCATGGACCTCTGCCTCGAGTGCAAGGGGTGCAAGGCCGAGTGCCCATCCAACGTGGACATGGCCAAGATGAAGTACGAGTTCCTGTACCACTACCACACGGCCAACGGTCAGCCGTTGCGCAACCGTCTCTTCGGGCATATCGGGCGCCTCTCGTGGTGGGGGGCGAGGCTGGCGCCGGTGTCCAACTGGATCGCCGCCTCGGCGCCCAACCGCTGGCTCATGGAACGGGTCGTGGGCATCGACCGCCGCCGCCCGCTCCCCGCCTTTGCGCGCGAGACCTTCACGGATTGGTTCGACCGCCGCCGCCCGCCGGCGGCCGCGCCGCGCGGTCCCGTCGTCCTGTTCAACGACACCTTCGTGACATACAACGCGCCCGAGATCGGCCGGGCCGCCGTCGAGCTGCTCGAGGCGGCCGGCTACGCGGTCGTTTTGGTGGACCGCAAGTGCTGCGGACGGCCGCTCATCTCCAAGGGCATGCTCGACGAGGCGCGAGAGCACGCGCGCTGGAACGTCGAGCGACTCCAGCCCTGGATTGCCAGCGGCGCCGCCATCGTCGGGCTCGAGCCCTCGTGCCTCTTGACGCTTCGTGACGAGTGGGTCGAGCTCCTGCGCACCGAGGATGCCCGGCACGTGGCGCGATCGAGCTTCCTGCTGGAGGAGTTTCTCCTTCGCGAGCGGGCCCGGGGGCTCGAGCTGCGATTCAAGCCCGGAGAGCGGCGCGCGCTGCTCCACGGCCACTGCCATCAGAAAGCGCTCGTCGGCACGGCGCCGACGGTGGCAGCGCTCGCGTGGGCGGGCTATGAGGTCAGCGAGGTCGACTCGGGCTGTTGCGGCATGGCGGGCTCCTTCGGCTTCGAGAAGGAGCACTACGACATCTCGGTGGCGCTGGGCAACCGGCGCCTGGCGCCTGCCGTCCAGGCAGCCGCCGCCGACACGGAGATCGTCGCTCCAGGCATCTCCTGCCGCCAGCAGATCGAGCACCTGTCGGGAAGGCGCGCGCGGCACCCGGCCCAATTGCTGCGGGACTCACTCGATACCTAGGTCAGCGACTCCTCGCTTATCGCTTCCAGGAGATCAATCATGTCACTGAGCCGCCAGACGCTCGAGACGCTCTACCAGGTGATGGTTCGCATCCGCCGCTTCGACGAGAAGACGGTGGAGCTCTTCAACGCCGGTCACGTGAAGGGCACCGCCCACAGCTACGTCGGTCAGGAGGCGGTCGCCACCGGCGCCTGCGCGCACCTGACGAAGGACGACTCCGTCATCAGCAACCACCGCGGCCACGGCCACTGCATCGCCAAGGGCGCGCGTCTCGATTTCATGATGGCCGAGCTGATGGGCCGCGAGGATGGCTACTGCCGGGGCCTCGGCGGCTCCATGCACATCGCCGCGCTCGACCTCAACATGCTGGGCGCCAACGGCATCGTGGCAGCCGGCGTGCCCATCGGCGCCGGCGCCGCGCTTGCCACCAAGCTCCGGGGCACGGACCGCGTCGTCCTCTCCTTCTTCGGGGACGGCGGCGCCAACCAGGGCGTGGTCCACGAGACCATGAACCTGGCCGCGGTGTGGAAGCTCCCGTTCATCTTCGTCTGCGAGAACAACAAGTACGCGCTCTCGACCGACCAGTCTCGCACGACCGCGGGCGAGGGCGTGTCCGCCCGCGCCAGGGCGTACGGCATTCCGGCCGCCCGCGTGGACGGCAACGACGTCGTCGCCGTCTACGACGCCGTTGGCGAGGCCGTCGCGCGTGCGCGGCGCGGCGAGGGGCCGAGCTGTGTCGAGGCCGTCACCTACCGCTGGGGCGGCCACAGCATGCGCGCCAATCTGCCCGAATACCGGACCAAGCAGGAAGAGCTCGAGTGGATGGAGAAGGACCCGGTCGCGCGCGTGGAAAAGCGTTTGATGGACCTCGGCGCGAGTGAGATAGACCTGAAGGAAATGCGCCTGCGGGTGGAAGGTGAGCTGGACGCCGCCGTCGCGTACGGCAGCGAGAGCCCCGAGCCCACCGTCGAGGTCATGGAGGCGGCGGTGTACGCCCCGCACGCGCGCGTGACCGAGCCCGCGAGCCGCGCCGGCCGCGAGCAGACTTTCGTCGAGGCCCTCAACGCCGCCCTGCACGGCGAAATGGCGCGCGACGAGCGCGTCTTCCTGATGGGCGAGGACGTGGGGCTGATCGGCGGCATCTTCCAGGTCTCCCGCGGGCTCCGCGACCGCTTCGGCGAGGACCGCGTGCGCGACACCCCCATCTCCGAGCCCTCCTTCGTCGGCATGGGCGTGGGCTCGGCGGTGGCCGGAATGCGACCGATCGTCGAGATCCAGATCTGGGACTTCATCGCCATGACCATGGACCAGGTCGTCAACCAGGCGGCGAAGATCCGCTACATGCTGGGCGGCAAAGCGACGGTGCCGCTGGTGATCCGCGGTCCGCAGGGGGGCGGGATCCGCCTGGCCGCCCAGCACTCGCAGAGCCTGGAGGCCTGGTTCTGCCACGTGCCGGGCTTGGTCGTGGTGGCGCCGTCCACGCCCTATGACGCCAAGGGTCTCCTCGCAGCGGCCATCCGGGACGACAACCCCGTCATCTTCCTCGAGCACAAGATGCTCTACCCGACCAAGGGGGAAGTGCCCGAGGGCGACTACGTCATTCCCCTCGGCAAGGCCGACATCAAGCGCGCGGGCACCGACGTGACCGTGGTGGCGACGCAGATGATGGTGCAGCGCGCGCTGCAGGTCGCGGGGGATCTCGAGAAAGAGGGCATCTCCGTGGAAGTGATCGACCCCCGGACCTTGGTGCCGCTCGACGAGGACGCCATCCTCGCCTCGGTGGCCAAGACCAATCATCTGGTCATCGTCCACGAGGCGGTCAAGCGCGGCGGCTTCGGCGCCGAGGTCGCGGCGATGGTCAGCGAGAAGGGACTGGACCTGCTGGACGCGCCCATCGCGCGGCTCGGGGCGCGCAACGTGCCGATGCCCTACAACGACAAGCTCGAGCTCGCCACCATCCCCTCGCGCGACGACATCATGGCCGCGATCCGCTCCCTCCTCTAGGCGGCGCCCCCTCACCCTGCCCTCTCCCCCGGTGGGGGAGAGGGAATCGGACCGGCACTAGGAACCCTCTCCCCTCAGTGAGGGGAGAGGGCAGGGTGAGGGGTGGTTCTATTTATCCTTTATCGCCGCCTGAACCTTCGCCGCCACGTCGGGCGGAATCGTGGTGATTCCGTGCGCCGTCTTGGCGTGATCGGCGCCCTTGGCCATTATTTCCGCGACGTCCTTGCCCTCCATGACGAAGTTGCAGCCGGGCATCACGTCACCACACTTGAGGATCTTGGCCATGACGGACCTCCTTTGGGTTGTTGTCCTGCCTAGCGAACAGGCGCGACGACGACGTCCCTGGGCTTGCCCCGGAGGAAGTGCTCCACGTTCTCGACGGCCCGGAGGAGACCGTCACGGATGACCTCCGGGGTCTGGCCGGCATTGTGCGGCGAGCAGACGACGTTCGGCAGTGAGAGGATCGGGTCGTCCGGAGCCAGCGGCTCCTGATGGAAGACGTCGAGGCCCGCGCCAAGGATCCTGCGCTCCTTGAGCGCGGCCAGAAGCGCGTCGCGGTCGACGAGCGCCCCGCGTCCCGTGTTGACGAGGATGGCCGTGGGTCTCATCAGGCCGAACTCCTTCCGGCCGATGAAGCCGCGGGTCTCGGAGCTCAGGCGCAGGTGCAGGCTGATGACGTCAGCCCCGGCCAGGATCTCCTCCTTGGAGGCGGGCGTCGCGCCCGCTTTGCTGATGCGGGCCTCCTGGCCGAGCGCAGACCAGCCCAGCACGTCCATGCCGATGGCCTTGCCGAGCGCCGCCACGCGGGCGCCGATAGTGCCCATGCCGAAAACCCCGAGCGTCTTGCCGACCAGCTGTGTGTGGAGCTCGCGCGGCCACTTGCCCTTGCGCATCTCGGCATCCAGCGTCGGGATCTTCCGCGCCACCGCCAGCATGAGCGTCAGCGCGTGCTCGGCGACGGCGAACGCGTTGACGCCCGGCGTGTTGCACACGGTGACGCCACGCATGCCCGCCGCGTTGAGGTCGATGTTGTCGGTGCCGGTGCCCCAGACGGAGACCATCTTGAGGCCGGGACAGGCGGAAAAGACAGCCTCGCTGAAGCGCGCGTGGGCGCGAATATTGATCGCGACTTCCGCGCGGCCGATGCGGCGGATCAGCTCCTGCTCCGCGTCGGCGCCGCGCTCGGAGAAGACCGCAACATCCCCGAGCTTCTTCGCCCGCTCGTGGGCGGGGCTGCCCTCGAAGACCGAGGGGAAGTCGTCGGGAATGACGATCATGCGACGGAGTCCGCGAAGATCGCCTGGGCCGCGGCCACGCCCGCGCCGGCCTCGCTCCTGTAGCCCAGCTCGCGGAGCGTCATCTCGAGCGCGGAGAGCGTCGGCAGGACGTAGAGCGGGCTCGCGGTGATACCCATGTGGCCGACGCGCAGGGTCGTCGTCCGCATCTTGTCGAGCCCGGTGCCGATGAGAATGCCGTACGTCTGGCGCATGTGGCTGACAATGGCCGCGGGCTCGATGCCGGGCGGCGTTTTGACGCAGGACACGGTGTCGGACTGAACGGACTTGTCGGGGAACATCTCGAGGCGCATGGCCTCGACGCCCACGCGGAAGGCGCGGCCGGCCACGGCGTGGCGGCGAAAGCGAGCCTCGAGCCCTTCCTCGAGCACGAGCCGGACGGCGACGCCGAGGGCCTGGGTCAGCTGGGTCGGCATGGAGATGGGCTGCATCCGCTTGCCGCCGTCGGGGACCCGCCCGCCGCGGGAGACGGGGATCCACGAGTCCCGCCAGCGCAGGAGGTCATAGACGAACGAGGCAGCCTTGTGCTTGCGGCGTTCCATCGCTTCCCAGGCCGGCGGCGTCACGCCCACGATCGCCATGCCGAGCGGGGCGGCGAGGCATTTCTGCGAGCCGGTCATGTTGAGGTCCACGCCCCAGCCGTCCGTGCGCACGTCGATGCCCGCGAGCGAGGACACGGTGTCGAGGAGGAAGAGCGCGCCGTGACCCTTGACGATCTTGCCGACCTCGGCCGCCGGGTAGGTCGTGCCCGTCGAGGTCTCGTTGTGGACCATGGTGACGATCTTGGGCTTGACGCGATCGATCTCGCGCTCGAGCCTGGCGAGGTCTATCGGCTGGCCCCACTCCACGTGGAAGTCCGTCACCTCGGCCCCGATGCGCCCCATGACCGCGCCCATCAACTGGCCGAAAACGCCCGCCACGATGACGAGGACGCGGTCGCCGGGCTCGACCATCGAGAGCGAGCTCGACTCGAGCGCGGTCTTGCCGGAGCCCGGCATCGTGATGACCTCGCCCCGCTCGGTCTGGAACACCTGCTTCAGCGCAAGGTTGACGGGCTCGAGCACGTTCACGTCGAAGGTCTGGTCGTACTGGATCACGGGCGGCTGGTTCATGGCCTGGATGACGGGGAAGGGGATCTCCGTCGGGCCCGGGATCATCAGGATCTCCCGCGCCTGCGGCACCGCCCACTTGATCGAATCCGTCTTGATCGAGCCCATCTGGGGTCTCCTCCAGCCGCCGGCCGTCAGGTCCCGGCCTGGGCGAGGCGGCGCTCCTTGCGCCGGATGAGGTAGAGGTTGCGCAGGTAGACGAAGAGGCCCGCGCCCTGGCCCAGGATGAACACCGGATCCTGGCGGTAGATCGCATAGATCAAGAGGGTGGTCCCGCCGCCGATCGAGAAGAACCAGAAGGAGACCGGGATCACGCTCTCCTTCTTGCGCTCGGAGGCGATCCATTGGACCAGAAAGCGGCTCGAGAAGAAGGCCTGACCGAGGAAGCCTACCGACAGCCAGAAGTGCTCTGTGGTCATTAGCGGTGCCCCATTGGAGCGCACGGACGGCGCGCCCGCGCGTGCTAGAATCCCGGCTGTTCACCTTACCGGAGACCGTGGAGAGTCGCAAGGGGATTCCTCCTGGTGCGAGCCATCGATCGAACGCTCGTGGACGAGGTCTGGCGCGATGTGACCGCGTACGCGCCCGCGCGCGTCGCGAGCGAGGCGCAAGCCTTCCTCGAGCTTCAGCCTCACGCCGCGGCCTTCTCGCAGTCCGTGACGAGGGGCTTCGATCCCGCCGTCCAGAAGGCGGCGCTCGGCCTGGGCTTTCTCCTCTTCAAGGTCCTCGAGCGGAGCCTGGGCCGCCCGTTCCCGAAGCTCGCGGAGGATCGCATCCTGGCGGCCTACGCCCTGACGCAGGCGTGGCTGGCGGAGCACGACGGGAGAGCGCCCGCACAGCTGCTCGAGGCGCTCGAGCAGGGAGAGCATCCGAGCCTGCCGGCCTACATCCTCTCCGTCTTCTACCAAGGGGGCGCGGCGGCCGGCGACTACGACGAGACCGTGCGCGCGAGCCTCTTCTGCCTGCTCAAGACCCTGACGGACGCCCTCGGCCTGGCCCACGTAGAAGAAGAGTGAGGGCGCGCAGGCCGCCGAGAAGGGCCCAGCTGCGCCATTTGTCTAAAAGAGTTTGGGGCGCCTCGGCCGCAGGTTCAACGTACGGGAGTACGCCTCACCTGCGGGCCAACTCAGCCCTCGTCTCGCGCCGGCCAGACGCCGTCGCTCAACTCGAACTGCGGGGCGCGCCTCGCATCTGGATCCTTCTCGACGGCCTGCTAAAGGGGTTCGGTTGAGCCTGATATGACAGCAAAGACCAGAGCGCCTTCGGGACTCGTGACGGTATGCACGCAGCCGGGCGGCCGCCGCGCGTAGTGTCCCGCCACGCACACGCCCGTATCGTCGGCGACGCTGCCTTCGAGCACCCAGATCTGCTCGTCACCGATGTGGCGGTGGCGCGGGATGACGGAGCCTGGCGTATAGCGAATGAGCACGGCCTTGTGGCGGCCGTCGGCGTCCTCCCAGAGGGTTTTCCAGAACACGCCGGAGCGCCGCTCGACCCACGAGGCCTTGTCGATATCGGGATAGAGGCTGACGGCGGGCGTGGTCATGCAGGGCGTCCTCGTGTCGGCTATTGGACGCCGGCGTCCTTCAGCGCATCGCGGACGGCCTCGCGGAACGCTTCGATGGGCTGCGCGCCGACGACGAGCGTGCCGTTGATCACGAAGGTGGGCGTTCCCCTGATGCCGAGCGCGCGGCCCTCGGCGACGTCGGCCTCGACCCGCTTGCGAAACTGGCGCGTGTCGACGCAGGTCGCGAAGGCGTCGCGGTCGATGGCGAGGCGGCCGGCGTAGCGGACGAGGTCGTCGCGGGAGAAGTCGGGCACGGCGAGGTAGAGGAGATCGTGGTACTCCCAGAAGGTGCCCTGCGCCGCGGCGCAGCGCGCCGCCTCGGCCGCTGGGAACGCGCCGGAGTGGGAGGGCAGCGGGAAGTCCTTGTGGACGACGCGCACCTTGCCCCTGAACTCCTGCAGCACCTGGCCCAGCACCTGCTGGGCGCGCTTGCAGTAGGGTCACTGGTAGTCGGCGAACTCCACGATGGTGACGGGCGCGTCGGCGGGCCCGCGGATGAGCGCGGGGTCGATGGTCACCTGCCGGGACTCGGCCGCGCAGGCCGCGGCCCAGACGAGCGCCACGCAGAGAGACGCGAGCCACACTAGCCTATAATGGTAGCGAAGCACGACCCGACCAGTATACGCTGAGACGCTCCGGGCCCAACGGGTCATCGAATGGAGGCGCAGATGGGATTCCTGCTGCGGGTTGGCGTCAACGCGCTCGCGATCATGCTCGCCGCGTCCATCCTGCCGGGCATCGCGGTGGATGGGCTCGTCCCGGCGCTGGCCGCGGCCGTGCTCCTGGGCCTCGTCAATGCCTTCGTCCGGCCCGTGCTGCTCATCCTGACCCTGCCGATCACGCTCGTGACGCTCGGGCTCTTCCTGTTCGTGCTGAACGGGTTGTGCTTCTGGCTGGTGGCGTGGCTGGTCAAGGGCTTCCACGTGGCGGGCTTCGGCTCGGCCCTGCTGGGCGCCCTCGTGGTCAGCATCGTGAGCTGGATCGTCACGGCGCTCATCAGCGACAGCGGCAGGGTCGTCGTCATCACCAACCGGCCGCCGGGCTGAGCCCGGCGGCCGTGTTTCGGTGCTACGCGGCGCGGCCTTCCTCGACCGAGGTGATGATGTAGGTCCCGCTCTTCGCGTCCTTCTCCAGCGTGACGATCTTCTGCTTCGCCGCCTCTTCCAAGAGCTTCGAGAAGGTCGAGTAACCGTAGTAGGACTCGTTGAAGGCGGGGTTCTTCCGCTGCATGGTCTGCTTGACCATGGAGCCCCAGAGCGTGTCCTTGTTCTCGCGCTGGAGGGCCTGGATGGCCTCGATCAGCTGCGCCATCGCCTCCATCTTCTTCTCCGGCATCCCGCGCAGGGCCGTGGTCTTCTTCGACTCGCGGATCAGGTCCTCGTAGAAGATGAACTCGTCGCAGTTGCCGACGAGCAGCTCGGACGAGGACGACTTGACCCCGAGCCCGATCACGTAGCGGTCGTTCTCCCGCAGCTTGGAGACCAGGGGCGAGAAGTCCGAGTCGCCCGAGACCAGCGCGAAGCTGTCCACGTGCTGCTTGGCGTACGCCAGGTCCATGGCGTCCACGACCATGCGGATGTCCGCCGAGTTCTTGCCGCTGTAGCGGCTCTGGGGGACGTCGATCAGCTCGATGGCGTGCTCGTGGAAGGGGCGCTTGTACTCGGCGTAGCGGTTCCAGTCCGCGTACGCCCGCTTGGCCAGGATCTTGCCCTTCTCGACGAGTCTTTCGAGGACCAGCTTGATCTCGAACTGCTTGTACTGCGCTTCCTTCACTCCTCGGACGATGTTCTCGAAATCCATGAACATCGCCAACTTCCTGTCATCGCTCATCCATTGCCTTTCCTGTTCGGGTATAGCGTAATGGCGCCAGTGGTTCCGGGCGGGCCCATGCCCACCCTCTCGCCAGCCATCATTATAGGGGGTTACCGGGAGGTATCCAACCTCTAAGCCCGGGCGCCGGCGGGCCCCGGAAGATAAAATTGACAGCGGCGTGACACCGGAGCGCCAGGGAGGCGGTAGGCTCATGGCCATGAAGAGACCGCGGACGTGGCTGGGGACGTGCTTGGCCGTGGCAGGGTTCGCATCGGGCCTGGTCTTCCTGTCGGTGCCGCCGGGGCCGGAGGCGTTCACGGCGCGCGTCGGCCAGCCCGCGCCCGAGATCACTGGCGGCCCGTGGATCAACAGCGGGCCCCTCAGCATGGAAAAGCTGCGCGGGCGCGTGGTGGCCGTGGAGTTCTGGACTTTCGGCTGATACAACTGCAAGAACGTGATCCCGCAGTTGCGGGACTGGCATCGGAAGTACGAGAAGGAAGGCCTCACCATCGTCGGCGTGCACACGCCCGAGTTCCTCTGGGAGCGGCCGTACGACAACGTGGTCAGGGCGACGAAGGATCTCCAGGTCGCCTACCCTGTGGTCCAGGACAATGACTTCGGCATCTGGAAGCGCTTCGGCAACCAGTACTGGCCGGCGCTGGTCGTGGTGGACAGGAAAGGCGTCGTCCGTTCGACGCACATCGGCGAGGGCGCCTACGAGGAGACCGAGGCGTTGATCAGGAAGCTGCTCGCGGAGAAGTGAACCGGGCCCGTCTCTTCACCTTCGGGGCGGTCATCGCGGCCACCGCCGTCCTGGCGGTGCTCGGCTATGTCTCGTTGCGCCAGTGGCAGGCCTCGGCCGAGCTCCTCTTTCGCGAGCAGGCGCGCGACATGGCCGCGATGGCGGCCGAGAAGGTCGAGATGGCCATTCTCAAGACCGAGGAGGAATGTCTCTCGAGCCTGCAGGCGATACTGATGGACCCGGCCTTCCGCCCAGAATCGCTCGAGGCCTGGAGCCGCAAGAACCCCCTCTTCGATCGCGTGAGCCTGATGGACAGCGGCGGCCGCGTGCTCTACCCGCCGGGCGGCGCCCCCGCGTATCCCGGCCTCCTCCTCGAGATCCCGCAGGGGCTCTGGGAGCGCGGAGGGCGCCGCCACTTCCTCGTGGGCGACCAGGTCGTCCTGGCCGCCGTCCTCCCGGGGCCCTCCGGCGCTCCTGTCCTGGCGGCCATGGGGCGCAGCGAGGAGGCGGTCAAGCGCGAGGTCCTGGCCAAGACCCTGGGCGGGCTCGAGGGGCCGAGCGTGCTCGCCGTGCTCGACCGCGCGGACAACCAGGTCTATGCCTCCCGACCCGTCGACCGGGCGCGGCGCGTGCTCACGGTGGCCTTCGGCGAGGCGCTGCCCACCTGGCGCGTCGCCCTCTACCAGCCCGAGGGGGTCTCGCCGATCGGCAGCGTGAGGCGGCAGGCGATGCTGTTCACTGCGGCCTTTGCCCTGCTGCTCGTCGTCATCGTGCTCGGCCTCGGCGCGACCTACCGCGTGGTCAGGCGCGAGTCCGAGATGGCGCGGCTCAAATCCGACTTCGTCGCCAACGTCTCGCACGATCTCAAGACCCCCCTGTCGCTCATCCGCATGTTCGGCGAGACGCTCGAGCTCGGCCGCGTCCCCGACGAGACGACGCGGCGCGAATACTTCGCCGTCATCACGCGGGAGAGCGAGAGGCTGACGCGCCTCATCGACAACGTGCTGGACTTCTCGCGCATCGAGGGCGGGCGCCGGCGCTACGACATCGCCCCACACCCGGTCGAGCCCGTGGTCCACGACGTGATGGAGGCCTTCCGCTACCCGCTGGCCCAGCGGGGCTTCAAGGTGGACGTGGTGGTGGCGCCCGACCTGCCCGAGCCGCTCATGGATCCCGAGGCCGTCAAGCAAGCCCTCGCCAACCTCGTGGACAATGCCATCAAGTACTCGGGCGAGCGGCGGCGGCTTGCGGTCGCCGCCCGGGCCGAGGGCGACCGCGTCGCCATCGAGGTCGCCGACGAGGGCATCGGCATCCCGGCTGGGGAGGCCGAGCGGATCTTCGAGAAGTTCTATCGCATCGGACGGAGTGAGACGCAGGGCAGCCGGGGCAGCGGCGTGGGCCTGGCGCTGGTCAAGCACATCGCGGACGCCCACGGCGGGAGCGTGAGCGTCGAGAGCCGCCCCGGCGAGGGCAGCCGCTTCACCCTTTACCTGCCTCTCTCAGGGGAGCGATAAGGTGCCGCGGATCCTGATCGTTGATGACGAGCCTGAGATGGTCCGGGGGCTCGAGGACAACCTGCGCTTCGAGGGCTACCAGACGCTGTCCGCTACCAACGGCCGGCGCGGGCTCGCGCTCGCTCTGTCCGAGGCGCCGGACCTGGTAATCCTCGACATCATGATGCCGGACATGAGCGGTTGGGACGTCTGCCGCGAGATCCGCGCCAAGGGCCTCGACATCCCGGTGATCATGCTGACGGCCCGTGGTGAAGAGACCGACAGGGTCCAGGGACTCGAGCTGGGCGCCGACGACTACGTCACCAAGCCTTTCGGCCTGCGCGAGCTGATGGCCAGGATTCGGGCGGTGCTGCGGCGGCCGGGGCCGAGGCGGAAGTTCGAGGAGTTCGCGTTCGGGCAGGTGCGGATTCGGCTGCGAGGCCGGCAGGCCTTCCGCGCAGGCGAGGAAGTGCGCCTCACCCGCAAGGAGTTCGACCTGCTGCGCTACCTGGTCGAGCACCGCGACGAGGTCATCACGCGCGACAGGCTGCTCGACGAAGTCTGGGGCTACGAGCAGTTCCCCACGACGCGGACCGTGGACACCCATATCCTGCGGCTCAGGCAAAAGTTCGAGGAGGATCCCGAGCGCCCCGCCTATATTCTGACTGTCCACGGGCAGGGCTACCGCTTCGCGGGGTAGGTGTGGGATGCTTGGCGTCAGGATCATCGACAAGGAGCGGTCATGAGCGCGAATGCAGAGGATCTCGTGAAGCGGACTCCACCGGGCCAGTCGCTGACCACCAAGTGGCCGGTGCTGACCTATGGGCTGACGCCCAAGTTCAATCCGAAGACCTGGACCTTTCGCTGCTTCGGGCTGGTGGAGGAAGAGGTCAGCTGGACGTGGGAGGAATTCCTTGCCCTCCCGCGCACGGAGATCCACTGCGACATCCACTGCGTCACGCGCTGGTCGCGGCTCGACAACCGCTTCGAGGGCGTCCACATCCGCGAGATCATGAAGCGCGTGCGCCTCAGGCCCGAGGCCAAGTTCGTCATGATCCACGCCGATCCGGACTACACGACCAACCTACCGCTCGACGACCTCGTGGACGACGACGTCGTGCTGGCGCTCAAGCACGATGGCACAGAGCTCGAGCCCGACCACGGGGGGCCGCTGCGCCTGGTCGTGCCCAAGCTCTATTTCTGGAAGAGCGCCAAGTGGCTTCGCGGCTTCGAGTTCCTCGACGTCAACCCGCCCGGCTTCTGGGAGGTCAACGGCTACCACATGCACGCCGACCCCTGGAAGGACGAGCGCTACTCCGACCAGGAGACGCGCGCGATGCAGCAGATGCGCGCCGAGGCCGCGCGGAAGCTCCGCTCAAAGTAATCTCTGTTCCCTATCCCCCTCTCCCCATCGGGGGAGAGGGCAGGGTGAGGGGGCGGAAGGTGAGGGGGCGGTTAGCGTTTTCCGGCGCCGAGCACGCCGATCGCCTCGACCTCGACCAGGAACTCCGGCGTGGCGAGGGCCCGCACCTCGACGAGCGTCGATACCGGAAAGTCGCCGGTGAAGGCCTCACGGCGCGCCTTCCACACCTCTTCGCGCCGCTTGATGTCGGTCACGAAGATCCCCACCTTGACGATGTCGTCCATCGTGCCGCCCGCGGCTTCCATCAGATGCTTGATCTTGGTGAAGATGGCCTGGGCCTGTGCGTACACGCTGTCGCCGCCCACGAGGCCTGACGGTCCGCGGGCGACCATCCCGGCGACGAAGACCTGGTTGCCGACGACCAGGCAGTTGGACCACGTCTGAGGCGGCGGGTCGGGCACGTGCGGGCTCGAGATCTTCTTTTTCATGATGTCTCCTGTGGATCGGGTCAGGGTTTCCAGCGACTGACCGCCAGCGCGGCACCGGTCAGCGCCACCACAGCGGCGGTGAGGAACATGACGGGGAAGCTCGAGTGCGCGAGCAGGGCGCCGAAGCCGATGGCGCCCGAGGCGATGCCGAGCTCGAACGCGGCATAGAAGGTCCCCAGGGCCTTGCCGCGCTCGGAGTAGTTGACGAGGTCAGCGGCCCAGGCCATGGTCGTCGGCTGGGTCGCGCCCAGCCCGAGCCCGTAGATGGCGCCGGCCACGGCGAGGGCCTCGGCTCCTCCGCCCGAGACCAGCACCACGAGAGCCGTGGCGGCCACCACGAGGCCTACCGCGGCGACGGGCGCTCGGCCCACGCGGTCAGAGAGCAAGCCCGCATAGCCTCTCGTGAGAGCGATGACGGCAGCCATGACGAGGAAGAAGATACCGGCGTTCGCGCCGAGTAACTGGGCGTAGATCGCGAGGAAGGCAATCACGGCGCCGTAAGTCGTCATGAGGCAGAACACCACGGCGCACGGAACGGCCACGGCCCGGCTCAGCAGTGACCCGAGCGCAAAGGCCGAGCCGACGCGAGTGACAAGGGTCTCCCTGTTCGCCGCGGTCAGGACAAGGCCGGAGAGCGCCACGCACGCTGAGAACCGGAACAGCGCGTCGAAACCCCAGCGATCCACGATCCAGATCGCGCAGAGGGGACCCAGGGCCAGCGCCACGCTGCCGGCGGCGCCCCAGAAGCCCATGGCTTCGCCGCGGCGGGCGGGCGGCGAGAGGTCGGCGACCATCGCCGCGCCCGCGGCGGGGTAGAAGCCCATGCCCGCGCCGTGCAGGAGCCGCACGCAGAGGAGCGCGCCGACGGTGCGGCTCCATGGATAGAGCAGCGGCGAGACGAAAAAGACAATGGCGCCGGCCAGGAGGACGGGCTTGCGCCCCCGCCGGTCGGCGGCCCAGCCGGCCACGGGCTTTATGACCATGGACGAGGCCGCGAAGGCGCCGATGATCAGGCCGATCTGGCCCTCGGCGATGCCGAGCGCACGCGCGTAGAGCGGCAGCGCGGGGATCAGGAGATAGAAGGAGAGGTAGAAGGCGAAGGAGCTCGCCCAAAGAAGCAGGAACTGCGGCGACACGATCCGGATGCCGACTCCGGAACTCAACTGGCCCGCGTCACCGCGTAGAGCCGCCACTCTCCGGGGATGCCTTTGAGCGTGTGCGCGCCGCGGTCCTCGAAACCAAGACCAGAGCCGGCGACCAGGTCCTTGACAGTGCTGGACACCAGGACCTCGCCGGCACGCGCCTGCGCCGCAACCCGCGCGCCGATGTGGACGGCGATACCGCCGACCTTCTCGCCGATGACTTCGCACTCGCCGGTGTGAAGCCCCGTGCGCACCTCGAGGCCGAGGAAGCGGACGGCGGCTCGGATCGCCTCGGCACAGAGGATGGCTCGCGCGGGGCCGTCAAAAGTGGCAAAAAAGCCGTCGCCCGCTGTATCCACTTCGCGACCGCGGAAACGCGTGAGCTCCCGCCGTGTGAGCTCGTAGAAGCCGCCGAGCAGGTCGCGCCACTTCCGATCCCCGAGTGCGACCGCCCTTTCCGTCGAGCCGACGATGTCGGTGAAGAGCACCGTGGCAAGGACCCGGTCGGTCTCCGCGGCGTGTCTCGCGCCCGTCAGGAACTCCTCCACCTCGTCCAGGATCGCGTCCATGTCTCCGACCCAGGGCGTGTGATCGGCGCCGGCGAGCTCCACGAGCCGCGCACCGAGAATGTTTTGCGCCAGATAGCGGGCCTGTTCGGCCCGGATCGTCCGGTCGCCCATCCGATGCAGTACCAAGGTTGGGACGCGGACCGCGGGCAAGATCGGCCGGACGTCGATCTCCTTGTTCATCTCCATCACCGCCAGGGCAGCGCCGGGGCTCGCCGCCAGACGCTGGAACGTGGCCGCCCACAGCTGGTAGCTGTCGTCTCCAGCCGCGCCGGGCGCCCGGATGTCGATGCCGCCACCTTTGCCCCATCCCTTTTCGATTGCGTCCAGCGTCACCTGCCATTCCTCTTCCGTCAGTCCGAACGTATGATCAGGCGCCCAGCCGCGGCGGGCATAGGAGCCATAAAGAACGAGGGCGGACGTGCGCGCGGGATAGGTCGCGGCGAAAAGCAGGGACATCGGTCCGCCGTCGGAAACGCCGAAGAGCGCGGCGCGCTCGACGCCGACGGAGTCCATGACGGCCCGGACGTCGTCCATGCGCTGCTCGAGCGTAGGGATGCCGCCGACGCGGTCTGAGAGGCCGGTTCCGCGCTTGTCGAAACGAATGAGCCGTGAGAAAGAGCTCAGGCGCTCGAAGAACCGGGCCGGCCAGGGATGTTCCCACTGGTACTCGAGGTGGGACACGAAGCCGGGGACGAAGACCAGGTCCAGCGGCCCGCTCCCCGTCACCTGATAGGCGATGTGGAGATCGCCGCTCTTCGCGTACTGGGTCTTGGGTGGAGAAGCCATGACTTGTCGGGCTGTCTATGACCGCGTTGGCCGCAGGGGTCAACCCGCCTGTGCTTCTGCGTACAGACGCCACTCGTCAGGCACGCCCTTGAGAGTGTGCGTGCCACGATCCTCGAAGCGAAGGCCCGATCCGGCGACAAGGTCCCTTACGGTGTTCGAGACGAGGACCTCACCGGGTCGCGCGAGCGAGGCGACGCGGGCGCCGATGTGCACGGCGATGCCGCCCACCTTCTCGCCGATCATCTCGCACTCGCCGGTGTGGAGTCCCGCGCGCACGTCGATGCCCAGGGACCGGACACCGGCCGTGATCGCCTGAGCGCAGTGCACGGCGCGAGCCGGGCCGTCGAAGGCGGCGAAGAAACCGTCGCCCGCGGTGTCCACTTCGCGCCCGCGAAACCGCGCCAGCTGCCGCCGCGCCAGGTCATAGTAACCCTCGAGTAGCTCGCGCCAGCGGTGGTCGCCGAGCTGAGCGGCGCGCTCGGTGGAACCCACGATGTCCGTGAAGAGCACGGTGGCGAGGACCCGATCGGGCTCTGCTAAATCACGGGTCCCTGTCAAGAACTCCTGGACCTCATCGACCAGGGTGTCCGCATCGCCCATGAACGGAAGGTGATCGTCTCCCGGCAGCTCCACATACTTCGCTCCCTTGATGTGCTGGGCCAGATAGCGGCCGTGTGCGACGGGCATCATGCGGTCGCCGGCACGGTGGAGGATGAGGGTTGGGGCACTGATCGCGGGCAGGGCGGCGCGAACGTCGCTGTCGTAGGACATGCGAAGGAGGGCCACCGCGGCCCCCGGGCTTGCCGCCTGCCGCTGGAACCGCGCCCACCACTCCAGCAACTGCGCGTCGTCCTTGTGATTTGGCGCGAGGGCCCCCAGCGCCACGCCCGTGCCCCACTCGCGCTCCACGTGGTCGAGGAACCTATCGCTCACCACGGTCGGCGTGCCCCACGGATAGTCGGCGGCCCAGGACAGCCGCGCGTAGCTCGCCAGCAGGATCAGCGCGACCGTCCGCGTGGGGTAGGTCGCGGCGAAGAGGAGCTCCATCGGCCCTCCTTCGGAGGCCCCCATGAGGGCCGCTCGCTCCGAGCTGGCGGCGTGCATCACCGCGCGGACGTCGGTCCATGCGCTGCTCGAGCGTGGGCAGCTGATCGATGGGTACGGGGTCAGAAAGCCCGGTGCCCCGCTTGTCGCACAGAATGAGACGAGTGAACGAGGAGAGTCTGCGGAAGAAGCGGGCGGCCGCCGGCTGTTCCCAGGTCAGCTCGAGGTGGGAGATCCAGCCATGAAGATAGACCAGGTCGAGCGGGCCCTCGCCGAGCACCTGGTAGGCGATGTGGGATCGGCCGCTCTTCGCGTACTGGGTCTTGGGTGGGGAAGCCATGGGGTTCCGGCCAGACTATGAGCGCGGGCGCGGCGGACGTCAATGGGCGCTCCGCGGGATGTCTTGGCCCTCTGCGAGGCGCTCAGGCCTTCGACCTGGCCAACGTTGACCGCACGCTGAGGGTGCGGCGTGACTCAGAAGAGGCTATTCGCCGCTTGAGGGTCCGCGGTATCATCTACCCGTGCAGTACTACACCTTCGAGATCGTGATCGAGAAGGAAGCCGAGGACGAGGGCTACTCGGCCTATAGCCCGAGTCTGCCCGGCTGCTTCAGCAATGGCCGGACAGTGGAGGAGGCCAAGCGGAACATCCGGGACGCCATCGAACAGCACCTCCAGTCCCTCCTGGCCCACGGCCAGCCCATCCCGCAGAGCGAGAAACGGGTGCACGTCGAGGAGTTGACCGTCGGAGCGCCCTGATGCCGAGTTTGCCACAGCTCACGGCCCGCGAGCTGATCGCGTTCCTCAAGGCCCAAGGCTTCGTCGAAGACAGGCAGTCCGGGAGCCATCTGACCCTCTGGCACGCAACGCGTGAGATCTCCGTGACCATCCCAGTCCATACCGGTACCGATCTCGGCCGGGGCTTGGCATTCTTAAGGATGCCGGTTTTTCGGTAGACGACTACCTCCGCTTACGATGACACCGGGCTCTTTACCCGAGTGCGGGAGAGGGCCTTGTGGGGGAGGGCGTTGCAAAGTCCGCAAGCGCCCAGTAGATTCTGCGGCAGACCGTAGTCGTCAAGGAGGCATTCATGGCAACGTATGCGATCACCGATGTCGCTATCGTGCTCAACCCCGGAGATGACGTTGCGATCGCGAAGAAGGAGATTCCCGCCGGCAGCGTGCTGGAGGACGCGGGCGGGCGCATCGAGGTACGGCAGGATATCCGTCCCGGCCACAAGGTGGCGCGCCGGGCGCGGCGTGCGGGCGAGGAAGTCCGCCGCTACGGGCAGGTGATAGGCTTCGCCACGGCCGACATCGCCGTGGGCGACCACGTCCACATACAGAACTTGGCCGTGGGTGATCTGCACCGCGAGTATGAGATCGGCACCGACGTGCACCCCGTGGACTTCTACCCGGCCGACAAGATGCGCTACTTCGACGGGTACAAGCGTGAGGACGGGCGGGTCGGCACGCGCAATTACGTCGCCATCATCTCGGGCGTCAACTGCTCCGCCAGCGTCAGCCAGTTCGTCAAGGACAAGTTCCGCGAGGTCTCGAAGGACTATCCGAACATCGATGGCGTGCTCGCCGTCACGCACAAGTCGGGCTGCGGCACCGAGCTCTTCGGCGAAGACCACATGGCGCTCCAGCGGGTGCTGGCCGGTTACGCCAAGCACCCCAACGTCGCTGCCTACATCCTGATCGGCCTCGGCTGCGAGGTGAACCAGGCCGCCGTCATGGTGGACAAGCAGCGCATGGCCGCGCCCGGGCATCCGGAGCGGAAGCCCATGGTCATCAATATCCAGGAGGCGGGCGGCATAAAGAAGACCGTCGAGAAGGCCGCGGCCGAGGTCGCCAAGCTCCTGCCCATGGCGAATGCCGCGAAGCGGTCGAAGCAGCCGGTCTCCGAGATCACGCTGGCGACCAATTGCGGCGGCTCGGACAGCAACTCGGGCATCACCGCCAATCCCGCACTCGGCTGGGCGGTGGACGAGCTGGTGCGCTATGGCGGCACGGGCGTGCTGGCGGAGACGCCCGAGATCTACGGCGCCGAGCACCTCCTGGTCCGGCGCGCCGCCAGCGAGTCCGTCGCCAAGAAGCTCATCGACCGCTACAAGTGGTGGGAGTGGTACTGCCGCGGCATCGAGCGCATGGACAACAATCCCGCGCCCGGCAACAAGGCGGGCGGCATCACCACGGTCTTCGAGAAGAGCCTGGGCGGCGTCACCAAGGGCGGCACCACGCCGATGAACGACGTCTTTCTCTACGGCGAGCCCATCACGACGCGCGGGTTCGTCTTCATGGACACGCCGGGTCACGATCCCGTGTCCATCACGGGGCTCGTGGCGGGCGGCTGCAACCTCATCTGCTTCACGACGGGGCGCGGCTCGGTCTTCGGCTGCAAGCCCGTGCCGTCCATCAAGCTCGCGACCAACTCGCTCATGTACCGCCACATGCAGGAGGACATGGACATCAACTGTGGCGTGATCCTGGAAGGCACGGCCTTGCCCGAAGTCGGGCGGCAGATCTTCGAGGAGATCGTGGCCGTCGCCTCCGGCAAGCGCTCCAAGAGCGAGCTCTCCGGCGTCGGCGAAGAGGAGTTCGCTCCCTGGATCATCGGGCCTGTAATGTAGGGCGAGCCGTAGCCGACGGCGAGGCGAGCGAACGTGAAGTCGGGCGAGCCGTAGCCGACGGCGAGGCGAGCGAACGTGAAGTCGGGCGAGCCGTAGCCGACGGCGAGGCGAGGGAACGTGGAGTCGGGCGAGCCGCAGCCGACGGCGAGGCGACCGAGTCAGGTGAGTGTTGTCCACAAATGCTGGCGCGGCCCCCGCGGCCCCGGTTATGATGATCGGCGAGCCTGATCGGTGAGGATGCAGACAGCCTAAGGGGGAGCTGATGGCGGGACGTCCGGGGATGTACCGCGGCGACCGGCGCCGAAAGGAAGACGCGCGCAAGGCCAAGCAAGAGGCCAAGAAAGCGCGCAAGGCCGAGCGGAAGGAGACGGGTGAGTCCGGCCCCGAGATGGGCGAGGCCGCCGAGGTCCTCGGTCAGGGTGAGATGGAGTGGGTGTGGTTCTCTCCAAGCAAGGGCCGCACCCTCACGACGTCTTCGGCTGATGCTCCGAACGTACCGGGTGTGGACGACTGGACCCTGGTGAGCGGCCCCCCGGCCCCGCAGTCCTAGCGGTCCTGATTTCCACCCCGATCAAAAGAGCCGACCGCCGCCCTGCCGGCGGTCAGTGTGGGTAAGCCCCTCACACCGTTGACGGTCCCAAAGGCCAAGGCCATGGTGACCAGGTGCCCGCCAGGGCTCGTGGGTAAGAGTGGCGGGATTAGAAGCGGCGTTCCCGGCGCACACTGACGCGAGCGTAAGCCGCGCGGCTGAGCGGCAAGATCCAGAAGAACGGCACCACGAGTGTTCCCACCACGATCCAGAACTCCTGCCTCAAGTACCACGGTGGCCGCGTCATTCGCCGTCTCCTCGCTTCTGTCGCTGTCGGTTGCGCGCTTCTGTACCTTGGAGAGAGCAAGGCTGGTGCCAGCGGCTCCGATCGGCGTAAAGGCGGAAATTCACGACGCTAACACGCTTGTTCGCACGCTGACACTACGGGCTGCGACGAAAAACGGGAGGAGGGACGACGAAACTAGGGGGACGGCGAATCAGGACTGGGTGACGGTGACGACGAGCCCTATGGCGGCCAGAATATTTCCCACGCGGACGCATTCGGTCTCGGGGCCGACCTTGACGACGGATTTGCCTGTGTTGTGGACCTCCCAGGCGATCTCCCAGCCCCGGTCCTCCGAGCAGCCGATGGCCTTCATGAGCTGCTTCACCACGTCTTCGAACGTATGGCAGTCGCAGTTGTGCAGAATGGTGATCCACGGCGGCGCCAGCGCGACTTCTTCGCCCTGTTCGGCTTCGACCTCGGGGGACGTCCCCGCGCCGGCCGTGGCGTACGGGGTCAGGGACTCGGTCACCCCTTGATTTCCTTGAGGATCTCGCGGGCGATGAGGAATTTCATGATCTCGTCCGAGCCCGCGCCGATCCGCATCAGACGGGCGTTGCGGAAGATGGCCTGGATGGGAAAGTCCGTCGTGTAGCCGATCCCGCCCAGGACCTGCATGGCGTGGTCCACGATCTTCCAGACGGACTCCGCCACGAAGAGCTTGGACACCGCCGACTCGCGCTGCGCAGGGATTCCCGCTTCGACCATCTTGGCGGTGCGGTAGACGAGCTGGCGGGAGGCGTCCAGCGCCGCGTACATCTCGGCCAGCTTGAAGGACACGCCCTCGAACATGACGATGGGCTGCTTGAACTGGATGCGCTTGGTCGAGTACTCGGCTGCGATCTCCAGAGCCCGCCGGGCCGAGCCGAGAGCCGCCATGCAGTAGGTGACGCGCTCGGTGTCGAGCTCGTCCATCAGCACGTGGTAGCCCCCGTTGAGCGGCCCCAGCAGGCTCTCCTTCGGGATGTCCACGTCCGTGAAGTCGATCCAGGCGTTGTCCATCATGTCGCCCATGACGACCTCGTCGAGCTGGCGCTGGACGGTCACGCCCGGGTGGTCCATGGGCACGATGAAGGTGGACATGCCCTTGTGCGGGTGCGTGCCCTCCTCGGTGATGGCGAAGAGCGTGAGATAGTCCGCGAGCCCGCCGCCGGTGATGAAGCGCTTCTGGCCGTTGATGACCCAGCGATCGCCTTTGAGGACAGCCTTGGTCTGCATCCGTGAAGTGTCCGAGCCGATCTGGGGCTCGGTGATGGCGAGCGCGGCCAGCTCGTCGCCCCGGAGGCGCGCGGGGATGTGGCGCTTCTTCTGCTCCGGCGTGCCGTAGCGGAGAATGGAGATGGTCCCGAGCGTGAGCGACACCGAGCGGATGGAGTCGCCCGGATGCCCGGCGGCCGCCAGCTCCTCGTCGATGATGCACTCGGCGACGACGCCGCGCCCGTTGCCGCCGTACTCCTCGGGGAAGAGCGCTCCGGTGATGCCCGCCTCCGCGAGCTGCCTGAGATAGGCCTTGCCCAGGGCGCGGAGCTTCTCGCGGCGCGCTGGTCCCTCGTGGCGCGCCTTGATCTCCTTGACCTCGCGGTGGGCGGCGGCCGAGTGAGGGAGGATCTCCCGCTGAATGAAGGCGCGGCTCTGGTGCATGATCTCGCGCTCGGCTGCGGTGTAGAGGAAGGTCTGGCCGTCGGAGACGGACCAGCCGCCGGGCATCGTGATGTCGCCCATGCCGATGGCCTTGAAGCGCTCGTCGCTCATTTGCCTATGACTCCTTCCGCCCGGAGCCGGGCGATGGTCTGGCTGCCATAGCCCAGGATCTCCGTCAGGATCGCCTCGGTGTGCTCGCCGAGGGCAGGGGCGGGCGCGGGGCTGCGGATCTCGCCGTCCATCCTGATCGGGCTCGCGACCTCGCGGATGCGGCCGAAGTGCGGGTGGTCCAGCTCGAGGATCATCTCGCGCGCGCGCACCTGCTCGTCCTCGAGCGCCTGCGCCACCGTGTTCACGGGCGCGCACGGCACGTGCCCGCGCAGGAGACCCAGCCACTCGGCCGTGGTCTTCTCCGCGAAGCGCTGCGTGAGGATGGCGACCAGCTCCGGCTTGTTGGCGAAGCGCTGAGGGAAGTCGGCGAAGCGCGCGTCGGTCGCGAGCTCTGGCAGCTCGACGCGCTCGACGAGCGCCTGCCAGAACTTGTCCTTGTTGCAGAAGACGACGATCCAGCCGTCTTTCGTTGGAAAGTTCTGGGCCGGCACGAGGATCTGGTGGCCCGAGTTGGCGATCCGCTCGGGCTGCCAGTCGCGGTTGAGCGCCCAGATGGCGAAGTAGGAGAGCATGCTCACCGCCGTGTCGAGGAGGGAGACGTCCACGTCGCGGCCGACGCCCGTGCGCTGGGCCTCGAAGAGGCCGACCATGACGCCGATCATCGCGGCGTAGCCGCCCGAGAAATCGATGATGGAGACGCCGCACTTGCCGGGAGGGCCGTCGGGCTCGCCGGTCATCGCCATGTAGCCCGCGTAGCCCTGGATCAGGTAGTCGAAGCCCGGCTCGGCGGCGCGCGGCCCCGTCGTGCCGAAGCCCGTCAGCGAGCAGCAGACGATGCGCGGGTTGACCGCCTTGAGCGTCTCGTAGGTCAGCCCGAGCGTGGCGGGCAGGTCGCCTCGGGCATTGTTGAACACGGCGTCCGAGACCTTGACCAGGTCGTGGAGGACGGCCTGGCCCGCCGGGTGGCGGAGGTTGAGCGTCAGCGACTTCTTGCCGCGGTTGAAGGACTGGAAATAGAGCGAGTCCTGCTCGGTTGCGTAGGGCGGCATGTAGCGCGCGCTGTCGCCGCCCACTCCCGGGTCCTCGATCTTGATGATCTCGGCGCCGAGGTCGGCGAGCACCTGGGTGCCGAAGGGGCCCGCCCCGAACTGGGAGACGGCCAGGATGCGCACGCCTTCGAGAGGTGGTCTCGCCATGTCAGTAGGGGAGCTTTCCTTCTCCGAGCGTGGCGTGGTTCTTCTTCGGCACGAGAACCTTCCTCGTGTAGGAGCAGACCTGGTCACCCCGCTGGTTGGTGGCCGTGGTCTCGACGGTGACGATGCCGCGGTCGCCCTGCTTCGACTCTCGCAGCTCCAGCACGCGGCTCCGGGCGTACAGCGTGTCGCCGATGAAGGTGGGCTTCTCGTGCTTGAGCGCGTTCACCTCGAGATTGGCGATGGCGCGCCCCGAGATGTTGGCGACGCTCATCCCGATGACGACGCTATAGACCAGCGGCCCCAGCACCACGCGCTGCTTGTGCTGGGTGTACGTCTCGGCGTAGTGCGCGTCCGAATGCAGCGGGTGCTGGTTCATGGTCAGCAGCGCAAACCACGTGCAGTCGGCCTCCGTGATGGTGCGCCCCGGCCAGTGCTTGAACTCCTGCCCCACCGTGAACTCTTCGAAGTAGCGCCCGTAGCTCATGGCGTCCCCGCTTCCATGGCGTGGCGCGCGATGGCGCGCCGCAGGGTCTCGTCGCCGGCCTCGCCCGCCAGGAGCGCCGCCGCGTCTCGATAGTAACGCTCGACGGGGAATTCGGCGGAGTAGCCGTAGCCGCCGTGGATGCGCATGGCCGCGAGCGTCACCATGTACGCGGTCTCGGCGGCATGGAGGTGGGCCATCGCCGCGTGGGCCGTGGACGCATCACCCGCGGCGTTCTCGGCGGCGGCCCGCTCCGTGAGGAGGCGGGAGACGGCGATGGCCGTCGCCATGTCGGCCAGCATGAGCTGGACAGCCTGGTGCTGGCAGATCGGCACGCCGAAGGCCCAACGCTGCTGGGAATAGCGGAGCGCGGCCTCGAAGGCCGCCTGCGCCAGGCCTACGGCTGACGCCGCCTCGCGCACCCGAGCTGCCGCCTGGGCCGCAGCGAGAGCGGCGGGGTCGGGCGCGGCCATGCCGCCAAGCACCTGCCGCGCCGGGACGACGCAGCCCCTGAGCTCGGCGTGCCAGAGATCGGCGCCGCGGCGTCCGAGCGTTTCGAAGGGCCCGGCGAGGACAAGACCGGGCTGTCCCGCTTCGAGGACGAAGGCGCGCATGCGCTCGTCCACGGGCGCCAGGAGCACGAGCAGATCCGCGTGACGGGCCGGCGCGGCGATGAGCCCGTTGCCCGATACGATGAAGCCTTCTCCGTGGCTGAGCGCGTTCAGCTCCCGGGGCGCCGGCTCGCGCAGGCGCCTCAGCATCCCGCCTCGGAGACTGCGGGAGGCGAGAGCGGGCAGGAGCCGCTCGCGCTGCTGGGCCGTGCCCAGGCGCACGATCATCTCCGCTGCGTCGAGGTGGCCGGCGAGCACGGCCGCGGCCGTCGCCGAGCCGCGTCCGAGCTCCTCGGCGATCAGGGCGTAGGCGGTGCCGTCGAGGCCAAGCCCCCCCGCCTCTTGCGGGATGGTGGCGCCGAAGAGCCCGAGGGCGGCGAGCTTGTCCAGCGAGGCCGCGGGGAAGCGCCCCGCGCGATCGTCCTCGACGGCGGCCGCGACGATCTCGCGCGCGACCAGCTGGCGCACGGCCAGCGTCATCTGCCTGCGCTCCTCCGGTAGGCTCTCGAGCGACTTGAGGGCGCCCAGCCGCTCGCCGTGCCGCTGGAGCAGATTCTTCGCGATGATGGTCCGCTGGATCTCGTTGGTGCCCTCGCCGATCATCATGAGCGGCGTGTCGCGGTAGAGGCGCTCGACACGGCCGGCCGTCGACTGGCCCGGGCCACCCAAGATGCGCATGGCATCGACCGCCGCGTCCTGGGCGCTTTCGGAGGCGTAGAGCTTGGCCATGCCCGCCTCGAGATCGCAGCGCTCGCCGCGGTCTTTCATCCCCGCGGCCCAGTAGGTCAGGAGCCGCGAGCCGTCCACGCGGATGGCGATTGCGGCGAGTTCTGAGGGCGGCTCGGGCAGGCCGACGGCGCCACGCGAGGCTTCCTCGAGCGCCGCCTGGCCGACACCGACTGCGCGCGCCGCGATATTGATGCGGCCGGCCTCGAGGCCGGACATGACGTGCTTGAAGCCTCGCCCCTCGATCCCGCCCACGAGATTGGCCGCCGCGCAGGGGAAGTTGTCGAAGAGGAGCTCCGCCGTGTCCACGCCCTTGTAGCCGATCTTGGCGATGGACTTCACGACCTGGAGCCCGGCGGCCCCCTTCTCGACGATGAAGCAGGACATGCCCTTGTGCCGCGGCGACGCGGACGGATCCGTCAGAGCCAGGAGCGCGAAGGTGTTGCCCTCGCGCCCGTTGGTCACGAACATCTTGGAGCCGGAGATGAGATAGCTGTCGCCGCTTCGCTTGGCGGCCGTGCGGATGGCCTGGACGTCGGAGCCCGCATGCGGCTCGGTCAGGCAGAGGCCGCCGCGCGCCAGCCCTGTGGCGAAGCGCGGCAGCAGGCGCCGCTTCTGCTCGTCCGTTCCATGGTGGAGGACGATCAGCGCCGCCATGGTGTGGCTGTTGATGACGCCCGCCAGCGACATGAAGCCGCGGCAGATCTCCTCGATGACGCGCGCGTAGGTGAAGACGTCGAGACCGAGCCCGCCGTATGCCTCCGGGACCAGCGCGCCGAAGAGACCCATCTCCCGCATGCGCGCGACCAGGTCGTGGGGATACGCATCCGCGTGCTCGAGGGCGGAGGCCGCGGGGACGACTTCCTTGTCCACGAACTGGCGCACCGCCGCGACGATGGGATGCGCGTCGTGGAGCGGAGTCGGCATGTGAGCCGCGGGTTAGGCCGTGCCGGCGAGCTTGGAGGCCGCCAGCAGGAGAGTGTTGGCTCCCTTCTCGATGTCGTCCATCGGCGTGAACTCCTCCTCGCAGTGGCTGCGCCCGTTGTGGGAAGGCACGAAGATCATCCCCGTGGGGCAGATGGCCGCCATGTACTGGGCGTCGTGGCCGGCGCCCGAGAGGATGCGCCGGCAGCCGTAGCCTAACCCCTTGGCCGCCGCCTCGATCGTGTCCACGACCTCGACGTCGAAGTGGGTGCGCGGCACGCGCCAGTAGTGCTCGAGCTCGGGGGTGACTCCCTCCGCTCGCGCGGCGTCCTTGACCAGGCGGTCGAGCAGTCCCTGGGCCCGCGTTACGTTGTGCTCGTCGGGCGCGCGCAGGTCGATCGACATCGTCACGCGTCCCGGGATGGCGTTCGGGATGTTTGGCGTGACGTCGAGGCGGCCGACCGTCGAGACCATGTCGCCGCCAACCTTGCGCGGGATCTCGCGCACGCCGCGAACGATCTCCGCCGCGGCGACGAGCGCATCGTGGCGGATGCGCATCGGCGTCGGGCCCGCGTGGTCCTGGACGCCGGTGAGCGTGAGCCGCGACCACGAGATCGCGACGATGCCCTCGACCACGCCTACCGAGAGGTGCTGCTCCTCGAGGATGGGGCCCTGTTCGATGTGGAGCTCGAGGTAGGCGTGAAGCGGGCGGGGGATACAGGGCTCGGAACCGAGGTAGCCGATGCGCTCGAGCTCGTCGCCCAGCCGGACGCCGTCCCTGTCGCGGGCATTGTAGGCGTCTTCGAGCGGGATCTTGCCGGACATCACCCCCGAGCCAATCATGGCAGGCTGAAATCGCGCGCCCTCCTCGTTGGTGAAGATAGCCATGGCGACCGGATGGCGCGTCGCCGTCTTCTCGTCGTTGAGCGTGCGGATCGTCTCGAGCGCGCAGAGGACGCCCAGCTGGCCGTCGTATTTCCCGCCCGTCGGCACCGAGTCGGCGTGCGAGCCCATCATGACGGGGGGCAGGCTGTCCGAGCTGGTGCGCCCGCCGAAGATATTGCCCATCTGGTCCACCGTGACGGTGAGCCCGGCCTCGCGCATCCAGCCGACCAGGAGATCGCGCCCGCGGCGGTCGTCGTCGGTCAGCGCCACGCGGTTGAGCCCGCCCTTGGGGGTCGCGCCGACCCTGCCCAGCGCGTCCATGCTCTCTTCGAGCCGCTTGCGGTTGATGCGCATGGCCCCTCCGGGGTCAGAGTCCGAGGCACTGGTCGAGTTGCGCGCGGGCCGGGACCCCTGACGGGTCCCGCCGGCGCGAGACAGCCATTGTCCAGCACGCGGGCCTTATCGGCAAGCGCCTGCACCCGGGTGTGAACGCCCGATGGTAGACTGGATGTTCTATGAGCGACTCGCATCTGCACCACCAGCTGTCGCCCGAGAGCATCCGTTTCTGCCCCCTCTGCGCCGGCTCGCTCGAGCGCCGCGCCGTGCCGCCCGAGGGCAAGCACGAGATGGTCTGCTGCGGCTGCTCCTTCATCTACTACCTGAACCACAAGGTCGTGGCCGCCACCATCCCCGAGGACGAAGGCCGCGTCCTGCTCACGCGCCGGACCATCCAGCCGTCGCGGGGGAAGTGGACCTTCCCGGGCGGCTTCGTGGACTGGGGCGAGCCGGTCGAGGACGGGGCCGTGCGGGAGACCTGGGAAGAGACCGGACTCAAGGTGGATCTGGGCGGCGTGCTGGGCGTCTACTCCTATGCGGGCACACCCATCGTGATCGTCGTGTACCGGGCGCGCGTCGTGGGCGGCGAGATTAGAATCTGCAGCGAGAACGACCGCGTCGAGTGGGTGGTGCCCGCCGAGATCCCGTGGAACGACCTGGCCTTCCCGTCCACCGAGGCGGCGCTGCGCGATTTCCTCTCCGGCCGGGTCCTGTAGCGCGCGTCTGCCGCGCGAGTGTAGCGCGGCGGTCGCCTTGCCGCGCCCCGGCAAGCTATAGTCACGCGTTCACCATGCGTGGCATTGTCCGGGATGCCGGACTCACTGAAAATGAGTTTCGCGAGTTGTTGTAAGCGCCAGTTTTCTAATCCCCGCGCTCCAGCGGACCGTGAACCTCCCTCGAAAAGGTAGACACTCTTGACGAAGGCTGAGGGCGGTCTTTGGTACTGCCTTGAACGGGATTCGCCAAAGATGACTTTGCGGAGCGTGGCGAGTGGGTGGTGCCCGCCGAGATCCCGTGGGAGGAACTTGCGTGTCCGTCCACCGAGGCCGCGCTCCGGGATTTCCTCGGGCGCTCCGACTAGGCCGTCCGGTTCTTCCTGTAGGAGTTCTTCAGCGCGATCTTGCCTTCTTTGAACGTGAAGACGTCGCAGCCGTGGACCTCCAGGCGCGTGCCGTCCGCCCGCGTGCCCGTGAACGTCCACTCCGACACTCCGCGGTTGCCGCAGATGAAGTGCCGCGCGCTGCGCCACTGGGCGTCGGGGAAAGCCTCCCACGCGCCTGTGAAGCCCCCGCGCACCGCTTCCCGCCCGACAGAGCGGGTACCGCACAGTTCGGGTCCCGCGCTCGATTCGAACACGCAATCGTCGGACATGAACGTCATGAGGGCGTCGACATCGTGGCGGTTCCACGCGGCCGCGAAGGCGTCCAGGAAGTCGAGCGTGACCTCGTCGGTGATGGTAGTCTTCATGGCGTCTTCCTCCTGTCGACCTATACCCCGCGCGATGACAGCGCGGCGGTCGCCTTGCCCGTGATGACCTTCTCGCCTTTCTGGTTCTCGGCCCAGAGCTCGAGGTCCACCAGGTAGGGGCCGTTGTCGTCTTTCGGCGGACGCTTGGCGACGACCTTGCCGCGGCAGGTGACGACGTCGCCGAGGCGAACCAGCGCGGCGAAGCGGACGCCGAGCTTCCTCACGCTGCCTACGCCGAGCCAGTCGGTGACCGACTGCGCCACGAAGCCCATGGAGAGCATGCCGTGGGCGAAGACGTCGCCCATGCCTGCGGCTTTGGCGAAGGCCGCGTCCTGGTGGATGGGGTTGAAGTCGCCGGAGGCGCCCGCGTAGCGTGTGAGCTGGATCTGCTGGATGGGCGGCTTGGCGAGTGGAGGCATCTCGCTCCCGACCTGCACGTCCTCCGCGTGGACCTTGGCGTATTTCATGATCTATCTCAGCCCTCCCCCCACCGTGCTCCTCGCCTGCGGCTCGTCGGCCACGTTTCGGCTCGCACTACAGCCGCACGACTGTCGTTCCGCGCACGAGGGCGACGATGTCGTTCTCGGAATCGGTGACCGTGGTCTCGCGGACGACGAAGGCCATGGGCCCGGACTTGCCGGCCTTTTCGTAGATGTCGGCGATGCGGAGCCGGCAGAGATAGGTCTGGCCCGGCCGGATCGGCTTGAAGTGCTCGAACTCCTGCTCGCCGTGGAGGAGCCTGCCGATGTCCACGCCCAGGTCGCGCAGGAGCGCGCCGGTGTCGCCGCGCTCGTCGCGGAAGGTGATCGGGAAGGTGGGCGGCGCGATGATGTTGCCCCACGGCCCCGCCTTGGCGACCTCGTCGTCCAGGTAGAAGGGCGAGAGGTCGCCGATCGCGCGGGCGAACTCCTTGATCTTGCCGCGCTCGACGGTGACGGGGTAGGGCGGGTACTGCTTGCCCTTGATCGCCGTGTTGATTTGAACGGGCATCAGATCCTCCGAATCATTTCACCGCTCACCTCTGGACGCTCGGGCCGATGGCGGCTCGAGCGTCCTCGGCTCGCACTGCGGCCCTTGATCGCCGTGTTGATTTGAACGGGCATCAGATCCTCCGAATCATTTCACCGCTCACCTCTGGACGCTCGGGCCGATGGCGGCTCGAGCGTCCTCGGCTCGCACTGCGGCCCTTGAACTGCGGCCCTTGATCGCCGTGTTGATTTTGATCGGCATCAGGGCTTGCCCTTTGTCATGGCGCGCGCGAGGAACTTCTCGATGTTGGGCACGAGGAAGCGCTCGTGACGGCCCTCGGCGATCTTTTCGACCTCGTCGAAAACGTCGATCTGGAAGAGGCAGCGCTTGCCGTCCGTCTCGACGAGCGTGGCCTTGGCCCGCACCTTCATCCCGAGCGGGGTCGCCGCCAGGTGCTTCATCTCCACCGCGGTGCCGACGGTGCCGAAGCCCGGGGGCAGGTGGGAGACGATGGCCGCCTGCGCGGCGTTCTCCATGAGGCAGACGACGTAGGGCGTGGCGTAGACCATGACGCCCTTGTTGCCGAGCGCGTCGGCCGTCAGCTGCTGGGTGACCACCTCCTCGACCTCCGCGGTGAGCCCGACCTGGATAGTCATAGTGGCCCTTTTCTACCCGATTGAAGCCGTGCGGTCAACCCGCCACAGGGGTCAGCGGGTGGGCCAGAGGAGGAACTGCAGGCCGAAAACGATGAGCAGCACTTCGATGATGCGGAGGAAGGTCTTTTCGCTCATGCGGTCGACGAGCCGGCGGCCGAGCCAGGCGCCGCCGATCATCACCACGCCGATGTAGAGCCCGGTCAGCACGAGCGGGCCGGTCAGGAGGTCGGCGCGGCGGAACATGATCGCGCGGGTGATGTAGGAGCCGACCGTGCAGAGGGCCTCGGTCGCGAGATAGCCTCCCCTGCGCAGGCCGTAGCTCAGGAAGAAGGGCGTCATGATCGGACCGACCGCGCCCACGAGGGCCGAGAGGAAGCCGAAGCCGGCGCCCACCAGCGGGAAGTGGCGGAGCCGCACGTTCACGCCGCCGTGGGCGAGCCAGCGACGGAGCGGAACCGAGAGGATCATGAACGCGCCCAGGATGCGGGAGATCCACTGGCTGTCGATGCGTGAGTAGACCGTCGCGCCGACGATGGTCATGGGCACGGCGCCCACGAGAAAGGCCGCGACCACGCGCCACACGATCTCGCGGCGGCTGAACCAGACGCGCGCGCTATTGCCCACCAGCATGCAGATGGTGAGCACCGGAACCGTCGCCTTGACGCCCACGCTCCACGCGATGGCCGGGATCATGATGACGCCGGTGCCGAAGCCCGCGACGCCGCCGATCGTGGAGCCGACGATGGCGGCCGCGCCCAGGATCAGCCAGCCGACCATCTCGCGCATGACGCGCTAGTATACTCGACGCCATGCCGGTGCTCCTGGCGGCGGCGGGTTTCCTGCTCGTCGGGCTCGACGCCTCGGTCAACATCGCGTTCCCCGCCATGGCGGCGGACTTCCGGATCGGCTCGACGACCCTCCGCTGGGTCATCATCTGCTACGTCGGGACCTACGCGCTGACGGCCTTCATCGCCGGCGTCCTCGCCGACAGGCTCGGTCCGGGCCGCGTGGTGCGCGCGGGCCTGGTGCTCTCGCTTTTCTGCTTCGCGGCTTACGCGCTGGTGCTCTCGTTCGATGTCCTCCTCATCCTCCGCGTGCTGCAGGGCGTGAGCGGCGGGCTGATCTACGGCGCCGCGCCCGCGCTCGTGACGCTCTCGCTGCCGCCCTCGCGCCACGGCTGGGGACTCGGCTGGGCGAGCCTGGGTTTGGGACTGGGCTTGAGCGTGAGCCCATTGATCGGCGGCGTGCTCGTGGGCGCCTTCGGCTGGCGGAGCGCGTTCGTCTATCGCGTGCCCGTGGCCGCCGCCATTATTGTCCTGGCCGCCTGGACGGCGGTGCCGCGCGCCGGTGGCCACGGCGCTTGGCGAATGGTCGTGCCCTCCGACATGCTCCGCTGGCCCGTCCTCCACGCCGGGCTCCTCGCCTTCCTCGCCAACTACGCCCAGTTCGCGGTGTGGCTTCTCGTGCCCTTCTACCTCGTCGGTGAGCGCGGCCTGTCGGCCGCCGCGGGCGGACTGCTCTTCATGCTGACGCCCCTCGGGATGGCCATTGTGGCGCCCGTCGCGGGCCGCGCGGCCGACCGCTGGGGACCGCGCGGCCCCATGGTCGCCGGGCTCGCGGCCGAGGCCGCGGGACTTCTCCTCGTCGCGCGCTGTGGCGGCTCGACGCCGATCGCTCTGGTCGGCGGCGCGCTCGCCCTCGTGGGGCTGGGCCTCGGCGTCTTCCAGGTGCCGAACATCGCCCAGGCCATGGCCGCCTTTCCGCCGCGACAGCAGGGCGCGGCGGGCGGCTTCGCCTTTCTCTCGCGCACGGCGGGCGTCGTCGCCGGCGTCCAGGCCGCGGCTTGGCTCTTCCATGAGCGCGCGCTGACGCTCGGCTTCCTGCCGGCCTTCCGCTTCACCTTCGCCGCGGCGGCCGCCGTCTGCGCTCTCGCCGCGCTTGCCGCGCTCCTGCCTGGACTCCCGCGGGTGCCGCGTGCTACAAGGTGATGACCTGACCATGCGCATCGTCGATCCGATCGGTACCAGCGCGGCTTCCGCCAAGACCCTCGCGGGCCGGCCACGCTCGCTCGAGGGCGCGACCATCGCGCTGCTCGACAACTCCAAGCCGAACGCGGGCGTGCTGCTCGAGCGGGTGGGCGCGCTTCTGGCCGCGCGCGGCGGCGCCCGCGCCGTGAAGGCATGGAGCAAGCCGGGCGCCTCGACGGGCACGGCGCCGGCCGTGCTCGACGAGATCGCCGCCACCGCCCGCGTCGCGCTGACAGCCTCCGCCGACTGAGGCTCCTGCACGTCGTGGAGTGTCCACGACGCAGCGGAGTTGGAGGCGAGAGGCGTGGCCTGCGTGGTCCTGGGAACCGATGAATTCTTGCCGCTGGCGCGCGCCCAGATGACCGCCAGGGGCCTGCCCGGTTTGCCGATGGTCACCGTGCCTCACCCCATCGGCGGCATCCCGGCCGCCGCTGCAGCCGCCAAGGCCGAGCCCATCGTCGAGAGCGTGCTGCGCGCGCTCACTTCCGATGCTGCCGTGGCTGCGCAGGGGGCGAGCACAGACGTCGGAGATGTCGAGGCGCCCGATGATCTCGACCGCTTCCAGGCCTGGCTGATGGAGCGCGGCTGGGGCGACGGCCTGCCCGCCATCCCGCCCACTCGCGAGCGCGTCGCGGCGATGTTCGCGGGCACGCGCAGGAAGCCCGATGAAGTCGTCGCCGTCCTGGTGCCGAGGCTCGGCAGGGCGACGGTCGAAGCCGTGGCCGCGAACGCGGTCATGGCCGGAGCGCTTCCCGAGCACCTGTCGGTGATCCTTGCCGCCGTCGAGGCGGTGGCGGACCCTTCCTTCAACTTGCAGGCCGTGCAGACCACGACCCACCCCTGCTCGCCGCTCTGCATCGTCAACGGGCCCATAGCGCGGCGCCTCGGCATAAATGCCGCGGGCAATGTCTTCGGGCAGGGGTCGCGCGCCAACGCCGGCATCGGGCGCGCGCTCAGGCTCACGCTCCAGAACGTGGGCGGCGCCCGGCCCGGCAAGGAGGACCGCGCCACCCACGGGCATCCGGGCAAGTACGCCTACTGTGTCGCCGAGAACGAGGCGGCGTCACCGTGGGAACCGCTGTCGGTCGAGCGAGGTTTCTCCTCAGAGGACAGCACTGTGACCGTCTGCGGGTCGGAGGGGCCGCACAATATCAACGACCACGGCTCGACCACTGCCGAGGGCATCGTGACGACCGTGGCGGGAACGGCGGCGATCGCCGGCTCCAATAACCTTTACCTGGGCGGCGAGCCGCTCATCGTCCTCGGGCCCGAGCACGCGGCTACGGTCGCCGCCTCGGGCTGGAGCAAGAAAGACTTCAAGCGCGCGCTGTGGGACCGCGGATGCGTGCCGCTCGGGCGCTTGACGCCGGAGAACATCGAGCGCTTCGCGGTCATCCACCCCGAGGGCTTCAAGGACCGGCCGGCCGGCGCCCTGGCGCCCATTGCGCGCGACTGGCGGGACGTCATGGTCATCGTGGCGGGCGGTGCCGGCAAGCACTCGGTGTTCGTCCCGACCTTCGGCAGCACGCGGTCGGTTACCCGCCGCATCTGAGACTGAACAGGGAGGCTCGTCCATGGAGACAACAATAGCTCGCGCGGTATTGGTGGCCGTCGTGTGCGCCCTGGCAGCGGGGCCGGCCGGAGCAAACCCCACCGACCGCGAACCGCCGCCGGTACGCCCGGCCGCCGCGCCGTCGGCCGAGCAGGAGTATGGCCGCGGCATCGCCGCCAGGACCGCGAAGGACTGGCAGGCAGCCGTCGGAGCCTTCCGGAAAGCGGTGGACCTTCGGCCCGCGTATCCCGAGGCCTGGAACGAGCTGGGCTATGCGCTCCGCAACCAGGGCCGCTACGCCGACTCAATCAACGCCTATGACCAAGCGCTGCGTCTCCGGCCCAACTTTCCCGAGGCGCTCGAGTATCTCGGCGAGGCCTACGTCAAGCTCGGGCGCGTGGACGACGCCCGCCAGATCCTCGAGCGCCTCAAGCCGCTGGACGCCGGCCGCGCGGGCGAGCTGGCAGAGGTCATCGCAAAGGGCAAGTAGACCAGGCTGCTGAAAGGCCCATCTAGTGGGCGGCCGTCTCGAGCAGCCGCAGCTCGTGTGCGCTGACCGGCACGCCGATGCCGCGGGCGCGGAATGCCTCGACGAGGGACTGGTAGAGGTCGGGTTCGGCCGAAAATACGTCCGTCACGCGGACCCACGCCCAGACCGCGATCTTGATCCCGGTGTCGTCCACCGAGTCAATGCCTGCGCTGGGCGCCGGGTCCTTCAGGACGCGCGCGCTCTGCGCCGCCACCTGCCCGGCCGCCTGGAGAGCCGCGTTCAGGTCCACGTTGTGCGGCACGCGCACCGTCAGCGTCAGCATGCGCATGGTGCCGAAGTTGTGCACGATCTCGCCGACGATCTTCCTGTTCGGCACGACGACGCGCGAGAGATCTACCTGGACGAGGGTCGTGGTCGAGAGCTCGATCGCCGTCACCTCGCCTCGCACGTTGTTTATCTCGATGTACTCGCCGACCCGGAAGGGTTTAGTGAAGATGATGGTCAGTCCCGCCATGAGGTTGCCCAGGACGCCCTGCAGCGCGAAGCCTATGCCGATGCCCGCCACGCCGATCCCGGCCACCAGCGGCGCGATCGAAAAGCCGAACTTGTCGAGCGCCACGACGAAGGCCATGACCAGGACGAGGATCCTGATCACGCGGACCATGAGGATCCGCATGGGCGGCTCCATGTGCTGCTTCTGGAAGCGCTGGTCGGCCATTCCGCCGAGCCAGCGCGCCACCAGGAGTCCGACCGCCAGAATGGCGATGGCGCCCAGCACCTGAAAGCCGTAGCGAAGCAGCAGATCCATGGTCAGCTCTTTCATATTCATGTTCATGCGAGCCTCCTTCGAGGATGGCGCCGCACGGGGCTACGGCGCGGTGTAGAGACGGTCGAAATACTCACGCACCATGCGATCCGCTGAGAAACGCTCCGCGCCCATCCGTACGGACGCGCGCATCAAGCGCGCCCAGGCCTCCGGATCGGCCCAGGCGGGCAGCACGTCCTGCTCGAGGGTCGTGTAGAGCGCCTCGAGGTCGCGCGCGTCCTGGTCGGAGCCGATGCTCTCGTCGCCGATCGCCCACCCGGTGACCCCGTGCTCGCACCCCTCCGGCCACCAGCCGTCGAGGATGGAGAGGTGAAGGGTGCCGTTCATGGCGGCCTTCATCCCAGAGGTGCCGCTCGCTTCCATGGGCCGCCGCGGGGTGTTCAGCCACACGTCGCAGCCGCGGGTCATGACCCGGGCCAGCGCCATGTCGTAGTCCTCGAGGAACACGATGGACTCGGGCCACTGCCGGATCGTTTCGATGAGGAGCGCGACGACGGACTTGCCGGCCTGGTCGGCGGGGTGCGCCTTGCCCGAGAATACCAGCTGGACGCGCCGGTCCTTGAGCAGCGGCGCCAGCCTGTCGGGGTTGCGCAGGAGGAGGTCGGGGCGCTTGTAGGTTGCCGCGCGGCGCGCGAAGCCGATCGTGAGCGCCTCGCTGTCGAGCCGTACGCCCGTGCGCGAAGCGACTTCCGCCAAGAGCTCGTCCTTCATCTGCCGGCGCGCCAGCCGGAGCGCGTCATCGTCCGCCCCGGCCGACACGGGGATCCGCGCGTCCTGCCACGTGTTGCGGTGCACGCCGTTCGTTATGGCGATGATGGGCGCGGCGCCGTTCACGTGGGCCCACATGGCGCGCGCCGTCTCGCCGTGCAGCCGCGACACGGCGTTGGCGCGCCGGGCGAGTCTCAACCCGGCCACGGTCATGTTGAACGGGTCGCCGCCGATCTCCCGCAGCTCGGCATCCACGAGCTCGCAGGTCGCGCCGAGCCGCCGCAGGTCTTGGATCGCATGGACCTCGTTTCCGGCGGGCACGGGCGTGTGGGTGGTGAAGACGATCTTGTCGCGCACCTCGCGCCACGCCGAGTGGAAGTCGGCGTCGGCCTCCATCCGGTCGGCGATCAGCTCGATGCCGGCGAAGACCGCGTGCCCCTCGTTGAAGTGGTACAGGTCGACGGGCAGGTGGAGCGCGCGGAGCGCCCGCACGCCGCCGATGCCCAGCAGCATCTCCTGGGCGACGCGGCAATCGGGCGTCGGGTCGTAGAGGCGGCGGGTGATCCAGCGGTCGCGCGGGTCCAGGGGCTCGAGCAGGAAGAGTGGCGCGATGGCGTACCGGCCCACGCGCCAGACGCCGCACTCGACCTCGCGCGCGGCCACGCGCACCCGCACCCGGATGCCCGTGTCGGTGAGCGGGTCGGGCGGGTAGTCGCGCCACTCATCGTAGGGATATCCGTCGGGCCCGATCCGCTGGACGGTGTAGCCCTGCGCCCATCGAAGGCCGATGCCCACCACGGGCAGGCCGAGGTCGCCGGCCGATTTCATGAAATCGCCGGCAAGGATACCGAGCCCGCCGGCGTAGGAGTGGAACTCCTCGTGGAGCCCGTATTCCATCGAGAAGTAGGCGACGAGCGGCGGCGTCACAGCCGAGAGCATACGGCAAAGCGCGGTTTCGCGCGAGCCTTGCGGGGCGCCGACGGCCGCGCCGCGGGAGCGCGGGCTGGAGTATAATTCCGCCCATGACAACCCGGCTCGCCTCCAAGCGCCATGCCGTCGAGGACCTGAACCACGCGATCGAGTTCTGCTATCGGCAGGGATGGACCGACGGCCTGCCGGTGGTGCCGCCCACCGAGCCCGCGGTGCGGGCGATGCTGGACGCGGCCGGCCTCGAGTCCGGCCAGCAGATCGCGTTCATCACCAACCGCCAGGTCGCCGTCAGCGCCGAGAAGATCGCGGTCAACGCCGTCATGGCAGGGTGCCTGCCCGAGTACATGCCCGTCGTGGTGGCGGCGGTCGAGGCGCTGGCCGATCCCAAATGGGGCTATCACGGACCGGCCACGTCGACGGGCGGCGCCGCCGTGCTGATGATCGTCAACGGGCCCATCGCGGCCCGGCTCGGCTTCAACTCGGGCGACAACCTCTTCGGTCCCGGCTGGCGGGCCAACGCCACGACCGGGCGCGCGGTGCGTCTCGTGATGCGCAACGTCATCGGCACGCTGCCGGGCGCGCTCGACCGCGGGACGGTGGGGCATCCGGGCAAGTACAGCTATGTCATCGCCGAGAACGAGGCCGACAGCCCGTGGCCGCCGCTCCACGTCGAGCGCGGCTTCAAGGCGGAGCAGAGCGCGGTGACCGTCATGCCGGCGGAGGGGCCGCACCAGTTCTACAACCAGCTCTCGAGCACGGCCAAGGGCGTGCTGACCTCGCTGTGCGACGACATGAAGCATCACGGTAGCACCAACGGCCAGCCGCAGTACGTCGTCGTGCTGGCGGGCGAGCACATGCGCACCATCGCGAGTGACGGCTGGTCGAAGGCCGACATCCAGAAGTTCGTCTACGAGAACACGCAGAACCCGGTGGCGCACATCAAGCGTGTGGAGCGCATGGCGGGAGCGGTCACCCCGGAGGACGAGACCACGATGCGGCCCCTCGTGCCGAGCCCGGAAGACGTGCTCGTCGTGGCGGCAGGGGGCCGGGCGGGAGCGTTCTCCTGCTACATCCCCGCGTGGGCCGGCGGCAAGAAATCGAGCCAGAGCGTCACGAAGGTCATCCACGACAGAAGTGCATGATGGCCAGAGAGGAGGGCATGATGGCAGGCTTCGAAATCCTGGATCCCACGGTCGAGCCGCGCAAGCAGCCGCTGACGTACGTGCCGAGGCCCGGCTCGCTCAAGGGCAAGCGGATCGGCCTCGTGGAAAACACGAAGTTCAATTCCGACAAGCTCCTGGCCAAGGTCGGCGAGATCCTCAAGAAGGAGTACGGCGCCGCCGAGTACAAGATGTGGCGCAAGCACAACTCGAGCGTCCCGGCCCACGACGAGATCATCGACGAGGCAAAGCGCGGGGTGGACTGCGTCGTCGCCGGCGTCGGCGACTGAGGGTCCTGCTCGTCGGGCAGTGTGCTCGACGGAATCCTGTTCGAGAAGGTCGGCATCCCCGCCGCGTCCATCGTGACCGACGTCTTCGAGGGCACGGGACATGCGATGGCACAGTCCTGGGGCCTGCCGGACTACAAGTTCCTCTCGCTGCCGCACCCGATCGCCAACCTGACCGAAGCCCAGCTCGACCAGCGAGCGCGCGAAATCGCGCCGGAGATCGTCAAGCTGCTCCTCCAGGGCCAGGAATAACCGCATTCCGGGAGCCCCGCACGTGATCGCCGGCCCCGACTACCGCCCCCCGTGGTGGTATCGGGGCCGCCACCTCCAGACGCTCTGGGGCCCGCTGTTGCGGCGCGGGCGGCTGCCCGTGCTGCGCCGCGAGCGGGTCGAGACGCCCGACGGTGATTTTGTCGACCTCGACTGGCTGGCCGGGCGCGACCGCGGCGCTCCGCTCGTCGTCATTCTCCACGGCCTCGAAGGGTCTTCCCGCTCGCACTACGCCTCCGGGCTGCTGCGCGAGGTCGAGCACGTCGGCTGGCGTGGTCTCGCCGTCAACTTCCGCTCGTGCGGCGGCGAGGTCAACCGCTCCCGCCGCATGTACCACTCGGGGGACACGGAAGACCTCGAGTTCGTCATCAGCCGCCTGACCGCGCGCGAGCCCGATCTGCGCCTCGGGCTGGTGGGCGTGTCGCTTGGCGGCAACGTGGCGCTCAAGTGGCTCGCCGAGCGCGGCGATCAGGCCCCGGCGCAGGTGGCGGGGGCGGTGGCCATCTCCACGCCCTTCAGCCTGGCCGCCTGCGCAGCCGCGTTGGACCGCGGGCTCAACAGGACGCTCTACACCGTCAACTTCCTCTCGACCATGAAGATCAAGCTCGACAAGAAGGCGAAGCTCTACGAGGGCGTGCTCGACCTGCCCGCGGCGCGCAAGGCGAAGACCTTCGCCGAATACGATCGGCTGGTGACGGCGCCGCTCGGCGGCTTCGCCAACGAGCGCGACTACTGGGCGCGCTCGAGCAGTGGCCCGCTGCTGCCGCAGATCCGCCGACCAACTCTCTTGATCAATGCGCTCAATGACCCGTTCATCCCGGCCTCGGCCCTGCCGCGCGCCGCCATCGCGAAATCGCGCTGGCTCGAGGCCGCCTTCGTGGCCCAGGGCGGGCACGCGGGCTTCCTCGAGGGCCACTCGGGGAGGCGATCGTGGGCGGAGGCCCGCGCTGTCGCGTTCCTCCTGCGCCATCTGATAGGATGACCGCGGTGATGGACTGGACCGGGATCGGCGACGAGGCGGTCGAGCTGCTGCGAGCCTACCTCCGCGTCAACACCACCAACCCGCCGGGGAACGAGACGGCGGGCGCCCGCTTCCTCGCCCAGGTGCTCGACGGCGACGGCATCGCGAGCGAGACCGCCGAGTCGGCGCCGGATCGGGGCAACCTCGTCGCGCGCCTCAAGGGCGACGGCTCGCTCGGCGGCATCGTGCTCCACCACCACATCGACGTGGTCTACGCGGACGAGCGCTACTGGACGGTCGATCCTTTCGGCGGCGTCCTCCGGGACGGTTACGTCTACGGCCGCGGCGCGATCGACATGAAGTCCACCGGTATCCTCCAGCTCGCGGCCGTGCTCGCCATCAAGCGGGCCCGCGTCCCGCTCAAGCGGGACCTGATCTTCCTCGCGACCGCGGACGAGGAGGCGGGCAGCCGGTTCGGCGCCCAGTGGCTGGCCGATCAGCGTCGAGTCTGGCTCGACGGCGCGGAGTACGCGCTCTCCGAGCTCGGCGTGATCGAGGCGGCGCACGGCATGAGCGCGCCCTTCGGCTCGATCGTCATCTCCGAGAAGACGGGCCTGGCGCTTCGCCTCACCGCGCGGAGCGAGCCCGGGCACGGGTCCATGCCCTGGCCCGACACGGCCCCGCACCGGCTGATCCGGGCGCTGACGCGACTCCTGGAGGCCGAGCGCCCGCCGCGAGTCCTGCCGGAGATCCGGGAATACTTCGCCAGGATGGCCTCGGTGATGCCGCCGGGACAAGCCGAAGGCTACGATCGCCTGGAGCTATCGCTACGCGACCCGGCCTTCCGCGACAGGTTCTTCGCGAACCGCCACCACGCCGCGCTCGTGAGAACGACGTTCGCGGTGACCATGCTCAAGGGCAGCGAGAAGCGCAATGTCATTCCGCCCGAGGCCGTCGCCGATATCGATTGCCGCGTGCTGGCGGGAGAGCATCCGGAGGAGATCATCGAATGGGTCCGCCGCGTCATCGCGGACCCGGAAGTCGAGGTGAGCGCGACCTCGCCCCCGAAGGTGCCCAACCTTTCGCCGCCCGACACGGAGCTGTACAAGGGCCTGTCCGATGCGCTCAAGAGGCGGGCTCCCGGCGTCGTCGTCGCGCCCGAGATCATGGTCGGCTTCACGGACAACTGGGTCTTTCGGGGCCTGGGGCTCCACGCCTACGGGTTCGGGCCCTTCGTGCTCGACGAAGGCGAATGGCGGCGGATCCACGGCAACGACGAGCGCATCTCGGTCGAGAACCTGAGGGAAGGGGCGCGCTGCTATACGGAGCTGCTCCTGCAGATGGCCGCGGCCTGATGGCCCGGGCGCAGCTTGCGATCCGCCGTGGGACAGCGCGTGACCTGCCGATCATCCTCGCGCTCATCCGGGGCCTGGCAGAATACGAGCGCCTGGCGCACCAGATGGAGGCGATCCCGGCGCGTCTCAAGCGCCACGGCTTCGGCCCGCGACCGTACTTCGAGACCCTTATCTGCCGGCGCGGGCGCACGCCGGTGGGCTTCGCGCTCTACTTCTACACCTACTCGACCTTCCTCGGCCGACCGAGCCTCTACCTGGAAGACCTCTTCGTGCTGCCCAAGGAGCGGGGCAAGGGCGCGGGGAAGGCGCTGTTGCGGGCGCTGGCGAAGATCGCAGTCGCCCGCGGCTGCGGCAGGATGGAGTGGATGGTGCTCGACTGGAATACGCCGTCCATCCGCTTCTACAAGGGCCTGGGCGCCAAGGTCCGCAAGGAGTGGGTGCTGTCCGGACAATTTCCTCCCTCTCCCTTTCAGGGAGAGGGTTGGGGTGAGGGTCGATTGTTTTGCGCGACTCCGCACCCCTCACCCTGCCCTCTCCCCTCAGGGGAGAGGGATGTAATTTCCCTGACTTCGGTGACAAGACGCTAGACGGTGGGTGGGATCTTGTTCGCCCAGGGCGCCGCGGCTTCGAAGGCCGCCGCCGCCTGCAGCACCATCGCCTCCTGCCGCCGCCGCCCGACGATCTGGAGGCCCACCGGCAGACCGCTCTTCGTGAAGCCGCACGGCACCGAGATGAGTCGGGTAGGGTTGCTCGACGGGGAAGGGCGGCACGGCAACGGTCGGCAGCAGGAGCAGCTCGCGTGTCTCCATGAACGTGCGCACGCGGTGCCAGAGCGTGGTCCGCAGCACCTCGGCCCTGGCGATCTCCTCGGGTGAGAGCTTGAGGCCCTGCTCGATATTCCAGACGAGCCCCTTCTGCATCTGGTCCTTCCACGCCGGCAGCTTGTCGGCGTGGTTGGCGACCATGCTGAGCCCGCGCGTGCCGAGCACGATGTCGTTGACCTCGCTGAAGTCACAGCAGGCCGACTCGACCCTGGCGCCGAGAGAGCGAAAGACGCGCATCGAGGCCTCGGCCACCCGCGCGACCTCGGGATCTACCGGGATGAGCCCGGCGAGGTCGGGCGTCCACGCGACGCGCCACCCTTTGACCGACGGCGACTTCACGGCGCGGGTGAAGGCGGCCGTGTCCGCCTCGTAGGAGATGGGCGAGCGGTCGTCGGGTCCCGCCACCACGGAGAGCATCAGGGCCGTGTCGGCGACGGTGCGCGCCATGGGCCCGGTGACTCCGATCGAGTCCCAGCCGAGGAGCTTTGGATAGTACGGGACGAGCCCCGGACTGGTCCGAAAGCCGACCACGCCGCAAAAGGCCGCCGGGGTGCGCAGCGAGCCGCCGGTGTCGGAGCCCTGGGCGATGGGGCCCATGCCCGTGGCCAGCGCCACGGCGGCTCCGCCGCTCGAGCCGCCGCAGGTCAGCGCCGGATTCCACGGGTTCCGCGTGGCGCCGAAGACCGCGTTGAAGGTGTTCCCGCCCGCACCGAACTCGGGGGTATTGGTCTTGCCGAGGACGATGGCGCCCGCCGCCTTGAGCCGCTCGACGATGAGCGAGTCCTCCGTCGGCACGTGGTGCTCGAAGATCCTGGAGCCCCAGGTCGTCCTGATGCCCTTGGTGTGCGTCAGGTCCTTGATGGTCACCGGCACGCCGTGGAGTGGCCCGAGCTTCTTCCCCTTCGTGAGCGCGACCGTTGCCGCCCTGGCCGCTTTCATGGCCGGCTCGCGCTCGAGAGTCACGATGGCGTTGAGCCTGGGGTTGACGGCGTCCACGCGATCCAGCACGGCCCGCATCACCTCGAGCGGCGACGTCTTCCGGGCCCGGTAGAGGCGCTGGAGCTCGGTGGCGGGAGTAAAGCAAAGATCGCGATCCGGCACGGGACGTCCCCCTCGCGGTGACTCGGGTGTCAGAGCGCAAAAGGGTAGCATGGGATTGTCGCGCGTGGTAGGGGACATGGTAGTATTCTTCAGGTACCTTCCATCGGGCCCTGTGTCTGACGCGACCGGGCGTCTGGTCCGCTGGCATCTGGTTTGTTGCCCACCCTGAAATACGGTTCGCATCCACATCTCTCGTGCGCCGTGTGGGGAGCCATCCAGATGCCTGACGAAGTCATCCTCCGCGAGAAAGCCCGAGAAGCTGTCCAAGCTGGCAAGATCCCCGCGCGACGACCAGATCGCACCTGGGGAGGTCCAGGCGTCGGCGCCCCATGCGCCATCTGCGAGCTGCCCGTGGGGCGCGACGAGCTGGAGCTCGAGATCGAGTTCGCGCATGACGGTGACAATCCCGGATTGGACAAGTTCCACGTTCACATACGGTGTTTCGCCGCGTGGGAGTTCGAGCGAAAGAACGGTTCCTAGACGGCCCGCCGATCGGGGTGGATTGACGGAGGGGCCGCGCCGTCCGATACTTGCTGCGCCATGCCGGTTCGGCGCAACGCCTCCGCGGCCCGCGTCAAGAACCTCGATTCCGAGGCCAAGCTCCGCGCCGTCTTTGGGCTGAGCCCGACCATCCTCTGCATCACGGGGCTGAAGGACGGGCGCATCCGGGACGTCAATGACGCCTTCCTCCGGACCACCGGTTATACGCGCGAGGAGATCCTCGGCCGCACGGTGACGGAGCTCGGGCTCTGGCTCGACCCCAACCTGCGCGAGCAGGGGATGAAATCGCTCCGCGCCGGCACGCGTATCCACGACGTGGAGGCGCGGTTCCGCATGAAGAACGGCGAGGAGCGGGTGGCCGTTCTCGCCGCCGACGTCGTGATGGTCGAGGGGCAGGCCTGCATCCTCAGCGCTCTCACCGACATCACCGACCGGAAGCGGGCGGAGGAGGCGCTGCGAGAGCGGCGCGAGGAGGCCGAGGCGCTCGCCGAATCGCTGCGCGTAGCCGACCGGGCCAAGGACGGCTTTCTCGCCATGCTCGGCCACGAGCTCCGAAATCCTCTCGGCACCATCACCAATGCCGTGGCCGTGTTGAGCAAGCTGGCGGCCAGCGAAAGCTCCAAATAGCTGATCGCGGTCATCGGCCGCCAGGCAGGCCACCTGGCGCGTCTCGTGGACGACCTCCTCGACGTGGCTCGGCTGACCTCAGGCAAGATCGAGCTGCGCTCCCAGTCCGTGGACCTGCACGACCTGGCCGCCCAGTGTCTCGAGGCGCGCGCGCGCGCCGGGCGTGCCACGGAGCACTCCCTGACGCTCCGCGGCGAAGCCGTCTACGTTCACGGCGATCCCACGCGCCTCGCGCAGGTGGTCGACAATCTCGTCGACAATGCGCTCAAACATACGCCGCGCGCCGGCAGCGTCGCGATCATCTTGGAGCGGAGTGGGGACCAGGCGGTGCTGCGCGTGCGGGACTCGGGCATCGGCATTCCCGCCGAGCTCGTGCCGCATGTCTTCGACCTCTTCACGCAGGCCCCGCAGACTCTCGAGCCCTCGCAGGGGGGTCTCGGGCTCGGGCTGGCGCTCGTCAAGCGACTGGTCGAGTTGCACGGGGGCTCGGTCTCGGCCTCGAGCGCCGGGCCCGGAGAGGGCAGCGAGTTCACGATGACCCTTCCGGCCGTGGCCGAGCAGGCGCACGGTCCGGCCGACCAAGCCGCCAAGGCTGCCGCCGGCGCTACCGTCGATGCGCGAGCGGACGGCAGGCTCGCGGGGCGCCGGGTGCTGGTCGTCGAGGACAGCGCCGATGCGCGGCTGGGCGTGCAGCTCCTGCTCGAGCAGGCGGGCCATGTCGTCGAAACGGCCGTTGACGGACCGGACGGGCTCGCCAAGCTCGGCCAATTCCATCCGGACATCGCGCTGATCGACGTGGGCCTGCCGGGCATGGACGGCTATGAGCTGGCCCGCGTGGCCAGGTCTCGGCCCGACATGCGCGACATCCGGCTGGTCGCCATCACCGGCTACGGACAGGCGGAGGACAGGCATCGGGCGCTGGCCGCGGGCTTCGACCTGCATCTGGCCAAGCCGGTGGATCCGATCGCGCTCCAGGAGCTCCTCACCCGGCTCTGACGAGGATACCGGCTAGAGAACCTTGCGCGGGTCGAGCGCGTCGCGGAGGCCGTCTCCCAGATAATTGATGCTGAGCACGGTGAGGAAAATGGCCGTGCCGGGGAAGATAGCCCAGTGAGGGGCGAAGTCGAGGTTGTCCTTCGCGTCGAAGAGGATGCGCCCCCAGGTCGGGATGTCGGGCGGGAAGCCCAGGCCCAGGAAGGACAGCGTGGATTCGGCCAGGATGGCCGCCGCCACGTCGAGCGAGCCCGCGACGATCACGGGGCCGAGCGCGTTGGGCAGGACGTGGCGGACCATCTGGCGAAGCGGCCGGGCGCCCAGGCTCCGCGCCGCCTCGACGAACTCCTTCTCGCGGAGCGAGAGGAACTGCGCCCGGACGAGCCGCGCAACCGGCATCCAGCGCAGCCCCCCGATGACGGCGACGATGAGGACGAACACGCCCGCCTCGGGCCCGAGCGCTTTCTTCAGCACGTCGCGGAAGAGGTAGACGATGAGCAGGAGGAGCGGCAGCTGCGGCAGGGCAAGGAAGAGATCGGTCACGCGCATCAGGCCGTTGTCCACGACGCCACCCGCCTGGCCGGAGACCGCTCCGACGGCGGTGCCGACGGTGATCGCGATGAGCATCGCGGCGACGCCGACGGCCAGCGAGATCCTCCCGCCGTAGAGCATCCGTGCCAGCACATCCTGTCCCAGGTCGTCCGTGCCCATCGGGTGCGTCCACGAGGGTGTCCTGAGCTTGGACTTGAAGTCGATCTCGTTGATGGGCACGCGATAGATGGAGGGTCCCAGGAGCACCGCCGCCACCATGATGCCGAGCATGACGGCGCCAAAGGTCGCGAGCCGGTGACGCCGGAAACGCCGCCATGCCTCGGCGGCGAGAGACTCCGGCGGCCGCCTCGCGGAGAGCGCCGCGCCGTCCAGCACCGCCTGGGAGGTCGCGCCAATGGCCACGACGGCCTTACCGGTAGGAGATCCGCGGATCGAGCCAGCCGTAGACCAGATCCGCGATCAAGTTGAAGAGGACGACGAGCGCCGAGAAGACGAAGGTGATCGCCATGATCACCGGCGTGTCGTTGGACAGGATGGCGCTGATGAGCAGCGAGCCGATGCCCGGCACGCGGAAGATCTGCTCGGTGATGACCGCGCCCGTGAACACGCCGGGGATCTGCAGCGCCACCAGCGTCACGACCGGGATGAGCGCGTTCCGGACCACGTGCTTGAGGATCGTCACGCGCTCCGACAGCCCCTTGGAGCGGGCGGTATTGACGTAGTCGAGCTGGATGACATCGAGGACTGCCGAGCGCACGAAGCGGGTCATTGCCGCACCCTGGAAGAGCCCGAGCACCGCGATCGGCATGATGGCCTGACGGGCCATCTCCCACACCCACCGCCAGCCGGTCGCGCTGATGTCGGCGCGGTAGATGAAGGGCAGCCAGTCGAGGTAGATGCTGAAGAGGAGGATGAAGAGGAGCCCGGTGAAAAACGTCGGGAGCGAGAAGCCGATGAAGGCGAAGGTGGTCGCGATCTGGTCGAAGATGGAGTAGGGACGCACGGCCGAGTAGATGCCGATCGGAAGCGCGACCAGGAGCCCGAGGAGCTGGGCCGTGCCGAGCACGAAGAGCGTTGTCGGCAGCCGCTGCATGATGAGGGTCGACACGTTGACGCGGCTCGTGAAGGAAAAGCCCCAGTCGCCTTTCACCATGGCGGTGACCCATCGGAGGTAGCGCACTGGGATCGGGTCGTCGAGGCCGAACTGGGTGCGGAGGTTCATGCGGACTTCCGGCGGGACGTTGGGATTGGTCGCGAGCTCCTCGAAGGGATCGCCCGGCGCGAGCGCCAGGACGGTGAACAGAACCAGGCTGATGCCGAGCAGCGCGGGGATGGAGATCAGGAGACGTCGGACGAAATACTTGGACATCGCTCAGCGCGGCGTGCGCGGGGGCCCGGACCAGAGGGCCCGGGCCCCCGATGCCTTCCTAGCCCTCGCGGTACCAGTTCTGGAGGTTCCAGAAGTCCGAGTCCCAGCCGCTCTGCTCGACGCGCATGCGGTTGGAGACGGCGGCCACCCGCGGGCGGAACACCACCGGGATGACGACGATGTTCTGGATGACCAGCTCGTTCATCTTGATGAACAGCGCCGCCCGCTTGACAGGATCGAGCTCGCTCTCCGCGGCGTGGTAGAGCTTGTCGTACTCCTCGCTTCTCCAGCGGGTGATGTTGCGGCCCTGCCACTTGTTTTCCTTCGAGGCGACCTCCCACGTGGTGAACTGGTTCATGAACAGCTCGGGGTCGGGCTGCGTCATGGTGGTCGTGTACATCTGGATGTCGGTGTAGAAATGGGTGTAGGTGTCCGGGTTGGCCACGTCCGAGGAGAAGTAGACCGATGCCGTCACCGATTTGAGCTCCATGTCGATGCCGGCCTTGGCCGCGGCCTGCTTGACGATCTGCTGGGTCTTCTGGCGCGGGGCGTTGATCGAGGTCTGGTAGATCATCTTGAGCTTCTTGCCGTCCTTGGTTCGGATCCCGTCGGCGCCCTTCTTCCAACCCGCCGCCTCGAGGATCTGGTTCGCCTTGTCGATGTTGAGCTCCCACTTGGTGCTCTTGGAGGCGAAGCGCGACGGCTGGTTGAGGAAGTTCGCCGTGGCGATGCCGGTGCGGCCGTAGATCTGCTCCTGGACGGCCGCGCGGTCGACCAGGAGGTTCAGCGCCTGGCGCACAACCGGGTCCGTCAGGAACGGGTGCTTGGTCTTGATGCTGGAGCGCTCGCCGTCGACCTCGGTCCACGGGTCGGTGTTGTTGAGCTGGATGTGCTCGATGTTGCCGCCGGCCACGATGTCGGCGCGGCCCTTGCCGCCCTGCTCCAGGCGCTTGAGGATCTCGTCCTCGACCTGCATGTTCCAGGCGTAGTCGAACTCGCCAGTCTGGATCACCGCCCGGGCCGCCGACACCGCGTCGCCGCCACCCTTCATCTCAATGGTGTCGAAGAAGGGGCGGTTCGGCATGTGGTAGCCGGGGTTGAGCTCGCCTCTGACCATGTCGCCGGGTTTGAACTCCGTGAAGCGATAGGGCCCGGTGCCGACGGGCTTGAGGTTGGCGGGTGCCTCGCGCGACTTTCCGCCCTTGAAGGCTTCGAAGAGGTGCTTGGGGATGATCATGCCGCGCACGCCCACGAACGGGTCCGCCCAGAACGGGGTCGGCTTCTCGAAGGCGATCTTGACCGTGTGGCTGTCGATCTTCTGGGCCTTGCTGTCCTTGTACGTGCCGATCGTCACCGCCGCGGTGGCGGGGTCGGCGGCGTACTCCCAGTTGAACACGACGTCGTCGGCGGTGAAGGGCTTGCCGTCGTGCCACTGCACGCCCTTCTTGAGCTTCCAGGTCACCGACTTGCCGTCCTTGGCGACACCGCCGTTCTGCGCGCTCGGGATCTCTGCCGCGAGAATCGGCACCAGGTTGCCGTCGGGATCCCAGGAGGCCAGCGGCTCGTAGAAGATCCGCGAGCCGTCCTGGTCCTTGGTACCCACCGCGAAGTGGGGGTTCAGGAGCGTCGACCCCTGCCACCAGAGGGTCTTGAGCGTGCCGCCGCCGCCCCGCTTGGTGGCTTTGTACATCATCTTGCTCTGGGCCTGGGCCACGCCGGCCGACGCCAGCATCTGGGCGGCCAGGGGCGCCGTGAGCCCGAGCCCGACCATCATCTGGACGAAACCCCGCCGGCTCAGGTGGCCGGCTTTCACCTGAGTGATCAGCTCTCTCAGTCCATGCTCGTCCATCTGAGGGTCCTCCTGGCTGCGGTCAGAATCAGGGTCGGGCCGGCGGCGTGAACGAATGGCTTCTTATACTGACCGGGCTCCGGGAAGTCAAGCGCGCGCCGCTCCTCTCAGGCCTCCTTGTACCAATACGGCAGCCGCCACATGGTCGTGTCCCAGCCGGTCAGATCCATGCCGCGGAGCTTGGTGGTGGAGGCCGAGACCCCGTTGCGCCAGAGCACGGGGATGACCGCGACGTTCTGGATGACCAGGTCGTTCATCTTGATGAAGAGCGCGGCCCGCTTGACCGGGTCCATCTCCACGTCGGCGGCCTTGTACGCGCGGTCGTATTCCTCGTTGCGCCAGCGCGTCACGTTGCGCCCCTGCCACTTGTTCGTGCGGGAGGAGGCCTCCCAGGACGTGAACTGGTTCATGAAGTACTGCGGGTCCGGCGCGGTCATCGTGGTGTTATACATCTGGAGATCCGTGTAGAAATGCGGATAGTTGTCCGGATTCGCGGGGTCGGAGCCGAAGAACACGGAAGCCACCACGGACTTGAGGTCGAGGTCGATGCCGGCCTTGGCCGCGGCCTGCTTGACGATCTGCTGGTTCTTCTGGCGCGGGGCGTTGATCGACGTCTGGTAGACCATCTTGAGCCGGCGGCCACCCTTCTCGCGGATGCCGTCCGAGCCCCGCTTCCAGCCCGCCGCGTCGAGGAGCTGGTTGGCCTTGTCCACGTTGAACTCCCAGCGCGTGTTGCGCGAGAAGAAGCGCGACGGGGCGTTGAGAAAATTGGCCGAGGTCTGCCCCTGCCGCCCGTAGATCTGCTCGTGCACCGCCGCGCGGTCCACGAGGAGGTTGAGGGCCTGGCGCACCGCGGGGTCGGAGAGCAGCGGGTGCGTGGTCTTGATGCTCGACCGCTCTCCGTCGACCTCGGTCCAGGGGTCGGTGAAGTTGCACTGGATGTGCTCGGGGTTGCCGGTGGGCCAGATGTTCACTCGCCCCTTGCCGCCCTGCTCGAGCCGGCGCAGGATATCGTCCTCCACCTGCATGTTCCACCCGTAGTCGTACTCCCCCGTCTGGAGCACGGCGCGCGCCGCGGAGACGGCATCGCCCCCACCCTTCATCTCGAGAGCGTCGAAGAAGGGCCGGTTCGGGACGTGATAGGCCGGGTTCGCCTCGCCGCGCACGACGTCGCCCGGCTTGAAGTCCACGAAGCGGTAGGCGCCGGTGCCTACCGGTTTGAGGTTGCCCGGCGCCTCGCGCGACTTGGCGCCCCGATAGGGCTCGAAGACGTGCTTGGGGATGAGCAAGCCCCTCGGGCCGCAGAACGCGTCGGCCCAGAAGGGCTGGGGCTTGGTGAAGACGAGCTTGACGGTGTGGCTGTCGAGCTTGTCGATGCGCGAGATCTCGCGGTAGGAGCCGCTGGTGACGGCGGCGGTGGCTGGGTCGGCCACGTATTCCCAGTTGAAGACGACGTCGTCCGCGGTGAAGGGTTTGCCGTCGTGCCACTGCACGCCCCGCTTGAGCTTCCAGATCACCCAGGTGCCGTCCTTGGCAAGGCCGCCGTTGTCCACGCTCGGCACCTCCACGGCCAGGGCGGGCACGATGTTGCCGTCGGGGTCATAGCCCGCCAGCGGCTCGTAGAAGATCCGCGCCGCGTCCTGGTCCTTCGTGCCCGTGGCGAAGTGCGGGTTGAGCAGTGTCGGCGCCTGCCACCAGAGGACCTTGAGCTGGCCGCCGCCGCCCCGCCGGGTTGGAGCGAAGCCGGGAGTCTTGGGCTGCGCCTGGGCAATGCCAGCGGCGGCCAGCATCTGCGCCGCCATCGGCGCCGTGAGCCCCAGCCCCACCATGCCCTGGATGAAGCGCCGCCGGTCAAGGCGGCCGATGCGCACCTGCTCGATGCGATGCCTCAGATCGCCGTGGTCCATGCCGGGCCTCCCGCGCCTAAAGGCGCCGTGATCTCGTTGAATGCGCATGTCATGTCGTCCTGGCGGCGAGCATGCGCACGGCGACGTCGATGGCTTCGAGCATGCTCTCGGGATTGGCGATGCCTTTCCACGCACGGTCGAAGGCCGTGCCGTGGTCCACTGACACGCGCAGGAACGGCAGTCCGACCGTGACGTTGACGCCGGAGAGCCCCGTCCACTGCCCCCGGGCGTCGTCGTAGGTAAAGCCGAGCGTCTTGACCGGCACGTGGCCCTGGTCGTGGTACATCGCCACGACGATGTCGAACTCGCCCCCGCGCGCCCGGGAGAAGAGCGTGTCGGCCGGCAGCGGCCCGTAGACGTCGAGGCCCTCGCGGCACGCGACCTCCACGGCCGGGGCGATGTGGGTTTTTTCTTCCTCGCCGAAGAGCCCGTCCTCGCCCGCGTGCGGGTTGAGCCCGCACACGGCGATGCGGGGACGCGCCACGCCCAGGCCGTTCATGGTCTGATGGGCGAGACGAATGACCCGCAGCACGCGGTCCTGGGTGCACAGGTCGGGCACGCGGCGCAGGGCCACGTGGGTCGTGACGTGGATGACCTTGAGCTCCCGGCCCATGAGCAGCATGGCGAAGTCTTTCGTGGCCGACAGCTTTGCCAGGATCTCGGTGTGCCCCGAATGCTGGACTCCCGCGGCGGCGAGCGCCTCCTTGTTGACGGGCGCCGTCACCATGGCGTCGATCTCCCCCGACTGGCAGAGCCTGACCGCCCGCTCGATATACGCGTAGGCCGCGCGGCCCGCTTCGGCGCTGACCTGCGCTCGCGGCAGGGCGGCGGCGTCGACATTGGCGAGGTCGAGGCATTCGATCGTGCCGGGCTCGAAGCGGCACTCGGCGGGACGCGATACCGCGTGGAGCCGCTGCGCAGAGCGCAAGACCCCGAGCGTGGCCTCCATCACCGACCGGTCGCCGATGACCACGGGTCGGCAGGTGGAGACGATCTCCGGTGTCGCCAGGGCCTTGGCCGTGATCTCGGGCCCGACCCCGGCCGGATCGCCCATGGTGATGCCGAGGAGCGGCAGGCGGATCGTGGTCATGCCGAGCCTCTCGCGAGCTCGACGAAGAGCTCCGGCGGGCCGAAGCCGCCGGCCTTGGTCAGCACGGGCAGGGCGGACGCCTCATGAACGACGAGCCGGCCGAGAGCGAGGCCGCTCGCTGGAGCGCCGTCCAGCTCGATGCGCTGGACACGGAGCGCCCGCAGCACGGCCCGCGCGGTCTCGCCACCGCTGAGGACGACGAGCGCGGGAGACGCGTCGGCGAGCACGCGCGTGACGGCTTCGGCGAGGCGCGTGGCGATGTCCTCGCGCGTGCCTTGGGCGGCGTCGTCGCTCGATACGAAGGCAGGCCTGCCGGCCCGAATGGCCGCCACGACCTTGGCGAGGTCCGGCCCGCGGGCGCCGCCTATCTGCGCTCCCGCCGTGCCCGAGGCTTCGAGCGCGGAAAGCTGCGCGCGCGTGGCGGGATGGCGGCTGCCCGCGACGATGAGCCAGGCGCCCGGCACCGGCAGGGCGGGAGCCGGGGCCCCATAGCCCCATGTGCCGGCGGCGGCGCGGGCGAGTCCCGCCGAGCCCGCGAGGAGCAAGCGCTCGTGGCCCATGGCTGCCAGCGCGAGGGCGTCGAGGTCCTGCTCGAGCTCCGCATCAGCGACCACGATGCCGTCGCGCCCCGCGAGTGTCCGCGCGAGGTCCTCGCGCGGGCCGCGGACTTCCTTGAGCGGCAGGAGGGACACGGAGCGCCTCGAGTGGCGCGAGAGGATCTCGACGAGATCGGACGATGCCCAGGGATAATCGGGATCGCGGCCGGCGAGGCTTTCATGGACCGGCAGTCCGTGAACGGCGAGGACGCCGTCGCGGACGGTGCGCCCCTGGACCGGAAACGCGGGACAGACGAGGGCGATCGACGCCCCGGCCACGTCGAGGAGCGCGTCGAGCTCGGCCGCGACAGGGCCGCGACAGGTCGAGTCGATCTTCTTGAATATGCGGCCGCCGCGGAGCCGCGTCTCGAGGCCCGCGGCGAAGCGTCTCACCCGCGCCGCGGCGTCGGCGGGTGGAAGGGCGCGGCTCTCGCAGTCCACCGCGGCGGCGGGCCACCGCGCGTCCGGCATTTCGGGCGCGACGAAGACCCCGACGGGGCCGCGTCCGGCGAAGAGGGCGCCCGCGTCACAGGCGCCGGTCAGGTCATCGGCGATGATCGTGACAGCCATGGAACCCCTGTAACCTATCACAAAGGGCGGGGCAGGTGAGGAAGGGGAGGCGCCCATGTATACTCAGGGCCCATGTGGCGGCTCGCCTGTCGTCTCCTCGTGTTCCTCGCGTGCGCCGCGCTGCCCGCGGGCGCCGCGGAGGATCCCGCGCAGACCCTCGACCTCATCAAGCCCAACCGCCCGCAGCAGGCGAGGGAGTTCAAGGTCGCCGTGCTCGACGGCGGCAGGCTCAGCCTCGCCGACCTCAAGGGCAAGGTGGTCTTCCTCAATCTCTGGGCGACGTGGTGCGGGCCGTGCAAGGAAGAGATGCCCGCCATGGAGCGCCTCTGGCAGCGCTACAAGGATCAGGGCCTCGTCGTGATCGCGCTCAGCATGGACTCGGCGGGAGCGAAGGTCGTCAAGCCCTACATCGAGCAGGCCAAGTACACCTATCCCGTGGGGCTCGACCCGAAGATGGAGATCGCCCAACTCTACGGCGCCCACTCCGTACCCTCGACCTTCATCATCGACCGGAGCGGCGCGCTCCGCGCCATCGCCCTGGGTCCTCGGGCCTGGGACGGCCGGGCCTCCTTCGCCTTCTTCGAGGCCTTATTATTATTAAAGGATGGGAAGCCCCGTGGCTGAGACGCTCGGGGTCGTGGTCGCCTTCTCGGCCGGGCTCTTCTCCTTCCTTTCCCCCTGCGTCCTGCCGCTCTTCCCGTCCTACCTCTCGTTCGTCACCGGTATGTCAGTGGACAGGCTGACCTCGGAGGTCTCACTCTCCGAGCGCACCCGAGTGATGCTGCACTCGCTGGCTTTCATCGCGGGCTTCACCGTGGTCTTCGTGAGCCTCGGCGCCTCCTTCAGCGCCGCCGGGCAGTTCTTCCTCGACTACCGTGACTGGATCCGGATCGGCGGGGGTGTGCTGATCGCCATCTTCGGTCTCATCATCGCCGGGGTGCTCAAGTGGGGGCCTCTCGGGCGCACGGCCCAGTTCCAGATGCGCAGCAAGCCCGCCGGCTTTCTCGGCTCTTTCGCGGTCGGGTTGACCTTCGCGATAGGCTGGACGCCCTGCGTTGGCCCGATCCTGGGCGCCATCCTGACACTGGCGAGCAACGAGAAGACAGTCGACCAGGGCGTGGGGCTGCTGCTTGCATACTCGGCGGGGCTCGGCGTGCCCTTCCTCGTCTTCTCGGCAGGGCTCGGCGTCTTCCTGCGCTTCTTCAAGCGCTACCGGCCTCTCATCCACGTCGTCGAGCGGGCGGCGGGCGTGCTGCTCGTGGTGGTCGGCGTGCTGGTCGTCACGAACTACTACGTCGTGCTGAACTCGTGGACGGTCAGTCTCACGCCCGAGTGGCTGCTCAAGCGCCTGTAGGGCGGCGGGGCGCCGATAAGGGTCCATCTGCGTCATTCAGCTTGTGCACCCGGGCCTTTTGAGAATCCGCGTGTAAGGCGGTCGAGGGTGGGGCAAGCGTTTGTAGGTTGAATGCTTGGCGGGCGGGTATCCTTTGCCCATGAGCATTAATGTGCGCGTGCCGGCGACCTCGGCCAACCTGGGCCCGGGCTTCGACGTGCTGGGGCTGGCGCTCGGCCTCTACAACGAGATCGTCTATGACGAGGCCGACCACGTCACGGTCGCGATCGAAGGTGAGGGCGCGGGCCGCCTCGACACAGGGCCCGGCAACGTGGTGGCCCGCGCCGCGCGCATGGCCTACGAGGCGGCGGGGCGGCGGTTCCCCGGCGCCGCCATCCGCTGTGTCAACCGGATTCCGCCGGCTCGCGGTCTCGGCTCGAGCGCCGCGGCCTGGGTCGGCGGGCTCGTGGCCGCCAACGCGGTGCTGGGATCGCCGCTCGAGCGCGACGCTCTCCTGGCGCTGGCCTGCCGGGGCGAGGGGCATCCCGACAATGTCGCCGCGGCGCTTCTGGGAGGCCTCACGGTCTCGTGCGTATCGGGCGAGAGCGTCGCCGCCGTGTCCCTGCGGGTGCCGGCAGAGCTTCTGTGGGTCGTCCTCGTGCCCAGGCTCGAGAGCTCGACGCGCGAAGCGCGGGCGGTCCTGCCCGAGACCGTCACGCGCGCCGACGCGGTGTTCAACCTCCAGCGGATGGGCCTCCTCCTGGCCGCGCTCGCCTCGGGGCGCATGGACGCGCTGAGCATGGCGATGGACGACCGGCTGCACCAGCCCCAGCGGCAGGCGCTCTTCCCCTGGATGGATGCCGTGCGCCGTGCGGCCCTCGAATCGGGAGCGCTGGGCTGTGTCCTCTCAGGTGCGGGTCCCTCGCTGCTGGCCGCTGTGCGTGGCGCGACGCAGCCCGTGGCCCGGGCCATGGAGGGGGCGTTGGCCTCGGCCGGCGTGGCGGGACGCGCGCTCCCACTGCCTGTGGACACGGCTGGAGCGACATGGAACCGGCGCCCGTGACCGCCGGTTACCCCGAGTGAGGGGCTCCGGGACTTGACTCGCTCCGAGTCGGGGCGATACGATGCCTGCAAGGTGAATGCGTGATCAAGAGCGACCGGTGGATCAGGCAGCTGGCCCTCGAGGAGGGCATGATCAAGCCCTTCGAGGAGCGGCAGGTCCGCGCCGCCGTGATCTCCTACGGCCTTTCGTCCTACGGCTACGACCTCAGGATTGCCGACGAGTTCAAGATCTTCACCAACATCAACAACACCATCGTCGATCCCAAGGCCTTCGACCCGCGCTCCTTCGTGGACTACCAGGGACCGGTCTGCATCGTGCCGCCCAACTCCTTCGTGCTGGGGCGGTCGGTCGAGTACTTCAAGATCCCGCGCAACGTGCTGACCCTCTGCGTGGGCAAGTCCACCTACGCCCGGTGCGGCATCATCACGAACGTCACGCCCTTCGAGCCCGAGTGGGAAGGGTTCGTGACGCTCGAGATCAGCAACACGACGCCGCTGCCGGCCAAGATCTACGCCAACGAGGGGATCGCCCAGGTCCTCTTCTTCGAGTCCGACGAGGCCTGCCAGACGTCCTACGCGGACCGGCAGGGGAAGTACCAGGGTCAGCAGGGGATCGTCCTCCCGACGATCTAGGCCCCGGCGCCGGCCCCGATCCGGGGGCCAGGAGGTGACCGCTCATGGCTGAGCAGAAGAAGAAGGAGACGAGACCCACCAAGCCCGACGGGGGCGACGACGCGGCCGGAGCGAACCCGGAGCTCGCCAAGAAGGGCAAGAAGATCAAGGAGGACCTCGACAACCTCCTGGACGAGATCGACGACATCCTCGAGGAGAACGCCGAGGAGTTCGTGAAGAGCTACGTCCAGCGGGGCGGCCAGTAGCCACCGAGCCGCCACGAGGAGAGTCATGCCGATCTACGAGTACCGCTGCAATCAGTGCGAGCGCGAGTTCGAGAAATACGTGCAGAGCGCGCAGGCAGCAGTCGCGTGCCCCGGCTGCCAGAGCGTGCGCATCACCCGGCGCCTGTCCGGCTTCGGTCTGCGGAGCGCCGGCGACACGTTCGCCGGCGGGGGCATGGCCGGAGGCGGCGGCGGCTGCTGCGGTGGCGGCTGCGGGTGTCACTGATCCCGCGCCGCGCCCCTGACGGCCCCAGCGCCCTTCGAGGTTCTTCGCCGTTGCCCCACGGTAGACACCGAGCGGTCCCGCGCCTATACTTCGCACCATGGATCTGAGGCAGCTCGAGATTTTCGTGAAGGTGGCCGAGCTCAAGTCGTTCTCGAAGGCTGCCCTGGCGCTCTACCTCACCCAGCCCACGGTCTCCGAGCACATCCGCACGCTCGAGCAGGAGCTGGGCGTGCGGTTGCTCGACCGGCTCGGCCGCGGGGCGGAGCCCACGAGCGCGGGCCGCCTCCTCCTCTCGCACGCCACGCGCATGCTCCAGCTCCAGCGCGAGACGCTCCAGGCCATGGACGGCTTCCAGGGCCGGCTGGCGGGAGATCTCCTCGTGGCCGCGAGCACCATCCCCGGCGAGTACGTGCTGCCGCCGCTCATCGGCCGCTTCAAGGAGAAATTCCCGGACATCGCGATCACGCTCCTGATCGGCGACAGCAGCGCCGTCGTGGAGTGGGTCGCCGAAGGCCGCGCCGAGGTTGGCGTGGTCGGCGCGCGGCTGCCCCACCGCGGCGTCGAGTACCGGGAGCTCATGCCTGACGAGTTGGTTCTCGTCGTGCCGGTCGGCCACCCCTGGCACGGCAAGAAGGAGATCGGGCTCGCCGACCTCCGCGCCGAACCGCTGCTGCTGCGCGAGCGGGGCTCCGGTACGCGCGCGGCGCTCGAAGCGGCGCTGGCCCAGGCCGGCCTCGACCTGTCGGCCTTCCGTATCGTGGGGGAGATGGGCTCCACCCAGGCCATCAAGCAGGCCGTCAAGGCCGGCGTGGGCGTGTCCGTGATCTCGCTCCGCGCCGTCGAGGAAGAGTGTCGCGGCGGGCTCGTCTCGTGCCTCCGCATTCGCGACCTCAAGGTCACGCGCGCCTTCCACATCGCCACGCACCGGGACCGCAGCCGCTCACCGCTGGCGGAAGCTTTCCGCTCCTTCGTGGAGTCCGAGTCGGCCTGAGCCGGCCGGAGCCCGCCGGAATCGCCCCGGCTCCGCGGGTCATCGAAAACAGCATGGATTCCCGGATGACGGACCCCAAGACGGGCAAGCAGATCCGGCTGACGAGCTACGCGGCCTGCGCGGGCTGAGCATCCAAGATGGGTCCTGGGGATCTCCAGGACGTGTTGGGCGGCCTCACGGGGCACGCGCACGCCGATCTCCTGGTCGGACTCGCGCGCAGCGACGACGCCGCCGTCTACCGCATCACCGACGAGATCGCGATCGTCAGCACGGTGGATTTCTTCCCGCCCATCGTGGACGACCCCTACCTTTATGGCGCCATCGCCGCGGCCAACTCGATGTCCGACGTCTACGCGATGGGCGGGCAGGTGCTCTTCGCGCTCAACGTGGCGGGCTTCCCGCGCGACATGCCGAAGGAGGTGATCGCCGCGGTGTTCAAGGGCGGAGCCGACAAGGTGCTCGAGGCCGGCGGGGTGGTCGCGGGCGGCCACACGGTGGTGGACGCCGAGCCCAAGTACGGTCTCGCCGTCACCGGCAAGGTCCACCCCAAGCAGATCTTCATCAAGGGCGGACTCAGGCCCGGACACCGGCTCTTCCTGTCCAAGCCTCTCGGCACGGGTGTGATCGCCACGGCCGCCAAGGACGGCGTCTGCGGCCCGGCCGTTGTCGAAAGCGCGGTGCAGAGCATGTTGCGCCTCAATCGCGCGGCCGCCGACGTGGCGCGCGAGGCGTCGGCGCGCGGCGCGACGGACATCACGGGCTTCGGTCTTCTCGGCCACGCGGCCGAGATGGTGGAGGCCTCGGGCGCGGGCATCGCGCTGCGCATGCAGGACATCCCGATCCTCCCGGGAGCGCTGGGCCTCGCCGAGAAGGGGACGTTCAGCGGCGGGATGAAGCGCAACCGGGCGCATCTGGAGCAGACGCTGGGCGCGCGCGGGCGGCTCTCGGTCGGACCGTCCATCGGACCCGCGCATGCGGGCCTGCTCTTCGAGTCCGAGACTTCGGGCGGGCTCCTCTTTGCCGTGTCGCCCGAGCACGCACGCATAGTCCTCGACGGCTTCAAGCGGCGGGGGGAGCCCTGCTGGGAGATAGGAGAGGTGACGGCGGAGATCGGTATAGCGGTTCGGTGACGCCGGCCCCCGAGCCGATTTACTTCGCCAGACCTCCGCTCGGGGGTTACGGCTGGGCGGAGCGCTTCAAGAACGCTCGCAGCTTCTCTTTCAGCTCCGGAGGGAGCGTCGTCTCGCGCAGGCGCCTGGCGGCGTCCACCGTGCCTTTGTAGGTTTTCACGAACGCCACGCATGGGCCGCAGCCCTCGAGGTGCCATTCGAGGAGCTCGGCCTGGTGCCGGGGCAGCGAGCCGTCGATGTAGTCCGCGAGCAGATCCATGCACTCCGGACACTCCATGCCGTCCTGCCCGTCGGCCATCCGTTCCTCCCTCGCCCGTGAGGTGTCGCTGGGAGAAAGATATCACAGACGGCCCCCGCTGGCCGCCCCGTGTGGCTCCAGGCCACGTTGCCCTGAGGCGGAGCCGCGTGTACCCTTGCCCCGCCCATGTCCCGCCGTCTTGCGCTCCTGACGCCCTTCGCCTTCCCGTCCATTCGTGGCAACGCGGTCACCGTGGAGCGCGTCGCGCGCGGACTGCGCGCGCGGGGCGCTGACCTCGAGATCTGGGATCTATCGACGATGACGCCCTCATCCATCGAGCGGCGGGCCGCGGAGTACCAGCCGGCCCTGATCCACGCGTTCCACGCCTATCGGACCGGGCCGCTCGGTTTGACGCTGGCCCGGCGCATCGGATGTCCGCTTGTCGTGACGCTCACCGGCACCGACGTCAACCTGGATCTCTTCGACGCCGAGCGGACCGCGGCCGTGCGCCAGGTGCTCGAGGGCGCGGCGGCCCTTACGGTTTTTCACGATTCGGTCGCGGCCCTCGCGGCGCGCGCCGTGCCCGGAATCCCGGGGCGGGTCGTGATCGTGCCGCAGAGCGTGGACGTTCGGGATCCCGGCCTCGCACCCGGGGCGGCACCGGGGGCGCGTGGCCCAGTCATGCTGTTCCCCGCAGGCATTCGACCGGTCAAGCGCCCGCTCTTCCCGCTGGCCCCTCTCGGAGCCGTCGCAGGCCGGTACCCGGGCTTCGATCTCCGCTACGTCGGCCCAATCCTGGACGCCGTCGAAGGCGCGGCCCTTCTTCGCGCCTTGGATGGCCGATCGTGGACGCGCTACCTGGGCGAGGTGCCTCACGCGGCCATGCCCGCGGTGCTCCGGGACGCCGACGTCGTTCTCAACTGCTCGCTGTCGGAGGGCGGCATGGCCAACTCCGTGCTCGAGGCTCTCGCATTCGGCCGCGCCGTGCTCGCGTCCGACATCGAGGGCAACCGCTCCGTGATCGAGGACGGTGTCACGGGCCTCCTCTTCTCGGGTCCCGACGACTTCGCCGAGAAGGCGACGCGTCTTCTGAACGATGCCGGGCTCCGCCGCAGGCTCGGCGAGGCCGGGCGCGCGCGCGTCGCGCGGTTTTCTCTCCAGGAAGAGATCGAGCGCTACGCGCGGCTCTACGCCAGCCTGGCTCACGCGTGCCCATGAAACGGGCGGCGCGCGGCGATCAGTTGACGCGCGGCGGAACCGCCCCTATGATGGGTCAATTCAACGGTCGCCGTCCCATACAGATGGGAAAGGAGTCTCGCATGCCGCAGTCTCCGACGCCGCCTCAGACGCAGGAACAGCGGGCCCAGGAGTTCGTCGCGGAATTCCAGACGCTCCGGGGCGAGATCCGCAAGGTCATCGTCGGGCACGACGACGTGGTCGCCCATGTCCTCATCGGCCTCTTCGCAGGAGGCCACGTGCTGCTGGAAGGCGTACCGGGGCTCGGCAAGACGCTCCTCATCAAGACGTTGTCCGAGAGCCTCGATCTCTCCTTCTCCCGGATCCAGTTCACACCCGACCTGATGCCCGGCGACATCATGGGCACCAACATGATCCTGGAGGACGAGGCGGGACGGAAGCACTTCCAGTTCCAGCGCGGACCCATCTTCGCCCACATACTGCTGGCCGACGAGGTCAACCGCGCGACGCCGAAGACACAGTCGGCGCTTCTCGAGGGGATGCAGGAGGGCGCCGTGACGAGCTCCGGCACCGCGCATCCACTCCCGCAGCCGTTCTTCGTCCTGGCGACGCAGAACCCGATCGAGATGGAGGGCACCTATCCGCTGCCCGAGGCCCAGCTCGACCGCTTCCTCTTCAAGTTGCGGGTGCAGTACCCGGCGCTCGAGGATCTGACTGAGATCATCGATCGAACGACGCAGGTGCGAGAAGTCAGCGTGCACCGCGTCATGTCGGGGCCGCGCGTGCTCGCCATCCGCGAGCTCGTGCGAGAAGTACCCATCGCCTCGCACGTGCGGGATTTGGCGGCGCTCATCGTTCTAGCGAGCCACCCGCAGTGGGAACGCTCGCCGGAGCAGACCCGGCGCTTCGTCCGGTACGGCGCGAGCCCGAGGGGAGCCCAGGCGCTCGTCCTCGGCGCCAAGGTGCGCGCGCTCACCGAAGGGCGCTATAACGTCAGCGTGGAGGACCTGCGCGCGATGGCGCTGCCGGCGCTCCGCCACCGGATCATTCTCAACTTCGAGGGCGAGGCCGAGGGCGTGGACGTGGACCGGCTGATCGCACATATCATCGCGGCGGCGGAGAACCTGAGCGCGGCGGAGAAGGAAGTGTTCCTCCGCTAGCTGCCACCGAGGAGCGCGCATGCCAGACCTGACGATCCTGCAGCGTGCGGTCGCCGATGTTTCCCGGCAGATCCGCATGCGCCGCGCCGAGTTCTACGGGCTCCGTGGCCTGTTCGGCGGAGCCTTCGCCGCCCTGCTGCCGCTCGTCCTGCGGGACTCCCTCGGCTGGTCCGGGTTTCTGTGGGCGGGCGCCTGCCTGGCCGTCGGCGCTGTGGTGGGTGCCGTCGCGGGGTATCTGATGCCGCTGCCGGCGGGCGAGGCCGCGCGCCTGGCCGATAGGGGCTACGGTCTCCAGGACCGCATCGCCACGGCGCTCGAGTGGGCCGACCGCCCCGACCGCACGCGGCTCGTGGACGCTCTCGTGGCCGACGCGATGGCGCGCGTGCAGGCGATGCGGGGCCGACGCATCATTCCCCGTCGCGTCCCGCGCGAGGCGCGTTTCGTCCCGGTGCCGCTGGCGCTCGGGATCGCGCTGGCGCTGGCGCCGGCCATCCCACTTCCCCAGGGCGCCTTGCCGAGCCTCTCCGGCGCGCGCCAGGACGACGAGGAGAAGCCCCAGGAGCGCACCGGCAGCCTCGAGAGCCAGGAGCGCCCGAACGCCGCCAAGCGCGGCGAGGAGGCCCGCCGCGCCGAGGTCCAGGAGCGCACGTTCGGCCCGCGCGCGGGCGCTGCCGGTGCCAGCCAGCCCGGCGATCTCTCGGCCGTCTTCAAGGACACCTCGATCGCGGGACAGACGTCCGACTTCAACGCGTTCCTGAAGAAGGGCGACGAGCGCATCCGCATGCTCGATCAGATCGACCGTCTGCCCGACCTCCAGCGCGACTTCACGCAGAGCCAGCAGCGCATGGTCTTCCAGAAGGCCAAGGCGCTGCGCGGGGGACTCAAGGGCGACCAATTCTCCCCCGACAAACTGCGCGAGCTTCTGCGCGAGATGGAGCGCCTCGGCCGCAAGGGCGACCCGAGCTACCAGGGCGACCTCAACGAGGGCATGGAGGCGCTCGAGGGGGGGCAGAGCGACCGCGCCATGGAGGCCATGGAGCGGGCGCTCAGCAAGCTCCGCGCGATGGAGGAGAGAGGGCGCGACGGCAAGAGTCTCCGCGGCGGGCGCGAAGACGAGCGGCGCAGCGGCCGCCGTGGCGAGCGCGGGCCCGGCGGCGCGCCCGGGGATGAAGGCGACTGGCCCGAGGGCGAGGGGTCGCTGCCCGGCAAGGGCAAGAGCGGAAGTCCCAAGGGCGACCCGAGCCAGCGCCTCCGCGGCAACCCCTTCGACGTCGGCGTCGAGGGCCAGGCACGGGCCGGCCGCAAGGACGGGGTGGACACCAACCTGGTGGGCCGCGGCGGGAACGTGCCCTCGCGGCTTCAGTACCTGGGCGTGCTGGGCCAGTACCGCAAGCAGATGGAAGAGGACATCGTCCGGGAGCAGGTCCCGCGCGACTACCACGGGCAGGTGAAGGACTACTTCAAGGCGCTCGACGAAAGATAGCGCGTGGCCACCGCGATCCGGGGGCAGGACCTGCTGTCGTCTGAGTTCCTGACGCAGCTCGAGCGGCTGGCGATCGTGTCGCGCCGCGCCTTCCGCGGGCGGATGCGCGGCGAGCGCAAGAGCCCGCGCAAGGGCATGAGCGTCGAGTTCTCCGACTACCGGCAGTACGGCGTCGGCGACGACCTGCGTTACGTCGACTGGAATATCTACGGGCGCCTCGACCGCCTCTACCTCAAGCTCTTCGTCGACGAGGAGGATCTCTGTCTCCACCTCCTCCTCGACGGCTCGGGCTCCATGAGCTTCGGCGAGCCGTCCAAGCTCCGCTACGCCGCCCGGCTCGCGGCGGCGCTCGGATTCGTGGGCCTCGTCAACCACGAGCGCGTCGGTGTCGCCGTCGTGCGCGACCGCATGGCCGAGGGCTGGAACCCCACCCGCGGCCGCGGGCAGCTCCTCTCGCTCCTCGACTTCGCCGCGCGGCTCCGGGCTGGGGGCCCGACCGGGCTCAGCGAGGGCCTGGCGGCCTACGCGCTCCGTTCGCGCGAGGCGGGCGTGGCCGTGCTCATCTCAGATCTGCTGGATCCGGTCGGCTACGAGGCCGGACTCAAGGCGCTGCTCGAGCGCCGATTCGACGTGCACGTAATCCACGTCCTGGCGCCTGAGGAGATGAACCCGATTCTCGCGGGGGACCTGCGCTTGACGGATGCCGAGACCGGCGAGATGCGCGACCTGACCATGGACGGCGAGGCGATGGGCGACTACCGCCAGCGCCTCGGCGAGTTCCTGGGGCGCGCCGAGAGCTTCTGCCGCGCCAGCGAGATCGCCTACCACCGCGTCACGACCGACACCCCCGTGGAGGAGATGCTGCTGCGCCAGCTCAAGGGACTCCTGCTCGCATGAGCCTCCTCTCGCCGCTCGCCCTGCTCGTCGGGGCGCTGTCCGTGCCGCTCCTGCTCCTGTACTTCCTCAAGGTGCGGCGGCGCCAGGCGACCGTGTCGAGCCTCCTCCTCTGGGACCCGTCGCTGCGCGACCGCGAGGCCTCGACCTTCTTCCAGCGCCTCCAGCGCGATCCGCTGCTCATTTTACAATTGTTGGTGCTGCTCGCCCTGGCCCTGGCCCTGGCCCGCCCCGCCGTCACTGTGATGGGGCACGGCGCCAAGCGCATCGTGATCGTCCTCGACACGTCCGCGTCGATGAAGGCGACCGACGTCTCGCCCTCTCGCTTCGTGCGCGCCCAGCGCGAGGCGCTCGGCCTCGTCGGCGGCCTCGGTGCGGGCGCCGAGGTCATGGTCATCGAGGCCGCCGTCCAGCCGCGCGTGCTGGCGCCCTTCAGCCACGACCGGGAGCAGACGCTGGCGGCGATCCGGAGCGCGTACCCGCGCGATCTGCCCAACCGGCTCGGCGAGGCGGTCCGCACTGCGCGCGCCCTGGTCGGACAGGACGCGCAGGCCGAGATCCACGTCTTCACGGACGGTGCCCACCCGGACGCTCTCCGCGGGCAGGCCGACGACGTCCGCGTGCGGTGGGTCGGCGTGGGCCAGCGCGGGCGCAACGTCGCCATCACCAACCTGGCCGTGCGCCGCAACTACATCGGCGCCTTCGACTCGCAGGCTTTCGTCTCGTTCGTCAACTTCTCGGACCAGGCGGAGAGCTTTTCCTTCTCGCTCACGCTCGACGGCGAGGTGGTGGCCGAGAAGGCGCTGACGCTCGAGCCGCAGGTGCGGCGCGCCGTCGTGCTGCCCTTCTCCCACACAGGAGGCGGGGTGCTGCGCGCGCGGCTCAACGTCACCGACGACCTCGCGGCCGACGACGTCGCCTACGCCGTCATCTCGCCAGCTCGCGCGATCCGGGTGCTCCTGGTCAGCCCCGGCAACCTCTTCCTCGAGAAGGAGCTCTCGACCGATCCTCAAGTCAAGCTCGACGTCCGCAAGCCCGACGCGTACCAGGGCGGCATGGAGGGGTTCGATGTCGTCGTGCTCGACAGCGTCAGCCCGGCGCGGATCGGCAGCGGGCGCTTCGTGCTCGTCAATACGGCGCCGCCCGACGTGCCACTGGAGGTCCTGGGCAGGCTCGAGTCGCCGGTGATCATGGACTGGGATCGGAGCCACCCCATCATGCGGCAGGTGGACTTCGCCAAGGTCGCCATCGAGGACGCGCTGCGCGTGCGACCGCTCGCGGCCGGAAAGACCCTGGTCGAAGCGGTGGGCGGGCCGCTCGTCTATCTTCTCGAGGAGCCGAACCGCAAGGCCGTCTTCTTCGGCTTCGACCTCTTCCGGTCCGATCTGCCGCTTCGCGTGGCTTTCCCGGTGATGATGTCGAGAGCGCTCCGGTGGCTGCACCCGGCCGACCTGGAGCAGACGAGCCTGTCGCTCCAGACGGGCCAGCCGATCGTGCTGCCCGTCGAGCACGGCGTCACCACCGCCACGGTGAGGACGCCGGCGGGCCGGAGCGTGCGCGCCCAGGTGACCCGGGGCGTGATCAGCTACACGGAGACGGACGACGTCGGCGTCTACGCGGTGGCGACCTCGCGCGGTGAGACCAAGGTCGCCGTCAACCTCTTCAACCCCGACGAGTCGGAGCTCAAGCCCGGGGCGCTGCCGACCTTCGTCGGGGGCGCGCGGCCCGAGACAGCGCCCGTGCCCATCGTGCGCGAGCTCTGGCCGTTCCTCGCGGTGCTGGCCGTGCTCCTCCTGGTTCTCGAAGGTTTCCTCTACTGGCGGCGGCAGACGGCGGGCCGGCTCGGCGTGCCCTACAACGTGGGCGACCGATGGGCGCTGGGCGTGCGCTGCCTGCTCATCGCCTTCGTCCTGCTGGCGCTTGTCAGACCGACTGTGCCGCGCTGGGTGGATCGTTTGAACGTCATCTTTCTGCTCGACGTCTCGGACAGCGTGAGCCTGGCGGCCCGCGAGAGCGCTTTCCGCTTCGCGGCGCAGTCGGGTGGCGGCGCGCGGCCCGGAGACCAGGCGGGTGTCATCGTTTTCGGCGAGGAAGCGGTGGTGGACCAGGCGCTCAAACCCGGCGGCAAGATCGACCGGCCAGAGGTGCAGGTCGGCGGGCGCGCCAGCAACCTGGCGCAGGCGCTCCAGCTGGCACTCGCCACGGCGCCGCCCGGCCACGCCAACCGGTTCGTGCTTCTCTCGGACGGCCGCCAGAACGTCGGCAACGCGCTCGCCGTCGCCCAGGCCGCCAAGGACGCGGGCGCCGACATCTGGTACGTGCCGGCCCCGCTGACCTTCAAGCAGGAGGTGGTGGTCGAGTCCATGCTGCTGCCCCGCGAGGTCAAGTTCGGGGAGCCGTTCCAAGCCAAGGTCGTCGCCTGGAGCCAGGCCGAGACCCAGGGCCGGCTGTCCATGTTCCGCAACGGCGAGTTCCTGGGCTCGCAGGTCGTCAAGCTCAACGCGGGCAAGAACGTTTTCGCCTACCGCCAGTCGCTCGAGCGGAGCGGCATTCACGTCTACCAGGCCGCGCTCGACGTCGACGGCGACATCATCGAAGAGAACAACCGTGCCGTCGGCACCGTGGTGGTGCGCGGACGGCCGCAGGTTCTGCTCGTGGAGAAGGACCGCACCCAGGCCCAGGCGCTGACGGCCGCCCTCCGCGCGCAGCACATCGACGTGGAGCTGGTCGAGCCGGACCGCATCCCCAAGGAGACCGCCGGGCTGCAGAAGTACGACGGCGTCATCCTCTCCAACGTCTCCTCTCTCAAGATGACGAAGAAGCAGATGGAGGGCATTCGGGACTACGTTCGTGAGCAGGGCGGCGGGCTCATCATGCTGGGCGGCGAAGAGAGCTTCGGGCTGGGCGGCTACTACCGCACGCCTATCGAAGAGGCGCTGCCGGTCACCATGGAGGTCAAGCAGAAGGTCGAGATCCCGAGCCTGGCCGTCGTGCTCTCGATCGACCGCTCGGGCTCCATGGCCATGACGACCGATGACAAGGCGACCAAGCTCGACATCGCGAAGGAGGCCTCGCACCTCGTCGTGGACCTGCTGGATGACCGCAACGAGGTCGGGGTCATGAGCTGGGACACCGAGTTCGTCTGGGACTCGCCGATCCGCCCGGCCCGCGACAAGCAGGCCATCCATCATGCCATCGCCACCATCAAGGCCGGTGGCGGCACGGACGGCTACCCGGGGCTCAAAGAGGCCTACCAGATCCTGTACGACCGTCCGGCCCTTCTCAAGCACGTCATCTTTCTCTCCGACGGGCAGATGACGCGCGGCGATTTCGCCGGCCTCGTTCGGCGCATGGCCAAGGACAAGATCACCGTGTCGACCGTCGCCATCGGCAAGGACGCCGACCTCCAATTGATGGTGGACATCGCCAAGTGGGGGCGTGGGCGCTTCTACTATACCGACGAGGGCGCGACCGTGCCGCGCATCTTCACGCTCGAGACCCAGCTCGCCTCCAAGGCTTCGCTGGTCGAGCAGCCCTTCAAGCCGTCCGTTGCCTCGCCCGGGCACGAGGCCATCCAGGAGATCGACTGGAAGGAGGCGCCGCCCCTCGGCGGCTACGTCGCGACCACGCTCAAGGGCAATGCAGAGATGGTCCTCATGACTCACCAGGAGGACCCGCTGCTGGCGACGTGGCGTTACGGCTTGGGTCGTGCTGTTGCCTTCACGTCGGACGCCAAGGGCAAGTGGGCCGTGCTCTGGCTGCGCTGGGGCGGCTTCAACAAGTTCTGGTCGCAGGTGACGCGCTGGACGCTCCGGACTGGCTCGCGCAGCGACACGGTGGCGACGGTCTCCCGCGTCGACGAGGCCGGCGAGGTGGTGGTCGACGCCATCGATGGCAAGGGCGAATTCATCAATTTCCTGGACTCTCAGGTCGGCGTCGTGGCGCCCGACAAGCAGCGCTCCGTGGTGGAGCTCGAGCAGATCGGCCCCGGTCGCTACCGCGGACGCTTCCCAGCCTCCCAGGAGGGCGTCTATCTCGTCGGCATGGCGCAGCGAAAGGGCGACCAGATGGTCGGTTCGCAGCTGGCCGGGCTGGTGGTACCCTATGCGCAGGAGTTCCGGGACCTGGGGGTGGACGAGACATTCCTCAGAGAGATCTCCGAGTTGACGGGCGGCGGTCCGGTCGGCCAGCCGCGCGACGTGTTCCTGCAGAACCGTCGCAGGTCCCGTCTCTCGCTGGACCTCTGGCCGTGGCTCTGCGGCGCAGCCGCGTTCCTGCTGGTGCCCGAGATCGCGCTCAGGCGCGTCGGCCCCGGCGCCTTCAGGCGGATGGTGGAGCGCCTGAAGACCATGCGGATGGGACAAGGAGGGCCTGGGCGTGATACGAGCCGGACGACCTAGCGCGACCATCCTCGGCTGCATCGTGCTGCTCACCGCCGCGCTCCCGGTCGCCGCGTGGGGACAGGCTGCCGCCCCGGCTGCGCCGACAAAGGTCAGGAGCGTGCTCATCCTGCCCTATGCGACGGCGGACCTTGCCCGCGACGAGCAGTGGCTGGGCGAGGCTGTGGCCCAGTCGCTGATGAACGCCTTCCGCCAGGTGCCGGGCTTCATCCAGGTGAATCGCGCCCGGCTGAAGACCCTGCCCCAGCCCGAGTTGTGGGACGACCCCTCCACGGTGGCGGCGGCCCGCGCCATGCGCGCCGACGTGGCGATGTTCGGAGAGGTGCGCCGCTCGGGCGGCGACCTCGTCATCCTGGGGCGCTGGGTAGAGCTCCGCGGCGAACGCGTGGAGCGCGGGCAGCTGGACCCGCTCGTGGTGCCCGAGGGCGGCCTGCTCGAGCGCCTGCGGAGTCTGCCCGCCGCCTACGCGAAGGCGATGAAGGTCTCGGTGACCGAACCCGAAGCCGCGCGCATGCAGAAGTGGGCGGTGGGGACGACCTCGTCCAAGGCATGGGAAGCCTACGTACACGGACGCATCGCCGCCAATCGCAACACCGCGGACGGCAACGAGGCCGCGCTGGACGCCCTGGGCCGAGCCATCGAGGCCGATGCCCAGTTCGTGCTCGCCCAGTACGCGCGCGCCACTGTGCATCAGGCGCTCGGCAACCGCTGGAAAGCGTCGGCGGACTTCCGCGCTTCAGCCCAGATCGACCCGACCTTCCCCGAGTCCTACAAGGGGTTGGGTGATCTCTACCTCACGGCGCCGCGGCGGCTCTTTGACGAAGCCGTCGGTGCCTACGAGAAAGCCATCGACCTGCGCCCGTTCTACGCCGAGGCCTATGTCGGGCTCGGCGACGCCAGGGCGGCCAAGGGAGAGGTGGACGGGGCCATCTCCGCCTATCAGAAGGCACTGATCCACAACCCGCTCTCCGGGAAAGTCTTCGCGAGCCTCGGCAAGATCTACTATTCGGAGAAGGGACTCTACTACGAGTCCGTGCAGGCCTACAAGAAAGCGGTGGATCTCGACCCGGTCAACTCGGAGGCGCGCATGGGGCTGGCCGAGGTCTACGAGGATAAGGGCCTCTACCAGGAGGCCATCGGCGAGTACCGGAAGGTCGTCGAGCTCGACGCCAAGAACACCGGGGCGCTCTACAACCTGGCGCTGGTCTACGAGCGCGTGGACCCGAAGGAGTCGATCATCCTCTGGGAGCGATACATTGCGCTGGCGGGACCGCAACCCACGGAGAAAGACTGGGTGGACGTCGCCAAGCTCCACCTGCGCAAGCTCAAGAGCCAGTTCGACAAGGAAAAGTAGGTTAGATACCCAGCAGGCTCTTGAGCTTGGGCTTGTCGAAGCCCTGGACGACCTCATCGTCCACCACGATGACCGGAATTGACATCTGCCCTGTCAGTTTGACGAGCTGCTCGCGCGCCTGCGGGTCCGCCATCACGTTGATGTCCTCGTACGGCACGTTCTGAGACGAAAGAAACTCTTTCGCCGCCTTGCAGGGGCCTCAGGTGGGGCTCGAGTAGACGACGACATGGTGCTGGGTCATGGGTCGCCCTCCTGCCCTGAGGCTAGCACGACCTGCTAGGACCCGCGAACCTTGACTTGCGTGATCGACCGGCTTTGCCTATCGTGGTTTGATATGAACTTTCTCCGGAAGGACCCCACCCGGGGCCAATGGGTTCTCGTTCGACCCAAGGGCGAGGCTCCTCTCGTGACCGACGACTGCCCCTTTTGCCCGGGCGGCGAGTCCCGCACGCCGCCGGAGATCGCCGCGTACCGCAAGGAGAGATCGGCGCCCGACGGCCCGGGGTGGAGCGTGCGGGTCATCCCCGAGATCGACCCATATTTCCGGATCGAGTCCGGCGTCGTGCGCGAGGGCGTCGGGCTCTACGACAAGGTCTCGCCGCGCGGGGCGACCGAGCTCATCATCGAGAGTCCCTCGCACGAGGTGACGCCGGCCGGGATGGACGAGGCGCAGTGGGAGCAGGTCCTGTGGATGTACCGCGACCGCCTCCGAGACCTCAAGAAGGACCCGGCCATCCGCGACATCCTCATTATGCGGCGCCACCGCAAGCCAGGCTCCCGCATCCAGCATCCGTACTCGCGGGTGATAGCCGTCCCTATCATCTTCAACGACGTGCGCCGCAAGCTGCGCGAGTGCCGCGAGTACTACGAGTACAAGCGCCGCTGCATATACTGCGACATCATTCGCCAGGAGGTGGCGGATGAGGTCCGGCTGGTCCGCCTGACGCCTCACTTCGCGGTGATCGTGCCCTATGCGGCCCGCGCCGCCTACGAAGCCTGGATCCTGCCCCGCCACCACGCCTGCGCCTTCGAGCAGGCCCTCGATCCCGGGGCCGCGGCCGATCTCGCGGCCCTGCTGCGGGGCTACTTCAGGACGCTGGCGGCCGCGCAAGGCGATCCCAGCTTCGAGATGACCCTCTACTCGTCGCCTAACCGCGCGGCCAAGGTCCTGCCGACGGAGTGGTCGACCATCGCGGACGACTACCACTGGCATATCGAGGTGACGCCGACGCCGGAGCGGCTGGGCCACGTCGGGGGGATATACGTGAACGAGACGCCCCCGGAAGACGCAGCGCGCCGGCTCAGGGAAGCCTGGGCCTGACCGACCCTCGGCCGGGGGCCAACCGGCCGTTTCGCTAGAGGAATCCAGCGTTAGAGCTTGACAAGGAGCGGGGTGGGTGCGAGAATCCGACTAGAACGGTCGGAGATGGGTTTCCTCGTACACTAGATGAGACGTCCAGCTTACAAGCGAGAGCTTACAGGGGACAGGACGGCATGTTGAGGTTCACGAAGCGGTCAGACTACGGGCTCATGGCGATGCACTATATAGCCGCCCACGGGGACGAGGGCGCGGTCAGTGCCAAGCGCATCGCAGAGGAATTCCACATTCCGGGCGAGCTCCTGGCCAAGATCCTCCAGCGACTGGCCAAGCACCAGCTCATCACGAGCCACAATGGGCCCAAGGGCGGCTACGTGCTCACGCGCCGGCCGGAGGCTATCACGGTAGGACAGGTCGTGCGGGCTATCGAGGGTCCCATCGAGATCGTCAGCTGCATGACCAATGGCGACGGCTGCCCGCAGTACTCGCGCTGCAACCTGCGACGGCCGGTCCAGAAAATCCAGGCCAGCATCAGCCGCCTGCTCGACACCATGACGCTGTCGGAGCTTGCCTCGGACGGCTTCGTGCCCGTGGCCGAGCTGGCCTCCACGACGTAGGAGACAGACGATGCCTCCCAAGCTGCCGATCTTCATGGACAGCCAGTCCACGACCCCCATGGATCCGCGGGTGCTCGAGGTGATGCTGCCTTACTTCACCGAGAAGTTCGGCCACCCGGCAAGCCGCAATCACCCATTCGGCTGGGAGGCCGAGGCCGGAGTGGACAAGGGGCGCGAGCAGATCGCCGCGCTCATCGGCGCGCGCGATCCAAAGGAGATCATCTTCACCTCTGGCGGGACCGAGTCCATTAACCTGGCCCTCAAGGGCGTGGCCGAGATGTACCGCGAAAAGGGCAACCATATCCTGACCACGGCCATCGAGCAGCGCGCGAGCCTGGATGTCTGCAAGCGGCTCGAGCGCCAGGGGTTCGAGGTCACCCTTCTTCCCGTGGGGCCTGAAGGTCTCGTGGATGTCGACGCGCTCAGGGCGGCGATCACCGATAAGACCATCCTGATCTCGGTCATGTTCGCCAACAACGAGATCGGGACGATCCAGAAGATCGCCGAAATCGGCATGCTCGCCAAAGAACGCGGCATCGTCTTCCACACCGACGCGACCCAGGCCGCAGGCAAGGTGCCGATCAACGTCGAGGCCATGGGCATCGACCTGCTGTCGGCCACGGCCCACCTGATGTACGGGCCCAAGGGTGTGGGCTGCCTCTACGTGCGCCGCAAGAACCCGCGCGTGCGCCTGGCGGCGATGATGGACGGCGGCGGCCACGAGCGGGGCATGCGCTCGGGCACGGTGCCGGTGCCTCTCGTCGCCGGGTTCGGGAAGGCCGCCGAGATCTGCCGTGAGGTGATGCCCGAGGAAGGCAAGCGTCTCGGCGTCCTGCGCGACCGGCTTCAGGACCTGATCCTCTCCAAGGTGGACGAGGCCTATGTCAACGGCCACCAGTCGAGCCGGCTGCCCCACAACCTCAACATTTCCTTCGCCTACGTCGAAGGCGAGTCGGTGCTGATGGGCCTCAACAAGGAGTCGGCCCTGTCGTCGGGCTCGGCCTGCACCTCGTCGACTCTCGAGCCCTCGTACGTGATCGCGGCCCTCGGAGTGGATTCCGAGCTGGCCCACTCCTCGATCCGGTTCGGGCTGCACCGCTTCTCCACCGAAGAGGAGGTCGACTATGTCGGCCGGCGGACGGTGGAGGTCGTGCACCGGCTGCGGGAAATGTCGCCGTTGTACGAGCTCGCGAAGGAAGGCGTGGATCTCAAGACGATCCAGTGGAAGGGCGAGTAACGGTGCCCTGCGGCGCCCAGGAGGCATAGACCTATGGCCTACAGCGACAAGGTGGTAGACCACTACAACAACCCCCGCAACGTCGGGTCCTTTACGAAGGACACGCCGGGCGTCGGCACGGGACTCGTGGGCGCGCCGGAGTGCGGCGACGTCATGAAGCTCCAGATCAAGGTCAACATCGAGACCGGGCTCATCGAGGACGCCAAGTTCAAGACGTTCGGCTGCGGCAGCGCCATTGCCTCCTCGAGCCTGGCAACGGAGTGGCTCAAGGGCCGGACGGTGGACGACGCGGCCAAGATCAAGAACACGGACATCGTCAACGAGCTCAAGCTGCCGCCGGTGAAGATCCACTGCTCGGTGCTGGCGGAGGACGCGATCAAGGCCGCGCTCCAGGACTACAAGGAGAAGTGGGCGAAATCGGAAGCGCCGGCCGTCGGCGGAACATCCTAAAGGCAGGGAGGACAGGGATCAATGGCGCTGGCACTCACTGAGAAGGCGAGCAAGCACGTCAAGAAGCTCCTGGAGGAGCAGAACCTCGACGGCGTCTTCCTGCGCATGGGCGTCAAGGGCGGAGGCTGCTCGGGCTTGTCATATTCGCTCGAGTTCGACTCCGAGATCGGTCCGCACGACAAGAAATTCGACGTCGACGGCGTCCAGGTCGTCTGCGACGCGAAGAGCTACCTCTACCTGAACGGCGTCACGCTCGACTATGTCACCGAGGGGCTGCAGGGGGGATTCACCTTCATCAACCCCCAGGCCAAGTCGAGCTGTGGCTGTGGGACGTCCTTCTCGGCATAGGACCGTACCGTGGCATAGCGGGGGCACGGGACGAACCGAGAGACAGAGATCCAGAACGGGCCCCGGCGGGCCCGTTCTCGTTTTACGGGGACTTCGACTTTGGCGGAGATGATGTCGGACTACTTCGAGATGTTCGGGTTGCCGCGCAAGCTCCAGGTCGACCTGGACGCTCTGCAGCGTCGCTTCTACGAGCTGTCACGGCAGCACCACCCCGATTTTCATCAGGCGGCGGACGCCGCGGCGCAGGCTCAGGCGCTCGAGGCTTCCGCGCTGGTCAACCGGGCCTATCGCGCGTTGCGCGACCCCGTCGCGCGCGTCGAGTACGTGATCGCTCTCGAGGAGGGACGCGAGGTGCGGGAGGAGACGTCGGTCCGCCCCAAGGCGCCGATGGACCTCCTCGAGGAGATGCTCGAGGTGCAGGAGGCGTTGGAGGAGGCGAAGTCCGCCGGGGTGACGGACGAGACGGCCGGACGGCTGCGCGCCGAGAGGCAGCGGCTCGAGGATCGCCGGAAGGCGGAAGAGGCGGCCTTGATTGCCGGACAGTCCGAGTGGGACGCGGCAGTGGACGCCGGCGCCGACCGCAAGCCGCTCCTGGCGCGCTTCAAGCAACGCCTGGCGGCCCGCGCGTATCTGCGCACCGTGATCGACGATCTCACCCAGGCGCTCGGAGAGGATGAAGGGAGCCATGTCGCGCATCGTCGGCATTGACCTGGGGACCACCAACAGCCTCGTCGGCTACGTGGACGGCGCGGGTGTGCCCCGCGTCATTCCAGACGCCGAGGGGCGCAAGCTCCTGCCATCCATCGTGGCCTACACGCCCAACGGCATCGTGGTCGGCGAGGCGGCGCGCCGTCAGCTCGCCCGCAACCCCGCCCGCACCGTCTATTCCGTCAAGCGCTTCATGGGGCGGGGGTGGAAGGACGTGGGGGAGGAGGCGCGTCACGTCCCCTTCGAGATCGTGCCGAGCGCCCTGGTGGTCACGATCCGCGCGGGCGACCGCGAGGTGACACCGCCCGAGGTCTCGGCCCAGATCCTGCGCGCGCTCAAGCTCCAGGCCGAGGCCCACCTCGGCGAGCCGGTGGAGCGTGCCGTCATCACGGTGCCGGCCTACTTCAACGACGCCCAGCGCCAGGCGACCAAGGACGCCGGGCGCATCGCCGGGCTCGAGGTGCTGCGCATCGTCAACGAGCCGACGGCCGCCTCGCTGGCCTACGGGCTCCAGAGGCTCACCCAGGGCGTGATCGCCGTCTACGACCTGGGTGGCGGCACCTTCGACATCTCCATCCTCCGCGTCAAGGACGGCGTCTTCGAGGTCCTCGCCACCAACGGCAACACGCATCTCGGTGGCGACGACTTCGACCGTGCGGTGGTCCAGTGGCTGCTCGAGGACATCAGGACGGTCCACGGCGCGGATCTCTCGAAGGACCTGGAGGCGATGCAGGAATTGCGGCTCGGGGCCGAGGCCGCCAAGTGCCGGCTGTCGTCCGAGCAGCGGACTGTGCTGACGATTCCGTTCGAGCGGTTCACCTACCGGCGCGAGATCACGCGCGCCGAGCTCGAAGGGCTCATCGGGCCCCTCGTGGAGTCCACGCTCGGCCCCTGCCGGATGGCGCTCAAGGACGCGGGCCTGGCGGTTGGACAGATCGACGAGATCGTGCTGGTCGGCGGGTCGACCCGGGTGCCGCTCGTGCGGCAGCGGGTTCGGGATCTCTTCGGCAAGGCGCCGCACAGCCAGCTGAACCCCGACGAGGTGGTTGCCCTCGGCGCGGCGGTGCAGGCCCAGATCCTGGCCGGTGGCATCACGGACATGCTGCTGCTCGACGTCACGCCGCTGTCGCTGGGGATCGAGACGCTCGGCGGCATCGTCAGCGTGCTGATCTCGCGCAACACGACCATCCCCACCGTGGCCAAGGAGTACTTCACGACGTCGGTGGACGCTCAGACGGCGGTGGACATGCACGTGCTGCAGGGAGAGCGGGAGCTCGCCAAGGACAACCGCTCGCTCGCGCGGTTCGACCTCTCTGGCATCGATCCGATGCCCGCGGGGATGCCCAAGATCGAGGTGACCTTCCTCATCGACGCCAATGGCATCCTGCAGGTCCAGGCCAAGGAGCAGCGGACGGGCAAGGCGGCGTCCATCGAGGTCAAGCCTACCTACGGCTTGAGCGAGGCGCAGGTGGCGCAAATGGTCGAGGACTCCTTCATGTACGCCGAGGAAGATGTCAACGCCCGGCTCCTGATCGAGAGCAAGACCGAGGCCGAGACCGTGATGAACCACGTCCGGCGGGCGCTCAAGCAGGGCGGCCACCTGGCCAGCCCCGAGGAGCTGCGCACGATCAGCCAGGCCATCGACGCGCTGCGGGCCGTCGAGTGCGGCACGGATCGCGACGCCATTCGGGAGCGCACCGTCGATCTCAACCGGGCGACGGAGCGCCTCGCCGAAGCCCTGATGGACGCGGCTGTCAGGGGAGCCATTACCTCGAAGCGCGCGGACCAGATCCTGGAGCAGACGTGATGGCTGCCCACAAGGTCACCTTCCTGCCGCTCAACGTCACGGTCGAAGTGGACGACAGCGAGTACCCGCTGGCCGACCACGGCAGGCCCGGCTCCTTGCTCGACATCGCCCTGGCCAAGGGAGTCCACCTCGATCACAACTGCGGCGGCAGCTGCGCGTGCACGACCTGCCACGTGATCGTGCGCGAGGGGGAGCAGAATCTCTCGCCGATGGAGCAGGACGAAGAAGACCGCCTGGATACGGCGGAAGGGCTTACGCTCCACTCGCGGCTCGGTTGTCAGGCCATCGTGCGCGGCGACGTGGTCGTGGAGATCCCGAAATGACCCCGGCCAAGATGACCTGGAAAGACGCCGAGGAGATCGCGCTGGCCCTTATGGAAGCGCATCCGGACATGGACCCGCTGGCGGTGCGCTTTACGGACCTTCACAAGTGGGTGGTGGCGCTGCCAGGCTTCACCGACGATCCGAAGGGCTCGAACGAAGGGATTCTGGAGAAGATTCAGATGAAGTGGCACGAAGAGTACGAGAACAGGTAGCTACCAGGTCACGACATGATCGCTTTCGAAGATCAGATCCAGCAGGGCATTATAGTCGAGGTCGGGGCCGAGGCGCTTGACCGCGGCGCCGGCGGGCAGGGATGCGGCCGCCCCGTCCAGGAGCACGACCGTCACCTGGGCGCCGGGCTGACGCAGATTTTGCTCGATCACGGTGCTGGCGAGTGGCGGCGAGTCGACCTTGACGAGATGGAGGAACCTGGGCATCAGAACACGATGAACCGCTTTGCCTTGGCCACGAGCGCCGCGATACCATCCGGCGTGATGGCTGTCACCGGATGCCCATCGGCATTCCAGGACGGGCCCGCCGGGGTGGAGTCCTGCTCGACGCGGAAGGGAATGCCGAGCTTCTTGAGCGCGGTGCGGAACTTGGCGATGTCGTCTCCGTCCACGAGGTCGTCGGTCTCCTCGTCGAGAAGGTGGACGGCCGGGCCGGTCAGCACGATGTCGAGCGGTGTCTCGCCGGCGACGATGCCGAGCGCGATGCGCATGGCCTCGTTCGCGCGATGGGAGACACGGGGATCTTCGGAGATCAGGACGAGGACGGGCTGCCGAGCGGCCACGCTAGTTGAGCGCGAGGAAACGGTCGGTGGCGTTGACGATGTCGGACAGCACCACGAGGCCGCAGTTGGTGGCCTTGTCCGACAGCGGCTGGCGGCGCTTCTGGCAGCCGTAGGCGCAGACGAAGAGCTTGGCGCCGCGATCGGCCAGGGCCTGCACGCGCGGATCTTCCACGCCGGCCACGCCGTCGTCGATCAGGTAGAGGTACACCTCGGCGCCGCGGTCGAGCGCCACGCGGCCGATCCCGACGACCGTGTCGAGGTTGGGATGCTCGGGCGCCGTCGAAACCATGAGACCAAGCTTGCGCTTCGTCAGGTCCATGACGGAGCCGAGCGTAGCATTCACCGAGAGGAGCGTCAATGAACCGCAGGATCTATCTCGATCACAACGCGTCGACGCCGGTGCACCCAGAGGTGCTCCAGGCGATGCTGCCGTACTTCAGCGAGCACTTCGGCAATCCTTCGAGCGTGCACGGGTTCGGCCGCGAAGCGCGCGACGGCATGGAGGCAGCGCGCGAACAGATCGCGGGCTTTCTCAAGGTCTCCAAGGACGAGATCGTCTTCACCTCGGGCGGCACCGAGTCGGACAATCTCGCCATCAAGGGGATCGCCGCCGCGAAGCGCGCGGGGCACATCATCACCTCGCAGATCGAGCACCACGCGGTGCTGCGGACGGTGCAGACGCTCGAAGAGCAGGGATTCACCGCGACCTACCTGCCTGTGGACGGCTTTGGCATGCTCGATCCCGAGGACGTCCGGAAGGCTCTGCGGGCCGACACGATCCTCGTGACTCTCATGGGCGCCAACTCGGAGGTCGGCACCCTCCAGCCGATCCGGGAGATCGGTCGCATCACGCGCGAAGCGGGCGTGCCGCTGCACGTGGATGGCGTCCAGACGTTCGGTAAGGTGCCGATGGACGTAGATGCCTCCGGGATAGACCTCCTGTCCTTCTCCGGCCACAAGATCTACGGCCCGAAGGGAATAGCCGCCCTGTTCATTCGCAAAGGCACGAAGATGGCGTCGATCCAGCACGGCGGTGAGCACGAGCGGCGCCGCCGCGCGGGCACCGAGAATGTCGCGGGGATCGTGGGCCTGGGCAAGGCCGTCGAGGTCCGCGCCCGCGACATGGCCGACGAGGCCGTGCGGGTGACGGCGCTCCGCGACCGGCTGTGGGAGGGCGTGCGGGCCGGTGTTGACGAGGTCCGCCTCAACGGCCACCCGACGCAGCGGCTGGCGGGCACCTGCAACATGTGCTTCCACAACATCGAGTCCGAATCCGTCGTGCTGGGCCTGGATCTCAAGGGCGTCGGCGTCTCGGCGGGTTCTGCCTGCACCTCGGGCAATGTCGAGCCCTCTTACGTGCTGGTGGCCATGGGGATTCCGGTGGACTGGGCGATGGGCTCCGTGCGCTGCTCGCTTGGTCGCGGGACGACGGGCGAGGACATCGAGTATGTGATCGAGGCAACGGTGTCGCTCGTGGCCAAGCTCCGGGGCCTCTCGCCCGTCAAGGCCTAGTGCAGTACAGCGACACGCTCATCGACCACTTTCGCAACCCGCGCAACGCGGGCATGATGCGTGAGCCCGACGGAGTGGGGGAGGGCGAGTTCCCCCAGTGCATGGACCTGGCGCGCTTCTATCTCCGGGTGCGCGAGGGTCGCGTCGAGGAGGCGAGGTTCCAGGCGTACGGCTGCGGGCCGACACTGGCCGCCTGCAGCGCCGGCACCGAGGTGGCCGCCGGTGTAGCGCTCGAAGATCTGTCGGCGGTCACGGAAGCGCGGATCGAGGCGGCGGTGGGTGGACTGCCGCCCGAGCGCCGACACGCGGCGGAGGTCGTGGCCCTGGCTCTCCGCGCGGCGGCGCGCGATGCCATGGCGAGACGCGGGGTATACTAGGAGGAATCATGTTCGACCGGATGCAGCGGGATGTCCGGACGGTGAGGGAGCGGGACCCGGCGGCGCGCTCGGCCCTCGAGGTCATCCTCTGTTACCCGGGCGTGCACGCGATCTGGCTCCACCGCGTGGGCCACGCGCTCTGGAGCGCGGGCTGGACGACCCTGGCCCGGTGGGTGTCCCACATGAGCCGTTTCGCGACGGGCATCGAGATCCACCCGGCCGCGCGTCTCGGACCGGGACTCTTCATCGATCACGGGATGGGTGTCGTCATCGGCGAGACGGCCGAGGTGGGCGAGAACGTCACGCTGCTGCAGGGCGTTACGCTCGGCGGCACCAGCCTCAAGCGCGAGAAGCGCCACCCGACGCTCGGCGACAACGTGGTCGTCGGGGCCGGGGCCAAGATCATCGGCGGCTTCACCATCGGCAGCGGCAGCCGGATCGGCGCCGGGTCGGTAGTCGTGCGCGAAGTGCCGGCGAACTGCGTTGTCGTGGGTGTCCCGGGTCGGGTAACATTCCGGGACGGTGAGCGGGTCGGCGGCATCGACCTCAACCAGAGCGACCTGCCAGATCCCGTGGCGCGCGCTCTCGAACAGCTCGTGGACAGGATCCATTCTCTCGAGGGCGAGCTGGAGTCCCTCAAGAAGTCACTCAAGGAGGCATCAGGTACGTGATTCCCAAAGACACCATGACGGTCACGGAAGCGTCGATGTATCTCTCCATGGATGCCCGGGCTCTCGAGCGTCTGGCGGTCGAGCGGCGCATTCCCGCCCTCGAGCACGACGGGCAGTGGGTCTTCTCGAAGAAGTCCATCGACAAGTGGCGGATCCGCTCCAAGGCCTGATGGAGCGCGACCGCGCCTGGGCCCTGCTGACCGAATTTACCAAATCCGACAGCCTCCGCAAGCACGCGCTGGCCGTCGAGGCCGCCATGCGGGCCTACGCGGCGCGCTACGGCGAGAACCCCGAGACGTGGGGCGCGGCCGGCATGCTTCACGACTTCGACTACGAGATGCACCCCGCAGCGCCGCAGCATCCCATGAAAGGCGCCGAGATCCTGCTGGCGCGAGCCGTGCCGGCCTCTGTCGTCTACGCCGTGCTCGCCCATGCCGACTACTCGGGCTACCCGCGAATCTCCCTGCTCGACCGTGGGCTCTACGCCTGCGACGAGCTCTCGGGCTTCATCACCGCCTGCGCCCTCGTGCGGCCCGGACGCGCTATCGCGGGGCTCGAGGCGGGCTCGGTCAAGAAAAAACTCAAGGACAAGGGCTTCGCGCGCACGGTCAACCGGCAGGACGTCTACCGCGGCGCCGAGGAGCTGGGTCTGGACCTCGACGAGCATATCGGCTTCGTCATCGGCGCGCTGACTGCCGTCGCGCCCGGCATCGGTCTCGCGGGCTCTCCCTCGTAGCTCCTGCCGTGGGCCAGGCGACCGGGGCCCGGACGATCATCCACGTCGACATGGACGCGTTCTACGCGTCCGTTGAGCAGCGCGACCGGCCTGAGACCCGCGGGCGCCCGGTCATCGTCGGCGCCGACCCTCGGGGACGCGGCGTGGTCTCCGCCGCCTCCTACGAGGCCCGTCGCTTCGGTGTCCACTCCGCCATGCCCATTGGTCGGGCGTTCCGGCTCTGCCCCGAGGGCGTCTTCCTCCCCGTGGACATGGACAAGTACGCGGCCGTCTCGCGCGAGATCATGGCGATCCTGGCGGACTTCACGCCGCTCGTCGAGCCGCTGTCCATCGACGAGGCATTCCTCGACGTGACCGCGAGCCGAGCGATCCACGGCGATGGCGCCGCCATCGCGCGCGAGATCAAGGCGAGGATCAGGGCGCGCGTGAGCCTGACCGCCTCGGTCGGCGTCGCCCCGAACAAGTTCCTCGCCAAGGTGGCTTCGGAGCTTCGCAAGCCGGACGGCCTGGTCGTTGTTGAGCCCGGCCGCGAGGCTTCATTCCTGGCGCCGTTGCCAGTGTCGCGGCTCTGGGGCGTGGGCCGGGTGACGGGGGCCGAGCTCGAGGCCATGGGCATCCGTACCATCGGCCAGCTCGCGCTGACGCCGGCCGCCCACCTCCGAGCGCGCTTCGGCAAGCACGGCCCCGATCTCCTGGCACTGGCCCGCGGCCTCGATGACCGCCCCGTCGAGCCCGACGCACCGCCCAAGTCGATGGGCGCCGAGGAGACCTTCGAGCGCGACACGCGCGACGTGGACCTCCTGCGGGCCACGCTGCGCGGACAGAGCGAGCGGGTGGGGCGCGAGCTCCGGGCGGAAGGCTATGCGGGCCGGACCGTGACGCTCAAGCTCCGCTTTGCCGACTTCGCCACCATCACCCGCGCCCACACGGACGATCCGACTCAGGACGGCCTCGCCATCTACCGCCGCGTCGAATCGCTCTTCGATCGCGTGAGACTGCGGCAGGCCGTCCGGCTCATCGGGCTTTCCGTCTCGGGGCTGGGACCCGCGGGCGCCGGCCAGCTCTCTCTCCTCGCGCCGGATGCCGTGCGGCGGGAGCGGCTCGCTCGCGCCGTGGACCGCATCGCCGCCCGCTTCGGCGACGAGGCCGTGCGCCCCGCGAGCCTGATGACGAAGCGGCGCAGGCCCGGGCCGGAACCGGGGAACACCAAGCTCGAGTGAGCGAAGGGGTATCCGCATGTTGCTGACAAGTGAAATGTCCGCTGGGTTTTGACAAGTGATCTGTCCGGTCAGGCTCGGGGGCCGATGGGGAGGCGAGGGCCAAGGCGGCGGCGCGTGTGGGGGATAGCCAGGTATGGCCGCCGTCGCGAACGTGGCTCTGGGGCCAAATGCGCGCGTGCGTTTTTGGGACGGGGGCCGTCCAGGGGCCGTCCGGTGGCATCGTAGTGGCCCAAGCACTGGGTGCCGCGCCAGACCGAGTGGTGGCCGTCGAGATGCCGGCGGACGGTGCACGCGCTCGAGGACCACGACATTGTCCTGGCCGACGGTGCGCTCCTCGTGCTCACACAGGATCGTGTCGAGATCGACGCCGTGGAGGGGCACGAAGGCACTGGTGGGGTCGGCGGGGGGGTGCGCGAACTCGGCGTCGTAGTCCGGGAGGAACTGCTCGACGAGATAGGCGTTGGCGGCGGCACGCGTCGTGATGCTGGCGAGGGCCAGCTCGTTGACCAGGCGGCCCTGGACGGTGCGGTTGAGGCGCTCACTGCGGCCGCGCGCCTGCGGCGAGTAGGCGCCGATGTGCTCGATGCCGAGGTGCTCGAGGGCGCGGCCGACCTGCGTGGGATGCGTGCGGTCGATGGGCCCGCCCGCCTTGGGGGTGTAAAAGGCCCAGCCGGCCCGGTCGGTATAGAGGGCGATGGGCAACCCCCAGACCGTGAAGACGGCGTGGAGGGCGCTGCACACCGCGGCCGTCGTCTCGGCGGGCCAGAGCTGGGCGTAGAGCAGGCGCGTGGTGGCGTCGTCCACGACCGTGAGGAGCCCCGGGCGCTCGTCCGGACAGTGGCGGAGCCAGACATGGGGGCTGCCGTCCAGATGCAGCAGCTCGCCGAAGCAGGCGCGGGGTTCGCGACGGCGCCGGTGCCGGCCGCGCGCCCGGCTCTTGCGCACGAGCCCGGCCTCTTGCAGGGCGAGCTTGACGAAGCTGTAGGAGAGGGTCACGGCGTGGTCCCGGCGGGCGAAGCGGTAGAAGTGGCGGACGTTCCAGCCGACGAAGCGCTCGCGATAGAGACGCAGGATGCGCTGGACCTCGGGCGCCGGCGCTGTGCGGCGCGAGGGGCGCAGGCAGCGGCGGTCATAGAGCGCGACGCGGCCCCCGGCGTCGTAGCGCGCCCGCCAGCGCCGCACGCTGCGCGGATCGAGGCCGAGGATGTCGGCGGCTTGCAGCCACGTGATCGCCCCACTCAAGGCTCGCATGATGACTTCTTGGATCTTCATGGCCCGCTCCACGGCGGCCGCGGCAAACACCATGGGCACCTCCCTTGTTGCCCATGGCTGTACCCCGGCCTACCTGAAAAGCGGACATTTCATTTGCTCTCGGGAGCGGACAGATCATGTGCTCCCTACAC